>Ga0209793_1001175_pt1 | contig 18661 bp, 16 predicted proteins | sample EBPBio122009_DNA_FD_185863 | JGI IMG/M metagenome (GOLD analysis project Ga0209793, IMG submission 185863) | Wastewater treatment Type I Accumulibacter community from EBPR Bioreactor in Madison, WI, USA - Reactor 1_2/2/2009_ DNA (SPAdes) (version 2) | ecosystem: Engineered > Bioreactor > EBPR >... | reverse complement strand
GCGGGCGGCTCGCGTCTGTTTGCCGGCGGGCCGTTGTCCTGCCCCGCAAGGGTCTTTGCCCCCCGGTCTTCGTTCCCACACGCCCCCTGCCTCGGAGCGTGGCGCCTGCAGGCCATCGGCGGCGCGACCCGCCCGGGTGCTCCGATACAAAGTCTGGCGTGTGCGGGCCGAAAGCCTCGCCGAAGCGCGCGCCCGCATGGCGCCCGGGCAGCCCGATCCCGGGCGCAACGGCCAGGCGTCTCAGCCCCCGCCACAAGAACGGAACGCCCGATCTTCCGGGGCGCGTCCTGGCCGGATCGCGGCGGCGGAAGGACGACCGAGCGTAGCGGCCGGGCCCGATCTCACACCACCGGTTTGGGCGGCCGCCTTCCGGACGCGAGCGGCGCCTTTTGATGGCAGCGCCGTCAAGGGAATCCTTCCGCGAGGGCGGCGACGGGCCGTCGGAGGCGATTTGGCGGCGGATGACGTCATGCGCCAACCAGCGGTGGAGGGACGCTCTGCCAGAAACCGGGCTCCTTGGGCGGTGCCGGCGCGGGGCGTCAGGACACGGCAACCCTGCCCGGAAACCCGAGCCGCGGCCGGCCATTGACCGTCCGGTCCGGCGCCAGGGCGGAACAGCCGGTCCCTGCCGAGGCGCATCCTCCCCCTTGGCTTCCTTGTCTCAAACCTATCCCTTGGGGGGTCGGGGTTTCTCAACGGCGATGCCCCCCTGAGCGGCGGGCTGGCTCCCGCCTCCGGTCGCCCGCAGGCCGCCGGCCGAGGGCGAACCCCTTCGCCTTCAGGCCCGGGAAGCGTCGCCCGGCTTGCGCACTGCGATTGCCGGCGCAGGGGCAACGCGCCGCCCTGTCATCGTCGCGTCCGGGCTGTGCGGGCGGGTTCAGCCCAAGGCGCCCCGCCTTGATGACGCTCCGGCACCGTCTGGCCGGTCAGACCCTCAGCCCATTCGCCGCGGTTGCGCCCTCACGCCGCGTAGACCGCCGGTGCAAGGGGGCGATCCCGGCCTCGCCGTTTGCCCGCTCGCGGAAAGAATTCCCCTCGCTTACGTCCTGCCCCCTGCCGGTCGCGCCGTGCCGCCCTCAATAGAGCACGCGCGAGCCCAGGATCGCCTCGATCTCGTAGTCGCTGAGCGGCTCCTCGAACAACAAGCCGCAGGTATCGTCGAAATGCCATCGCACTTCGGCCGGGTGCTGCTGGCCGACACAGAGGATGTCGACGAAATCCCCGATCCGCAGCATCCGGTCGGGCACACCCAGCAGCCGCGCCCCGTTCGCGGACACATTCCCCAGCGTCGCATCGAACAGGCCCATCGGGGCCCGCACCTGGACCAATGCCCGAGTCGGCAATCGCAGCGCGCGATTCGGCATATCCCATCTCCCATTCGGTTTTTCCTCAGCCTGCCGCGATAAGATTGCCTCGCGGTTAACACCTCTCTTGATCGGCGGTTTTGCGCCCCCCACATAGGTTTCGAGGCCCGCAAGGGGGCATGCGCCGATGGTCGGGCGTGCCCCGACGGACGGGCGCTTGGAGATGGAGACAACGATGAACCTTGAAAAGTTCACGGAACGCGCGCGCGGGTTCCTTCAGGCCGCGAACACGATTGCCGCGCGGGAGACCCACCAGCGGCTGACCCCCGAACATCTGCTCAAGGCCCTGATGGATGACGATCAGGGCATGGCCGCGAACCTGATCCGCCGCGCCGGCGGCAACCCTGAGCGGGTGCGCCAGGCCGTCGATCTGGCAGTCGGCAAACATCCGAAGGTCTCGGGCGATGCGGGCCAAGTCTATACCGACAGCGCGCTGGTGCGGGTGCTGGATGAGGCCGAGAAGCTCGCCCAGAAAGCCGGCGACAGCTATGTCCCTGTGGAACGCATCCTGATGGCGCTGGCGATGGTCAAGTCGCCCGCTAAGGACGCGCTGGACGCGGGCGCGGTGACCGCGCAGGGGCTGAACACGGCGATCAACGACGTGCGCAAGGGCCGGACCGCCGACAGCGCCAATGCCGAGGACAGTTTCGAGGCCTTGAAGAAATACGCCCGCGACCTGACGGCGGCGGCGCGTGAGGGCAAGATCGACCCGATCATCGGCCGCGACGAGGAAATCCGCCGCGCCATGCAGGTGCTCAGCCGCCGGTCGAAGAACAACCCAGTGCTGATCGGCGAGCCGGGCGTGGGCAAGACCGCGATCGCCGAGGGGCTGGCGCTGCGCATCGTCAACGGCGATGTGCCGGAAAGCCTGCGCGACAAGACCTTGATGGCGCTCGACATGGGCTCGCTGATCGCGGGCGCCAAATACCGCGGCGAGTTCGAGGAGCGGCTGAAAGGTGTGCTCAACGAGATCACCGCCGCGGCGGGCGAGATCATCCTCTTCATCGACGAGATGCACACGCTGGTCGGCGCGGGCAAATCCGAGGGCGCGATGGATGCCGCCAACCTGATCAAGCCGGCGCTGGCGCGGGGCGAGTTGCATTGCATCGGCGCCACCACGCTCGATGAATACCGCAAGCATGTGGAGAAGGACGCGGCGCTGGCCCGTCGCTTCCAGCCGGTGTTCATCGCCGAGCCGACGGTCGAGGATACGATCTCGATCCTGCGGGGCATCAAGGAGAAATACGAACTCCACCACGGGATCCGTATCAGCGACTCGGCGCTGGTGGCGGCGGCGACGCTCAGCCATCGCTACATCACCGACCGCTTCCTGCCCGACAAGGCCATCGACCTGATGGACGAGGCCGCGTCGCGCCTGCGGATGCAGATTGACAGCAAGCCCGAGGAACTGGACGCGCTGGACCGCGACATCCTGCAAAAACAGATTGAGGTCGAGGCGCTGAAAAAGGAAGACGACGCGGCGAGCCGCGACCGTCTGGCCAAGCTGGAGGTGGAACTGTCGGATCTGCAACAGCAATCCTCGGAACTGACCACCGCCTGGCAATCCGAGCGCGACGCGCTGGAAGCCGCCCGGGGCCTGAAGGAGAAGCTGGAAAAGGCCCGCGCCGATCTGGATGCGGCCAAGCGGACCGGCGATTTCGCCAAGGCCGGGCAGCTGCAATACGGCACGATCCCGGAACTGGAGCGGGCGCTGGCCGAGGCCGAGGCGCGCGATGCGCAGAAGCTGGTGGGCGATGCCGTCCGGCCCGAGCAGATCGCCGAGGTGGTCGAACGCTGGACCGGCATCCCGACCACGCGGATGCTGGAGGGTGAGCGCGAAAAGCTGCTCAGGATGGAAGAGGGCCTGCACAAGCGGGTCATCGGCCAGAACCACGCGGTTCATGCGGTGGCGAATGCCGTCCGCCGGGCCCGCGCCGGGCTGAACGATGAAAACCGTCCGCTGGGCAGCTTCCTGTTCCTCGGCCCGACCGGGGTGGGCAAGACCGAACTGACCAAGGCCGTCGCCGAATTCCTCTTCGACGACGATCAGGCGATGGTGCGCATCGACATGTCGGAATACATGGAGAAGCACGCGGTCGCCCGGCTGATCGGCGCCCCGCCCGGCTATGTCGGCTATGATGAAGGCGGCGTGCTGACCGAAGCCGTGCGGCGCCGGCCCTATCAGGTCGTCCTGTTCGACGAGGTGGAAAAGGCGCACCCCGATGTCTTCAACGTGCTGTTGCAGGTTCTGGACGACGGGATGCTGACCGACAGCCAGGGCCGGACGGTCGACTTCAAGCAGACGCTGATCATCCTGACCTCGAACCTGGGTTCGCAGGCGCTGAGCCACCTGCCGGAAGGCGTCGACGCGGCCGAGGCCAAGGAGCATGTGATGGAAGCGGTCCGGGCGCATTTCCGGCCCGAGTTCCTGAACCGTCTGGACGAGACGATCATCTTCGACCGTCTGCGCCGGCCGGATATGGACGGGATCGTCAAGATCCAGCTCAAGCGGCTGGAGAAACGGCTGGAATCGCGCAAGATCGTGCTGGAACTGGACGATGCGGCGCGGGTCTGGCTGGCCGACAAGGGCTACGATCCGGTCTATGGCGCGCGGCCGCTGAAGCGGGTGATCCAGCGCACGCTGCAGGATCCGCTGGCGCAGATGCTGCTGGCGGGCGACGTGCTGGACGGCTCGACCGTGCCGGTGACGGCGGGGCCCGAGGGGCTGGTGATCGCCGGTCAGGCGCATGGCGATGCCGCGGACGTGCCGCGGGTCAAGGTCGTGCACTGAGGGGCCATGCAGCCCGGAAACAGGCAAAGGGGCGCCGGGAAACCGGCGCCCCTTTCTGCATCGCCCACCGCGCCGACTGGCGGTCGGCTACATCAACGGCCGCGCCTGAGGGCGCTCGAGGTCGATCATCGCCAGCGCGGCAAGATCCTGGATCTTCAGGAGTTCGAGTTGCCCGTCGCTCCATTGCGCGAGGCCGATGTCGCGCAGCGCTTTCAGGGTCTTGTTGGTATGGACCAGCGACAGGCCCAACGAATCCGCCAGATCCTGCTGGCGGAAGGGCAAGGGCACGATGCCATCCGTCTCGAGCCCCACGGCCTTGAGCCGTTCCCAGATCCGCACCAGCGCCCAGGCGATCCGTTGCGTGGCGTCGCGCTGTCCCAGCGAGGCGATGGTCTCGCCCAGGAAATGCTCCTCGACCGCGCCGATCCAGGTCAGGTCATAGGCGCGCTCGGGGTAGCGGCGGAAGACCTCCCACAGATCGTCACGGCGGAAGACGCAGAGCGTCATCTGCGTCGAGGCTTCAACCGAATGCTTCATCTCGCCCATGATCCCGGCTTGCAGACCGACGAAATCCCCCGGAAACAGGAAGTTGATCACCTGCCGCTTGCCGTTTTCCAGCGTGGTATAGCGGGTGCCCATGCCATCAAGCACGGTATAGAGCTGCGGCGCGTTCGATCCTTCCAGAAGGATCGTTGTGCGCGGATCGACTTTCAATTCTCCGGTCTTGAACGACTCCATGAAAGAAAGCTCTTCTTCAGTAAACGGCAGGAACAGGGACCGTTTGCGCAAGGGGCAGTTCCTGCAGGCTGTGCCGGGCATAGAAACCTCGCTGGCTATGTCACAGTTAAATGCGTGACCGGCGGATTCGTTCCATGGTCCGGTTCCTTCGGAGGAAATTGATGGACGTACATGGCTCGATGAACAACGAGGTCTACGTGCTGATGCTGCGCGACTCCTTTGTGCTCAAGGATCTTGAGGACACGGTGCGGGATTATGCCCCCGGCGCCGTTGTTCTCACGGCCAGCGAGTGGGACGAGGCGCTGGCGCTCATCGACGGGCTGGACCGGCTGTCCATCGCCTTTGTCGAAGCGGGGGCCGAGGCCGTGGCCGCGGCGCAGATCGACGCGCGGGTCGCGGCGATGGGCGGGCGGATCGTGCTTCTGGGCGACGAAGCCGAGGATGAATGGGAAGCGGACAGCCAGGCCTCGCGCTGGCCGGTCCTGCTGCGCCCCTTCTCGACCCAGACCGTAGAGCGGCTGCTGGCCGAGCTGATGGGCCGCCCCGCCTGAAGCGCGCCTGAAACGCGCGCCCCTTCCCCCGGCCCGCTGTATCGCCGATACTGCGCCGATCTTGCAGGGAAGGACCCGGATGGACCGGCTTGCCGCCGACCGCATGTTCATCGCCGTGATGGAGACCGGCAGCTTCGCCGCGGCCGCCCGCAAGCTCGGGACCAGCGCCGGGCAGGCGTCGAAGCTGGTGTCGGCGCTGGAGGGGGAACTGGGCACCCGCCTCCTGAACCGCACCACCCGGGCCCTGGCCCCGACCGAGCTGGGGCAGAGCTATTTCGCCCAGATCCGCAACATCCTGGGCGACCTCGACACGCTGGACCAGAGCCTGAAGGACGCAGGCGAGGCGCCGCGCGGGCGGCTGCGGCTGACCGCGCCCATGTCGCTGGGCACCATGCAGCTGGCGCGCGCGCTCAATGATTTCGCCGCGGCCTATCCGGGAATCGAGATGGATGTCTCGTTCACCGACCGCTTCGTCAATCTGGTGGACGAGGGGATGGATGCGGCGATCCGGGTGGGCCATCCGGCCGACAGTTCGCTGATCGCCCGGCGGCTGGGGCAGACGCGGATCCTGATGGTCGCCAGCCCCGCCTATCTGGCCCGGCGGGGCCGACCCGGGACGCTGGAGGCGCTGGCGGGTCACGAATGCATTCTGGACACCACCCTGCGCGACCCGGCGATCTGGCGCTTTGGCGAGCGGTCCCTGACCGTGCGCGGGCGCATCCGCTACAGCAGCGCCCTGGCCTGTCTGCTGGCGGCCGAGCACGGGCTGGGCATCGCCCGTGTGCCCGGTTTCACCGCGCAGGCCAGCCTCGCCGCCGGTCGGGTCGAGGTTCTGCTGCCCGAGACGGAACCCGCCCCGCCCGGTATCTTCGCCCTCTATCCCGCCGGGCGGCACCTGCCGGTCAAGGTGCGGGTCCTCATCGATTTCCTCAGCCGTGAATTTGGCGATGTCGATCCATTCCTTCCAGATCGGAACGAATGAACTGCCAAGGCAGCGGATTATCAGCACACTGGCCGGGTGGCATATGAGGGGCACGCACCGCCGCAACCTGCGGCCAAGCCTTTCCTGGAGACCCTCATGACCGCCACCACCGCCGCGCCGACCTCGGCCACCCGCCTCGCCAATACCGACCTCGCCGCGCTGATCCTGCGCGTGTCGATGGGCCTGTTGTTCATCGCCCATGGCTGGATGAAATACGCCGTCTTCACCCCCGCCGGTACCGCCGGCTATTTCGCCTCGATCGGCCTGCCGCCCTTCCTGGCCTATGTGACCATTGCCGTTGAAATCCTCGGCGGCCTGATGCTGATCGCCGGCCTCTGGACCCGCTGGGTCTCGATCGTGCTGATCCCGGTGATGATCGGTGCCGGCTATTTCGGCCATGGCTCGAACGGCTTCTTCTTCTCCGCCGAGGGTGGCGGCTGGGAATACCCCGCCTTCTGGACCGTCGCCCTGGTGGTGCAGGCCCTGATCGGCGGCGGTGCCTATGCGCTGCGCGACGCGCGCGGCTGACCTATCCTTCCTCGGGGCGGCCTCGCCGGCCGCCCCTACCCCCCGGAGGTTCCGATGACCCGACGCATGCCCACCTATTTCATCTCGCACGGGGGTGGCCCCTGGCCCTGGCTGCCGCAGATGCGCGCCCAGTTCCGAAACCTGGAAGCCAGCCTCAAGGCGATGGTCGCCGAGCTGCCCGAGTTGCCGAAGGCGGTGCTGGTCATCTCGGGCCATTGGGAGACCGAGGATTTCGCGGTCATGGGCTCGCCGCATCCGCCGATGGTCTATGATTACTACGGCTTCCCCAAGGAAACCTATGCCATCACCTATCCCGCCCCCGGCGCCCCCGGCGATCTGGCCCAGCGCACCGCCGACCTGCTGAGGGCCGCGGGGCTACCCACGCGGATCGACGCCACGCAGGGCTACGACCACGGCACGTTCGCGCCCCTCTACGTCATGTTCCCCGAGGCCAATGTGCCGGTCTACCAGGTCTCCATGCGCCACGGCTATTCGCCCGAGGAGCATTTCGCCCTGGGCCGCGCCCTGGCGCCCCTGCGGGACGAGGGCGTGATGATCGTGGGCTCGGGCCTGAGCTTCCATAACCTCAGGATGTTCGGACCGGCCGCCAAGGTTCCGTCCGAGGCCTTCGACGCCTGGCTGGACGAGACGCTGAACGCCGACCCCGAGGCCCGGACCCAGGCCCTGATCGACTGGGAGAAGGCCCCCTATGCCCGCATCTGCCACCGCGAGGAGGATCATTTCGTGCCGATCTTCGCTGCGCTCGGCGCCGCCGAGGGCGAGAAGGCCACGCGGATCTATCACGATGTCGGGCTGATGGGCGGCGTCACCGCCTCGAGCTATCGCTTCGGCTGAGGCGACCCCTCACACGACATACGGCCGCCGGGGATACCGGCGGCCGTTCTTCATCGGCGGATGGCGGCCTCAGCGCGGCTGCAGCAGCGCCGCGATCCGGGCCCGCAGTTCGGCCGCGCTCTGCGCCGCGGCTTCGCTGGCGTCCTGTGCCTGGGCGATGGCGCCGTCGATGGCATCGACCCGGGCGCGGCGCTCGCGGTTGGCCTGGCTGTCGTCGCCCAGTTGCACGATCAGGTTGACCAGCCGCTGCTGCTCGCGTTCCAGCGTCTGCACCTCGCCCGCCTGACGGCGCTGTTCGTTCTCGGCCTCGAGGATCTGGCGCCGCAGCTGGCCGATCTGGGCCAGCAAGTCCCGCACCTGCGGATCCTCGGCCCGGCCTTCCCAATAGGCCAGCGTGTTCAGATCCATGTCGATGATGCCCATCCGGCGCAGCCGCGGCTGGCGCTCGGTCACGGTGAGGCTGGCGCGCTCACCCGCGCCGACCTCGACCACCCAACGCCAGGCATCCGGCCGTTCCTCGGCCCCGGTCGTGCTGCTGACGCTCCAGCCCGGATTGCGGGGATGGTCGATGGTTACCTCGCGTTCGGCATCGGGGGCACCCTCGATCCGGTAGGTGATGCGGCGCTCCAGATCCTCGGTCACGGTCAGGATACCGTCGACGATCCGCATCTCGCGCAGGGTCTCGGTATTGGTCGATTCCTCGCGCACCTCGACCGCCGTGTCGCGGGCGAAATCCACAACCTCGGTCGCGCCGGGCGCCAGTTCCGGGATCATCGCATCCCCGGCATGGCCGCGCCCGTCCTCGTAGAGGGTCAGCACACCGGCCGGCAGCCTGAGCGGCAGCGGGTTCTCCAGCGACAGGGCGATCACCGGGTTGAGATCCCCCTGCCCGCCGCGATAGAGCACCAGCCGCGCGTCGGGCAGGAGTTCCGACAGGAAAGGCACGCTCATCATCTGGCCGGCGGGCAGAGTCACCGGGGTTTCCAGCGTGAAACGGCTGAAGCTGTCGCCATCGTCCGCCGTGACCTGGACCGAGGCCACGCTGTCCTGCAGGGCCATCGAGGGCGCGCCCGCGGCCTCGGCCATGGCACCGATCGCGCCGCGGTACATGGGCGCCGCCGCCGTCACCATCGGCGCGGGCACCGGTTCGAGCGCCTGTTCGCGCCGGGCATAGGTGCGGGCGTAGAGCTGCGCCTCGATGGCCCGGACCGAGCCGGTGGCCAGCGTCAGCCGCACATCCTGCCAGTCGATCCCGGTGGTGTTCTCGACCACCGCCCAGCCGATCAGGCGGATCCCCTCGGGCGTGTCGACCGCGCGCCAGGCGGTCCGCCAGAGCGGCGCGTTCTGCAGATAGACGAGGCCCACCTCGCGCGGGGTCTGGTTGTCGCTGTCCAGCGTCAACTCGATCCGGCGCGGGTTGGCAGCGCCGCGCCAGGCGCGCAACGCCTCGGTCAGGGTCGCCTGATCGGCAGCCTCGGCGAAGCGGACGCCCAGCGCGTCGTCCATGACGAAGGATTGCAGGACCCCGTCATCGCCCTGCAGGTTCAGCACGTTGATCGTGCCATGTTCGCCCGGACGCTGGGTCACCCCCATGTTGAGCCCCTGCCAGCTCTCGCCTCGACGCTCGACCACCAGGGGCGCACCCACCATGGTCCCGAACAGACGCACCGGATCGGTCACATCCTCGGGGCCGAAGGGGAAATGCGCGAAAGCATCCTCGAAGCTGCCGGGGCCGGTCATGGTGACATAGGGGACCCCGCCCGCCGGATCGAGAACCCAGAGGCTTTTCAGGAAATCGTCGATATCGTCGCGCGCCACCGACAGGCGCATCGGCTCGACACCCAGCTGGCCCTCGGCCTCGATCATGGCAAGGCCGGCGGTCGACAGGGTGACCGCGTTGATCGAGGTCTCGGCGGCCAGCGGAAAGGCCAGGACCAGCCCGCTGAGCGACAGGATCAGGGCACGGCGCAGACGGCGGGGGACGGGAAAGGACATGGGGTGAACTCCGGTGCTGAATTCGGGCGCGAATTCGGGGCTGAATTTGGCGCACCTTGCCCAATGACGGATCACAGGCCAAGGGGGGGTGCGATCACCTGTTCGCAACCTCGCCGTGAGCGGCGCCTTTCGCCGCCCCCCGAAACGCGCGGCGGGGGTGCGACCGCCTTGCGCTTGCCCCAGGCCCGCGACTGACCTAAACGCAATCCCGCAAGGGCCGCGGAGGGCAGCATGACCGACATCTCCAAGACCGAGACGCGCGCGACCTCGCGGCGGATCGGCTCGCTGGCCGGGCTCTGGCCCTTCCTCAGCGTCTACAAGGGGCTGCTGGGCGGCGCGCTGCTGGCACTGGTATTGACCGCCTCGGTCTCGCTGGCGCTGCCGCTGGCGGTGCGCCGGGTGGTGGACGGCTTCGGCGCGGGCGAGCTGCAATTGCTCAATGAATATTTCGTCGCGGCGCTGGCGCTGGCCGGGCTGCTGGCCGCGGGCACCGGCGCGCGCTATTACATGGTGACCCGGCTGGGCGAGCGGGTCGTGGCCGATATCCGCAAGGAGCTTTTCGCCCGCACCATCGCCATGTCGCCCGCGTTCTTCGAAAAGATCCTGTCGGGCGAGGTGCTGTCGCGCATCACCACCGACACGACGCTGATCCAGTCGATCGTCGGCTCTTCGGTCTCGATCGCGCTCAGGAACCTGCTGATGCTGGTCGGCGGGCTGGCGCTGCTGGCGCTGACCTCGCCCAAGCTGACCGGGCTGGTGCTGCTGCTGGTGCCCGCGGTGATCATCCCCATCGTCACGCTGGGCCGCCGCCTGCGCCGCCTCTCGCGCGAGAACCAGGACTGGATCGCCGCCTCCTCGGGCAACGCCTCCGAGGCGCTGGGTGCGGCGCAGACCGTGCAGGCCTATACGCACGAGCCCCTCTCCATCGCCGCCTTCGACCGGGTGACAGAGAAGAGTTTCGACGTCGCCATGATCCGCATCGCCACCCGCGCGGCGATGACCGTGGTGATCATTGCGCTGGTTTTCTCGGGCATCGTCGGCGTGCTGTGGATCGGCGCGCTGGACGTGCGCGCCGGCACGATGTCCATCGGCGAACTGGTGCAATTCGTCATCTATTCGGTGCTGGTCGCGGGTTCGGTCGGCGCCCTGTCCGAGATCTGGGGCGAATTGCAACGCGCCGCCGGCGCCACCGAACGGCTGGTGGAGCTGATGGACAGCATCGACACCGTGCGCGACCCCGATGCGCCCGTCGCCCTGCCCGCCCCGGTGCGCGGCGCGGTGAGCTTCGAGGAGGTGCGCTTCCACTACCCCTCACGCCCGCGGCAATCGGCGCTGGACGGGGTGACGCTGACCGTGCGCCCCGGCGAGACGGTGGCGCTGGTCGGCCCCTCCGGCGCGGGCAAATCGACGATGATCCAGCTGCTCCTGCGCTTCTACGACCCGCAGGAAGGCGCGGTACGTCTGGACGGGGTGGACCTCCGCGACATGAGCCGCGCGACGCTGCGCGGCGCGCTGGCGCTGGTGCCGCAGGACCCGGTGATCTTCGCCCTGAGCGCGCGCGAGAATATCCGCTTCGGCCGGCCCGGGGCGTCGGACGCCGAGATCGAAGAGGCCGCCCGCGCCGCGGCGGCGCATGATTTCATCGCCGCCCTGCCCGAAGGCTACGACACCCAGCTCGGCGAACGCGGCGTGATGCTGTCGGGTGGCCAGAAACAGCGCATCGCCATCGCCCGCGCCATCCTGCGCGACGCACCGGTGCTGCTGCTGGACGAGGCGACCTCGGCGCTCGACGCCGAAAGCGAGCGGCTGGTGCAGCAGGCGGTCGAGCGGCTGTCCGAGGGGCGCACGACCCTGGTCGTGGCCCACCGCCTGGCGACGGTACGCAAGGCAGACCGGATCGTGGTCTTCGAGGCCGGCCGGATCGTCGCCGAGGGGACGCATACCGAACTGGTGGCGCAAGGCGGCCTCTACGCCCGGCTGGCCCGGCTGCAATTCACCGACCTCATCGAGGACAACGTCGCCGGGTGAGAGGCTTCGCCCTCGGCCGCGACGCCTCCGGCGCCGAGGCCCCAAGAGACGAAACGGTGGGCGACCGGCGGCGCGGCGTCCCGCCGCCCCGAAAGGAGGGGGGCCGTCTGCCCTCCTCTTGGCCTGAGGGCCTGTCCGGCCCATCGCTTGCGCTCCGGGCGTTCGGGCCTGACGACGCGCCACAGGCGCCTCGTCCGGGCGGCCCTCACTCCCGAGAATAGTTGCAGAACGAAGAGGATGAAGAGCACCCGCCTGACGGGATACCCCGCCCTTCCCCTCACTTTGCCAGAAATACGCCGGGGGGTCCGGGGGGCTGGCCCCCCGGGGCCAACCCGAGCGCTGCCCTCTCCGCGGCGGGAGGCGCGCGGGGTGGGCGGGTGGGAGCGTGCCTCCCGCCGCTTCCGCCTCAGGCCGCGCCGCGGGTCTCGATCATGCGGGCCATCAGCGCCGCGCCGAGCGGCAGCGAGGCATCGTCGAAGACATAGCCCGGGTTATGCAGCGCCACGCCCGAGCCGTGCCCCACCGTGCAATAGGCGCCCGGCACCACCTGCAGCATGTCAGCGAAATCCTCGGAGCCCATGACCAGTTCGGTCTTCTCCTGCGCCTGCTCGCCCACCAGTTCCGCCGCCGCCGCCAGCATGGCCTGCGAAAGGGTCGGGTCGTTCTCCAGCACGTCGAAGACATTGCGCATCTCGAGCGTGACCTGGCAGCCATAGGCCGCCGCCGCCCCGTCGCAGAGTGCCTGCATCCGCTCGGTCACCAGCGCCGCCGTCTCGCGGTTGAAATAGCGCACCGTTCCGGCCAGCGAGGCGGTTTCGGGGATCACGTTATAGGCCGCGCCCGCGTGGATCTGCGTGACCGACACGACGATCCGCTCGGCCGAGGGCACGTTGCGGGCCTTGATCGTCTGGATCTGCCCGACCAGCGCCGCCGCCACCATCAGCGCATCGACCGAGGATTCGGGCATCGCCGCATGAGCGCCCTTCCCCGTCACCCGGATATCGAAGAAATTCGCCCCCGCCATGGCGGGTCCGGGTTTCACGCCCACCTCGCCCGGGGCGTGAAAGGGGGAATTGTGCAGCCCGTAGATCTCGTCGCAGGGGAAGCGCTGGAACAGGCCGTCGGCGATCATCGCCCGGGCGCCGCCCAGCCCTTCCTCGGCCGGCTGGAAGATGAAGACCGCGGTGCCCGCGAAATCCCGCGTCTCGGCCAGATAGCGGGCCGCGCCCAGCAGCATCGTCGTATGGGCATCGTGACCGCAGGCATGCATCACGCCGGGGGTCTTCGAGGCATAGGGCAGATTCGTCTGCTCATGGATCGGCAGCGCGTCCATATCGGCCCTGAGCCCGATGGTGCGGCCGGGACGGCTGCCCTTCAGCACGCCGACCACCCCGGTCTTGCCGATCCCGGTCGTGACCTTGATCCCCAGGCGCTCCAGCTCGGCGGCGACGATGCCGGCGGTGCGGATCTCCTGGAACCCCAGCTCGGGGTGTTCGTGCAGGTCGCGGCGGATGGCGGTGAGGTCGGCGGCGAAATCCTGGATGCGGGTCGGGATGGTCATGGGGCTCTCCTGCTGGCAGGTCAGGCTGACCCGGGCGGGGCCGGATGGCAAGGGGGCGGGGCGTCCCACGCATGGGACGGGCGCCCCGGCACTGGAAAATCAAGCGCTTGGCCGGGGCGGTTAACCTTTTGGCAGGAAAGTCCCAGGGGCGCGGGTCAGTCCCGGGGCGCGATCCCCCGCGCCAGCGCGGCGCGGATCGCGGCGGGCGGACAGGGCTGCGGCCAGGTGACGATGACCTCCCCCTGCCCCTCGACCCGGGTTTCAAGCCGGAGCGCGCCGCCCTCGCGGCCGGCGCGGGTGGCATGGCGGCTGGCCTCCGGCCCCCTGCCATGGTCGACCCAGCCCTCGCAGGTCCAGGCATCGGTGGCATCCGGGGTGCAGGCCATCTCGGCATCCTGCCAGAGTGCCCCGCCCTCGCCCGGCAGGTAACTCAGGCTGCCGCCGTCGCTCAGGACCAGCGAGAAACCGGTGCCACAGAGCGCGGCAAGCTCGGCCTCGGACAGGTTCGGCTGACCGGGAAAGGACCAGAACCCGGGCTGAAGCTGGGCGGCGGCGGGGAGCGGAAGGAGGAAAGCGGCGGCGAGGAGGAGGGGCTGGCGCATGGGGGGGTCTCCACGATGGGGTGGAGAGAGGGTGCCTGAGGGAGGTGGGGGGTGTCTAGGCTCCAGACTCATTGATCGCCGAAGCCAGACGATAACGGTTGCGGCGAGCGCGGCGGCGGAGAGGAAGGTCTTCGCACATCTGTCGTAGCGGGTTGCGATGCGGCGCCAGCCCTGCGACCTGCCGAACTTATCTCGATGCGGTTGCGGCGCTTGTGGCGACGCCTGTCATAGCGGACGGCCTTTCCGCGTGACTTCCGACCGGGGATGCAGGGGCGTATCCCTTTGTCTTTCAACGCATCCCGAACCCCAGTCGGCATCGTTGCCCCGATCGGCGATCAACCATTCCGCGGCCGGTAAACTGCCCAGGAGAGCCGTGGCGCCGGTGTAATCGCTGACCTAGCCCGCGGTCATGAAGAACCGCAAAGGGCGGCCCTTCGCGTCAGTGACGGCGTATTGTTTGGTGTTCAGCCCGCCTTTCGTCCACCTGATCAGACGCCCGCGCTCATCCTCAGGCCCCCCTTTTTCGCCCGCAGGCTTGAAGCCGTGCGGTGCGCGTTCAGGCAGGTTGCGTCAATCATGACCACCTTATGCTCGGAGCCCTCCGAAGCCAGTCCCTCCATCATCCCGGCAACGCCCCTCATGTTACCGCACCGCCTCCACCGGTTGGATAGCGTCTTCGACGGGGCCATTCTCACGCCGGCCATTGCACCATCTCAAGCCATTGCGATTGATGAAGACTATGTCGCTTGGCACACGTCGATCATCAACGCGCGACTTGCCGTGGCTCTTCCGGCAGAACGGCTCCAACCGTTCATCTGATCGTCGGTCAGCCAGAACAAGGTTGCTCATCATAACAACCATCAGTTCGGGACTTTGAATCCCACAGACCGTGCAGCATCAAGCCAGCTAATGGGTCATGAGCCTAGCGCTGGCGCCGCCGGTCGCCCGATTCCAGCTTCAGGCGCGTCTCGAAAGCGCGGCTGATATGCTCGCGCAGCGCCCGGTCGGCGGCCTCGCCATCGCCGCGGGCGATGGCCTCGACGATGGCGTCGTGTTCGTCGAGCGCGGTGCGCCCGCGCCCCTCGGCCTCGAGCGAGGTGGTGGCCAGCAGCGCCATCGAGCGATGCACGAGGTCGAGCTGCTGCACCAGAAAGCGGTTGTGGCTGGCCAGATGGATCTGCTTGTGGAAACGCTTGTTGGCCCGGCTCAGCGCCTTGGGGTCGTTCATCAGCCGCCGGTCGTCGGCCACCATGTCGCGCAGGACCCGCACCTCCTCGACCGAGGCGTGTTTCGCCGCCAGCCGCGCCGCCAGCCCCTCGAGCTGTGCGCGGACGACATAGAGTTCGGCCAGCTGGTTGTGATCGAGCGAGGCGACGATCAGCGAACGGCCGTCGCGGGTCAGCAGGCTTTGCGTCTCAAGCCGCTGCAGCGCCTCGCGAATCGGCGTGCGCGAGACGCCGAAGCGTTCGGCCAGCTCCGATTCGACCAGCCGGTCGCCGGGTTTGTAGACCCCGTCGTCGATCGCCGCCAGGATCAGCGAATAGGCGTCGAGCAGGGGTTGGCGCTGGTCGTTCATGCGGATCCTCCGAGGGGGCGAAGACTAGTGTCGGGCGCGGGCGGTGAAAAGCCCTGATTCGCGCCCTGGCATCTTGTGCCGCAGCCCCCTTGCCGCTAGCCCTTGGCGCATGGCGCACGAACATTTCCGGCATGTCGATACCTGGGTCTTCGACCTCGACAACACGCTCTATCATCCGCGGGTCCGGCTGTTTGACCAGATCGACGTGAAGATGACCGATTTCGTCATGCGGGTGACGGGGGCGGACCGGGCGGAATCGGATCGCCTGCGGCGCGATTACTGGCTGACCTATGGCACCACGCTGGCCGGGCTGATGGCGCATCACGGGATCGACCCGGTGCCCTATCTGGTCGAGGTCCACGACATCGATTTCTCGGTGCTGGAGCCCGATCCCGACCTGCGGGAGGCCATCCTCGCGCTGAAGGGGCGGCGCATCGTCTATACCAACGGTTCGGCCCCCTATGCCCGCAAGGTGCTGGAGGCCCGGGGGCTGGAGGGGCTGTTCGAGGCGGTCTACGGGGTGGAGGACGCGGGCTACCGGCCGAAACCGCAGGCCGAGGCATTCGAGACGGTCTTTGGTCTGGCCGGGCTGGACCCGTCCCGCGCGGCGATGTTCGAGGATGACCTGCGCAACCTCAAGGTGCCGCATGCGCTGGGGATGCGCACCGTGCTGGTCGGCCCGCTGGCCGGGCCCGAAGGCGAGAGCCCGGACCCCGAGGCCCAGGCCCATGTGCACCACCGCACCGACGATCTGGCGGGCTTCCTCAGGGGGCTCTGAGCGCTTATTCGGCGCTCAGCGAATGGTTCATCGACAGCGCGGGCTGGGCGCAACCGGCCTCGCCGACGATCCGGGCCGGGACACCGGCGACGGTCTTGCAGCAGGGGACGTCTTCCAGAACCACCGAACCGGCGGCGATGCGGGAATTGTCGCCTACCCTGATGTTGCCCAACACCTTGGCGCCCGCGCCGATCAGCACGCCGTCGCCGATCTTGGGGTGACGGTCGCCGTCTTCCTTGCCGGTGCCGCCCAGCGTCACCGAATGCAGCATCGACACGTTGTCGCCGACGACGGCGGTTTCACCGATGACGATGGAATGGGCATGGTCGATCATGATCCCCTTGCCGAAGCGGGCGGCCGGGTGGATGTCGACGCCGAACATCTCGGAAATCCGCATCTGCACGAAGAGCGCCATGTCGCGGCGCCCCGTCTCCCACAGCCAATGGCCGACGCGATAGGCCTGCACCGCCTGATAGCCCTTGAAATACATCACCGGCTGCAGGAAGCGGTGGCAGGCCGGGTCGCGGTCATAGACCGCCACCAGATCGGCGCGCGCCGCCTCGCCCAGCCAGGACGAGGTTTCATAGGCTTCCTCGGCGATTTCGCGCAGGATCTGTTCGCTGATCTCGGCCGACGAGAGTTTCAGCGCGAAGCGATAGGCCAGCGCCCGTTCCATGGTCGCGTGATGCAGCAGATTGTTGTGCATGACGCCACCCAGCAGGGGTTCGTCGCGGACAACGGCGTTCGCCTCTTCGCAGATGCGCTGCCAGACGGGATCGAACGGGGCGAGTTTGGCGCGGGACTCGGGCATGGCGCATCTCCGGTGTTGATCCCCGAAACATAGCGGAACGACACCGGATTTCCAGTGCCACCGGTTCAGGAAAGCGACCGCTGGCCGACCAGGGCCCCGGCGGCCAGCGCCAGGCAGGCCAGATACTCGGGCGCGCCAGGTGTGGCGGGGTCGGCAGCGGGATGGGCCAGCGCCGCCGCCAGGAGCGTGCCGTTGCCATAGGCGGGGTGCGGGCGGCCGGTCGTCTGGCGGTAACGGTCGGCCGCCTCGGCCCCGGCGATGAGCGCGGCCATCCCCGCCCGGCGCTGCTGCTCCGGCAGCGCCAGCAGCACCCGCGCGGCGGCCGCGAGGTCGGTCAGGGTGACGGACCGCATCAGGCCGTGACCTCCAGCGCGGCGAAAAGCCCGGGTCCGAAACTGGCCGAGACCTGCGCCACCTCAATGCTGAAAGGGCCGCTCACCCCGTCAGCCGCCTGCTGCGCGGCAGCATAGGTCCAGAGGGGCGCGGTCAGATCGACCTCGCGACGGATGACGCCCAGGTGGCGGATGCGCAGGCGGTAGAGTTCGGCCTCTTCGCTCAACGGCACCTCGGGCGCGTCCCAGCCGTCGCCGCCCAGCCGGGTGCGGCGGATCCAGGCCACCGCCAGATCGCCGGCGCCGTCGCGGGCGGCCGTCAGATGCACCGGCGCATAGGGCCGCAGACCGTTGCCCGCGAAAGCCTCGGTGCTTTCGACATAGACCGGATCGTCATAGGCCAGCGCCGCCGGACCGACCCGCCAGCGCCGCGCGACGCCGCGGGCCGAGGCCGCCAGATCGACCTGAGCGGGCGCGCCGTCCATCAGCACCACCACCGCGCCGGGCGGCCAGGCCTCGGGCATCAGGGGTTCGGTGCCGAACTGGCCGCGCAGCAGGTCGTGCAGGCGCCAGACCCCGGGCTCGACCAGGGTGGCCGCGCGGTATTGGAACAGCTCCCACCCCGCGCCGGTGCCGATGGCGGCGAGATTGGCGCCGTCGAGCAATTCCTCGTCACTGACCGAGGCGGGCGCGACCGAGCCCGGGAAGGCGATCTGCACCCCTGCCCCGTGCTGAACCAATGCCGGAGAGCCACGGAACAGGGGCGTGATGGTCTGCCCGACGCTGGCCCTGAGCCCGATCAGCGTGTTCAGCGCGAAACTGCCGCTGCCGGCGGGCGCGTCATAGGCGGCGACGGCGCCCGGCCAGGGCAGGCCCAAGACCGCCAGATGCGGGGCATGCGGCACCTCGTCCCCGCGCATCAAGGGCAGGTCCATCCAGATCGGCACAACCGGCACCGCCGCCTGATAGGCCCCGGCGGCGGGCAGGTCGGTCGAGGCATCGCGATGCCGGTAGAGGCCGGGCTCGATGCGCACCGCCTCGATGGCGCGCTCGCCGGTCAGGTCCATGCGGTCGATGCGGTAATGGCGGGTGCCGCCGCCCTGTTCCAGCGTCACCACATCGCCCACCGCCAGGGTCGAGGACATCGGCTGCCCAAAGCGCGCCGTGTC
>Ga0209793_1001167_pt1 | contig 18748 bp, 18 predicted proteins | sample EBPBio122009_DNA_FD_185863 | JGI IMG/M metagenome (GOLD analysis project Ga0209793, IMG submission 185863) | Wastewater treatment Type I Accumulibacter community from EBPR Bioreactor in Madison, WI, USA - Reactor 1_2/2/2009_ DNA (SPAdes) (version 2) | ecosystem: Engineered > Bioreactor > EBPR >... | reverse complement strand
ACGGCCGGCTCGAACACCTCCGCGGGTCCGCCCTCGGCTTCCGGAACCTCACCAACTACATCGCCCGCAGCCTGCTCGAGACCGGAGGATTCAGACCCCACCTACACCCTCAAATCGGATGAGCCGGAATTTGGGGTGCATGAGATTTGCGTTTGATCCACATCGGTCGGAGCACTTCCCTAGGCTGCCAATCAGGGGAAGGGGACTCATGAACAAGGAATCTCGGGCTGCCAGGCGCGGCCTCGTCCGATTGGCTCGAACGCTGCTCGCGGGGATGATGGCGATGGCACTCAGCCTCGGCCTGCTGACGGCTACTGCGACACCCGCACACGCACGGACTGTGACATTTCCCGACACGGCCCTCGCGCGCTGTGTCGAGGACACGCTCTACGCGGACAGTCGGGTATTCACGACCGAGGAGCTGGCGTCGATCGAACAGCTGTGGTGTGGGTTCGAGGGGGTCGTCGATCTATCGGGGATCGAGTGGCTCACCAACGTCACCGAGATCGATCTGTCGGGTAACAACATCGTCGACCTCAGGCCGATGGTGGATCTCGACCAACTGGAGGTCTTGGACCTCGCCTACAACCGTATTCGCGACGTTTCTCCGCTGAAGGGGCTTTCCTCGCTCCAGAAGCTCGACATCTCCGGCAACCACATCGGGCGGCTGGGGCCGTTGGCGAGCCTTCCCGACCTCACGGCGCTGAATGCCTCCGGTCAGCAGATCGACCTGCGAATCCCGATCGGTGTGGCAACCGAACTGCCGTTCGGCTCCGTGGACGGCGATACTTCCTTCGAGGGCTACTACAGCAAGAAGCTCAAGCTCAAGGGCTGGAAGATCACCGCGAAGACCGCCGGGAGTTACGAAGTCAATGTCATAGCGGTCGGAGTGTCCTACGACTTCGACATAGCCTTCGATGTCACCGCCTACAAGGCGAAGAACCTCAAGGCGGCAACCCCGAAGATCAAGGGGTCGGCAAGGGTCGGATCCACGCTCACCGCGTCCATGGGCACCTGGAAACCGCAGCCGACCAAGGTCAGCTACCAGTGGTACCGCTCTGGAAAGAAGATCAAGAAAGCCACCCAGCCGACCTATACGCTCACGAAGGCCGACAAGGGAAAGAAGATCACCGTCAAGGTCACCGGCCGGAAGGACGAGTACAAGGCCACGACCAAGACCTCCAAGGCCACGAAGGTCAAGGCGGGTCTGCTGAAGAGCGTCACACCGACGATCACCGGAACCGCGCAGGTAGGGCAGCCGCTGACCGTGCACGTCGAGCCCTGGGGGCCGGCCAAGGTGACGCTGAGCTATCAGTGGTACCGCTCCGGCAAGAAGATCAAGAAGGCCACCAAGTCGACGTACACCCTCACGAAGGCCGACAAAGGAAAGAAGATCACCGTCAAGGTGACCGGGAAGAAGTCCGGCTACACGACCAAGACGGTGGGCTCCAAGCCAGCGGTCACCGTGGGCTGACCACCACAGGACGCCGCCGCCCGGTCGACTGACATGAACCGACCGGGGGCGGCGTGTTTCGCTGGCGCCCCTGATCTGAGTGCCTACAGCCATATTGAGCGCTGACCTGTTAGGCCGAGCGGCGATAGACGCGGACCGCGTCGGAGTCGATCACCATGAGCCAGGGACGATGATCCCCGAGCCGCACGCCCAGCCGCAGCCCGTCGGCGGGATCGGCCGGACTGCTGAGCGGTCCGACGGTTTCGACGATGCCGCGCCCGTTCGAGTCGACGCGGACGAACCCCACGGCATCGACCATCTCCCCGGCGGAGTCCTCGACGATGCCGCTGATCAGCAGGTTCAGCACGCCGTCGATGCCGTCCGTCGCCTCGAGGCTCAGGTACACCGTGGACGATTCCCGTCCGGCCATCATCACCGGCAGGTTGAGGTCGACGCCCGGCCGAGTGAGTTCGATGCGCCCCGCGCCGATGGTGAGCTTGTAGCCCGTGATCGCTTGCCCGGCGAACGCGTCCCTGGGCGTGAGGGTGCCGGTCCGCGGATCGACTCCGACGATGCTGCCCTCCTCATCGAAGCCGTACAGGGTCGTGCCGTCGGTGACCTTGACGCCGACGAAGCCGGGCAGGGGCACCCGCGAGAAGCCGCCCTCGGGGGTGAGCAGGAGCATCCCGGGCTCGTCCGGGCTGGTGCTCTGCAGCACCACGGTCCCGTCGCCGAGCGCGAGGGGCATCGCCCACTGCACGTACTCGCCGCCCGCCAGGTACTGCTCGGGGATGGGAACCTCGCCCAGGTAGTCGCCGGTCTCCGAGTAGTGAGCGAGCCGGACGTGGGCGGTGTCGAGGAACCACCAGGTGCCGTCGTGTACCTGGGTGCCGTAGCTCGGCCCCCACTCCAGACCCTCCCCGCCCGGGGAGGTGCCGAGTTGGTGCGGGGCGTCCCCGTAGGGGAGCGTGAACAGTTCGCTCCAGGGAGCCTGGAACGAGCTGAGTTCGCCCAGCACGATCTCATCGAGTTCCGCGAACAGTTCCTCCGGTGGCGCTGGTGCGGTTGTTGGTGGCGAACTGACGGGTAGGGAGGCCGATGTGGATGGTGGGCTGGGCGGTGGCGTGGGGGTGGGTCCGGTCGCGCAGCCCACGCCGGCGAGGCTCAGTACCAGCCAGGCGATTGTCACTCGACGCATCGGCCACCCCACGGTGTTGCGTGACCTGTGGGCCGGTCACCTGGGGCCACCGTAGCCCGGTTGGCGGTTCGTCCAGAAGGGGCAAGTCTTCGCCCGCCGCCAGGGGGTCTCGGCGAGGGAAGTGAAGTTGCCGGTCGGGTTGCGGTACGCCTAGCGACCAGTCGGTGAAGCACGACTGCTGCACCGATTGAATGTCGCTGGGTCTTGCTTCAGGTGCTGACCAGGGGTGAGGGTTGTTCGATGAATCCGAAATTCTCCGTCACCATGGACGCCGTGGATCCGCTGGCGCTCGGCGAGTTCTGGGCGGTGGCGCTGGGCTACGTCCGCGAATCACCGCCCGCCCCGTACCAGACCTGGGATGAGGCACTGGTCGGCTGGGGGCTGCCGCCCGAGCGCTGGAATGATGCGAACGCCATCGTGGATCCCGACGGCTTGGGACCCCGGATCTTCATTCAGAAGGTTCCCGAGCCGAAGGTGGCGAAGAACCGCGTCCACCTCGATGTGCGGGTGTCGACCTCCCGGGAGAACAAGGACCCGGCCGCGCTGCAGGCCAAGGCCGATCAGCTCATCGCTGCCGGAGCGACTCAGATCGAGGTCTTTGACGATGAGTTCACCGGTCACTGGATCGTGATGGAGGATCCCGAAGGCAACGAGTTCTGCATCGTGTAGAGGGTGGCCCGTGCACTCCCACCGCGGCTGACGGTCTTCCGTCTGGCTTACGACAGGAGGGCCAGGACGACACGGTCGGCGATCCAGAGCGCGACGCCGATCGCGGCCGGGATGCCGAGCCCCATCAGGAAGAGGCCGACGCCAGTGCCGACGAAGACCGCCGCCTCGAGCCCGAGCACGGCGGGCCAGGGCAGGGCGACGGCCGCCTTGGGGGAGAGGAACAGGCCCCAGAAGGTGGCGACCGCGAGAACGGCGACGATCGCCGCGGGCCAGCGCCACCAGCCCGGCACGAGGCTGAAGGTGAGGATCGCGACTCCGGCCAGCAGGGCGAGTTCGAGCAGGAACCGTATCGTCAGGGCTGTGGCCAACGCGGCAGACGCACCTTCGATGAGTCTGGTGCCGCTCATGACGACCAGCCGGTGAGCATGGTGTCGAGGCTTGCGACGATCCGCGCGAAGGTCAGGTCGACGTCACGCGGTTGCTTGAAGCCGCCAGCTTGTTCCAGGGCGACGAAGCCGTGCAGGGTGCTGCGGAGCAGGCGGATCGCGTCGGTCAGGTCATCGCCGGTCAGCCGGTAGGCACGTAGCGCGGAGGCGATCACCGCGATCAGCCCGTCGGCGACTGCCTGGCCGTCCGCATCTTCGGGGTCGGGGGCGATCTGCAGCGCCGCGTACCGTCCCGGATGCTCGGCGCCCCATACCCGCAGGCTGGTGGCGAGCGCGGTCAGCGCATCGGCGCCCGAGAGCCCCGCGCACGCGGCCGAGAGGACCGCGGCGGCCTCCCGGGCCGCCTGCTGACCGATCGCGCTGCGCAGATCGTCGAGGTCGGTGACATGCCGATAGACGCCCGGCGGGGCGATCCCCAGCGCCCGGCCCAGCTTCGTGATCGTCAGTTGGTCGAGCCCGGTCTCATCAGCCAGGGACGCCGCCCGTGCGACAACCGTGCTGCGGGTGAGACGTTCAGCCATGCGACACCTGCTCGTGCTCGCGTCCGGCGCCGAGGGACGGCAGCATCGCGTCCAGCACCTCGGCGGCCTGCTCGGCCATGGGGTAGTGGCCGGCACCGGCGATCATCCGGTACTCGCCGTTCAGCGCCCCGGCGACCCAGGTGGCCTCGGCCTGCGGGTCAGGGAAGTCACGATCGCGGTCGCCCATCACGACCAGGGTCGGGGCCGCCACGCTCGGCAGCGCGGCCTCCGCCGGCGCATGGGACGTCCGCGCCGTTGCCTGGAACGCAGCCCACCGGCCCGGACGCCGCAGCAGCGCGAGTGCCCGGGTCGCATGCTCGTCGTGGTCGGCGGGCCGTCGTTGCCCGAACAGCGAGCCGTAGTACGTCCGCCACACCGCCGGACCCCACGGACGGGCAAGCAGCACCCGCAGGAGCCAGCGAGTCGGGGCCGACCCGTGATCCCGCACGAACGGGCCAATCAGCGCCAGGCGATCCACCGCCTCGGGACGCTCCGCAGCAGCGAGCACGGCGGCCGCCGCGCCCATGGAGTTCCCGACGATGGTCGCCGGCCCACCGCCGAGCGCGTCGATCACCGCGAGAACGTCCCCGGCCGCGGCCGGGTCGTCGTACGCATCGAACCGGACCGAGCTGTCGCCATGCCCGCGCAGATCCATCACCGCGACCCGGTACCCGGCCGCGACCAGCCCGGGCACGAGGTGCCGGAACGATGCCCGCGACTCGCCCATCCCCGGTACGCACACCACCAGCGGCCCGGCCCCCTCGGCCGTCACCGCGATCCTGCCCCGCCTCGTCCCACCATGACCATCGTCATGTTACGAAGCATAACATAGAATTACGGAGCATTGCAGAGCCGGATCGCCGACACGTAGTTGAGCCATGGTCGGCAGGTGTGCGGGAACAGCGAGGCTAGCCGGCCAGAAGCACGTCGATCCGGGTGCGGAGGACGGGCTCCGGCTGAGCGCCGACCATCCGGGCGATCGTCGCGCCGTCGCGAAGCATGACCAGCGTCAGAATGCTGCTGGCATCGAACCGGGCTGCCGTGCCCGGGTTGTCGTCGTTCACCTTCACCACCTTGACCTTTCCGGCGTACCGGGCGGCGAGGCGTTCCAGGATGGGTGCGACCATGCGGCAGGCCCGCACCACGGCGCCCAGAGATCAACCAGGCCGAGGTGGCCGGCGCTCACGCAGCGGCGAAGTCGGCGTCGCCGGCATCGACCAGCCAGGGCAGCGGAGCGTGACAGGACGCGCACTGCGGCCGTCCCTTCGAGGCGACCGGAACGCGGTTCTTCGTGTCAAGTTAAGGACACGCGACAACGCGGGAACTCATGCTGCAAACCCCCCGCGGGGGTTCTTCACCCGCCCTGCGAGGCTGACCAGTTGGCCAGACAGAACGGATGCCCTGCCGGGTCGAGCAGCACCCGCCAGGTCGCGCCCGGCTGGAAGTCCGGAACGGTGGCCCCGAGTTCCACCGCCCGCGCTTCCGCCGCCGGTATGTCCGCTGTGTCGAGATCGAGGTGGAACTGCTTGAGCCCGGAGTCGGGCCACTGCGGAGGCTGGTAGTCGTCGATCCGCCCGAACCCGAGGGCGGCGCCCTCCCCGTTGCTCAGCATCACCGCTTCGTCGGAGTCATACGTCACCTCCCAGCCCAACAGGTCGCGATAGAACCCGCCCAGCGCCCGCGGATCAGCGCAGTCGATGGTGAACATGGCTATTCGCACTGTCGTCATGCACCCAGGTTAGGCCGCACGCTCGCTGCTGCCGATCGGCGTGGACGGGGGTGCCCGTTCGGAGCACTTCGCGCCGCTGGCCTCGCTGGGCGTCACCTCGGTGGTGGTCGGCCGGGCGCTGTTTCGACCCACAACGAGAAGACGCGCCGCCGGCGCCGAAGATGGAGGTAGTTCGCGATGAAGCTGCAGGTGGCCATCGATCTGCTGGACAAGGAATCCGCCCTGCGCCTGGCCGACGCGGTTCGGCCGTACGCCGACATCATCGAGATCGGGACCCCTTTGATCAAGAGCGAAGGACTCGAGATCGTCCGGGCCGCGAAGCGGGCCTTCCCCGAGATCCCGCTTCTCGCCGACATGAAGACGGCCGACACCGGCGAGCTGGAGACGCGCCTCGCCCTGGACGCCGGAGCCGACCTCGTCGGCGTGCTGGGCACCGCCGGCGATGCCACCATCCGCGGCGCGATCGAGGCAGCCAAGGCGCGCGGCAAGGCCGTGGTGGTCGACCTGATCAGCGTTCCCGACAAGATCGCCCGGGCGCGGGAGGTTCTCGACTTCGGCGCGGAGCTGGTGGAATTCCATTCCAGCGCGGACGACCGGACCGGTGCGCAGTTCCAGGATCTGCTCGACGAGGCGGCGCGCTCCGGCGTCCCGTTCTCCTTCGCCAGCGGGATCGACACCTCCACGATCGCGGCGGTCCGAGCGGCCGGGGCGCAGGTGGCCGTCATCGGTGGCGCCATCTACCAATCCGCTGATCCCGCTGCGACGATCCGGGAGTTGAGGAGCGTCGCCGGTCTCAGCGAGTACCGCTCCGCCTGAGCGGAACGGCTCTTCTGCCCTCACCGTTCCGCGGACGAACGCGGAGGGCTTCAGCCGGTGCGCGGGTGCGCGCGTCAGCGGTGGTCGTCACTCCCATGCCTGGTCAGGGGCTACTCACTGTTGAGTATTCCCACTGCCGCGCCGGGCGAGGAACATGGCCCTTGGGCCTGAAAGCGGCCCAGCGCAACCCAAGAAACGCGCATCCCTTCGCGACGCGTTCCCCTTTCCCTCCCGAATCCATCATTTCCCAGGAGACATATGCGCAGCACACTTCTCCGCATCGGCGTGGCCACGGTCAGCGTCGGTCTGTTGTTCGCCCAGGCGACCACCGCGTCCGCCCACGGCACCAAGCCCCGTGACCCCGTGGTCAAGTCGACCGCGGTCGTCGCTCCGTTCAACCTCGAGGTCTTCCGCGGCAAGGTGTACGTCGCCGACGGCTTCGCCAACACCGTCGCGAGCCTGAAGAAGGACGGTTCGCTCAAGACGGTGGTCGCCGACGCTCCCGGCACCTCGGGAATCGCCCATTCGAAGAACGGACGGTACTTCGCCTACACCTACACCGAGGGTGGCCCGGAGGAGATCACCGCCAGTGGGCTGAAGATCCTCGGCCCGCGCGGAAAGCAGGTGGTGGCCGACACCCTCGCCTACGAGAAGGCCAAGAACCCCGACAAGAAGCTCACCTACGGGCCCAAGTCGACCGACGCCTGCGTGACCGACGCGCTGGGCCCGGCCTATCCCGGCCACGTCGACTCGCACGCGTACTCGGTGGTGGCCTACGGCAGCTCCTGGATCGTCGCCGATGCCGGAGCCAACGCCCTGTTCAAGGTGAACAAGCGTGGCAAGGTCTCGACCCTGGCGGTTCTTCCGGCTCACCCCGCCAAGATCACCGCGGAGATCGCGGCCGCGCTCGGGCTGCCCGACTGCACCATCGGGGTGACCTATCGCTTCGAGGCGGTGCCGACCGATGTCGAGATCGGCAAGGACGGGTACCTCTACGTCACCACGCTGCCCGGTGGCCCGGAGACTCCGGCAGCCGGCGCGCGCGGCAAGCTCTACCGGGTGAACCCGCGCACCGGGGCCACCAAGGAGATCGCCCGCGGATTCGCCGGCGCCACCAACCTGGCGATCGGCTCCAACGGCCGGATCTACGTGGCCGAGTACTTCGCCGGCAAGATCTCGGTGGTGAGCAAGGGCAAGGTCAAGCCGTATCTCGCCCTGCACAACGTGGTCGCGCTGGAGGCCGTCGGCAACACCCTGTGGGCCGGCACAACGGTGAACCTCGATCCGACCCTTCCGCCGGTGCCCGGGACGATCGTCAAGATCGTGAAGGGCAAGGCCTCCCCGCTGGGGAAGCTCAAGCACTAGCAGACCGGTTGTCGTGTGCGAGGCCCGACGCGAGGGCCTCGCACACGACTGTCCGAGCCGGGTGCGATGGTGGGAGTATTCGGGGGGTCCGCCCCCGAGTCCTGGCCGTAGCCTGGTGAAGGTCGGCTCATGTCAGTAGCGAGGAGGAGCCATGCAGCGGATCGTTCCGAACCTCTGGTTCAACGGGGAGGCGTCGGAGGCGGTGGCCTTCTACACGGCGGCCTTCCCCGGTGGCAGGATCGTCGAGACCCAGTACTACCCGACCGAGGGGCTGCTCGACTTCCAGCAGGCGATGGCTGGCGAGGTGCTCACGATCGAGTACGAACTCGGCGGCTACCGGTTCATCGCGATCAACGCCGGGGACGAGTTCCGTCCCAACCCGTCGGTGTCGTTCTTCGTGAACTTCGATCCGTCGGTCGACCCCGACGCCCGGGAGCACCTGGACGAGTTGTGGGCCGCGCTCGCCGACGGCGGCACCGCCCTGATGCCGCTCCAGGAATACCCGTTCAGCCCGCACTACGGCTGGATCGAGGATCGGTACGGCGTGAGCTGGCAGCTCATGCTGACCAACCCCGACGGCGAGCCCCGGCCTTTCATCATTCCCAGCATCATGTTCGGCCACACCGTGCAGGGCCGTGCCACCGAGGCGATCGACTTCTACACCTCGGTGTTCGGCGGCCGGGCCGGCAATGTCGTCCCGTATCCCGCCGAGGCGGGCGCGGCAGCAGGGCAGGTGATGTTCGGCGAGTTCCAGCTGCTGGATCAGTGGTTCGCCACGATGGACGCCGCCGACCAGGACTTCACCTTCACCTGCGGGGTGTCGTTGATGGTCTACTGCCGCGGCCAGGCCGAGCTCGACCGCTACTGGGAGCAGCTCAGCGCCGTCCCGGAGGCCGAGCAGTGCGGCTGGTGCGCCGACAGGTTCGGCCTGAGCTGGCAGTTGATCCCCGACAACCTGGACGAGCTGATGGCCAAGCCCGATGCCTACCCCAAGCTGATGGGCATGGGGAAGATCGAGATCGCAGCCTTCGGCTGAGCCCGCCCGGCGTCAGGGGTTGGCCGACGGCCGGATGCCTTCGGCATCGACATCCCACAGTCGACCGCGAATCGGTACTCCACGCAGGCGGGCAGCCGGGTCGAACGCGTCCAGGTGCCCCTCGGCGGTGAGTTCGCCGTCCACCCCGACGGACAGGCCGAAGACACCCTGGATCACCAGCTCGCAGTACGACCCGGCCGAGGAACAGGTCCAGTCGCTGATGTAGGGCCAGTAATTGGGAGCCTTGCGGGCACCGCCCTCGATTCCCGGAACCGCGGCCTCGATGAAGTGCGCCTGACCGGGCGGGCCCTGATTGGCCGAGCGGGCCAGGCCCGGGATCCACTCCGCGACGATGTCGGGACGGCCCAGCGCGATGGTGGCTCGCGCGCTGTCCGGCGGCCAGGCCGGGTAGGCGCCGTTCCATTGGTGATCGGGTCGCAGCGAGTAGCCGGCATCGGTGTCGTAGGGCGACAGCGCGCTCATCCAGTTCTCGGTGCGCAGTTCGGTGTCGAAGAACCGCACCATCTCCGTCCGGAGGTGCTCGGGCAGGTCGGCGGCGATGGTGGTTCCGACGGTGGCGTAGTCATAGCAGTGCGTGGTGGGAATCCGGCTGCCATCGGGGAACCGGGCCACGAAGTGACCGCTGCCTGGGTGGTAGAGGTCGAGCACTTGGGGCAGCAGCTCGTCGGCGCCCTGTTCGAGCGCGACCGCGTCCGCCTCGCGGCCCTGCAGCCGGGAGAGTTCGGCCGCCGTCCGCATCACCCAGACATTGGCCGCATTGAGGCTGGCCACCTCGTGGATATAGGTCGAGACGCACTCCAGCAGGTTGTCGATCTCGCCGTAGTCGGCCAGGTCGGAGCCGCGGCGCTTGCCCTGCCAGGACCAGGCCCAGCCCCGGACGTGGTCGCCGACGGTCACCGGTTGGCCGTCCTTGCCGGGGATCGATCGTTCGAGGAAGGCGACATCGCCGCTGAAGCGGACGTAGTCGGCGACCAGCCGGGTGAGCGCGTACTGGTTGACCGAGTACCAGTACCCGACCGGCCCTCCGGTCAGCCATTCGGTGCCGAAGTGGTGGTCGATGTCCAGGTTCACCCAGTGCGCGATCTGACGCTGCATGACGCCCGGGTCGAGCAGCGCGTGCACCTGGGACGACAGCGAGTAGTCCCAGATGAAGGTGGTGGTCTGCCAGTTGGCCGGCATCAGCGTGTCGTAGGTGCGTCCCAGGACGGAGGCCGGGTTGTCGCGACGGAAGTAGAGCACGCCCAGCGCACCCCACCAGTAGAGGGTGCGCAGTGCCTCGTTGCTGGTCTCCAGCACCGGCAGCGAACCGCCGAACTGGTCGTTGCCCGGGGTGAACATCGCGGCCAGTGCGTCGTCCCAGTACTCCCGTGCCGCGGCTAGCTGACCGTCGAGATCCGCGGTGATCCGGGCGTACCAGGCCTCGGCGGTGGCGAGCCCGTCGGAACCGCCACCGAGCACCATGACGTAGCCCCCCTCCCAGGAGCCGCCCGCCGGGAGATCCAGCGAGCATTCGATCAGGTGCTCGCGTCCGCTGACGTCGCTGACCTCGCGCCCATCGGCGTCCACCAGCCCCTGGAGGCAGACGCCGTCGTCGGGAACCGTGTCGGGCCGGCCGATCCGCCGGGCCCCGGCTACCTCAAGCCGGTTGTGGCGGGCCGGCGGGGGACAGACCAGCCAGGGGGCCCGGGCATCGGTGGCGGTGGAGTCGACCCACAGCCCGAACCGGATCTGGCGCGGCACGGCGTCCGGGTTCCGTACCGAGATCCGTACCGCCACCGCCGGCGCGCCCACCGGGCAGAAGGTGGTCGAGGCGATCTCGACGCCGTCGATCGTGGTGCTGCGCAGATGACGATCCGGGAACCACTGGTGGCTGACCGGGCAGCCGTAGGATTCCGCCAGCCGCCCGTTCAGGTACAGCTTCGCGGTCGCGATACCGGCCGACGCCAGGGGAGGTACGGTGAGCGAGCGGATCGCCGTCACGTCGTGCTCGACCTGGGTCACGACGAGGTGATTGGTCAGGCCGGCCGTCGAGAGCATGTCGTCGAAGGTGTCGACGACGACGGCGCTGGCGAAGTCCGTACAGCGCGGAATCATGGGTGAAGGGCTCCGATCTAGAACTGTCCGAGGGCGAGCCCGCGGGTGAAGCTGCGCTGGGTTGCCAGGAAGAGGATGACGGTGGGTAGCGAGACCAGCAGGCCGCCGGCGAGGACGACCGGCATGGTCGATCCGCCGTAGGTGGACTGCAGGGCCGAGAGCAGGGTGACGATCGGGCGGTTCTCCTGCGACTGGGTCAGGGTGAGGCCCAGCAGCAGGTCGTTCCAGATGAAGGTGGCCTGCAGGATGAAGATGGCCACCAGCGCCGGGAACGACATCGGCACGTAGATCCGCCAGAAGATGCGCCAACTCGACGCCCCGTCCATCACAGCGGCCTCGAAGACCTGCTGCGCGATCCCGGAGAAGAAGTTGCGCATCACGAAGGCGCTGAACGGCACCGAGATCACGGTGTAGAGCAGAACCATGCCGTGCCGGGTGTCGTAGAGATCCAGCTGGACGTACCCGATGAACAGCGGCATGAGCACCATCTGGATCGGGAAGACCGTCGAGCTGAAGATGACCGTGAACCAGAGGAAGGAATGCCGTAGCTTCAACGCGATGATCGCGAATCCGGCCATGGCGCCGATGATCGCGGCCACGGCGGGCGAAACGATCGCGTAGATCAGCGTGGAGATGACGCCCTCCAGCAGGTTCCCACGTTCCCAGGCGCTCGCTGCGTTCTCCACCAGGTTGCCCAGCGAGGTCGGCTGCCAGGGCGACGTCAGGCCGTAGTCGGCGTTGGTCTTGCCGGCGTTGACGATCATCAGGTAGACCGGCACGAGCCACAGCGCGCCCAGCACGATGAGCACGGCCTTGCGGATGAGCTGGCCCATCAGAACTCCTTCGCTGGCGCCAACTGCCGGCGCAGGTACAACAGCGCCGAGGTGACTGTGACGATGGTGAGGACGACGGCCAGGGCGGCACCCAGCCCGTACTTGTACTCGGTGAAGGTCTCCTTGAACATCGTGAGGGCCAGGGTCTCCGAGGCCCGTCCCGGGCCGCCCTTGGTCATCGCCCAGACGATGTCGAAGGTCTTCAGCGAACCCACGATCGCCAGACCGATGACGACGGTGGTCAGCGGGGTCAGCATCGGCCAGGTGACGTAGCGGAAGAGATTCCAGCCGGAGGCCCCGTCGATGCGGGCGGCCTCGATCGGCTCCTTCGGGATCGACTGCAGGCCGATGCCGAACAGCAGCGCATTGACGCCGGCGCCCTGCCAGGTGGCGGCCACGATCATCACGAAGGTGTTGAGCGGCCAGTCCAGCAGCCAGCGGGCATCCGCTCCGGGCAGGCCGAAGAATCGCAGGGCCTCGGTGAGCGCCCCGTCGGTCTGCAGGATGAACGTCCACACCAGGCCCACTGCCACGCCCGAGATCGCGTACGGCAGCAGGAACGGCAGCCGGTACCAGGCCGAACCCTTGATGCCGTGGGCGAGGACGGCCAGCAGCAGGCCGAGGCCGACCGGCAGCACCAGCGTGCCGACCACCCACATCGCCGTGTTCACCAGCGAGCGCAGGATGGTGGGGTCGGTGAAGACCGTGACGTAGTTCTCCCAGCCGATGAACTCGGGCGTCCCGAGGCCGGAGAACTCCGTGAAGGACAGGTAGGTGGTGTAGACGAACGGGATGTACAGCAGGATCGCGACCAGCACCATCGCCGGCAGGACGAAGCCGACGCTGGCGCGGGCGAAGGGATTGCGATGGGATCTCGCGGGGCGAGCCGAGCTCGCGGTGGTTGTCATGAGCATGCCTTCGGTCGGGGAGTCTTCACGGGCGTGGCTGAGCCGTTCAGCCGGGGCCGGTGGAGGCATCGGAACCTCGTCTGCGTGGGGGTGGCCACCGGAGCGGCCACCCCCACGGCTGGTCGAGGTCTACTTGCCCCAGTGCTCGTCGGCGGAGGCCTGCATCTTCTTCAGCGCCTCCATCGGGTCACCCCAGTTGGTCACGAAGTCGCCCATCACCTCGGCCTCGGTGGTGTAGATGGCATTCGGGACCATCTCCAGGAAGCGAGGCTGCAGTTCGACATCGGGGGAGTTCGCGGCTGCGACCAGGGCTGCCAGCTCGGGATCCTTCACCGGCACGTTCGGGTTGAAGGAGACGTCGCCGCGAGAGTCCGACCACACCGTCTGGGCGTCGTCGGTGAACCACCAGCCGCTGTAGGCCAGCGCGGCCTGCTCGTGCTCCGCGCCCGCGCCGACGCAGAGCGGACCGGTCTCCAGCACCATCTGGTTCTTGACCTGCGGGTTGACCGACGGGATCACGAAGATGCCGTAGTCCTCACCGGAGACCTGGTCGATGCTGGTGAGCTGACCGGTGAAGAAGGTGCCGAAGTTGGCCATGGCCACCTGACCGGTGGAGAGCAGGGTCTGTGGGTCGGTCTGGACGCCCGGATCGATGAAGAACCCCTTGCTGCCCATCTCCTTCCACAGCTCCATCGCCTGCACCACGGCGGGATCCAGGAACGAGGACTCACCGGTGCCGAGGCCACGGTAGACCGCCGGATCGATGCCCAGCACCAGCGTCTGGAACCACACGAACTCGAAGATGAAGTTCATCTGGTGGAACGGGGTGACTCCCGCGTCAACCAGCTTCTGGGAGGCTGCCATCAGCTCGTCCCAGGTGGTCGGCACCGCGATGCCGTTGTCGGCGAAGACGTGCTTGTTGTAGTACATCGCCCAGTAGGCCACGTTCAGCGGGACGCAGTACTGCTTGCCGTCGTAGGTGTAGTTGTCGATCAGCCCGTCGGGCACCAGCCCCTTCGCGGCGGCGTCGGCCCACAGCGGAGTCGTCTCGGCGATCAGGCCCTGATCGACCAACTGCTTCAGCTGGTCGCCGGTGTGCCAGGTGAAGAGATCCGGCACCTTCTTGGTCTGGAAGGCCTGCTTGATGAAGGCGTCGTAGGCGGTCGGGTCTGAGTAGCCGCTGAAGCTCAGCGTGATACCGGTCGACTCCGAGGCGGCGTTCATCTGGTCGAAGCTCGGCTCCCAGGCCGCCTTGTCGGTGAAGAAGTTGAGGGTGGTCGGTTCGGTGACCGCGGGCGGCGTCGACGAACCCGTTCCTGGGTCGGCGGACTGGGTCGGCGCCGGTGCCGAGGTGCATGCGCTCAGAACCAGCGCCGCGCCTGCGAGCGCGATCGCTATCGGACGAAAGTGGCCAGCCATGGATTTTCCTTTTCGATCGGTGGTGATGGTTAACGAGCGACCTTGAGCGCTACATCGATGAAACGCGGCCGGTAGATGGAGACGTCGTCGTAGACGTCGCCAACGTTGTCGAAGGAGTTGACGTTGTAGGTCACCAGCAACCGGCTGTTGCTGCTGAGTTGAGGGTGCACATGGGCGTTGTAGGCGAACACATCGGGATCGCCGTAGGAGCCGAGCGGGCCGACCTCGGCCATCTCGAACAGGGTGACGGGATTGACGAACGGCCCGGTCGGGCTGCAGGAGACGTAGCCGAGCACCTTGGACGAGAACAACTCGTTGGTGTCCTGAGTGACCAGCAGGTAGCCGTCGCGGAACGGGGTGACGGAGTACTCGTTTCCTACTCCCGCCATCACCTGGACCGAGTCGGCCTCGCGGGCGGACCAGCCCGAGCCCGTCCAGAACCGCCACTTCTTGACCTGGGTGAGGTCCTTGCCCTTCACCCGGGCGACGTGCATGTACTTGGCCAGGCCGAGATCCTCGACGCCGTAGATGTAGGTGTAGCCGTGGTCGTACTGGTACCAGGAAGCCCACTGGACCCCGTGGTCGGACGGTGCCGGCGTCAGCTTGGTCAGCTTCCAGGTGCGGGTGTCCACCGAGGCGATGGAGGTCGAGTCCCAGCCGAAGTCCCACATCCCGTACGGCGGGAACTTGCTGAAGTTGAGCGCTCCCAGGTAGAGCGTCCGGCCGTTGGACGACAGCGCGCCGGCGCCGAGCCAGTACCAGGAGGTGTCCGACTTGGGCGGGATGATCGCGGCCGGGTGCTTGGCCGTCCCGCCGGTGATGGTGTCCACCAGGCGCGAGCCGCGCTGCAGGACGATCGAGTTGTTGATGAAGGTGGTGTCGGCCGGCCGGGAACCGTCCGGATTGACCTTGCCGTAGAAGGTGTCGGAGAACAGCCAGGCCGTGGTGCCGTTCTTCAGCCGCACCGAGTAGGTGGAGTCGGCGCCGCTCCATTTCCCGCTGGTGTTGCCGTACTTGGCGAACTGCTTGGTCAGTTTGGTGTTGGTCGAGGCCTTGGGCACCAGGGTGGCGTCGGCCAGCGAGCACGAGCGGGCGGGGGCCTTGTGGCCGCCGCCATGCGCGACCGCCGTCGGCGGCGCGCTCAGGGACAGGGAGGTGAGGAGGATGGTCACCGCCGCGAGGGCGAGCGTTCGCTTCTTCATTGGACACTCCATCGTGCTGTCGGGGTGAGCGGCACGCTAGCACGGCTTGGGAACGATAACAAGACTTCGGCCTGGTACGGGCTTACGTCGACGGCGCGAACCGCTACCGTTGGGCTGTGATGGAAACGCCCGCCCGGCGGCCCACGCTGCGCGATGTCGCGCGGCGGGCCGGGGTCTCGACCATGACTGTCTCGCGCGTGCTCAACGGCGGCGAGAACGTCCGGCCGGCACTGCGCCGGAAGGTGGAATCGGCGGCCGCTGAGCTCGACTACCGACGCAACGAGAACGCGCGGTCCATCCGGCCGGGGCAGCGCTCCAGGCTGGTCGGCGTGATCATCACCAACATCTCGAACCCCTACTACGCCTGGGTGATGAGCGGTATCGAAGGGGTCATCGGCCGGAGCGGACGGCGCATCCTGGTCGGCATCTCCCACTCCGACGTCGAGCTGGAGAAGGAGCTCGTGCGCGACATGATCGGCCGCCAGATCGAAGGCCTGATCGTCGTGCCGTCCGACAGCGGGGGAGCGCATCTCTCGCCCGCGCGGCTGGGCATCCCGGTGGCCATCGCCTCCCGTCCGCTCGCCGGAATCGAGGCGGACACCGTGATGGTGGACGATGTCGGCGGGGCTTTCGAAGGCATCAAGCACGTGCTGGACGCGGGCCGCCGCCGGGTGGCCTTCGTGGGTGCCGGGGAGTCGGTCTCGACCTCCGTGCGCCGGCTGGCCGGCTACCGGCTCGCGCACGAACGGGCCGGGGTTCCGGTGTTCGACGAGTTGATCCGCCGGGACGCGAACGACGTCGCCAGCGCCGAGACGGCCGTGCGGCAACTGCTCGCGCTGCCCGAGCCACCCGACGCGTACTTCACCGCCACCAACCGGATAGCGGTGGGCGCGCTGCGCGCGCTGCAACCGGTGGCGGGTGAGGATCCGCCCCCGCTGGTGAGCTTCGACGACTTCGACCTGGCCGGCCTGATGTCCTATCCGCTGGTGATCGTCGATCACGACGCGCCCGCGCTGGGCCGCACGGCCGCCCAGATGCTGCTGCGGCGGATGGACGATCCGGAACCCGGCCCCTACGTGCAGGTCACCCTGCCGTCGGCCGTGAAGCGGGTCACTCTGAAGGGCTGACGAGACGGCGAATAGCTGTTATCGTTACCAATCACGTGCTCTTGCAGAGAGGATGAGCGGTGTCCGTACCGGTTCCCTATCAGGACTCCACCTACGACAAGCGGCCATCGATCCCGGTCGCCGGGCGCCACGCGGGATTCCGCGGAGAGCCGGCCTGGGAACGGCTGGCGGCGGCGATCGCCGGCAGCCGCGTGACGGTGATCGACTGCTACCCGGGGGTCGACGTCACCGCGGTCATCGACCGGGTGCGGCTCGGCAGCCCGCAGGCGAGGGTGCTCGACATCGAGGACGAGGCCGCGCTGCCGATCGCGCAGATCGACGCGATGATCGCCGGCAATCTCACCGACGACCGGGTCTTCGGCGTGATGAGCCACCTCGAACTCGCGGACTTCTACGATGCCGCCGAGCTCGATCGCGTCGCCGCGCAGGTCGAGGCGGCCGACGGCCCGGTGGTGCTCGTCGGCTGGGGCGCGGCGCTGGTGCCGGTGCCGGCGGATCTGGTGGTGCTGGCCGACCTGCCGCGCTGGGAGATCCAGCAGCGGCAGCGGGCCGGGATGCCCAACTGGCGCTGCGCGAACGGCGACGAGGATGTGCTGCGCAAGTACAAGCGCGGGTTCTTCGTCGAATGGCGGATCGCCGATCGGCACAAGCGGCCGCTGTTGCGGCGGATCGACCTGCTGCTCGACACCACTGCCTCGATCGACGAGGCGGTGCTCGTCCCCGGCGAGGCGGTCCGCGCCGGGCTGCGACAGGCGACGACCCGTCCGTTCCGCGTGGTGCCCTTCTTCGACCCCGGGGTGTGGGGCGGGCAGTGGATGCGGCAGGTCTGCGGGCTTGATGCGGACACGCCGAACTTCGCCTGGTGCTTCGACTGCGTGCCCGAGGAGAACTCGCTGCTGCTCGACATCGGCGAGGTGAGCGTCGAGATCCCGGCGATCAACCTGGTGCACGCCCACCCCGAGGAGTTGCTGGGAGCCCGCACCCATGCCCGCTTCGGCCCCGAGTTCCCGATCCGCTTCGACTTCCTCGACACGATGAACGGCGGGAACCTCTCCCTCCAGGTGCACCCGCTGACCGGCTACATCCAGGATCAGTTCGGCATGCACTACACCCAGGACGAGTCCTACTACCTGCTCGACGCGACCGACGACGCGGTGGTGTACCTCGGGCTGCGCACCGGGACGGATCCCGACCAGATGATGGCCGAGCTGCGCGACGCCCAGGGTGGCCAGGTGCAGTTCGAGGCCGACCGCTACGTCAACACCTTCCCGGCGCGCAAGCACGACCACTTCCTGATTCCGGCCGGCACCGTGCACTGCAGCGGATCGAACGCCATGGTGCTGGAGATCTCGGCGACGCCCTTCATCTTCACCTTCAAGATGTGGGACTGGGGCCGCGTGGGCCTGGACGGCCTTCCCCGTCCGATCAACATCGACCACGCCGAGGCCAACATCCGGTGGGATCGCGACAGCGAGTGGACGGCCGCGAACCTGGTCGACCGGGTCGAGGAGGTCGCGCGCGGCGAGGGCTGGGTCGAGGAGCGCACCGGCCTGCACGAACTGGAGTTCATCGAGGTGCGCCGGCACTGGTTCACCGCGCCGGTGCCCCACGACACCGCCGGTACCGTGAACGTGCTGAACCTGGTGGAGGGCGCCGAGGCGATCGTCGAGAGCCCCTCGGGTGCCTTCGAGCCCTTCGTCGTCCACTACGCGGAGACCTTCATCGTGCCGGCGGCGGTCGGGCCGTACACGATCCGACCGTACGGACGCGCCGAGGGTCAGCGATGCGCCACCGTGAAGGCGTTCGTGCGGGGCACTCAGGTCTAGGAGGCGATGGCCCACTGGGCCGCGCCGAAGAGCGCGGCATCGTCGGGGTGTTCGGCCGGGACGACCTCCACCGGCGCCGCTGCCG
>Ga0209793_1001164_pt1 | contig 18773 bp, 16 predicted proteins | sample EBPBio122009_DNA_FD_185863 | JGI IMG/M metagenome (GOLD analysis project Ga0209793, IMG submission 185863) | Wastewater treatment Type I Accumulibacter community from EBPR Bioreactor in Madison, WI, USA - Reactor 1_2/2/2009_ DNA (SPAdes) (version 2) | ecosystem: Engineered > Bioreactor > EBPR >... | reverse complement strand
CTACTGAACGTTATCCGAAGGCTACGCTTGCGACAGGGTTTGCCGATCCGGGAGATCGAGCGGCGCACGGGTTTGTCGCGCAATACCATCAAGAAGTATCTGAATGAACCGCCCCGGGTTTGCCGGAGGCTTATTTCGGTTAGTTACGCGGCCATGGGTTCAGTTTCCAGAGTGGCGTAGAAGTTGGCCTCAGCTTCGGCGGGCGGGATGTTCCCGATGGGCTCCAACAGGCGGCGGTTGTTGAACCAGTCGACCCATTCGAGGGTTGCGTATTCGACGGCCTCGAAGCTGCGCCACGGACCACGACGGTGGATGACCTCGGCCTTGAAGAGCCCGTTGATCGTCTCGGCCAGCGCATTGTCATAGCTGTCGCCGACGCTGCCGACCGAGGGTTCGATACCTGCTTCTGCGAGGCGTTCCGTGTAACGGATGGACAGATACTGGCTGCCGCGGTCGCTGTGGTGAACCAGTCCCATGCCCTTTGCCGGGCGGCGTTCATGGACTGCCTGTTCGAGGGCATCGAGGACGAAACCCGCATGGGCCGAAGTGCTGACCCGCCAGCCCACGATGCGGCGGGCATAGGCGTCGATGACGAAGGCGACATAGACGAAGCCTCTCCAGGTGGCGACATAAGTGAAGTCGCTGACCCACAGCATGTTTGGTGCCGGAACACGGAACTGGCGGTTCACCTTGTCCAGCGGACACGGTGCCTTCTTGTCCGGGATCGTCGTCCGGTGCGGCTTTCCACGGATAATCCCTTGAATACCCATGCTCTTCATCAGCCGTGCCGCCGTGCAGCGCGCGACATCAAAGCCCTCTCGGCCAAGCTGTCGCCAGACCTTCCGGACACCATAGACCCGCCAGTTCTCCTCGAACACGCGAAGGATCTCGGGGCGCAGCGCTTCGTCCTGACGTGCCCGAGCCGACAGCCGGGACGGGTCGGCCCGCTTCGCCAGATGATCATAGTAGGTGGACGGGGCGATCGGCAGCACGTTGCAGATCGGCTCGACCCCGTGCGCATCCCGGTGCGCGTCGATGAAACCCACCATCACTTCGACCGGCGGTCGAGCTCCGCCATCGCAAAATACGCTGACGCCTTGCGAAGGATCTCGTTGGCCTGGCGCAACTCGCGGTTCTCCCGCTCGAGCGCCTTCATCTTCTCGGCCATCTCGCTGGAGACACCGGCCCGCTTGCCGCTGTCGACCTCGGACTTCTTGACCCAGTCGTTCAGCGTCTGGGGTGTGCAGCCGATCTTCGCCGCGATCGACATTACCGCCTGCCAGCGCGACGGATGTTGGGCCTCGTTGTCGAGAACCAGCCGCACCGCGCGCTCGCGCACCTCAGGGGAAAACTTGTTCGTGGTATTGCTCATGATGCTCCATCCTACTCAAGAGTTGGAGCCTCCGGCAAACCCGGGGCGGTTCATTTCGCCAATTGCTTATTGAGTTCTGAGTCGAGTGCTTGAAGACGCCTACGAAGCTCTATTTTGTGTTCGTATGGGACTGAACCATCACCGTAGACCTGCCTGCTTCGGAAAGCATTAAACGCTTGCTGCAGATCAGCCGCCTTCGGCTTAATCTGTTCCAGCTCCTGCTGTCTAATCCAATCTCCCTCTGCACTCTTTTCAAGTTCCGCCCAAGTGGCATAACCGACGAGCGTGTTGCCTGCCTTTATGTTGAAGTCGATATCCGGCAGCGGCTCGATCCCAAGGTTCACGGCCCGCATATCGGGCTCTACCTGCGCCGCCAGCTTCAGGAACAGGCGGAGTTTGCAGATCTCCACCGCCTCTTCCATGATGTCGACGCCGAAGAGGTTGTTCAGGATGATGCTTTTCAGGATGAAGTAGCGAGCGTTGGGATGCGCCTCGATGCGCGCCAACACCTCGCGGAACCCTTTGGGGTTGTCTTCTTCCTTGCCGCTTGCGCGCTGCCGGTCGGCCACAAAGGCCTCCATCCGGTCAAGGCAGGCGGCATAGAGCGGTTCAAGGATGTTCAGCGCGGCAAAGAGGAACGCGCCCGACCCGCAGGTGGGGTCAAGCACGGTGACGTTCTCGATGGCCTTCCAGAAGGCACGGAGAAGATCGGGCCCCTCACACCGTTCGATCACATCCTGGGCGAACTGGCGGATGTCGAGGTTCAGGGTGATCAGATCATTGATCTCATGCACTTCCCCGTTCGCCAGCTTGGCGCGCACTTCGGCATAGCGGGTGCGACGGGCAACAACCTCTCGCCAAATCTCGGTGGGAAGGGCGAAATCGGCGGGCGCGCTGCGGTTCCAATCGCCGCGCTGGGCAACGTCAGCGATCCCTGCGGCGATGTTTGCAGGAAGATCGCGCGGGGCATCCAGCGGCGCCCCACGGCCTTCGTCGGCATGGATGTCCCAGCTGATGCCATGTTTCACCGCCGGGTAGATGTAGCGGTCAGGATCATCGCGCAGATGATCCCAGACCGTCGGGCCGCCAGGGTTCTCGAAGGCGACTTTGCACTTGGCTTTGGCCGTATCGAACAGAAAGGGGATCACCGTGTTCTTCGAGATGTACTCGGTGATGTCCTCCTTGGTGTAGTAGGCCCCCATCTGCTTCTGGTTGATGTACTTTTCGAAGATGTACCCGAGGACGTCTGGGTTGATCTCGTTCTCGTTCCGCAGCGGCCGCTCGTCGAGGTGCCAAGTGTAGCGGTCGAAATAGGCGAAGATGCGCTCGAACGCGGCATCGGGGATCTGGATGTCGGGGCAGCGCTCTTCGATTGGGTGCTTTTCGAAAAGACCACCGTTCAAGTACGGAATCTTGCCGAGCAGCCTAACCAGTTCGGGATCATGGGGGCGACTGCCGAGGCCTTCATGGAACAGGCGGATTAGGAAGTAACGGTAGAAGGAATAGAAGGCGTCCTTGCCCTTTTCCGCCTGGCACTTGGCCAAACGGGTCCGGAGGTAGTCGGACTCGCCGTTCAGAAAGCCCTTCTTCTGCATGAAGTAGATGAACATCAAGCGGTTCAGCATCAGGGATGCGTACCACTCCTTGTCGGCAACATCCTCGATGCCCGAAATGAACCCGAGGAAAGCTTTATGTTCCTTGGTGAACTGGTCGAAGAAGCGCTTGGTCACACGCTCGACATCGAGGGCACTGCGCAAGCGATTGGTGACGTCTATCAGTCCGAGGCCGCCTTCCTCGGCAAAGGTGAAGGTGATGGCCTCCAGCTTCTGAAGGAATGCCCGGTTGGCGCTACCTACACGCCAGAAATGCTCGAGCACGGCTACAGGCTTGCCCACCTCTCTTCGCGCCCAACACCAAATCTGCTCCCTCTTGGCACTGTCGGTAAAGATGATCAGATGCTCGAGAGTTGTCTTGGCCACCTGGCGCTCGATTTTCTTCCGAACCTCACGGTCCGGGAGCCGGGTGTCGGGAGCGGAATCCATGCGCCAGACGACGACACCTCTTTTCTGGGCGCAGGCATTGAGAGCGAAGCTATCCCCCTCGACGTCCACCGTGAGCGACGCGGCATGGTTGTCCCAGCCCATTTCATCGATGAATAGTCGCTGGAAATCAAAAGCGTCCAGTAGGGCACGCGCCCGTTGGATCTTAAGTTTCATGATCGTGCACCCTCAATTCGTCCCACTGGCTAAGCCGAGCGAACAGATAATCTGCGGCTCGTCCTGCTGCTGCTCATCTTGTACTATGCAAAGCCGATCTTCCTCTCGCAGCGCCAGCACAAGATCGGCCAGTTTTTCGTCCGAAATCCCTAGCTTGAGCTGCCGGTTCAGTGTGTCTGTTGCCGCCTGGCGCAGCGGGAACCTATAGATCTCTTCGACCGCCCTAGAAAGTTCCGGCGTATCAAAGAGCTCTCCCTTTACCTTCGCGGCATAGTCCTTGAGGCGCTCATACGTACGGAACCGTGCTCCTGTCGGCCGCCCCAGCTGGCCACCGACCTTCTTCTCTTCAGCAGCGATGTGTGAAACAGCCTTGCTCACGATAGCATGGTGATGATCCTGCCGCGGAAGTGCGATAGTGCTAGGCTCACAAGCCGCAGCCCGCAGAATTTCAAACTGCGACTGGGTAACCGCATCCCCAACGTGGTCCACCCATGTCAGTGCATCGTTGCCTTGCGCTGTTCGCATGTAGACCAAAGCACCACCGGGCCGATTTGGTGATGGAACATAAGCCTTGGTGGAATAAATCACGTCCGGCAAAGACGGAACAAGCCTCGCCAGCGCAGGATTACTCTCGGTCGCGTTCCGCCATATCTGATAGGCATAAGAAGCAAGATCAACCTCAGTGTCTGCGTCTCCGTCTAGGATGCCCGACTTCTCGCTGTAGAGATCAATCAACGCCCCTGAGTCCTCTTCGTCCTCAAAGAAACTCTCATCTGTTCCGACAACTTCAGCATTTTCACGAAGCCGTTGGGAGACCCGCGCGCGAAGATTGATAAGCCGCTCTACGCCATCCGCGGGAAGGAACGAATAGCAGAGGATTTCAGCCGCCTTCTGGCCAATTCGGTCAACCCGGCCAGCACGCTGGATGAGACGAATAATAGCCCAAGGAAGGTCATAGTTCACCAAGATGGAACAGTCCTGAAGGTTTTGCCCCTCGCTCAGAACATCGGTGGCGATCAAGACCCGCAGCTCGTCCTGCTCCTTCACTTGAGCCCGCTTACCGTTCGAAACAGGGCTAAAGCGCCAAGCGAAGCTTGTTGGGTCCTCAGTTTCTCCCGTTACGCCAGCAACTGCCTCAAGCCCCTTCTTCTTCAGCTGGCGCTCAAGATAACGCACAGTGTCTGCGAACTGAGAGAAGATCATGACTTTTTCTGTCGGGTGCGTCGTTTTCAGAAGGGATAGCAGCGCTTCCAACTTTCTGTCTTGCGACGCCTTCCAAGGACCGCAGTCATTAAGTATTTTCATCAACGTCGCGCTATCCTCGAGGAGATGCGATCGCAAATCTGAAACGAAGAGGCCTGGGCGCAGCCACTTAAAGCGCTTCTTGAAACGCCCGGAGTACAGTTCATACGCATCAGCAGCCCTTCGCTGAAACGACGGGATATCCCTCAGATTGAGGGCCTGTGCTGCCTGGAAGAGGTCATCTTCGCCCTCAGTCACTATCTCAGCATCGGCGCTCTGATCATCGATGTCTTCATCATAATTTGCGGTGTCCAGCAGGCCCGCATCCTGCGTCCCGAGCGGCAGGGGGAGGTCATTTTCGATAGCGTGTAGGAAAACGTAATTCCTTAGGACATGCCGCTCCAGAGACTGTTGAAATGCCTCACCACTACTTTCGAGGCGCTTAAAAAGGTTCGTACGACAGAAACCCATGAGACGCTTCCCCGCGCGAGATAGATCATCCAGCTGACGAGCTTCCAGCGTTGTGGGAGGGCTATCCGGAGCAGGAGCGACATAATTCCCAAGGCCATATCTTGGCAAATGCATCTCATTTATCGCATCCACAACCGAGGATGCATATAAACCAGCGTACTGATCTGTGGCGTCCTCATCACTGATCTTAAACCTGACCGTGCGTGGAAGCCGTTCCGGAAAATAGGAGCGCGTTCCATCCTCAAAAGTCAGATATCGCCGACCATTCTCCGGGTCCGTGGAGGCGTAGTTTTCTTGAATAAAGGTGCGGGTTCTGCGAACCATATACAGGCGCATGAGCTCCCGCCAGTCATCTGGAAACTCGCTCTTCTCGAAAGCCGCCAGTGATCGAACTGAACATTGATGCCGACGAATGAACTCCGTCTCGCCTATCCCGGATAGCAACCGCTCGGGGCGGATTCCAAGGTCATGATCCTCGGGCACAAAGAGCCGAAGTTGACTAGAAAGGTCGATGTAGGTCTTGTTGTATGGTGTGGCCGAAAGAAGAATGCAGCGGCTCTCATTTTCGGCAAGATACTCCTGAATCGCCTTATAGCGTTGCCCCTCGCGGTTTCTCAGGTTGTGGCTTTCGTCAATTAGAACCAGCCGAAAGCGTCGCAAATTGGGAAGCTCACGAACGGCACGTGTTACAGACAAGACCTTTGCGATTAGGCGATATTCTTCAACATAGTCCTCCCACATCTTCACCAAGTTTTTGGGGCAGATGATGAGTGTTTCAGCGGAGTGATCATCCTGATAGATTTTCGCCACTGCTGTGGCCATTAGTGTCTTTCCAAGACCCACAACATCCCCAATAAGGACGCCACCCCTTTTCTGAAGGTGGTGCGCAGATATCTTGACGGCGGCTTCTTGATACGGAAAAAGCTTCTTGCCGAATTCCCTCGGAATCCGAAACTCACTGAGCCCTGAACGCGCCTCTTGGGCTAAGTGGTATGCCATTTTTATATAGATCAAGTACGGATCAACAAGATCGTCTCTCGCCCAACTCTCTTCGATGACTTCGATCAAGTCGGCAGTGATGTCAATACACCACCGGTCTTCCCAACGATCCTCGAACCAGTTAGCCAGCTTATTTGTTGCGTCATGATCTAGAACATCAACATTAAGCTCGCCTTGCTTTGACAGCCCAGATAGCGTCAAGTTGCTGCTTCCCAGAAACCCAGTAATCGGATTGTTTGGATCAGACCGAAACATCAAGTAGAGCTTGGCGTGAAGTGTATGCCGAAGAAATAGCTTCACGACCACTTTTCCAGATCGTAGCTGTTCGGCCAGGCGCCGCAGCCCTGCTTCATCCTCGTTGCTTGGCATACCGAGCGTTAGTTGAGCTCGGAATTCCTCCGCAAGTTTGCGCTTTAGACGAATAGCGGTCTGATTATCTAGTGCCGGTTCTTCGTTCCCAACACCCAAGGCAGAGCGTAGCTCATCTTCAGGCAAACGCTGCATTCCGACGAGCAGTCGACAACAAGAGCCTTCGCCGCCAGGCCAAAGTGCAATCAGATCATCGATAGCCTTCCATCCGCGAAGATTAAAATATCCGACGCAGAAATCACTTCGATTGGATACCTTCAGGGTGTCACGCAGGGCGGGCAATAACCCGCTTTCGATGTTGTCAAAAACTCTAGGCATCCACGTTGACCCTTTCCGGCATTCGGCGGCACAGATGTCACTCTTACGTTCAGGAGAGCCTGAAGATCGTGCGCGACCTCTTTGCACACCCTATAGAGCCTTACCGATCACATAAGTTCAAGAAATCTATGCAAGAGTCTGGAGTATCGAAGGGCATCTTTGCTCGGATCGAGACTTTGATACGTGGCGCTAGGTTCCAGTTGCTGCATCGCCACCACCTACCACCCGCAACCGCGGCTTCAGCATCTCCCCCACGGCATTGACCCCCGCCCGCAAGGGCGCGTCGATCAGGTGGGCGTAGCGCTGGGTAGTGCCGATCTGGGTGTGGCCGAGGAGGCGGCCGATCATTTCAAGCGATGCGCCGCCGGAGACCAGCAGGGAGGCGAAGGTGTGCCGCAGGTCGTGGATGCGGACGTCGGGGATCTGGGCCACTTTTTGCATCTTCGGCCAAAAGCGCTTGGGATCGCCGACCGGCTGGTCAGGCACGTCGCCGGGGAAGAGAAACGGGCAGCCCTTCGTCACGATTTCGCGACGGAGGCGGATCAGGGCCACGGCTTCATGCGAGATCGGCACGCGGTGGATGCGGCGCTGCTTGGTGTAGGCGGCCTGCTTGGTCCAGATGGCCAGATCGAGGTTGAACTGGTCGAAGGTGGCCGTGCGGACCTCGCCCAGCCGGGCGCCAGTCAGCATGCAGAGGCGGATGATGCTGGCTGCGCGCTGATCTTCATCGACCGCAAGGGCGTTTGCCAGGCGTTCAATCTCCTCGAAGGACAGGAACCGGTCACGGGCGACTTCGGGGCGGCGGCGGAAGCCGAAGGCCGGGTTGTCGGTGCGCATCTTCCATAGCATGGCGAGGTTGAACATCTTGCGCAGCATTTCCCCCGCCCGGTTCGCCCGAACCGGCGTGGGCTTGGGCGGGGCCAGTTTCTTGCGCCGCTTTTGCGTGGGTTTCTTCTTCGACGGCCGGGCCCGCCCCGCGGCGATCTTGGTCAGCAGGCGATCAACGTCGGTAGGCGTGATGTCCGCCACCTTGCGGTTCTTCCACTCCGGCAAGACCAGCTTTTCCAGCATGCTCTTCTGATCCGAGGCGTTGGTCTTGGCCAGCTTCGGCAGGTGTTCCTCGATGAAGCGCTCAGCCAATTCCTTGACCGTCGGCGCCCCACGGGCGGCCTTCCGGGTATCGAGAGGGTCTTCCCCGCGATCGATTTCGCGGATCAGGCGCTTGGCCTCATCCCGGGCGGCGTTCACCGACCATGTCGGCCAGACCCCGATCGTGAAGCGCTTCTGCTGGCCCGCGATCCGGTAGATCAGGACGAAGCCCTTCCGCCCCGTCGTGTAGACGCAGAGCCCAAAGCCGGGGGTATCCTCATCGAAGAGGACGTATTTGCGGCTGCCGATTTCGGCAGCCTTTACAACGCGTTCAGAGAGTTTTGCCTTCATGCGACGCTCCTTTCACCCGCAGTCAGCGACGACCCGCGGCGCGGAGCAATGTCTCATTCGGGCCAAAGCGGCGCAGAGGCGGAAACCGGCGGAAAGGTCTGGGCAATTACGCCGGTCAGGTCGGCGCTGGGCAGGGTTGGGGCTATTCGGGGCGAAGCCTGCCCCAGAAACCTCTGATCTTCTTGCGGATTGTCGAAGGATCAGGTGCATCCCCGTTGACCGACCGGTCGAGGAACCATTCGACCATGTTGTCGATCAGCTCCTTCTGCTTCTCAGGAAGGCCCTTGTCATGCATCCGACAGATGATCTCGCAATAGAACCCGTCCCAGTCGTAGCGGGTTTGTGCCCCCGGGCCCGACACAACGCGCCGCACGAGACCATTTTCGTCTTCAAACCGCTCCACCTCCGCGGTCGAGACAAGCACATCGGCCGCCATGATCTTCACGCCGTCTGGCGGGGAGACGATCGCCAGCATCTTGCTGCAACAGGGAGGGCGAGCCCGCCGGATGAACACGTGCCGTTCGGCATCGCCATAGGACCGGAAAAGCGGCCGCGCATGCCCAGCGCGAATGGCCGCGTAGTCAGCCTCTTCTCCGCCTTCGAATTCGGCATCTGGCAGCGCCACGATCAGTTCGATCCGGCCGTTCATGGCCCATTCGATGATCTGGAGCGGCGCGACCTCCCAGCGCACCGACAAATCGCCAACCGAATAGAAATCCCTGGGCGGAAGCCAGCAGCGGATCGAACCCCTGATCGAGGAAAGCCCCGACCTCCGGGCCTTGGTGTTGCCCGCCCGATCGCGCGACGCCGGGAACACGGTGTTGGCCAAGCGCTTCCCGGGCGGCCAGCTGGTGCTGACCGGGGCAAACTCGGCCGTGGGCCTGCGGTCGATGCCCGCGCGCTGGCTGTTTCTGGACGAGGTCGATGCCTATCCGGGCGACCTTGAGGGCGAAGGTGATCCGGTGGCGCTGGCCGAGGCCCGCACCGACAGCTTTGGCCACCGCAAGAAAATCTTCCTGGCCTCGACGCCCACGATCAAGGGGCTCAGCCGGATCGAGCGGGAGTTCGAATTGACCGACCAGCGCCGCTATCACGTCCCCTGCCCGCATTGCGGCGGGCTGCAATGGCTGAAGTTCGAACGGCTGCGCTGGGAAAAGGGGCGGCCGGAGACCGCGGCTTACCTCTGCGAACACTGCGAGGCGACGATCGCGGAACGACACAAGACGTGGATGATGGACGAGGAGAACGGGGCCGATTGGCTGCCGACCGCGGCCCCCGATGTGCAGGCCTCGGCCGAAACTGCGGGCGTGATCGGGTTCCATATCTCGGGGCTCTATTCCCCGCTCGGGTGGCTCTCGTGGGAGGAGGTCGCGCGGCGCTGGGATCAGGCGCAGGGCAACGACTCCGCCCTGAAGACGGTGAAAAACACCGTCCTCGGCGAAACCTGGGCGGAACGCGGCGAGGCGCCAGACTGGCAACGGCTTTATGAGCGGCGCGAGGATTGGCAGTTGGGCCGGGCGCCCGCGGGTGTGCTGATCCTGACCGCCGGGATCGACGTGCAGCGTGACCGGATCGAGATCGACGTCTGGGGCTGGGGGCGAAACTTGCGCTCCTGGCTGGTCGATCACGTTGTTCTGGAAGGCGATACTGCCCGGGCAGAAGTCTGGGCCGATCTGAACGAGTTTCTCGGCATGACATGGGAACACGCCTCCGGCGCCCGGATGGCTCTGGCGCGGGTGGCGATCGACTCCGGCGACGGGGCCACGACCGACGCTGTCTATGCCTGGGTGCGCCAAGCGGGCCACGGGCAGGTGATCGCCATCAAGGGCGTGGCGGGCTTTGACCGATCAACGCCAGTGGACGGCCCCACCTATGTCGAAACCACTGAAGGCGGCCGGAAGCTCCGCCGCGGTGTTCGGCTTTGGAAAGTGGCAGGCGCCGTGTTCAAGGCCGAGACCTATCGCTTTCTGCGCCTGGCCGCGCCGACCGACGAAGAACGGTCGGCCGGGGCCGACTGGCCCGCAGGTTTTGTCCACATCCCGAAAGGCACCACGGCCGAGTGGGTCAAGCAGCTGACCTCGGAGCAGCTGGTCACCCGCAAGACCCGCACCGGTTACCAGAAGCTGGAATGGGAACAGACCCGGGAACGCAACGAGGCCCTCGATTGCCGGGTCTACGCTCGCGCCGCCGCCTGGCTGATGGGGATCGATCGCTGGGACAACGCCCGCTGGGAAGCGCTGGAAGAACAGATCGGGCCTGCGAGGCCTGCCACCACCCCCGCCGGTCAACCCGACCGGCCTCAACCGCAATCTGCCCCGAAGCGGCCAACAGGCTGGCTGGGGCCCCGACGTGGAAAATGGCTCTGATGTCCTTCTCGCAAGCCGAACTTGATGCACTGCGCCGGGCCTATGCTGCGGGGGCGCTGGTGGTGGAATATGACGGGCGGCGGCTGACCTATGGCAATGCCGCCGATCTGTTGGCCCGCATCCGCTTCATTGAAGGCGAGATGGCGACCAGTTCCGGCGGGTCTCGCCCCGTCGCCGGGAAAGCCAGCTTCAGCCGGGGCCGCACATGAAACCCACCCCGCCAGATGTGCCCTGGGGCCTGATCGACCGGATCGTAGCCACCGTCGCGCCCCGCACGGCGGCCCGGCGCTACGCCGCACGGGTGGCGATCGCCAACCTACGGCGCGGCTATGACGCCGCCGCCCGCGGGCGTGGCACCGATGGCTGGCGCGCTGGCAGCACCGCGGCAGATGCGGAAATCGCTGTCGCGGGTGGTGCGTTGCGTGACCGGATGCGCGATCTCGTTCGCAACGACCCGCTCGCGGCAAAGGCGGTGCAAGTGCTGGTGTCGAACATCGTCGGCACCGGCATTCGTCCCCGGGCCGCCGCGGCCGATCCGGCGCTGAACAAGCTCGCCGATGATCTCTGGAAGCGCTGGGCGCCGCGGGCCGATGCCGATGGGCACACCGATTTCCACGGCCTCACCGCCCTGGCCGTGCGCGAGATGATCGAAGGCGGCGAAGTCTTTGCGCTCCGCCGTCGCCGCCGGGCCAGTGATCGGCTTGCCGCCCCAGTGCAGATCCAGCTCAACGAGGCCGACCACCTCGATGGCGCCAAGTTCGACAACCGGCCCGATGGCGGCCGGATCGTCCAGGGCATCGAATACGACGCGCTGGGCCGCCGCCGAGGTTACTGGATGTTCCCCGACCACCCTGGCGATGCGATGCCGGTTTTTGGCCGCAGGTTTAAATCCTTGCGGGTTGGCGCGGAAGGGGTGGCACATCTCTTCGAACGCCAGCGGGTGCAGAACCGCGGCGTGCCCTGGGGCGTGCCTGCGATGCGAGCCTTGCGCGAGTTGGGCGACTGGCAGACCGCCGAACTGGTGCGGAAGAAGATCGAGGCCTCGATGGTCGGCTTCGTCTTTGGCGCCGACGAGGATCAGCAGTCGATGGCGCCGGTGGTGCAGGATGCCGATGGCAATCGGATCGAGCAGTTCGAACCCGGCCTCATCGGCTATGTCCGCAACGGCAAGGACATCAAGTTCAACACGCCCGCCTCGACCTCGGGCATCTACGAATGGAACCGGGTGCAGCAGCACATCATCTCGGCCGGGTTCCGCGTGCCCTACGAGCTGATGACCGGCGACTTGAGCCAAGTGAACTTCGCCTCCTCCCGCGTCGGCCTGCATGAATTCCGCCGGATGGTGGAAGCGGTGCAATGGCAGGTCGTGATCCCGATGTTCTGCCAGCGCATCTGGGATTGGGTGATGGAGGCCGCCTGGACGGCCGGTGTCCTTCCCCAGCCCGAGATCGCAGTCGAATGGGCGCCGCCCCGGTTCGAAAGCGTCAATCCCCTTCAGGACGTCACCGCCGATCTGATGGAGGTCCGCGCCGGGTTCTCCACCCCGGCCCAGCAGATTGCCCGGCGCGGCTACGACCCGCGCGAGGTCGTCGAGGAATGGCAGAAATACGCCGCCCTCTTCGATCAGCTGGGCCTGATCTTCGATGCCGACCCCCGCCGCGTCAGTCGCGCCGGTCTGGCGCAAGCCGTGGACCAGACGGGCAGCAGCCCGCCCCCCGACGAAAGGTAACCACCATGCCCCCGGAAACCCTGAACCTCCCGCTGATCACGCGGGAGGCCTCGCTGCGGCTTGTCCGCGGCGATGGCGACGACATGACGATCGACGTGATCTGGACCACCGGCGCCACGGTGCAGCGGCGGCGCTATGAGGGCTGGGATGATGTCGTCGAATATGACGAGGAACTGGTCGTCACGCCCGGTGCCGTCCGGATGGACCGCCTGAACGCTGGCGCGCCGTTTCTGGACTCGCACCGGTCTTGGGGCCTCGAATCTGTGGTGGGCGCCGTCGTGCCCGGCACGGCCCGGATCGAAGGGGGTCAAGGCTTTGCCCGAGTGCGGCTGACTTCGGCCCCCGATGCCGCGCCGATCGTGCAGCGGATCATGGATGGGACGGTCTCGGCTGTCTCCGTCGGCTACCGCGTTCATCGCTACGACATCACCAAAGCCCAAGGCCAGCGCGAACTTTGGCGCGCGGTCGACTGGGAGCCGATGGAAATCTCCGCCGTCGCTATGCCCGCCGATCCCGGGGCGCATATCCGCGGCGCCGATGGTGCAACCGGCACCGCCCGAACTGAAACCCTGACCCCCTGCCTCCTCACCCGGGCCGATGCGCCCGCCCTTTCCCCGAACCAGACGAGGACCACCATGCCCGAGACCCAAACACCCGAAGCTGAAGCGAACGTCGAAAGCCGCGCCGCGCCCATCACGCCGCCCGCCGCCGATCCCTCGCTCGACGCAATCCGCACGGAGGCGAACCGCGCTGCTGCTGAGATGCTGGCGCTTTGCGAGCGTCACGCGCTGGGCGCGGGCTTTGCCGCCGATCTGATCCGCCGCGGCCTCTCGCTCGACGCCGCCCGAGCCGCGATCCTCGACAAGCTGGCCGAGGCGGATGCCCCGGCGGCCCGCAGATCGGAGCCTGTGGCCGCCACCGCCCGCGGCACTGGCGCGGCGGATGCCGCCTATCGCGATGCAATGTCCGAGGCCCTCCTGCACCGCCACAACCCCGGCCGTGCGCAACTGACCGACCGCGCCCGCGAGTTCCGCGGCCTGACGCTCCTGGAACTGGCCCGCCACGCGCTTGACCGGCGCGGCATCGCCACGCGCGGCCTGTCGAAGATGGAACTCGCGACTGAGGCCCTGATCGGCCGCTCGGGCCTACATTCGACCAGCGACTTCCCCCTGATCCTGGCCAATGTCGCCAACAAAACCCTGCGCGCGGCCTATGACACCACGCCCCGCACCTTCACCGCCTGGGCGCGGCAGGCCGTGATCACCGACTTCAAGCCGGTCGCCCGCAACCAGCTGGGCGGCGCGCCGGACCTGTTGCGCGTCCCGGAATCGGGCGAGTTCACCTACGGCACGATCGGGGAAAGCCGCGAGGTCTATGCGCTGGTGACCTATGGCCGGATCGTCGGCATCACCCGGCAGACCCTGATCAACGACGACCTCGACGCTTTCACCCGCATCCCTTCCGCCTTCGGCGCGGCCGCGGCCGATCTCGAAAGTGATCTCGTCTATTCGATCTTCTCCACCAACCCCAACATGGCCGACGGCAACCCGCTGTTCCACGCCTCCCACGCTAACCTCGGCACGGCGGGCACCATCTCGGAAACCACCCTGGCCGAGGCTTACCGCCTCTTCGGCAACCAGCGGGGGCTTGAGGGCCGCCAGATCAGCGTTCTGCCGCGCTACATCATCACGCCGCCGGGCGTCCGATCGGTTGAGGCTCGCAAGAACGTCACCGCCACCACCCCCAACGCCGTGGCCGGGGTCAACGCCTTCGCCAACCGCCTGGAACCGATCGAAGAAGCCCGCCTGATCCCCGCTGCCGGGCCCGACCCGTGGTTCCTCGCCGCCGATCCGTCGCGGATCGACACGATCGAGTTCGCCTATCTCGAGGGCCAGCAGGGTGTCTACACCGAGACCCGTTCCGGCTTCGAGGTCGACGGGATCGAGATCAAGGCCCGCCACGACTTTGCCGCCAAGGCCATCGACTGGCGCGGCCTCTTCCGCAACGCGGGCGTCTGACCACGCACCTCTTGAAGGAGAACCCCGATGAAAAACTTCATCGCCAATGGCGAAACCATCAACATCACCGCCGCGGCCGTCATCGCCTCTGGCCAAGGCGTGCTGGTCGGCAGCATCTTCGGCGTGGCCGAAGGTGCCGCAGCGATCGGCGAAACCGCGGTCATCCGGCTGATGGGCGTGTTCTCACTGCCCAAAGCCCCCTCGCAGGCCTGGACAGTCGGCCAGACGATCTACTGGGACGCGGCGAACAGCCGGACCACCAACGTCCTGACCGGCAACACCCGGATCGGCATCGCCACGCAGGCCGTGGCGGGTGGCGCGGGCGATACCACCGGCATCGTGCGCCTGAACGGGGGCGCGACCTGAGATGTCGGCCTTCGCCATGGCCACGGCCGCCCTCTTCTGCGATCCAAACCTCGGGCAGGATGCGCTTTGGCGATCGGGCGGGGCTGGCGTGCCGGTCGCCGTCCGCGTCATGCTGCGGCGGCCGGATGCGGCGACCGGCTTCGGTGAGGGCCGCTTCGTCACCGGCTGCGTGCTGATCGATGTCGAATGCGCCGCGCTGGGCGCCCTTGCCCCGGGCGACACGTTCGAGGTCGGCGGCGTGATCTACGAGGTCCGGGGCGAGCCACTGCGCGACGCGCTGCGCCATCTCTGGAAAGCCGAGGCTCGGGAGGTATGAAGATCGGCGCCAGTATCGACGGCGACTTTGCGGCAATCGCCACCGAGATCCTGCAAGAGGCCGAAGCCGCCGTCACCCGCGGGGTCTTTGCCGCCGGGCGGGGCCTGCGCGACGACTGGCGCGGGCAGGTTCGGGCATCAGGACTGGGGTCGCGCCTCGCCAACTCTGTCCGGCATGCAGACTTCCCGCGATCGGGGACCAGCCTTCGCGCCGCCAGCCTCGTCTGGACCAAGGCGCCCGACATCCTGCATGCCTTCGACGGCAGCGTGCTGATCCGCGGCAAGGACGGACTCTGGCTTGCCATCCCTCTGCCCGCAGCAGGCCTCACCGGCCTCGGCCGCCAACGCATCACGCCCTGGCGCTGGGAACAGCGCACCGGCATGCGCCTGCGCTTCGTCTATCGTCGCAACAGGCCAAGCCTGCTCGTCGCCGATGATGCGCGGCTGAACAGCCGTGGGCTGGCGGCGGCTAAGGGTGGTCGGCGGCGGCGGGATGGGGTTTTGACCGGGGCTCAGACCGTGCCCGTGTTCCTCTTGTTGCGACAGGTGAATATGCCGAAGAAGCTGGACCTTGATAGGTTGGCGCGGGAGGCGACAGCGCGGCTGCCGGGGGCGATCTTGGGGGCGTGGCAAAAGGATCGGTAGCTTCTATGATGTTGACGATTGCTTCACGATCTCTTCAGCATGGACATCATTTTCGGATCGATGCAATCATCGATGACGTAGTCAATCACTTGGGTTAGCGCAGCGATCTGTTGACCGTCACGTTCATCGCAGTTACAAGGAGAATGCCGTAAGCTCATAGCAGAGCCCCGCCTTCAAATGGCTCTAAATGCCTCCTAAAAGCGGACGGGCACGTCGAATCGTGCGCGGCACTAAAAAGTCATGTATGAGATAAATCGCACACACGCCCGATGGGCGTTTAAGGATCTGCTGGGACAAGCGAATCATTTTCTCATTACCATTCTCGTTGGCCTAAACGGCGTGCGAGATGGGCTTATTGAGAAAGATGAAGAGTTTTCAACTTCATGGAATCCACAAAGTGTCGAAAGATCAGCAGATAGAAGTAGAGCCTTTGTTCTTGATCTCGCTTTAGTTCGTGCGATCGACGCACTGGACACCTATATGATGATGTCCGCAAGAAAGCCCCGGGCGATCTCGGATATCAATTTTGGAAAGCGAATGGACGGGACTGGTCGCAGTGTTTCGAAGCGGTTGGCTGTATTTGAGGAATTCACCTCTGCACTTCCGCAACACCATAAAGCAGCCCTAGAAGTTTCTATAGGGTGGAGAAATAAGCGAGTACATTCTTTGGCTCAGGACAAGATAGACTCCAAGACATTGAAGTTGCTTTCCAACAATGCGAATCATTTCAAGCAAGGCTACAGCGGCCTCGATATTGAAGATTTCTTAAAGCGGTTCACCTCGGGAGCTTCGCCGACATTCAAGGATGCGGCTGCTGTAATTAGAATGACACATGAGGCAGTTGAGCACTACGACTCATTTCTTCTGCAGAACCTTGATGTTGAGATGTATTTGAAGGAGTCACTGCTAGCATTCATGAAGACCGAAAATGCCAATCCAGGCAAAGTCATTCGCAAGACTTGGGATAGCGAAAAGAAGGAAGAGAAAGTCCTGCGGCTTCTGCGAATGATTGGCGTCAACAAAACTGAATCTGTTCGCGGCCGAAGAGTCCCAGATCAATTTGTGTATAGCTTGGTTGATCTCAAATACGAAGAAGTCCTAGAATTTCTTGAGGATTGATTTCGATTTGTGAAAGTCCTCTAACTTGTAAAGTGGCCGCGTGCCATCTGTGTCCGTTGGGCAGTCGAATAGGCTCGATGCTTTCTGCACAGCTTTCATAACTGGAGATCTCACTTGCCCACCCAATCCACGGCCGAGCGCCTGCTCGCGTCGCTCCACACCCTATTATCCGGCGCGATGCCAGCTGGAAGCTGCTCGAGCAGAACTTGCCCGGCGGAAATCACTGCTGAGCCTTAATCCAAGAGACTCCTGGCTACTTGCCGAAACTGCACTCATCTATGCCAACCTTGGTCAAAACAATAAAAGCAGGAGCCTGCTGCTCCGAGCGCTGAAAATGTCTCCTGACGATCGGTATGTCCTTCGGTCGGCAACAAGGTTTTTCGTCCATATTGGCGAACCCGACATTGCTCAGTCTGCGCTAAAGGGTGCTATGCGGACAGAAATTGATCCCTGGTTGATGTCAGCAAGGCTGGCAACCGAGGCTGCTCAAGGAAAAGCAGTTACATCTTGGCGGAGAGCCAAAGCTCTTCTGGACAACAGGAACTTTTCAAATCGAGATCGATCGGAACTTGCGGCAGAGATCGGAACGCTGGAGCTTTCTGGTGGTTCTCGGAAACAAGCTCTCCGCATTCTTAAGCTTGGGATCAGCGACCCTACAGAAAATGCGATAGCGCAAATTGAGTGGGTTGGCAGAAGCTCAAGAGCTTTTAATCCCAAGGATTTCCTTCCAGATCTTGGACTATCTGATGAAGCAATAGCAAATCGGGCCTTTGCGGAGTCAAACTGGACAGGCGCGCTTGATGCGGCCGAACGCTGGGCCGCACTTGAACCCTTTAGCACCCGTCCGGCAATTTTCGGCTCGTTTGTTGCATCAATCTTGAACCACTCAGTCGAAAGAGGACTCGCGCTCGTTCGCGCTGGACTACGGTCAAATCCACGCGACTTTACGCTGCTAAACAATTCCATTGTATTGCTTTGCTATGGCGGCCGCCTTGAGGCCGCCCGTGAGGAGTATCGGCGCCTTCAGGAACTTCCAAGCAATAACATCGACATAGTAACTCGACTCGCAACCGGCGGGCTGATTGCGTTTAGAAGCGGCGAGGTCGAAGAAGGTATAGACCTGTACGCTGCAGCGATCGAAAACGCAGTTCAGTTAAAGGAGCCTCTACTCGCATTTCGGGCTTACTGTTTTAGAGCCCGCGAGATGGCGCTTCTTGATGGGACTATTGCTCGACTTCTGTCTGACAACATCCAGGCCGCGATTTCCTTTGTGGAAAAACGCGGAGTTACGCTTCCAAAAGAAATCGAGATTCTCAAGGGCCAGATCGATGCAGCAGCGGGCGCTAGGCCGCAGCTTGAGTGGGGCGACATGTCGAAGTTTGACCTTGTTAGCCAGCTCGCTCTGCTCGAATAGCATCAGAAGCCCCGACCTGCCCCCTGATCCTGTCGACTTGGGTCGCCTGCGGTTTTCGCGCGTTCCTTATCCGTCTTGGCTACTATCCCACTGGAATCGCACGCGGAATTCGTCCGTTTGTTGACCTATTGTTGACCCGCCGGGAAGACAGCAAAAAGCCCCGCTGGTTGGCGGGGCGCATGTCTTTGATGTTGCTACAAGATTTTGGTTGCGGGGGCGCGAAACCACCGAGAGCGAACTGAGTTTCGAATGGCTGTGTGACGGGCCTACCCTTTGTAAGCGTTCGCTGTGGACCACGGCCTTGTCAGCTTGACGGCTTGAAGCTCCAGGGCAGCAGATCGTCGATGCGGCTTTGCGGATGGCCGTTGGCGATG
>Ga0209793_1001163_pt1 | contig 18773 bp, 13 predicted proteins | sample EBPBio122009_DNA_FD_185863 | JGI IMG/M metagenome (GOLD analysis project Ga0209793, IMG submission 185863) | Wastewater treatment Type I Accumulibacter community from EBPR Bioreactor in Madison, WI, USA - Reactor 1_2/2/2009_ DNA (SPAdes) (version 2) | ecosystem: Engineered > Bioreactor > EBPR >... | reverse complement strand
GGCAGGCGCTGGAGGCTGCCTTGCAGCACATTTCCATCTATCCCGACCCTTCCGGCCGCACGCTCTCGGCGAAGCTGGCGGCGCGGCACGGTGTCGAGGCGGACCGCGTGGTGCTGGGCAATGGGTCGGAGGACCTGCTGGCGATCCTTGCCCGCGCCGTGCTTCGGCCGGGCGACAAGGTGGTTACGCTCTATCCGTCCTTTCCGCTGCATGAGGATTACGCCCGGCTGATGGGCGCGCAGGTCATCCGTATCGGCTTGACGCCGGAAGGCCGGATCGACGTCGAGGCGCTGATCGAGGCCGTCTCGCAGCCGGTGCGCCTGGTGCTTTTCGCCAATCCGATGAACCCGGCCGGCGTATGGCTTTCGCCGGAGGAACTGGGCCGGGTACTCGACGCCGTCCATCCCGAAGCGGTGACGTGTCTCGATGAAGCCTATCATGAATATGCCGAAGGTGAGGGATACGCTTCGGCCGAGCGGCGGTTCGCGACGCATCCCGGCCCGCTTCTGGTGCTGCGCACCTTCTCCAAGGCCTGGGGCCTTGCCGGCCTGCGTGTCGGCTACGGCATCACCAACAGCGCGGACCTGAAGCGCGGACTTGACCTCGCGCGCACGCCCTTCAACGTCAATCATATGGCGCAGGCCGCCGCCGAGGCCGCGCTGGACCACCCGCAATCGGTGGCGGAGGCCGTCGCGTTGGTAGGGCGGGAGCGGCCGCGGGTCCAGGCCGGTATCGAGGCGCTCGGCCTGCGCGTTCTGCCGTCCAAGGGGAATTTCCTGTTCTTCGATGCCGGCCGCCCCGCAACGGACGTCGCGCAGGCGCTGCTCGACAAGGGCGTCATCGTCAAGCCCTGGAAGCAGGCGGGCTATGAGTCCTGGCTGCGGGTTTCCCTCGGCACCGAGGTCGAAAACGACCAGTTTCTCGCAGCGCTGGCCGAAGCGACTTGATGTCCGCGAGACCATCGGCCGGCACGACTGGCCACACCGACGCACTTGCCAAGCGCCGCGAAAATCGGCGCTCCCGGATATTTTTCGCTCTGGCGTCTATTATGTATAGACATAAATTGCAACTTCGCATACATGTTCTGCAGTGACAACGCGGCTGGGAGGACGCATCACGTGGAGCCAGCGCCTGGCACCGTACCCGCGATCGAGATTGGGACATCCGTCGGTGACGACCCGCATGCCGGATCGTTTCTCGACGGCGCGCACGCTTTGTCCACTGCTCGCGATCACGACAGGGCACGCCAGTCCCGCGTTGCCTCATCCCGGTTATGGCTACATCCGCGTTTCCCATCGAACGGGTCGGCCGATCTCCACGCATCGTGCGAATCCGCGAGGGAGCCGGAAAATCCGGTGCATCCTGTCACTGGCGGCCTGTCGCCCGCTCTTTACGGATGCGCCGAAAAAGCGTTCGCTACCCAATCAGACACAGGTTCAACAAGGAGGATGAAATGACCCTATCGACAACGTTGAAATCCATGCTGTTCGGCATGGTGGCGCTCGCCGCCGCAGGCCCGGCCATGGCCGATCAGCTCGCGGACATCAAGGCCGCCGGCAAGATCGTCACGGCGACCGACATGCACTATGCGCCCTTCGACATGCTGAACAACGGCACTTACGAGGGCATCACCAAGGACCTGTTCGATGCCGTCGCCAAGGAAATCGGCGTGGAGCCGGTTTACCAGGACATCCCCTGGACCGCCGAATTGCCGGGCCTGGAAGTCAAGAAGTTCGATATCGTCATCGCGCCGGTGACGATCACGCCCGAGCGTCTCGAGCGCTATGCCTTCACGCTGCCGATCGCCGACGCCACCGTCTCGCTGGTCAAGGCCGCAGGCAACACCGAACTCAACAAGCCGGAAGACATCAAGGGCAAGACCGTCGGCGTCCAGCAGGGCACCGCGCAGTTCAAGCAGCTTCAGGCCTATGGCGAAAAGCTGGGCGGCGTGACCGTCAAGGAATACGGCACGACGGACGAAGCCTATGCGGACCTTGCCGCCGGCCGTCTCGACGCCGTCGCCGGCTCGCTGCCGAACCTCACCTACCTCGTAAAGAGCCGCGGCGAGACCTTCGCGCTGTTCTCGCCCGCCCAGTTCGGCGAGCCGAAATACTTCGCCTGGGTGCTGCGCAAGGAAGCCGATAGCGAAAGCCTCGCCAAGGCCATCAACGACGCGATCCTGAAGATGACCGACGACGGCCGCGTCAAGGCAATCCAGGAAAAGTGGCTCGGCGCCTATGTAGAGCTTCCGCGCGAAGTGCCCACCAAGTAACCTGAGCGGGCGGGGTTCGCCCCGCCCGTTTTCGCACCGGCGCTATATGCGCCGCGTGCGGCTCCGATGAACGACAGAGCGTGTGCGCCCCTTCGTGAAACGAGGAAGCGCGAACCGCCACGGGGAAGTATATGTTCTCGATTTCCGTCTTTCTGGAAAGTTTCAGCCCGCTGTTCTGGGCGGCGCGCTATACACTGCTGATCTCGGTTCTCGGCATAGCGCTCGGGCTGGTGATCGGAACGCTGGTCTGCGCGGCCCGACTCTCGCCCTATGGCTGGCTCCGCCGCTTCGCCATGCTCTGGGTGAGCTTTCTGCGCGGCGTGCCGCTTCTGGTGCAGCTTCTCGTCTTCTACTACACGCTTCCCGTGATCGGGCTGGACGTGCCGGCCATGGTCGCCGCCGTCGTGACCGTCGGCATCTGCGCCAGTGCCTATATTTCGGAAATCTGGCGCGGCGCCATCGCCGCCCTGCCGAAAGGGCAGAGCGAGGCGGCCGTCGCCATCGGCATGACCCCGCGCGACATCTGGAGCCGCATCATCCTGCCGCAGGCCTTCAGCCTGTCGCTGCCGGCCCTCGTCAACGAGCTTATCCTGCTGGTGAAGGCCTCGTCCCTCGTCTCCGTCGTCGGCATCCTGGAAGTGACCCGCGCCAGCCAGGCGCAGGCCGCCACCACCTTCCGGCCGCTCGAGGTCTATATAGCCGCCGCCTGCATCTACCTGGCGATCAATCTGTGTCTTTCGGCACTCGGCCGTTACCTCGAACACAGGACGGCTATCTGATGGAATGGAGCATCCTCCAACAATATGGCCCCGGCCTGCTTGCCGGCTTCGGCAACACGGTCCTCTGCTGGCTCCTGGGAACGATCTTCGGCATGGCGCTGGGCCTCGTCATCGCGCTCTTGCAGCGCTACGGCTCGCGCTGGATGGGCTGGATCATACAAGTCTATATCGAAATCATCCGCGGAACGCCGTTCCTCGTGCAGCTTTTCGTGCTCTATTACGGCGGCCCGCTCGTCGGACTGCGGCTCGATGCGCTGCCCGCCGGCCTGCTCGGCCTCACCATCTACGGCAGTCCCTATTTCGCGGAAATCTTCCGCTCGGGCTTCCGCGCGGTCTCCAAGGGCCAGATCGAGGCGGCCCGCGCCATCGGCATGACCGAGGCCTCCATCGTGCGGCGCATCCTCCTTCCGCTCGCTCTGGTCTCCTCGCTGCCGGCGCTGGTGAATTTCTCGATCATCCTGACCAAGGAAACCGTCATCCTGTCGATCATCACCGTGCCGGAGCTGATGTATCAGGTCCAGCGCATGTCGACGGAGACCTTCCGCTACCTCGAAGCCAACCTCGTGCTGGCGCTGTTCTTCTGGGCGCTTGTCGAGGCCATTTCAAATGTCGGCCGCCGGCTCGAAGCCCACGTCACCAAACACCTCATCGAAAGGACCTGAGATGGACGCTGCATCCTCCGTCGAGATCCGCAAGGTCAACAAGCACTACGGCACCTTCCACGCGCTGAAGGACGTGGACCTGACCATTCCGCCCGGCAAGGTGACCTGCCTCATCGGCCCCTCCGGCTCGGGCAAATCCACGCTGCTGCGCTGCATCAACTTCCTGGAGGAATACGATTCCGGCGAGGTCCGCATCGACGGCACGATGATCGGCTACGAGGCGTCCGGCAAGAAGATGTCCGGCCGCAAGCTGCGCGAGATGCGCCGCTCGATCGGCATGGTGTTCCAGCAATTCAATCTCTGGCCGCACATGACCGCCAAGGAAAATGTCGCCGAAGGCCTGCTGCGCGTGCGCGGCATGTCCCGGGCCGAGGCCGACAGGCGCGCGGCCGAGGCGCTGACCAAGGTCGGCCTCGCCGACAAGATGGCAAACCACCCTTCCCGCCTTTCCGGCGGCCAGCAGCAGCGCGTCGCAATCGCTCGTGCCATCGCCATGGAGCCGCGGCTGATGCTGTTCGACGAGCCGACATCGGCACTCGACCCGGAACTGGTCGGCGAAGTGCTGAACGTCATGAAGGCGCTGGCGGCGGAGGGCATGACCATGGTCGTCGTCACCCACGAAATGGGCTTTGCGGCCCATGTCGCCGATCAGGTCGTCTTCATGGAGAAGGGTGAGCTCGTCGGCGTCGACACGCCCGATCGCATCCTGCACCATCCGCAGGACGCCCGCATCCAGTCGTTCCTGCGCACATATCACGAGCGCAACAGTTTCTAGGGCATTTCCAGGCGAAACCGCGCCACTTTGACATTGGAGAATCCCGCTAAAGCGACAGTCCAGGGCATTTCAGCAGAAGTGCGCAACGGTTTTGCGCCCGGAACGGATCGATCATGCTATCCACATCCTCACCCGTTTCATTACCCGAAGACGCGGACTCGCCAGGCGGCTGGTGGGTCGTTGGCGGCGTGCATGCGCTGACGGCGGCGACCTTCGGATCGGCCTATGCCTTCTCCGCGGTGTTTCCCGGCCTTTCCGAGGAATTCGCGGCGTCGCGCGGTGAAATTGCCCTCGTCTTCTCCATCTCGGCCTTCATATTCTATTCGCTGGGCGCGGTTGCCGGTCCGCTTGCCGATCGCTGGTCTTCCCGCGCCGTCATCGCTGCCGGCCTGATCGCGATGGTCATCGGCCATATCGGCGCCAGCCGCGCGCAGTCCCTCATCTCGCTCTACATCTGGTACGGTGTCGGCGTGGGGCTGGGGATCGGCCTTTCCTATGTTCCAGCAATCAGCGCCGTACAGTCCTGGTTTATCGTGAAGCGGAGCCGTGCATCCGGCATCGCGACGGCCGGCCTCGGTCTCGGAACGCTTTTGCTGCCGCTTGCGGTCGGCAAGCTGGTTCCCGAACTCGGCTGGCGCGGATGCTTCATCGGCCTGGCGCTCGTCATTGCCGCCATCGGTCTGCCGGCGGCCATGCTGGTGCGCAAACGCCGGGACGGCAGCGTTTCCCGGCGACCCGGCGAGCGGCCCGGCCCTCTCTCCGTTTGGGGCGACAGCCGTTTCCGCCTGTTCTACGTCATGCTGATCCTCGCCTCCTTCTGCACGTTCATTCCCTATGTCCACATCGTCCCGGCGGCGCACGACATGGGCCTTTCGATCGAAAGCGGTACGATCCTCATCGCGCTCATCGGCGTCGGGAACATCTTCGGACGTTTCGTGCTGGCGGGCCTTGGGGACCGCATCGGCTCCCTGCGCCTCCTGGCGATCCTGACATTTGCCGTTGCCGGCTCGTTCCTGCTGTGGTCTGTCGCCGGCAACATGGCCATGCTGGTACTTTTCGCCCTGTCCTTCGGCATGAGCTACGGCGGCTGCGTCGGGCTGTATCCTGCGGTTGCCGCCGATCTCTTCGGCACCCGTCATATCGGGACGATGCTGGGTTATCTCTATACCGCCGTGGGCGTGGCCGCCTTGCTGGGGCCGACAATGGCGGGTCTCGTGTTCGACAGGACCGGCAGTTACTTCGGCCCCATTCTGTTCAGCATGGCCGCCGCCCTCGTCGCCGGCTTCCTGACGCTGCGGTTACAGCGGAAGTAGAAGCCCGCACTCGCTTGCGCCGGTGCAAGCAAGACCGGATGGGTTTGCGTGTGATCGGGATTGGAATGAGGGAGTGCCTCAATCTCGCTGATGCTTCGAAAGCAACGGCGTGGTTTTCGAAGCAGCAACAGCGTCATGCATGCCCAGTTTCGCTCATTCAATCGACCTGCATAATCCGCGTGTAGATCGGCAGGAACGCAGTCAACGGCATTATCCGCGATAGGACCACAGCCCGAACAGGCAGACGGAAAGCCAGATCATCAAGGGCAAGCTCGCCATGCGCCAGAATCCCGTTACAACGCCGACTGTCACCGCCGGTTTTCACTGACGATCAACAGCCTTGCGCAAGGTACGGGCTATCGCCGCCTTCATGACTTGCCATATCTCCGAACCATCGTTGCGGATATCGAACTGGTCGTGGTCATCGACCGGAAAGCGCCCATGGTCCTGCAGCGCGACAAGGCGCCAGACGATCCAGCCGGCGCAACCATCCTGTTCATCCAGCGTCCTGAGCCATTCGTCATAAGCTGCATCTCTGCCTGGATTGCTGCGCGCCCAGCCGAACTCGGCAAGAACCGCCGGTTTGCCAGCATCTTTCCCAATCGCACAATATTGAATGATCTGGTCGCGGAAATCATCCTTCGTCTGGTTGTAGAAAAACGGGTACCCGTGCCACGCACCATAGTCGATATCCTTCAGATATATGTCCGACATCTTGGTGCGTATATTGTCATGGCCCGAGGTTACGAGATGCCCGGGATCCATAAGCTTCACGTAAGCAGCCATCTCGGCAATCCAGGCTTTGCGCAATGCGTCGGGCTTGGCCTTGGGTTCGTTCATCAGCTCCCAAGCCATGATCGTCGGGTCGTCCTTGTAGACCAGGCCGGTCAGGGTGTTTTTCCGGTTCACGACATACCGAACCCAGGCTCGGTAGTCCGCCTTGGTACGGGGATCGGAAAAGAAAAAGGTATTTTCGTCGGAGCTACCGTACCAGGAGCGCATTTGTTGCGCGCCGCCCGTGTAAGCCCAGAAGTCAAGGAAGGCGATTACCAGCTTCAAGTTACGCTTCGACGCCTCGGCAATCAGGAAATCCACCTTTCGAAAGCCATCGGCGTTGATGACCATACTCTTCGTGGCCGGATCGAAAGAGAGCAGATAGTTGCCCTTGACCCCGAGGTTGCTAGCCTCCTCCGTACTTTCAAAATCCCAGATCGTGGGAACCGCTCCATCCAAAGACCCGATAACCGGTTGCAGAAATGTCCTGACGACATTCGCCCCCAGAGCTACGGCGTCGTCGAGAGCCGCGCGCACCTCCTGTTCGCTGCCGAATGCGAGATAGTGGTTGTTGACCCCCGCTACCCGGAACTCTCTCCCGTCCAGCGTGAACATCGTCCCCTGGGTCGATACAAAATGCAAAGGCGGGGTTGAGGAAAAGTCGCCGGATACAACCTCCCCTCCAATCAAAAGCCCAACGCCAGTGAGCCATATGAGGGCGCCAACATGAATAAACCGCATATTGCCCCCTCAAAAGACAACAAATCAGCTTGTTCAGAAAAACAAATCCATTAAATCCGCAGCACATCAAGTTTATAAACCTATGGCGATACGAATACGAGGCGAACAAGAAGGCAACTTCTCCAGCAGGATATGCTTGGAGGCCACCATAATTCCAGTAATTATATAAAATTTACATGAGCATCAGGAAAATTTCCAGACTGACGCTATATGTCCCCAACAACGCCGAATTATATACAAACAGCGATTTTTGACAATTAAAAAAGGACATGCTATTAAAGAAATATTAAATATAATAAGGTGTCGAAATGGGGTTCTATCCGAAAATCCATGGCCTCCTTATGCGCATTGCGCCCATTCCTTTCTCACTGTGCGTAGCAGTCATTCCCTTCTCCTGCCTTGCTCAAGTCGTTCAATCTCAAACTCCTCTTCTCTCCACGCAGCAGACCGGCAGGATCAGTCTGGTTCCTGGCGACCGGCTCAGCATCAGCGTCTTCGAGAAAGTAGAACTGGACAACGATAAATGGGCTGTCCGCAAGCGCGCGGACCGCCCCGATCAGAGCTTCTATCCAAGGCAGGACCTGACCGGCGACTTCATCGTCCAACCCGACGGCACGCTTCCCATGCCTCTGCTCGGCAATATCAGGGCGGAAGGACGAACAGGCGGCGAGGTCGCCGACGATATTGCGCAAACGTTTCTCGCCGTCGTAGGCCGGACTGCCAGGGTGACCCAAGCCCTTGTGGAACGCCCCACGGTCTCGATCATCGGGCCGGTCCACCAGCCGGGCACCTTCAAATATGTCGACGGGATGTCTGTCATGCATCTGCTGGCCATTGCCGGTGGCCTGCGCCAATCGGACGATAACTGGGCGCGCGTCGAACTCGCAAAGGAGCAGGCGAAGCTCTCGGCGACGCTGGAGCGCTATCAACGCCGCCAAATCGAGGCGCGTCTGCTGGAAGCAGAAAGGGATGGCAAAAGCGACGACCAGGCACTGCTTGGATTAACGAATATCAGCCCGGCTCTCGTCGACGAGGTTCGCGGCGGTCGCACCCGAATACGCCAAGCATATCAGCAGCGAAAGGCAACTCTCGAGGCGGCAAGGGCCATAGCAGAAGAGGCGCTAGACATCGCGCGTGAGAGGTTCGAGGAAGGAAAGGCTTCCGTCGTCATTCGCGGAGAGCGTGTGGACGCCCTCAAGGCGCTTGCGGCAAAAAATGTCGTCAGTCAGACCATCCTCCTGGAGGCGAGCATGGAGCTGAGTGATGCCAAGGAGCGAAAGCTGGAAGCCGAGAGCCTCGTTTCCGAAGCCAAATTGCGTGTCTCCTCCGCGAAAGACGAGCTTGCCCGCTTCACCCTGGAGACCCAGGTCGGAATTGATAACCTGCTGGCTCAACGCCTACTGGAAGCGTCCGAGGCGCGATCCGACCTCGATGCATCGCAGACGATCGTATCGATGCTCGCCCCAGGGGGCGAGGCCGGCGCGTTGACGGCGTTCGATATCGAGATCGTGCGAAGAGACGGATCGGGCTGGCAGACCTTGCCAGCCAGCGTCACATCCACCGTCGAGCCCGGCGACCTGGTAAAGCTGGACCCGAAACCCGGCGGAACCATTCTGGCGAACTAACCAGTTCTTATAACTATCATCATGGAAAAATTATGAAAATTAGAATGCCAATGACGTCATCTGTTGAGTTGGAGTATGTAAAATGGGAGTGCTTACAAATCTGACGTCTCCTGCCTTCCCCGCCAGCGTGAACACGTTGACGCCGGCGGAATCCATAAGAATGCGCCCTGGGATCGATGATATCCCAAGCGTTTCACTCATCATCCCGACCCTCAACGAAGAGCGGAATCTTCCGTTCGTTCTTCCAAAAATTCCGAGTTGGGTGAATGAAGTCATCATCGTAGACGGGCGATCCTCCGACCAAACTGTCGATACAGCCAGAACGCTCTATCCCAAGGTCAGGATCGTCATGGAGGAAACCCCAGGAAAAGGGGCCGCCCTTCGCGCGGGTTTCGATGCAGCAACCTGCGACATCATTGTTGCAATCGATGCCGACGGCTCGATGGATCCCGGAGAAATTAGCCTCTTTGTCGGCGGCCTGCTGGCCGGCGCGGACATGGTGAAGGGCTCACGGTTCATACAAGGCGGCGGTACCGACGATATGGAGCTTTTCCGCATGCTCGGCAATTGGGGCCTGACCATGCTGGTTCGCATTCTATTCGGCAGCCATTTCAGCGACCTTTGCTACGGCTACGTGGCGTTCTGGCGCAAGCACCTCAATATCCTGCGGCCAACGACCAATGGCTTCGAGGTCGAAACGCATCTGAATGTCCGCGCCCTGAAATCACGCCTGAAGATTTCCGAAGTCCCGAGCTTCGAGGCGAACCGAGTTTACGGCTCCAGCCATCTCAACGCGGTAACCGACGGCTGGCGCGTGCTCAAGACGATTCTGCGCGAACGTGTTTCACTGCCCTAGAGCATTATCCGACGCCGAAGCGATCCCGCTTCGGCTGGAAATGCTCTAGACGGCAGACCGCTCCTCCGTGAACGGAGTTCACAGGCATGAACATCCTGATGGTCTGGGCCCGATTCCTCCCCGAAATGGGGGGGATCGAGACCCATATTCACGAAGTTTCCCGGCGCCTGATCGAGAACGGCCACAGCATCACCGTGCTGGCGACCGATCGTTCGGGGATGTTCCCTAAACACGAGATCGTCCACGGCATCGAGATCATCCGCGTCGCAGCGCACCCCAAGTCCAAGGACTGGTACTTCTCACCCGGCGTATTCAGGGAAATATGGCGGAGACGCTGGGACGTCATACACGTTCAAGGCTACCATACGTTCGTTCCCTTGTTCGCGATGCTGTCCTCGCTGCTGTCGAGGCAAAGATATGTGCTGACCTTTCACAGCGGCGGTCACTCCTCCCCATTCCGGGTATCGCTGCGCCGTCTCCAATGGGCGCTGCTCGCGCCCCTCGTCAAAAGAGCCAGTGCCCTGGTAGGTGTGTCACGGTCCGAAATCGAGCAATTCAGCCACGGGATGGGCATTCCGCGCGACCGGTTCCGCCTGATCCGCAACGGAGCACAGAGCCTGCACGCCATCGCGGAAAGTGTGCCCGAAAATCCAAACCTTATCATCTCCATGGGGCGCCTCGAACGCTACAAGGGCCATCACCGCGTCATCGCGGCCATGCCCGAGATCCTCCGCCAGCGGCCGCAAACACGCCTTCATGTCATCGGCGGCGGTCCCTGCGAGGAGGAATTGAAGCAGCTTGTCGACAGGCTTGGCCTCGGACACGCCGTCCAGATTTTCGCCTGGGACCCAACCGATCGGCTGGGGCTTGCCAAACAGGTGGCTTCTTGCGGCCTGTTCGTGCTGTTGAGCGACTATGAAGCCCACCCGGTCGCGGTAATGGAGGCGCTCGGCCTCGGCAGAAAGGTTCTGACGACGGACAATTCAGGATTTACAGAGCTGGCAGAGCTTGGATGGATCACAACCATTCCAGAACATTCAGACGCAAAGCAAGTGGCCAAAGCCATTATGGACCGGCTGGATGCTTCCAGGTCGCGCGCTGTTACCCTTCCCAGCTGGGACGACGCCACATCCGCCATTCTCAGGCTGTATTCCGATGTCATCGGTCGCTGAACGGCAGGTTGGCAGCCCCTCCCTTACCGCGCCCGGAGCACGGGGCGCAGGTTCCTTTGCACGCGCGTGGCGTGCGATCTGGACGGTTATCGGACGGCACCCTGCAACCTCTTGCGAGCCGCGTCCCAAGGCCACGAACTGGTCCCGGATCGCCGGCGCGGCCATTGTCGGCGGTGTTTGCCTCGTCTTGATCGCCATAGCACAGGGCCTCGGAAGAAACGGTGATGCGCTGGCCGGGATCATCTTCTGGCCGGCCTTGTTGCTGATGGCTTGCGCATTCGCCTATCCCGCATGCCTCCCCCACGTCACACGGCTGGAGCGACTGTCCGCCCTGCTTCTCCTTGGTCAGTTCCTGAATCTGCTGAAGCTGATTTATTCGCCTCTGGCTTTCGCCGGTTTTGACGAGTATCTGCACTATCGCTCGCTCCTCGACATTCTCGAGTTGCACGCACTCTTCGCCAGCAATTCGCTGCTGCCCGTGAGCCCGCTCTATCCAGGGCTGGAGCTCGTCACGGCCGCCATGGTCTCATTGACGGGGCTGGATGCCTTTACCGCGGCCACCATCTTCGTGGCCCTGGCCCGGTTCGCTTCCGTTGGCGCCTATTTTCTGCTTTTCGAACGGGTGTCCGGCTCCAGCCGGCATGCGGCCATCGGCACGCTCGTCGTCATGAGCGGGACCAGCTTCGTCAGCTTTCACAGCCAGTACGCGTATGAGACATTGGCCTTTTGCTTCTTCCTTCTGTTCGCTGCCTGCCTCCTGCCCCTGGAGCGTGAAGGCCCCTCCAGGCGGCGGCAAATGACCGTTCTTGCACTGCTTTTCATCCCGGCCATCGCCGTCACCCATCATCTGACGTCCTACCTCACCGCAGCAACCGCCACCGGGCTGGCCCTGCTGGTGTGGGTACGGCCATATCGCGACCAGCCGCGCACGTCCGTCCTCCTCGTTGCGGCAACGGCGCTCAGCGCACCGTTCATCTGGAAAGCCATCGTGTCCGCCCCGACCGGAGAATATCTTGACTCCCATATATTCACGGCTCTCCTGGACATGAAGGATTTGCTTCTGGGGGGGCGATCAGGCCGAAAATTCTTTGTCGGCGTGGATGGAACCCAGGCGCCGGTCGCTTTACGAACCATGGGCATAGTCTCGGTTCTGATGATTGGCGCCGGCCTTTTCTTCGGGTTCTTCCGCGCGCTGACCTTTCAGCCGCCCGTAGGCCGGGCGGCCACCTCGACACCGCTTCGACCCTGGCCTTCAAGCGACGTGGTGCTCCTCAGCCTCGCAGGGGCCACATTCCCGGCAACCGTGGCATTCAAGCTCTCGGGCAGCAGCTGGGAGGTCGGTAACCGTCTCGGCACATTCGCAATGGTCGGGGTCGGCTTCGTCTGCGCAATGAGTGTCACGCGCTTCTTCTGGCAACGCCCCCTGCGGACGCAAACCGCCGCCATCGGCCTTGCGGTCATCCTCTCGCTGATGATCTCCGGCGGCGTCGTGAACGGCTGGGGGGCGGCGGTTCGCAGCAAGTTCCAGATTTCAGCCGACGGTCAATCGATCGAACCACTCGGCATCGCCGTCGCCGAGTGGTCCCGTGAGTTTCTCGGAGAGGCAAATCGCATCGTCGCCGACAGGACAAATTCAATCCTCCAGAGCACATATGGCCGACAGGACGTTCTATCGACATTGAACGATGACCCTGAGATATCCGGCCTGTATTTCTCCGAAAACTTCAGCTTCCCGGAGCGCAACACCATCGCCGGCGGGTTTGTGGACTACGTTCTTGTCGACCTGAGGCTGCCTGCGGCCTCGCCGAAGGTCGGCTACTACTACGAGCCGGGAGATGGCGATCTGCCGCCGAGAATGCACAGCCTGAACAAATTCGACCAACAGGATGAGATAGCCCGCGTTCTGGATGCCGGGCCGATAGCGATATACGATGTCCGCAAGATCAGACATTAAGATGCCGGCCATGGCTGCCGGCCTTGCATTGCTATGGGCAATGGGTGTGTGGGCATCCGACAAATCGGGTGTCCCGGTGCTCCTGCGCGCCTGTTTCGTGTTGCCCGTCCTTTTCTACGTCCCTGGACATCTCTTGCTGAGGACGATGCGCATCGATCTTCGCGGCATCACGGAGATCGTCTATGCGATCGCCACCAGCTGGATTATCCTGATCTTCTGCGGCTTCCTCCTCCATTCCTTTGGCGCCCTTACGGATGGCGGCTGGACGGCTGCCGTCGGCGTCACGACGGCAAGCCTCGCCCTGCTCGCGCCGACAAGGAAACGGGCGCGCGCCGGCATAACGATGCACGTTGCGCGGCCGCCCCTCATTCCCGTTGCAGGTTTCCTGGTCGCCTCCCTGCTCGCCACAGGCGCTATCTGGCTCGCGACATCGCAAGCCGAACGCGACCATCCGTTCGAGGTTCTGGAACTCTGGATGACCGAAGGGAATATACCCGGCGAGATCAGGATTGGAATCCGCAACGACGAGCCGACGGAACGGGTTTTCCGCTTGGAAGTCCGGGGCGCGCGGAGGCTGATCCAGACGGAAGAGCGGATTTCCCTTGCACCGCACACGATGGCACTACGAACCCTCAACGTTCAGGCGCCGAAAGCCGGCGGCACCGAGCGCATCGAGGCGCTCCTTTTCGACGAGAACGGCCGGCTCGCCCGGCGCGTGCACGTGTCGATCAAAGCCGCGCCCAAATCCAACGCCACCCAAACGAAAGCAAGCGAATGACCGAGGATCATAGCGCCATTGAGACGAATTCGCGCAGCAGAACCGCCCTGTCTGAGCCACTCCCAAAGCAGGCAACCATATCCGTTGTCGTCTGCGCCTATACCGAGGCACGATGGGGGGATTTATGCGATACCATAGCCTCCCTTCTGGCCCAGACGCATCGGCCGGATGAAACGATCCTGGTGATCGACAACAACGACTCCCTCTTCGCGCGCGCAAGCGCACATTTCACAACGATCACTGTCGTCGTAAACAGGTTCGGCAGAGGACTGTCGGGCGCCCGTAATACCGGCATAGAAGAATCGTCGGGCGCGCTCGTTGCTTTCATAGACGATGATGCAACCCTTGAACCGGACGTCATCGCATGTCTGGTGGAGGCAAGCCAGATGCCTGGCGTCCTGGGCGCGTCGGCCTATATTATCCCCGAATGGGTTGGGGACCGCCCTTCCTGGTTCCCGGACGAATATCTCTGGACGGTGGGCTGCACCCACGAACCCTCTTCCGGACAGGTTCGGGACGTCCGAAACGTTACAGGCGCGGCCTGCATATTCCGACGCCGCGTCTTTTCGGAATGCGGAACCTTCTGCGAGATTCTCGGCCGCGGAAAAAGCAGCGTGCCCGTTAGCTGCGAGGAGACGGAGATCTGCCTCAGGGCCAGATTGCGGTTCGAGGGAGAGACCTTCGTACGGGATGAGCGCGCGCTGGTTTACCATAAGGTCCCCGCGATGCGCCTAAGCTGGCGTTACTTCCTGCTGCGCTGTTATGCTGAAGGGCTATCCAAGGGTCGCCTTCGCAACATGCTCCCCTCCGGCGCTCACCTTGGAACGGAGCGCTCCTACATAATGCACGGCCTTCTGCCCGCCTTGTCCCGCGCCTTGTGGACAGGCTTCTTCAGGTTGGAAGCAAGCTCGCTTGCCCGATCGTCAGCGATCGTTCTGGGCCTGGGGGCCGCCGCCGTGGGCTATGCAGGTTCCAGGTTCAGCTCGGCATTCGGAACGACCGCCACTCCGTGACAGGCACTAATGACGCGCTGCGATTACCGCATCTGCCTATACCTGCGGGGACGGGGCCTCGCCGTCCATGATGGAAAGCTCAGCATAGAGAAGGCCGAGCATCGAGCTATCGGCTCCCAGAGTATCGGAAATCGAAGGATCGAACTCGTCCGCGACGTAACTCAGTTCGCTCTCCGCATGGAAAATCCATGTCAACAGACGAATGAGCGGCAGGTTCTCAACGTCGATACCGAGAGCGTCGCAATAGCGGCCAAGGCAATCGCGGATAGCCGCTGCTTCAGCAATCTCCTCGCCGAGGAGGACGGTGTAAGCCTCGACAGTTTCCCGTCGCCCGTTCGCCCCCATATGCTTGAAGGCGAGCTGAAACAGCATGTAAACAAGGTCTGCCCCTGGAACACCGCCGCTATCAGCCTCCCCCCAATCAAGAACACCAAGCCGGGACCGGTTCAAGACCGTGTTCCACGGCGCAAGGTCATTGTGGGCCAGCACGCATGGAAGTGCATCGGCCGCCGGTAAGCGCGCCCTGATAACAGCCGCCGCCCCTTTATCCAGAACGCCCCTTTGCTCGAGGCGGTTCAGCATCCGGAGCGACTGCGCCGCGTGGGCGGCGCACGGCAGAAGAGTTCTGCGGCCAAGGTAGATGGCGAAGTCAGTCACCTGGTTCGCCATCTCCATAAATGCCCGGCTGCCATCAGGAGACAGCTCCTTGCCGGGCACGAAGCTCTCACCAAGGACGGCCGAACCCTCCGCCACTTCGATAAACTCAAGGCTCGGCACATCGGCAACCACCTTCAGATCGATATCGGCAAGGCGCCTCAACATCGCAGCACGCCGCTGCAAAAGTGCGTCCCCTCCCCGCGTTCGGGACCGTTTAACGACAATCGCCGGCCATGTCGCTCCGTCAGGCCAGCGAAAGGAACAGATGACACTCATGGCCTGCCGGCCCGGCGTCGTTATCAGGCAGCCTGTCCCGGCAAATGCACACAACGCCTTCTCTGCCACGCCACCGCCAACCGCGCGCACCCCGACGAAACCGACCTGCGGAAATCCGCCCAGAAAGCCCAGAACACCAACACCCCATGCCAGCGGCGAGGAGAGAAAACGCGATAGAGGACCGAGTTCTCCAAATGCGCGCCCCAGCAGAAAGCGAACCATTTCCGGCCGTGGCGGGAGAGGAAGGAAAAAGCGGGGCTGCTGGAGGGATGGAACCCCGATATACCCTCCTTGAAGCGACAAGCCGGCCTTTGCGAAGCGCCGACGCGCGACAAAGATCGGGACGAAGCCTGCCCTACAGAAAACTGCGCCACCAGGGGCCAGGGATGCGGACGCAGACCGGAGCGCACCGGTGGAAAGCCCCTTCACGAATGCCAGATTGCAATCCGTGGCCGTCTGCGCCGGAGACGCGACCTCGGCTCCACACTGTCGCAGCGCAGCCGCAATCTCCGGATCCAGGCACGCCACACGCCGCGGCCACGGAGTTTGCGTCAGGAAGCGCCAATCCACCTTTCGCAGCATTTGGGACAAGCCGCTGCGACCGGCAGAATGGACCACGGGTGTCGCGGTGAGCACGCGCCGTGCCGGCCCATAGGCTTGCAGCATTGCCCCGAATTGGCCGAGAATGCAGGCAAGGCCGACCCCGACGAGGCCGAGCGATGGAGCGAGCAACAGAACGGCAACCGTGGTCAGGACGCCTTGAACCACATAGTTGATCATGATCGCCCCTCCCCAGTTGCGGAGCCGGGCAAAGGCGATGAACCATGTATTGGCCGCCATGGGTATCGACGAAACAGCCAGCAAGCGCAGGATCGTCGTGCTATTCTCCGCGTAATCCCTTCCGATGACCGAAAGCAGGAACGGCGCGACGAGGACAAGCCCCAATGCACCGATCGTGACGAGCACCATCAGATTGACGAGTGCCGAGCGGCTGCTTCGCACGACGGTTTCGGGTGAAGCGGCGACCGCAACCGTAAAGGATGTCGCGAAGCTACCCAGTACCAGACGGATTGTATTGGCGACCAACCAGCCCTGGAAGAAGAAGCCTGCCTCGGCGCCGCCAAGAGTATTGAAGACGATCAGCGGAAGAAGCCTTATGGAGACTTCGTTGAGGAGGCCTCCGAGATAGTCGTAGCCGACAACGGATACGGCCTGCCTGTAGGGAATGGCATTCTCACGGTCATGGGCCGCCTCGGGCCGTCTACGCCACGAACGACCGAATACGATCACCGCGACAACAAGGGAAAAGAACGGCATCGGCAAGAACCACGACAACGTAATGGCATCGGGCAACCGGAGGGAAGACAAGGCAACCAGCAGGGCAAGTTTGACGACGTTGTAAAGGAGGTTCTCCAGAAGGATGAGCCAACTTTTCCTCCACGCCGCCAGCACGCCATCCTGGACATAGAAGATGGTCGAGCAGACGATAGCCGCCAGAAGCAGAAACGTTCGATCTCCGACGCCAGGGACCGCGCTGTCGACAAGCCCGGTCGCTACGACAAAACCCCATATAGCAATGCCTGCGGCCACATTCAGGCCATAGCAGATCAGAATAAATCCCCGAAAAGATCGGCCGGATTCCAACATATAACGTGTCAACGCTGCCTTTATTCCAAGTTCAGATACCATTCCAAGCAGCAAAATTCCGGATATCTGAGTTGAGGCGACACCAATCTCATAGGAAGTCAGGAGTCTCGCCGCAACAGCCCAATAAAATAATCCAATCAAAGCCGAAATTATTTGGCTAGACGCAAGAACATACCCATGAGAAAAAATATCAGAAGAAAAATATTTACCTCCCATCACCAAGACTGATGAAAAAATATTATTCCTATGAAAGATATCTTTCGGCATCGCCATCAACCCTCAAAAGATACAATTCCTATTTTTATAAATTTTTCTCGTTTGCGATACAAAAATGTGATAATTTATTCAAAATAAAGAAATGGATACCGTTCTGTTTGTCTCCAGCTTGGAGTGGGTATGCGGATCCTCCTCATAACGCAGTTCTATCCGCCCATTATCGGCGGCGAGGAGCGGCACGTCAGAAGCCTTGCCCACGGCCTTGTCGCGAGGGGACATGACGTAACCGTCGCGACATTGGGTAGCCGCGAACTACCAGAGCATGAAAACGACAACGGCGTGCAGATCAGGCGCCTGCGCGCCACAATGCAGCGCTTGTCGGGAATCCATGCCGACCCGCAAAGAACGCACGCGCCGCCGTTCCCCGACCCGGAACTTGCAATCGCCATGAAGCGGCTGGTCGGTGAATTGAGGCCGGAAATCATCCATGCTCACAACTGGATAATCCACGCATATCTGCCTTGGGCGAACGTCTTCGGGATTCCGCTCGTACGAACACTGCACGACTACAGTCTGGTCTGCGCAAAAAAGAACCTCATGCGCGCCAGCACCGCCTGTGCGGGGCCGTCGACACGCGCCTGCCTTGCCTGTGCGACCGGTCATTACGGCGCGCTGAAAGGCGCGATTACCCTTGGCGGCCTCTGCGCCATGCAGCGGCTCGAACGGGCACGGGTGGATCTGTTCATTGCCGTCAGTCGGGCAGTGGCGCGCGACAATCGCCTGCACGACCTGCCGCACGAGGTCATCCCCAATTTCGTGCCCGATGAGTTAAGTGCTCCGACAACACCAAGCGACCGGGTTCGTCTGCTGCCAGAGGAGCCATTCATACTCTTCGTCGGCGACCTCATGCGCCTGAAGGGGGTTGGAACCCTCCTTGACGCCTATCGGCGCCTGATATCTCCGCCGCCCCTCGTGCTGATCGGGCGCAGACTACCCGATACACCGGGCGAACTTCCGCCTGGCGTCCATCTTTTCGAAAGCTGGCCGCATGAGGACGTGCTTGCAGCATGGCAACGCTGCCTCGTAGGTGTTGCCCCCTCCGTCCTGCGGGAGGCTTGCGCGACCGTCATTATCGAGGCGATGACCTTCGGAAAACCTGTCATTGCCTCGGCCATCGGAGGCAATACCGACCTGATCGAGCCGGGCGTCTCCGGCCTGCTGTTCCCTCCAGGAGATGTCGCCCGACTCACCTCGGCGCTCGAA
>Ga0209793_1001151_pt1 | contig 18957 bp, 17 predicted proteins | sample EBPBio122009_DNA_FD_185863 | JGI IMG/M metagenome (GOLD analysis project Ga0209793, IMG submission 185863) | Wastewater treatment Type I Accumulibacter community from EBPR Bioreactor in Madison, WI, USA - Reactor 1_2/2/2009_ DNA (SPAdes) (version 2) | ecosystem: Engineered > Bioreactor > EBPR >... | reverse complement strand
TGCGCGTCGCCGACGAATGCGCCTACTACAAGGAAGATGCCGGAAAAATGCTGCTCGGCGCGTTCGAGCCGGTCGCAAAACCCTGGCCGCCGATGGGCGAACGCATCCGCGCGGATTTCTGTTTTGACCAGTTGCCGGAGGATTTTGATCATTTCGAACCGATCCTCGAACAGGCCGTAAAGCGTATACCAATGCTGGCGACAGCCGGCATCCACACTTTCTTCAACGGCCCCGAAAGCTTTACGCCCGACGACCGCTACTATCTCGGCGAAAGCGCCGAGGTTAAGAATTTCTGGGTTGCCTGCGGTTTCAACTCGATCGGCATCCAGTCGGCTGGCGGCGCGGGCATGGCGCTGGCGCAGTGGATGCAGGACGGCGAAGCGCCGTTTGATCTGTGGGATGTCGACATCCGCCGCGTCCAGCCGTTCCAGGCCAACAAGATCTATCTGTGGAACCGTTCGACCGAAACGCTTGGCCTGCTCTACGCCGACCATTTTCCATACCGCCAGTTCGCTTCGGCGCGTGGCGTCAGGCGTTCGCCCCTGCACGAACACCTGAAAGCGCGCGGCGCAGTGTTCGGCGAAAGCTCAGGCAATGAACGCGCCAACTGGTTTGCGCGTCCGGATCAGGAGCGCGAATACCGCTATTCATGGAAACGGCAGAACTGGTTCGACAATGCGCGCGAGGAGCACATGGCAGTGCGAACTGGCGTCGGCCTGTTCGACATGTCGTCCTTCGGCAAGATCAGGGTCGAGGGCCGCGACGCCTGCACCTTCCTGCAGCGTGTCTGCGCCAACGACATGGACGTCGCGCCCGGCAAGATCGTCTACACTCAGATGTTGAACGACCGCGGCGGCATCGAATGCGATCTCACCGCCACGCGCCTGTCGGAAACGGCTTACTTCCTCGTTGTTCCGGGCGCGACATTGCAGCGTGATCTCGCCTGGCTGCGCCGCAATCTGCGCGACGAGTTTGCCGTCATAACTGACGTGACCACCGCAGAAGCGGTGATCTGCGTCATGGGGCCGAAATCGCGCGAGTTGATGCAAAAAGTCAGCCCGAACGAATTTTCCAACGAGGTCAATCCGTTCGGCACCGCGCAGACCATCGAGATCGGCATGGGTCTCGCCCGCGCTCACCGCGTCACCTATGTCGGCGAACTCGGCTGGGAAATCTATCCGTCGACCGATATGGCCGCCCACGTGTTCGAGACCATCGAACAGGCCGGGCTGGACGTCGGCCTGAAGCTCTGCGGCCTGCACATGATGGACAGCTGCCGCATCGAAAAGGCGTTCCGCCATTTCGGCCACGACATCACCGACGAGGACCATGTGCTCGAAGCCGGTCTCGGTTTTGCGGTGAAGACGGCCAAGGGCGATTTCATCGGCCGTGACGCTGTTCTGCGCAAGAAGGAGGCAGGCCTCGACCGGCGCATGGTGCAGTTCAAGCTGGAAGACCCGGAGCCCCTGCTCTACCACAATGAGGCAATCATCCGGGACGACCAGATCGTCGGGACGCTAACTTCCGGCAATTACGGCCATTTCCTCGGCGGCGCCATTGGCCTGGGTTACGTGCCGTGCAAGGGCGAGAGCGAGGCCGGCGTGCTTGCCTCGAGCTACGAGATCGAGATCGCCGGCGAGCGGTTCGCCGCCGAGGCGAGCCTTCGGCCGATGTACGACCCCAAGTCGGAGCGGGTTCGGACGTAAATGTCTACGCCGCGCGCAGCCGGCCAAAACCGCTGCGCCACAACAGCCAGCTCATCACCGAGACGTTGAGCAGGTTCCAGGCAATGCCGTTGAGGAACGCGGCGGAATAGGACCCGGTCCAGTCGTAGATGGCGCCCGACAGCCAGCCGCCCAGCGCCATGCCGAGAATGGTCGCCATGATGACGACGCCGACCCGCTGGCCAGCTTCGTGCGCCGGCAAGTATTCGCGCACGATGATCGCGTAGCACGGCACGATGCCGCCCTGCGCCAGCCCGAACATCGCAGACACGACATAGAGCGAGGCGAGACCGTCGAAGGGGATGTAGAACAGAAGCGACAGCCCCTGCAGCACCGAGCCGATCAGCAGCGTCTTGACCCCGCCGATGCGGTCGGCCACCACGCCAGACACCAGGCGGCTGATGATGCCGGTCGCCAGCATGATCGACAGCATTTCCGCCCCGCGCGCCGGGCCGTAGCCGAGATCCATGCAATAGGCGACGATATGCACCTGTGGCATCGACATGGCGACGCAGCAGCCGAGCCCGGCAACGACCAGCAATGCCTGCAAGGTGCGCGGCGATATGCCGAGATCGGCCACCGGCCGTGCGTTCGACGCGCCGGCGGCGACATCCGACGGCCGCCGCGCCAGCATCAGCGCCAGCGGCACCATGGTCGCCAGGCAGACGACGCCGATGCAGATATAGGTCCCGCGCCAGCCCCAGGCGCCGATCATCGGCTGCATCGCCAGCGGCCACAGCGCCCCGGCGAAATAGTTGCCGCAGGCCGCCACCGCCACGGCGACGCCGCGCCGCCGGTGAAACCACAGCGACACGTCGGCGATCAGCGGCCCAAACGTCGCAGCAGAGCCGAGTCCGATCAGCAGGCCCTGCACGACGGCGACCAGCGCGATCGACGGCGCCAGCGCGGCGAGGATGAAACCCAGCCCCAGCGACACCGCCGAGACGATGGCGGGGCGCATGAAGCCGTGGCGGTCGCTCAGCCGCCCGACCAGCAGATTGCCGGCCGCAAACCCGAGCATCGTCGCGGTGTAGGGCAGCGACGCGACGCCACGGTCGACGCCAAACTCGGCCTGCATCATCGGCAGCACGACGACGACCGACCACATGCCGACGCCGCCGATCGTGCCCAGCAGCAGCGAGATGCCCAGCCGCAGCCAGGCATAGGAGCCGTCGAGGGCAAATCTGTCGTCCGCCTCGGCGGTCACGGCGTTTCTTTTCCGGTCATCGCCGTTTTTCGCACGGTCCCCGCCCCGCTTGGCTGCGCCACAGCGGCCAAACCGCTGCGTCAGCGACGAATGTCTCGTCATGGCGATTTCCGGGGTAGACACCCAGAAACCTGTTCGCTATAGAGCCGCACCGATACGGCTTTGCCCGTATCGCATGGCCCGGGTGCGTAGCTCAGTTGGTAGAGCAGCTGACTCTTAATCAGCGGGTCACAGGTTCGATCCCTGTCGCACCCACCATTTCCTCTCAGACATGGATTTCGCCGCGCGCCACGATCACGGCCTCGCCGCCGATGCGCGCCGCAACCGCCTTGCCGCGCTCGACGTCGATGACCAGCCTGATCCGCGACGGCCGGCCCATTTCGACGCCCTGCTCGATCCACAGTTCATGCGCGCCGGCCGCCGGACGCTCACTGGCGACGAACGCCCCGACAAAGGCCGCCGCCGCCGAACCCGTCGCCGGGTCCTCGTAGGACGGCAGCGCGCCGACGAACATCCGCATGTGAAAGCTCGAGCCGTCGAGTTCGGTCTCGCGGCAATAGACATAGGCGGACGCTTTCTGCGCGCCCGGCCGGTCGGGCGCGATCGCCTGCCAGCGATAGGGATCGAAGCGGATGCGTCGCATGGCGTCGAGGTTGCGGACAGGGATCGTCACATAGGGAACGCCCGCCGACCATGCGCCGATGCGGTGACCGCCAAACCCGATATCGCGCCCGTCGAGGCCGAGCGCCTCGGCGGCCGCAGCGTCATCGATCGCCGCCGGCAGCGGCGCGGCGATCTGCGGCGCATCGAATTCGGCGAACGACGCCCCCTGCCCGCGCCTGACGACGCACCGCACCGGGCCGATGTTCTCCTCCAGCACCAGCAGTTCGCCATCGCCGACGCCGTGTTCGGCCGCCAGGGCAATCGCCGTCCCCACGGTCGGATGGCCGGCGAACGGCATCTCGTATTCGGGCGCGAAGATGCGGATGCGCGCCGCGTGGCGCGGGTGCAGCGGCGGCAGCACGAACACCGTCTCCGACAGGTTGAATTCGCGGGTGATCGCCTGCATCCGCGCTGTGTCGAGCCCGTCGGCGTCGAGCACCACGGCCAGCGGATTGCCTTGCAGCGCCTGTCCTGCGAAGACGTCGAGGATCAAATAGCGGCGGCCTGCCATTGTCTTGTCCCCGACAGGTCTGCTGATCGGACCGGCTTAGATGGACACCCGCCGGCCGCCTGGACACGGCGTATCAGAATTTCGCGCCGGCGTCGTTCCAATAGCCGAAATGCATGCACACAAACGGCGTCTTGTCGCGAACCGGGTCGACCAGGCCGGGCTCGATCATTTTGGCGGCGGTGCACAGCGTCGACGGCGCCAGAACCTTGTAGCCGTCGGCATTGGCCCTGACGATGACAGCCGGCCTGGTCGGCAGCTTGGCTTCCTCGTCGCGCAGTTCCGGCCAAAGCTCGGTGGCGCGCATGAACCGCGCGCCGGTTTTGTCCGCCAACTGGCCCGGATCGGCCTTCTGCTGCAAAACCACCCGGTCGCGGACTTTTTGCAGGAACAGTTTGGTCGTCTCGATCAGAGGCCGCGCCTGCGCCGCCGATACACCCGACGCCGCCTTGCCGGACGTCCACAGATAGGTCGACCCCGCGCCCGCGATCAGTCCCGCAATCAGTGCGGCGGCGACCGGCCAGGCCAGGGACTGCTCCCTGGCGACGCCGATCGCCTTCGCATCAGCCGGCTTGTCCGCATGCGGCCGGGCCACGGCGGCGGCCGGCGCTTCGCCATTGGCCTCAGCCGGGACCATATCGTCATCAGGGAGCCGGGGTTGCACGGGCGCGTCGACCTCGTCGGACACATCTTCCCGCCAGGTCGGGTCGAGGCGGTCCAGTTCGGCTTCGTGTTCGGCAATCGCTTGCTCGAGCTGGGCACGAAGATCGTCCCCCACCAGTTCCGCATCGTCGCGCCTGGCGATGTTCTGCTCGTTCCAGGCGCGCAGACGGCCGTAGAGCGCCTGACGCGAGGTCCGGTCGGCCGCCCCCGTCTTCACGATGCTCAACCGGACGAGCTCGGCAAATTTGTCTTTTGGGCTGGTCACCGGTCGCGCATATCACAGCGCGATTTCAATTCAAACAACGCCGCCGCGCCGGTTGAACGCGCTCGACCGATGCCGCGCGAAATTGACCCGCATCTGCAACATGAACGGGAATTTATTTGCAATCGCCGGCCCGGCGACCGATCTGTGACGATATAGGGACTTTCCGGCGCGTCGACGCCGCAGGTATGAGAGGTCCACCATGGACCAGATCGTCAAACCTCGCCCGATCTCGCAAACCGGCGACGCCGGTCCGCCGTCGGCTGCGGCCGCGCTTGGCTCCGGCAGGTCCCGCGGCGGCGGCTGGATCTGGCTGCTGGCGGCGATCCTGGCCGCCGCCGTCGGGCTCGGCGTCTATTTCTGGCGCGCCGATGTCTCGACCGAAGCCGCATTCTCAACCGAAACCGCCGCCCCGGTCGACATCGTCGTCAAGGTCGCCGCCACCGGTTCCCTGCAGCCGGTGGTCCAGACCGCCGTGTCCAGCGAATTGTCCGGCGTGGTCCGGTCCGTCGAGGTCGAGGAAAACCAGCCGGTGAAGCAGGGTCAGGTGCTGGCCGCGCTGGACACGACGCGCATCGCCGCCCAGGTCGAGCGCGCCGAGGCCAGCGTCAAGGCGGCCGCCGCCAAGGTCAGCGACGCCGCTACCACGCTGCGCGAGACCGAGCGCGCGCTGGAGCGCGCCACCAGCCTGTCCAACAGCAAACTGGTCGCAGCGCAGGCGCTGGAAACGGCCACCGCCGACCGCGACCGCGCCCAAAGCGCGCTGGAGACGGCGCAGGCCAATCTCGCCATCGCCCAGGCCGACCTGAAGCTGCAGCAGGCCGACCTGGCCAGGAGCACGATCTACGCGCCCATCGACGGCGTCGTCCTGACCCGCGACGTCGATCCCGGCCAGACGGTGGCCGCGTCGTTTTCCGCGCCGGTGCTGTTCGTCATCGCCGCCGACCTGTCGAAGATGGAGCTTCAGGCGGCGATCGACGAGGCCGACATCGGCGCGGTGCAAAAAGGCCAGACGGCCCGCTTCACCGTCGACGCCTTCCCAGGCCGCGTGTTCGACGCGACGATCCGCGACATCGCCTACGCATCGGTCACCACCGAAAACGTCGTCACCTACCAGGCCAAGCTGGACGTCGACAATCGCGATCTGTTGCTGCGCCCGGGCATGACCGCGACCGTCTCCGTCGTCACCAGCGAGGCGAAGAACGTGCTTGCCGCGCCCAACGAGGCGTTCCGCTTCCGCCCGCCGGCGGCCGAACGCTCGCAGGGCTTTTCGCTGCAGGCGCTGTTCAATCCGCGCTTTGGCCGCCGCAACCGTCCCGACGCCGAAACCCAGGCCGCCGACGGCAGCCGCACCCTCTATGTGCTGCGCGACGGCGCGCCGCAGGCGGTGCGGGTGAAATCCGGCGTCACCGACGGCCTGCACACGCAAATCCTGTCCGGCCTGACAGCCGGCGACGAGGTCGTCACCGGCGTCGAGCGATCGCGTCCACCGCAATGAGCGCGCCGCTCGTCACCTTCGACAAGGTCTGGAAGACCTATGGCCGCGGCGAGGCCCGGGTCGACGCGCTCGCCGGCGTCGACATGACGATCCAGCCCGGTGAGTTCGTCGCCATCATGGGTCCGTCAGGCTCCGGAAAATCCACCGCCATGAACATTGTCGGCTGCCTCGACACGCCGACATCGGGCCGCTACGGCTTTCTCGACGTTGACGCCGGAGCGCTCGACCGCGGCCGCCGCGCCCTGCTGCGCAATCTCTACATCGGCTTCGTCTTCCAGGGCTACAACCTGCTGGCGCGCACCAGCGCGGTGGAAAACGTCGAACTGCCGCTGAATTATCGCGGTGTCGGCGCGCGCGAACGCCGGGCGCTCGCGCTCGACGCGCTGGCCAAGGTCGGGCTGGCCGACCGCGAACGGCACACCCCAGCCGAACTGTCCGGCGGCCAGCAGCAGCGCGTCGCCATCGCCCGCGCCATCGTCGCCAGCCCCAGATTGCTGGTGGCCGACGAGCCGACCGGCAATCTCGATACCGCCCGCAGCCACGAGATCATGGACCTGCTCACCGGGCTGAACCGGGAACAGGGCCTGACCATCGTCATGGTCACGCATGAGGCGGACATCGCCGCACATGCCGGGCGGGTGATCAACTTCCTCGACGGACGCATCGAATCCGACAGCGCCCGGCTGGAGGCGGCGCAATGATCTGGGAAGCCGTGCGCCTCGCCCTGTCGTCGATCAGGCGCAACCTGCTGCGCTCCTTCCTGACGCTGCTCGGCATCGTCATCGGCGTCGCCGCCGTCATCGCCATGATCACCATCGGCTCGGGCACGACGCAGAAGGTCAAGGACGACATCGCCAAGCTCGGCTCCAACCTTCTGGTCGTTCGCGCCGGCGGCCCGCCGACGCCGGGCGGTCCGCGCATCCGCGCCGCCGCCCTCGACGGCGAAGACGTCAAGGCGATCGCCGCGCGCCTGCCCGACGCGCGCGCCGTGTCGGCCGCGGCCCAGTCCACCGCGCGCGTCATTTCTGGCGCCGACAGCCTGTCGGTTCCGATCACAGGCGCAGACTCCCGCTATTTCACCGCGCGCGACTGGAGCGTCAGCCTTGGCCGCGAATTCACCGAGCAGGAAGAGCGCGGCGGCGCGACCGTGTGCCTGCTGGGCGAGACCGTGCGCAGCCAGTTTTTCGGCGCCGGCGATCCGACCGGCCAGGCGGTGCGCGTCGGACGGCTGTCGTGCACCGTCATCGGCGTACTGGAGACCAAGGGATTTTCGGGCTTCGGCTTGGACCAGGACCTGACCGTGCTGATGCCGCTCACCACGTTCCAGCGCCGCATCGCCGGCAATCGCGACGTCGAGACCATCTATGTCGCCGGCGGCGACGGCGCATTGATGTCGGAGATGCAGGACAAGGTCGAGGAAAGCCTGCGCGAAACCCGTCACGTGCCGTCCGACCGCGAGGACGATTTTTCCGTCCGCGACATGACCCAGGTGGCCGAGACCATGGCCAGCGCCACCACCGTGATGACCGGCATGCTCGGCGCGCTGGCGGGCGTCAGCCTGCTGGTCGGCGGAATCGGCATCATGAATATCATGCTTGTCTCGGTCACCGAGCGGACCCGCGAGATCGGCATCAGGCTCGCCATCGGCGCGCAGGAGCGCGACATCCTGCTGCAATTCCTGGTCGAGGCCGTGGTGCTGTCGGTGATCGGCGGGCTTGTCGGCATCGCGCTTGGCCTGGCTTTGGCCGGCGCCGCCTCGCTGTCGATGTCGCTGCCGTTCTCGCCCTCGATCGCGGTGATCGGGCTGGCGGTCGGCTTTTCCGGCGTCATCGGCATGACGTTCGGCTTCTTCCCCGCGCTGCGCGCCGCCCGGCTCGATCCGATCGATGCGCTGCGCCACGAATAGTCGGCTCAAAAGACTACCGGCGCGCGGGCGGGGGCGGCGAATGGTCGAAGCTCTGTGTCTCGATTTCACCGTCCGCTCGGACGATCGCGCGCCAGCGCCGGTTGCCGCAGCGCATGGTGAGCCGCCATTTGCCGTCGTCGTCGCCCTCACCGCGCTCGACCGTGCTGACGACCAGACCGCGGCGCATGAAATCGTGCAGCGTCTCGACAGTCCAGCCGAACTGGGCCGCCAGCATCTCGGCGTCGAGGGTGAACTGGCCGACCGCCAGGCCCTGAACGACCGGTTTCACGCCGGCCGCCCCGGCGGCTGCGACGGCCGTTTCGGCCCGGCCTTGGGCATCAGCAGCATACCGCCGTAGCGCAGGCAGAAGCCGAGAAACGCCAGTGACCACAGGCCGGCCGACGCGTGCAGCAGAACCATCTTGTCCGGCATGAACGCGGCGACTATGCGGATCACGGCCGCAAGGATCACCGCAGCGTAGATCAGTTGCGTGGCGGCGTCGGCTTCAAGCGCGCGGCCGGTGTGGCCGCGCGTCGCGCGCGTCATCACCGCCATCGTCATGACGCCGATCGCGCCGACGCCGAAGGCATGCATCGCAGCCGCCGCGGGAACCGACGTCGGGACGATCGCCGCCAGTCCGGCCAGCAGCAGCCCCACAGGCATGAACAGATAGCCGGCGTGCAGCACCAGCACCAGCCGGTCGGACCAGGCGCGGTCGCCGGCCCAGCGCGCCAGCCGCGCAAGGTTCAGCGCGCCGGCCAGGCACAGCGCCAGCCCCGACGCCAGACGGTCGGGCGCCAGCGTCCATGCCGCCAGCGCGACGACCGTCGCCAGCAGCACGATCCGGTCGAACCCGTTGAAGGCGACCGGCAGTCGGCCCGGCCCCTGCCGCACCATCCAGTTGCGCGTGAAGGAGGGAATGATGCGGCCGCCGATGATCGCGATCAGCACGATGGTGACGCCGATCGCCAGCCGCCTGGCATAGTCGCTGGCCCCGGACGAGGCGGCCTCGACATGGAACAACACGTTGGAGAGCAGGAAGACCGTCACCGGCGCGACGACGATGAGATTGCGCCAGTTGCGGCCGGCGATGATCTCCCTCGCCGCCGATGCGGCCACCGCCGCCAGAAACGCGCAGTCGACTATGGCGGCGGGAACGACGCCGATCTGGGCGGAGAAGAACACCGCGAAACGTCCCGCCAGCCACAACACGACCAGCGCCAGCAGCGGTCCGCCCTGCACCGGCAGCCGGCCGGTCCAGTTGGGAATGGCGGTGAGCAGGAAGCCGGTGATGATCGCCGCGACATAACCGAACATGATCTCGTGCACATGCCAGTCGACCGGCGCGAAGACGCTCGACGTCTCCAGCGCCCCGGTGAACACCGGCAGCCACACCAGCACGATCAGGCCGGAATAGAGTGCGCCAAGCAGGAAGAACGGCCGGAACCCGTAGGTCAGCACGGCGGGCCAGCCGCCGCCCCCGGCGCGCCGGTTCGCCCGTGACGTATCGGCCCCCGCAGTCATGACAGCGTCTCCTCAAGGATCGGCCGCACATGCGTCGTGTCCTCGCCGCGATGAAAGGCGATGGCCAGCCTGAACGAATGTGAGATGCGCACCGCCCGGTCCATGAACAGCGCCGCCACGTCCGGCGGACACACCTCGTCGACGACGGTCTTGAACAGGCCGAGCCAGCGGCGGAAATGCTCCTCCCCCAGCCCCGGCAAGGCGAGATGCGGCGGCAGCGGCCGCCCGTCATAGCGGCTGGTTCTAAGCAGCGTCGACGACCAGAAATCGCACATCTTGTCGAGGTGGCGTGGCCAGTCCTGCGCCGCGATGGCCGTATTGAAGATCGGCCCGAGCAGGTCGTCGGCGCGGATCCGGTCGTAGAAGCCGTGCACGACCGAAACGATCATGTCCTCGTCCAGCACCTGCGGCAACAGCTTGCCGTCGACAATGATGGTGCGCTCAGGCGCGGGACGTCCCTTCACGGCGTCGTCTCCAGTTTGCGGCCCGTCGCGGCGCGCCGTCGGCGGGCAAATCTCTGTCCGGGCTCGGATCGCGCTCAAACTAGCAGTTCAAACAGGCATCCAAAATACCTCTTTGACTGCGAAATTGACGCAGGGCGCAATCGCGCTGCGACGCATCAGTCGTCTTGTCGAAAATGCCAGTCGATCAGCGCCGGCATGTAGGCGGCGAGATTGTCGGGCAGTGGCGCGTCCTGGCGGATGAACGTCACGCCGTCGATCTCGGGCTGTCGTTCCAGCGCCATGTGCGCCCTGACCCGCGCCTCGATCGTCTCCGGCGCCATGTCGAGATAATACCGGCGGACAATGACGCTTCCCACCTCCGAGCGATAGACGTGCAGCCCTGGATCGCGGCCACAGGCGGTCAGGTCGAAGCCGATCTCCTCGCCCACTTCTCTCGCCATATTCAGATCGATGTCGATCTCGCCGCCGACGAGGTCCTCCATGTCGAACGAGCCGGCGGCGAAATAGACGCGGCCGGCGTTCGCCGTGTGCGCCGCCATTCGGATCGCCACCAGCGATCCGTCCGAGGCGACCGGCATGGCGTGGGCGAACATGTGATCGAGGATCGGCGACGACCGCGTCCTGCGCCAGTGCAGATAGGTCGCGAACCGGCCGCAATGGCACAGCGCGTCGAGTTGGCCGTCGCGCCAGTCGATCGACGAAAACAGCATCACCTGACCGTCGAACAGGTCGGGATTGGCGGCGATCTCCGCGCGCCAGTTGGCGTCGATGTCGGCCTTGTTGGCGACCTCGTAAGGGTGCTGAGTGGCGTCGAGGACGATCCGCGCCCGGCTGATCGCCAGCATCCGTCCAATGGGCAGTGAAAAGCTCACGCGATGTCCAGCGTCATCGCCACCGCGCAATGGTCCGACGCCTTTGGCCGGTCCCAGCCGACGCGCGGAAACCGCTCGACCTCCTGGCCGGGCGGAAACGGCGTGCGGTAGGGCTGGCCGCCGCGCACGATGTCGGGCGTCGCGTCGGCATTGGCGCGCGCCAGCGCCGGCGACAGCATCAGATAGTCGAGCTGGCACAGATGCCGCTCCTGCGGCCCGCGATTGTGGAACAGCGTCCAGCGGTCCAGGACCGGCCGCCGCTCCATCGCATTGACCGCGAACTGGTCGGCCGTGAACACATGCACCGCCGACACCTCTTCCATCACCGGCGTGAACGTGTAGCCGGCCCACTGGTCGCCGCCGATGACGAGGCGTTCCGCGTAGTCGTTCATGTCGCCGCAGATGATCCATCTCTTGTCGGCGGTGTGATCCTTGCCGAACCGGTCCTCGATGATCCGCCGCACCGCCTTCGCCTCGGCGAGCCTGAGCGGCATGGTGGAGGTGCGCCCGTCCAGCCCGTTGCGCGGGCTGCCCATCGACTTGAAATGAACGCCGTAGATGGTCAGCGGCGCGCCGGCGATGAGCACGTCGATCTCGAGGCAGTCGCGCCTGAAAATCCGCTCGCCCTTCTCGATGCCGACATCGGCGAGGCGCGGGTCCCACAGGCCGAGTTCGTCGAACGTCACCTGCGCGTGGCTGGTGATCTTCACCAGTTCGATCGGCTGGCCGTGCATCGTTTCCGGCTTCATCATCACCGCCACGTCGATGCCGCGCGTGTCGTTTCCGGTCGAGGCGTATTTGTTGCGGTAGCCCTCGCCGACCATCTTGAACAGATAGCCGTATTCGAACGCCTTCAGCGCCTCGATATTGTCGACCTCCTGCATGATGATGATGTCGGCGCGCGTCGCCGTGATCGCCAGCGCCGACATCTGCCGCGTGTCGTCGGTCAGCGCGATGGCGCGCGCCCGCTCCAGTTCCTGAAACTCCTTCTCGGTCCTGATCTCGTAGAGCGCCAGCGATCGGTCCTTCCACAGATCGTTGCGGAAACCTGAGAGATCAAACCTGCTCATCAGGTTTTCGACATTGAAGGTGGCGATGCGAAGCGACATGCTGTCAGGTTTGCCCGCTGCGCGCCGCGCTGGCAAGCCCGGGATTGCCCGACCTGCCCCGGCATTGACGCAATGGCGGTGGAGGATGTGATGATGCGCTGTCGTACAAGACCCGGGACTAAACGATGAGGATCAGACAAGTCGCATTGGCGCTGGTCGCCGTCATCCTGTCTGCGCCGCTCGCGCCAGCGCAGGTCTCGCCGCAGATCGCGTCGCCGCAGATCGGCGGCGTCGAACAACCGCCCTATGGTCCGGGTTTTGACGGCCGGGTGATCGTTGGGCCGCGCGACGGCTGCCGCAACTACGATTGCCCGCCGACCGACCTGCAGAACCGGCCGGCCCACCGGCGCTACTACGACAACTATTTCGACGTTCCGCGGCCGCGCTATTCCAGCCAGCGACCGCTGCACGGCGACCCGGCGCTCGATCCCGCGCCGCCGCCGGCGCAGCGATGCGCCGCGCGCTACCGGTCCTACCGCGCCTCCGACAACACCTTCCAGCCCGTTGAGGGGCCGAGGCGCGCCTGCGAGATGTGACGGTCAGCCCAGCGCCACGCCGGCCTGGGTGGCGCTGCGCCAGCGGATCTCGGCATTGACCAGCGTCGCGCCGCCGATGCGCAGCGCGAATATTTTCGGCACGCCGGTGGTTTCGCCGAACGACAGCAGCGCGCCGCCGTCGGAGAGATTGCGCACGACGCATTCGATGACGCCGTAACCGTTGTTGAAGGTGATCGTCCCACCTTTGAACACTTTGTGCCGCGCCTGGCGGCGCCGTTCGGGCCGGACAGTTTCAGTTTGGAGCAGACTTGTATCCATCGCCCTTGTCTCCGTTGCGATAGTCCTGACGTAGCGAAAGGCGTGCCAGACCCGCACAAGAAAAAACCGGCGGTCAGGGTTCCGCCGGTTTTCTTGTCTGGAGGTTCTTGAAAGGCTAGCGGCTCCGTCGCCAGCGGCCGTAATCGTGGCTGGATGCGCAATCAGGCGGCGGTCTCACTTCGAACTTGCCCCCGCCAGTCCGGCGATGGTTCGACCTGACGACAGAACCGACCATGGCGCGCTCTCCTGTTGCCCGTTGAGAAACATCATGAATTCGTCGCACGACCACGATGCGCCCAATGGCTCAACACATGGTTAACGCGCCCGGCCGGTCGTCGATCAGGGTTGACCGAACCTTACGCCGCGGTGTTGCGCGGCCAACAAACAGACGGGGCGCCGATGGGCGCCCCGAGGGATTTCGTCACGGACATCGCGCCAAAAATCCGGTGGCGGGATGCGATGTCGTGCGGACAGAGGTTCCAAGGCGAGGACCGGAGCGGAGCGTATTTGACATACGTGAGCACCGGACCGCAGCGTTGGGGCCAATGGCCGCCGGCAGCGCGTTCCGCAACCGGATTTGCGTTTCGCGGCAATCGCCGTTCCGGCGAGCCAAGTGCCGGATGCTTCCGAGACCAGGAGCGCCGCGACCATTTGCGGTCGTGAGCACCGGAAGCGCAGGAAGCGCCGGCAAGTGGCCGCTGGAGCGGCGATGGCTCGAAACGCTTAGTTTTTTGCCTTGTCGACCAGCTTGTTCTTTGCAATCCACGGCATCATGCCGCGCAGCTTTTCGCCGACCTGCTCGATCTGGTGCGAATCGTTCATGCGGCGGATGCCCTTGAAGCGCGACAGGCCGGCTCGGTATTCCTGCATCCATTCCGAGGTGAACTTGCCGGTCTGGATGTCCGTCAGCACGCGCTTCATCTCGGCCTTGGTGTCGGCGGTGATGATGCGCGGGCCCGAGACGTATTCGCCCCACTCGGCGGTATTGGAGATCGAGTAGTTCATGTTGGCGATGCCGCCTTCATAGATCAGGTCGACGATCAGCTTCACTTCGTGCAGGCATTCGAAATAGGCCATTTCCGGCGCGTAACCGGCTTCCACCAGCGTCTCGAAGCCGGCCCGGATCAGTTCGACCAGGCCGCCGCAGAGCACCACCTGCTCGCCGAACAGGTCGGTCTCGCACTCTTCCTTGAAATTGGTCTCGATGATGCCCGAGCGGCCGCCGCCGACGCCGCAGGCGTAGCTGAGGCCGAGATCATGCGCATTGCCCGACGCGTCCTGATGCACCGCGATCAGGCACGGCACGCCGCCGCCCTTCTGGTATTCGCCGCGCACCGTGTGGCCGGGGCCCTTGGGCGCCACCATCAGCACGTCGACGGTCGATTTTGGCTCGATCAGGCCGAAATGCACGTTGAGGCCGTGGGCGAACGCAATCGCCGCGCCGTCGCGGATGTTGGGCGCGATCTCGTCGCGATAGATGTCGGCCTGCAATTCGTCCGGCGTCGCCATCATCATCAGGTCGGCCCATTTGGCGGCCTCGGCCACCGTCATCACCTTGAGGCCGTCGGCCTCGACCTTCTTGGCCGTCGGCGAGCCCTTCTTCAGGCCGATGGCGATCTCCTTGACGCCGGAATCCTTCAGGTTGAGCGCATGCGCCCGGCCCTGCGAACCGTAGCCGATGATGGCGACCTTCTTGCCCTTGATCAGGTTCAGGTCGGCGTCGCGATCGTAATAAACACGCATAGTCAGAGACTTCCTTGCTTGGGTTGAGTCATCGTGTGAGGGATTTTTCCGGCACGGGCCCGGCCGCGCCGAAAAGGGTGAAGAACTGGTCGGTGGCGCGCGCCGCGTCGGCGGCGATCTCGGCCGGCGACAGCCTGAACCGGTCGCCGAGCAGAAGCCTGATCTGCACGTCGCGGCCGACCAGGCCGAAAAAGCTGCGGAATGCCGTCTCGGTGTCGTCGAACGCCAGCAGCCCGGCGCGGCGCCCGGCTTCCAGCAATGGTTTCAACCGTTCGCCGATGGCGAAACGGCCATTGGCCAGCACGATCTCGCCGAGATTGCTCCGGCGCGAGGCCGCCTGCCCCGCCGCCACCCGGTTCAGCGCGATCGAGGTCGGCGATGAGATCACCGTCAGCCAGGTCGCGCCGAAATCCTCAAGACTCTGGCGCAGCGCCGACGCATCGAGCCGCTGCACGTCCCAGTTGCCGGAGCGGACTTTTGACGCCTGCCACTGCACCGTCGCGGTCAGGATCCCGTCGCGGTCGCCGAACCATTTGTAGAGCGTTTCCTTCGAGCACGAGGCGCGCCGCGCCACGTCGTTGATCGAAAAATCGCCGCCCTGCTCGACCATCAATTCCAGCACGGCGTCGAGCACCGACTGCTGGCGCTCGGTGGGAGCCTCGCCGTCTCCCGCAATGTCGCCGGGCTTGATCGTCTTGTTCATGATCCCATCCGTAACGAACGTTACGGTTCGGCGCAAGAGGCTTGATGCGCCGCTCAGGCGCTCGCCTGCGCCGCCAGCGCGTGATCGGCGATCTCGCCGGCCAGCCTCGGCAGCAGGTCCGCCGGCAGGTCGTGCCCCCAGCCGGGGATCGTCACCAGCCTGGCGCCCCTGATCAGCCGCGCCGTGTCGCGGCCGCCCTCCACCGGAACCAGCGGGTCGGCCTCGCCATGCAGCACCAGCGTCGGCATGTCGATGGTCTTGAGTAGGCGCGACCGGCTGCCATTGGCGAGGATCGCCAGCATTTGCCGGATGAAGCCGGCCGGATTGACCGAGCGCGCGGTCATCTGTGTCACCGCCTCGCGCAACTCCTTCTCCGGCGTCGGATAGCCCGGACTGCCGATGGCGCGCAGCACCTTCATGCCGAACTCGATCAGCGCCTCGCGGTCGCCGGGACCGGGCCGCTTGCCGCCAAGCGCCGCAAAGGCCGAACGCTTGGGCATCGGCAGCTTTCGGTCCCCGCTGGTCGACATGATCGAGGTCAGGCTGAGACAGCGGTCGGGATAGCGCGCCGCGACGATCTGGGCGATCATGCCGCCCATCGACGCGCCGACGATATGGGCGCGCCTGACGCCGAGCGCATCGAGCAGGCCGACCGCATCGGCGGCCATGTCCTCGAGCGTATAAGGCGAGGCCACCGGCAGCCCCAGCCACGCCTTGGCGAACGCCCATTGCAGATTGTAGCGCCGCGCACCGGTCATTTTCTGCGAAAGACCGATGTCGCGATTGTCGAAGCGGATCACCCGGAACCCGCGCGCCGCGATGTCGCGGCAAAAACTCTCCGGCCAGGCCACCATCTGGGTGCCCAGCCCCATGATCAGCAGCAGCGCCGGATCGGTCGTTTTGCCGAATTCGTCGTGGAAAATCTCGATCCCGTTGGCTTTGATCAGGGGCAACGCCGCAACTCCGTGCTTGTCGCGCGACCCTGACCGCCCGCCGGCGGGGCGTCAACCGGCCAACGCCAGCGTTGGCCGGGGCGCGCCGCTCAGATAGTCACCTGGGTGCCGACTTCGACCACCCGCCCGGTCGGGATCTGGAAATATTCGGTGGCGTCGGCCGCCGTCTGCGCCAGTGCGATGAACAGCTTGTCCTGCCACACCGGCATGCCGGAATGGGCCGACGGCTTGAGCGAGCGCCGCGACAGGAAGAACGACGTCGTCATGATGTCGAACTTCCAGCCCTGCTTGCGGCAGATCGCCAGCGCCTTGGGAATGTTCGGCTGTTCCATGTAGCCGAAATTCAGCGTCACCCGCATGAACAGGTCGTTCAGCGGCTCCATCTGCGCCCGGTCCGCCTTGGCCACCGTCGGCGTCTGCGCCGTGCGGATCGACAGGATGACATTGCTCTCGTGCAGCACCTTGTAGTGCTTCAGCGAATGCAGCAGCGCGGTCGGCGCGCTTTGCGGGTCCGACGTCAGGAACACCGCCGTGCCCGGAACCAGATGCGGCGGCTTCTTGGCCATGTTCCCGACCAGCATGTCGAGCGGGATTTCGCTCTTGCGCGTCTTGTCGAACAGATACTGGCTGCCGCGCACCCAGGTCCACATGATCAGCAACACCACCGCCGCCACCATCAGCGAGGCCCAGCCGCCGTCCGCCACCTTGTAAATATTGGAGGCGAAGAAAATCAGTTCGATCGGCAGGAACAGGCCGATCGGCACAAGGCAGGCGATCAGCGGCCATTTCCAGTTCCGGCGCATCACGATGAACAGCAGCAGCGTCGTCACGATCATCACGCCGGTCACCGAAATGCCGTAGGCCGCGGCAAGCGCGCTCGATTCCTGGAAGCCGAGCACCAGCAGCATGACGATCACCGCCAGCAAGAAATTGACGCGCGGCAGGTAGATCTGGCCCGACTGGGTTTCCGACGTGTGCAGCACCTTGAAGCGCGGCAGCAGGTTCATCTGCACCGCCTGCCGGGTCAACGAGAACGCGCCGGTGATCACCGCCTGGCTGGCGATCACCGTGGCCGCCGCCGCCAGCGCCACCATGAACACCAGCATCCAGCCGCTGTTCATCTCGAAGAACGGATGGCCGACATGACCGCCGCTGGCGAGCACGAAAGCGCCCTGCCCAACATAATTGATCAACAGGCAGGGAAACACGATCGCCAGCCAGGCCAGCACGATCGGCCGGCGGCCGAAATGGCCGAGATCCGCATAGAGCGCCTCGGCGCCGGTCACCGCCAGGAACACCGCGCCGATGGCGGCGAACGCGACATCGGGCTGGTGGTAGAGAAACAGGACCCCCCAGGCCGGATTGACCGCGTGCAGGATGGCTGGATCGTCGAACACGTGCACCAGGCCTGAATAGCCAAGCGCCAGGAACCAGATCAGCGTGATCGGGCCGAACACCGCGCCGACCTTGCCGGTCCCGAACCGCTGCACCGCAAACAGCGCCGCCAGGATGGCGATGGTGATCGGCACGACGAACGGCTCGAACGCCGGCGTGATCACCTTGGTGCCTTCCACCGCCGACAGCACCGAGATCGCCGGCGTGATCACCGCGTCGCCGAAGAACAGCGACGCGCCGACCATGCCGATCAGCAGGATCGGCAGCGACCTGCCGGAAAACGCCGAACTCGCCAGCGCCATCAGCGACAGCGTGCCGCCCTCGCCCTTGTTGTCGGCGCGCAGCACGAAGACGACATACTTGATCGTGACGATGATCGTCAGCGCCCACAGGATCAGCGAAAGAACGCCCAGAATGTCTTCGCGCGACGCCAGTTCGCCGCCGTCGGACGCGGCGTGCAGCGCCTCGCGAAAGGCGTAGATCGGGCTGGTCCCGATATCGCCGAACACGACGCCTAAAGCGCCGAGAACCAGCATTTTGAGGTTGTGGTTCTCAGGCCCGTGGCCGACGGTGTGACCCGCCTCGCCATTCACGCTCTCATTACCGGACAGGGCCATTTCGAGGCTCCAAACACGACAGCGGCGCGCTCGTTAGACCCGCGCCCAGCGGAAATCAATCGAATTCTTTGTGCGCTGCACAATATTGTCTGAAAACGCCCCCGAAAACGCCATTGCCCGGGTTTCGGCGCGCATCAACGGCCGAGCGCCGACAGGAAGCGGCGCACGGTCGTCGCCATGCCATATTCAAGTGCGTCCGCAGTCAAGCCGTGGCCGATCGAAACTTCGGCGAGGTCGGGGATGCGCCGCGCCAGCGCCGGCAGGTTGGCGACGGTCAGATCGTGGCCGGCATTGACGCCAAGCCGCAGCGCGCGCGCCGCGTCGGCGGTTT
>Ga0209793_1001150_pt1 | contig 18959 bp, 17 predicted proteins | sample EBPBio122009_DNA_FD_185863 | JGI IMG/M metagenome (GOLD analysis project Ga0209793, IMG submission 185863) | Wastewater treatment Type I Accumulibacter community from EBPR Bioreactor in Madison, WI, USA - Reactor 1_2/2/2009_ DNA (SPAdes) (version 2) | ecosystem: Engineered > Bioreactor > EBPR >... | reverse complement strand
AGATGCAGCGGCAAGCCTGCGAGGCGACGGGAGACGCGAATGACAGTGAAGGTCGCCATCAACGGCTTCGGACGAATCGGACGGCTGACCTTGCGTTCGATCATGGAGCTCGCTCGTCAGGACATCGAGGTCGTGGCGATCAATGACCTCGGCCCCGTAGCCACCATAGCGCATTTGCTGAAATACGACTCGGTCCATGGCCCGTACTCGGGGCTGATCGAGACCGGCGACGACTGGATCGACGTCGGCTCCGGAAAGATCAGGGTTTCGTCGGAGCGCGATCCAGCGAACCTTCCGCACGCGCGCCTCGGCGTCGACATCGCGCTCGAATGCACTGGGCTTTTCACGTCGAAGGACAGCGCGAGTTCCCACATTCGAGCGGGAGCGAAGCGCGTTCTCGTTTCCGCGCCCTGCGAGGGGGCCAATAAGACGATCGTCTTCAAGGTCAACCACGAAACGTTGACCGCCGAGGACGTAGTTGTTTCTAACGGATCGTGCACGACGAACGTGCTCGCGCCGGTCGCCAAGGTGCTGAACGATCTCTTCGTGATCGAGCGGGGCTACATGACCACGGTCCACGCCTACACAGGCGATCAGCCCACCTTGGACACCGTCCATAAGGACCTCTATCGCGCGCGCGCGGCCGGTCTTTCGATGATCCCGACCTCGACCGGCGCCGCGAATGCGATCGGGCTTGTCCTTCCGGAACTTCGAGGCAAGCTCCACGGATCGTCGATCCGTGTCCCGACGCCGAACGTATCGGTCATCGACCTGGTCGTATCCGCTTCGAGGAATGTCTCGATCGCAGAGGTGAACGAAGCGATCCAGCAGGCCGCGGAAGGGCCGATGAGCGGCGTGCTCACCGTCACTGCCGAACCTTTGGTATCGGTCGATCTCACGCACCGCACCGAGTCGTCCATTGTGGCCCTACCGCAGACGGATGTCGTCGACGGCAGGATGGTCCGCGTCCTCGCTTGGTACGACAACGAGTGGAGCTTCGCCACGCGCATGTCCGACACCGCGCTGGCGATGGCCAAGCTGATCTAGCCGACACCGCGTAGCGCGACGCATGCTTCAGTCATGCCGTCTCTTCGAAATCCTACCGTCGCAGAGTTTGCATGAGCATTTTCGACAGTTACGACCTCAACGTCGCCGAGCACGACCGAAAGGACCTTGCCCTGCTCAGATGGGCGCTGGTGATGGTGTTTGTGTGGTTCGGCGCGATGAAGTTCACTGCGTACGAGGCTGATGGTATCGCCCCGTTCATCGGACACAGCCCGATCATGAGCTGGCTGGGCATCTTTGGCATCCAGGGTCAGAGCTATTTCATCGGTGCTATCGAACTCCTGACTGCGCTCGTCCTGATCCTCGGTGCGATACGTCCCTTGTTCTCGGCCCTCGGCGCGCTGATGTCCGCCGCGACCTATTTGATCACGCTGACCTTCTTCGTCACCACCCCCGGCGTCGCGGAACCGACGGCCGGCGGCTTTCCAGCGATTTCGGCTACACCCGGCCAATTCCTGCTGAAGGACGCAGTGCTCTTCGCCGCGTCGATTGTGCTGCTGCGGGCCTCGATCCGCCGCCGGGGCAAGCTCATGCCCTCGTGACTGAGGCCGTCCAGTGAGGCGGTCGCGCAACTCGTGCAGAGCCGGCAAGGCTTTGATGCTCGGTCGGGCTACGTCCGGAACGGTACCCGCGACATCACGACTTCGACCTCGTACCCCCTGGCTGCCAAAAAAGTCTCGACGCTGCGTTGCGTGAGCTCCGGATCACTGCCGGGCCCAATCCGCACATACTTCAGGGGAAGCTCGCCCTCCCCTAACTCGATGAAAGGGACGAGGACGTTGCCGTTCGTCCTGAACTGAACCGAGCTGCGGAGCGTCTCGTGCTGGACCACCAGACGCCATTCAAGCTCAGCCTCAAACCCCTTGTGCTTGAAGCGCGGTATCAGTTCGCTGACGACGTCGTAGACGGTCCGGGCCCTGCCGGCATCGTCCATTGCGGTGAAGTCCTCCACGTCGATGGCCAGTAGCCGGGTCCTCAGGCTGTCACGCAAGGCTGCCTTACCGTTAATCAGCCCGTACTGGACAGGGGAGAGAAACGAGCGCTTCCCGTGCCTCATGGCTTCCAGTCCGCGCGCTTCGAAGACCAGGCACACGCCTTGCTCCTTGCCGCCGTACCCTCTCCACTGACTAAGGAGATCGGATTTTTCGCAGAAGCAGGCGGCATATGTATTGGGAAGGCGCCCGTTCTCGATCTGCGCCGCAATCTGTGCGATTGGTTCCTTCCACTGCCGAAGCTTGGCATCCTTCAACATTGTCGAAACGGCACGCTTCGCACATTTGATCCCGTGAACCAGTTCTTCCCGATCGTTCAGAAACGCCACGTTCGAGGCCCGGAGCCTTCCCGACTCGATGATCCCGCGCAAGCCGTCGAGATTCGTATAGTGAGCAAGCGACTGGGCTGCCTTGTTCGTCGGCGCGTTCATTCCACTCCTCCCAGCGTTCGGCTTTAGCGATTCTTCTGCAAGCCCCTGGTTCAAGGAATGCGGAAGGCCGTTGAAAGAAAACTGCAAGGCAGCATCTGAACGGGTCGGCGTGATCGCGCCACTTCTGTCCAGCGTACACAGAACCTGTGTAGACACCGCCAATATCCACAAACACTAGCGAGATTGCCAATAGAGCTGGTGCATAGATTTCATACACGCGTCAGGCGGGCGCGGGCGAATTCGCGTCAGCCAAACCTGCGATGGTCGGCGTTTCCCTGTCGCGCGCCCTATGCACCGAGCTTGTCCTGGGTCCTCGTTTCGAAATCGCCCGCATCGTGACGCTCGTGCAGCTGGCCGGAAGGCTCGCCTGAAGTGCGGTTGACCTTGCGGCCGCGCGCCACGGCGGGTCGCGCGAAGATTTGCTCGGCCCAGCGCACCACGTTGGTATAGTCCTGCACCGATAGAAACTCCGCCGCGCCGTACTGCCAGCCCTTCACGAGCCCGCCGTACCACGGCCAGATCGCCATGTCGGCGATGGTGTATTCATCTCCGGAGATGAACTGGTGGTTGCCAAGTTGGCGGTCGAGCACGTCCAGCTGGCGTTTCACCTCCATCGCGTAACGATTGATCGGATATTCGAACTTAGCGGGGGCGTAGGCGTAGAAGTGGCCGAAGCCGCCGCCTAGGAAGGGGGCCGAGCCCATCTGCCAGAACAGCCAGGACAGCGTCTCGGCGCGGGCGGCAGGCTCGGTCGGCAGGAATTCACCGAACTTCTCCGCCAGATGCATGAGGATCGCGCCCGACTCGAAGATGCGGACGGGCTTCGGGCCGCTTCGGTCCATCAACGCGGGGATCTTCGAGTTGGGGTTGATCTCGACGAAGCCGGAACCGAACTGGTCGCCATCGCCGATCCTTATCAGCCAGGCGTCGTATTCGGCACCGTCGTGGCCCAGCGCCAGCAGCTCCTCCAGCAAGATCGTGACCTTCTGGCCATTGGGGGTCCCCAGCGAATAAAGCTGAAGCGGATGCTTGCCCACGGGCAGCTCCTTCTCATGCGTGGCGCCGGCGATCGGCCGGTTAATGTTGGCGAATGCGCCGCCGCTGGACTTTTCCCAGACCCACACCTTGGGAGGGACGTAATCGTTGCTGTCAGTCATGGTGCGTCTCCTCTAGATGGCTACTCTGCGCGCAATGAAATCGGACGGGGGACTTCCGGGTTCCCCATCGCAGAGCTGGGGTCGCCCCCTTAAGAGGAGGTCGGGCTGCCTCTTCGCAGGGATCTCGGGACCCCGCGGTACCTCTTGCGCAGACGCATGTCCTTGGGCAGGCGGAGCTTCGGTGTCGACGGCTACGGTCGGTAGAAGTGGACCTCGACCGATATTGAGAGACCGGGAGCGCGAAATCACGGTACTATCCGCACCATCGATCGAGCGGATGCGTGGGGGACTGGGTGCCCTTCTCCTCCCGGAGCTCGAACGCCACCGGACCGTCGGTAACTCAGTCGCTCTTATATCGCTGCTCGCGCCATGGATCGCCGTACATATGGTAGCCTCGCAGCTCCCAGAAGCCAGCCTCGTCCCGGGAGGTGAACTGAAGCCCGTTCACCCACTTGGCGGATTTCCAGAAGTAGAGGTGAGGAACTAGCAGGCGCGCGGGCCCTCCGTGATCGGGCGGGAGAGGCCGCCCCTCGTAGCTCATGGCCACCATTGCCTTCCCCAACGCGAGATCCGCCAACGGGACGTTCGTGGAATAGCCGTCATAGCAGTGTGCGAGGACGAATTCGGTGGGCCGCTCGACTCCGGCGTCGGCGAGGATATCGTCGATGATCACGCCCTCCCAGGCCGTATTGAGCTTCGACCACGACGTGACGCAATGGATGTCTCGGGTCATCTTGGTCATTGGAAGCGTGTTGAATTCTTCCCAGTCCCACACCTTCACGGGTCTCGGGCCGACTTTGAGCGTGAATTTCCAATCCGCGGGCTCTACCCGCGGCGTGGGGCCCGCCGACAATACAGGGAAGTCGTTGGTGAGATGCTGACCGGGAGGAACTCGCCCGGAATCATCCTGTCCGCTCCGCCGACCGCTGAAGCCCCTGGTGACCATCTCACGTTCCTTTCCATCGCTCGATGACCAGCTTCCAAGCCCGCGTTGGAAGCTCAAGAGGGGCAAGCTTCAACGGACTATGGTGCAGCGTCCGCCATACTCCAAATACATGGCGCGCATAGTTTCGATAGCATCGTCGACACCTCGCCTCCGCTCACAACACGCTGAAGCTGCAACGGAGCGACTTGCCATTCCGGTCTTGAGGTAGCTCGACCTTTCGAGGTCGAAGCAAGCTTCCGACATTTCAGGAAACGCTATCGTGCCAACCTGATGCATCAGGACGCAGCATCCCCTCGAACCGCCTCGCTAGGGCATTAGAACTATACTGTACGACTATTGGGAATCGACCGGCTGGAGCGATACGCTCGCCCGAGATGAAACGCTCCGTCGCAGTGCTCTTGGACGCGAGGCGGGTGTGGATCGTACTACCCAACGATCATGGGTCGACTACGCGACGCAGGGCCGACGCCGGGATCGGGGCTCTAGGGATTTACAGGGGAAGCGTGCCGCGGAAACGCGCCCTTCTCGACCGATTAGGGATTCGGCCTGCGAGCGCCCGGTTGCCGTTTCGATGGCGACGGTCCTCGACGAGGGCGGCTCCGCCAGGCACCGAATAGACGACAGGGGTATGGGACATGGAAACGAAGGAGCGGCGCGCGCCCGAGCTCAGGGTCGAGCGATGGATCGGTAAGACAGGTGAGGTGCTGGACTCGCAGTTGCGGCTCTCGGATCTCGGGACCGGCATGAAGGTGCTGTTTGCGTTCCAGCACTGGTGCAGCGGATGCCACTCGCACGGCTTCCCGACATTGCAGAGACTTCACTCGACGCTCTCGGTTCGCGGCGTCGGCTTCGCGGCGATCCAAACGGTCTTCGAGGGAGAGAGCGAGAACACGTTCGAGAGGTTGCGTCAGAATCAGCTGGCGTACGGTCTTCCGATCGCGTTCGGACACGATCCTATCGGGGCAGGCTCCAGGTCTCCCACCTTCATGGAGGACTATCGGACCCGCGGAACGCCTTGGTTCGCGGTAATCGACGGGGACGGGCGCTTGTTGTTCTCCGACTTTCACCTGGACGCGGATGGGCTCGCGGCCGAGGTGGTTCGCATCGATGGCGAGCAGTCGATAGCCCCCAGATAGCAGTCGGCGAGAAATCGATAGCGACAGTGCGGACACGGTAGTCCCGACCTGCTGCGAAGGGCGATTTGAACTCGCAGTCGGTGGGAACGCCACCTTATTTTCATTCATTGGAGATATAGCCATGGCCGAGCCGGAAAACTTCGACGTCGTGATCCTCGGAAGCGGACAGGGCGGAAAGCTGCTGGCGTGGCACCTTGCCAGCGCAGGGAAGAAGGTCGCTACCGTGGAGAGGCGATGGATCGGCGGATCATGCCCGTCGGTGGCCTGCCTGCCCTCGAAGAACGAGCTCTGGAGCGCCCGCGTCGCTCACATTGTTCAGAACGCCGCGGAATTCGGGACGGTCGTCGAGACGCACAAGACCGACATGCGTCAGGTTCGCAGCCGCAAGCAGAACATGATCGACGGCGTGATCGACTTCCATGTCGGCGCCTACAAGTCGAGCGGTGCCGAATTGATCATGGGAACCGGCCGTTTCGTCGGCCCGAAGACGATCGAGGTGGACCTCAACGATGGCGGCAAGCGTCTGCTCTCGGGCGAGGAGGTCGTGATCAATGTCGGGTCCCACGCCGCGATCCCGGGCATTCCCGGGCTTGAGGCGGTCCGGGCGCTGACGCACATAGAGGCTCTCGAACTCGATTACCTGCCAGCGCACCTCATCGTCCTTGGGGGCGGGTATATCGGGATAGAGATGGCCCAGGGTTTCCGGCGCTTCGGCAGCCGGGTGACGATCGTCGAACCTGGTCGCCAATTGATGGGGCGCGAGGACGCCGATGTGGCGGCCGAGATGCGGTCGATCCTGGAGCGTGAGGGCATCGAGGTCATTCTTGGCGCCCAGCCGGTAAACGTTCACGGGCTCTCCGGTGACGGCGTCACGGTGACGGCCCGCCGTGCCGGTGGTGAAGAGATCAAGATCCAAGGCAGCGATCTCCTTGTCGCGGTCGGCCGCATCGCGAATACCGCCGATATCGGGCTGGATGCGGCCGGCGTCGAGCTCGATGCGCGGGGTTTCATCCGCGTGAACGAACGGCTCGAGACCACAGCGGCGGGGGTGTGGGCCATCGGCGAGTCCGCCGGCAGCCCGCAGTTCACCCATGTGTCGGTCGATGATTTCCGGATCGTCAAGGACAACATGGCTGGTGGCAATCGCCGGACGGACGATCGTCTCGTGCCTTATGTCATGTTTTCCGACCCGCCGCTTGGACGGGTCGGGCTATCGGAAGAGGAAGCGCAGAGGAACGGCACCCCGGTCCGCGTCGCCAAGCTGCCCATGGGCCATGTCCTACGCACCGAAGCGACTGGTGAAACGCTGGGGTTTATGAAAGTGCTGGTCGGTGCGAATGACGACCGCATCGTCGGATTCTCGATGGTCGGTTCGGAGGCTGGCGAATTAACCGGATTGATCCAGACCGCTATGCTCGCCGGCCTGCCCTATACGACGCTGCGCGACGCGGTTTTCGCGCATTTGACGATCGCCGAAGGGCTCGGGCCGCTGTTCGGCAACGTGCCGGATCGCGCGGGCTGACCCAAGTCCCATTCGACACGCCCAGATGAGGGGCGGTGCCGTCGATGGGCGAGCGGGACAACGAGGGCTTCGGGGGAGCTCGATGAACGGGACGGCGTGCGTGACCACGACGATAATCCTAATGCGATGGGGCTCCACCATTCGAACCGAAGATCGCGTCGACTACGCAAACGACGTTCATCGCACCCGGAACGACGGCATCATGGAGGTCGTCAAGTTAGATTGGTGGGCCTCGATCGACGCCATAAAGGCGTTCGTCGGAGACGATCATCTGCGAACCGGACGCTCACGCGGCGGTCACTAAGGCTAATCAGTGACGCATCAGAGATGTTGGTCTACGTCGGCCCGATAGTATCAAGCGGCTAGGCGTAATTAGCTCCCGGCGTTGGCAAAACGTAAAGTTCGCCGCGTGCTAGGCTGGAGCGGCAGCCAGCATCCTACGCGGCGCCGAGGTTAGCCGCCGGCTACCTGCGGCCTCGACCATGATGGTCTCGCTGAAGCCGAGGCCAGCGGCTGAGACATACATGTGGAAGACCATGCCCTCCTCCAGTGGCCAGCGGGCGTTCGGCAGAAAGACGCGGGAGAAGTCGCTGGTGCGCGGCGTGCGGCCATAGAGGCCGAGCGTGTAGCCGGTGACGTTGTCGTAGACTGGGCGCAGGCCTTCCGCGAGCACGGCTTCACGCAGGACGGCGTCGACCTCACAGGCGAGCACGCCGGGGCGCATCGCCGCGAACTGCCGGTCCTGCAACGCCACAAGGCGCGCGGCCAGCGGCGCGAGGTGGCGCCGGTCCTCGCCGATCAATACCGGCCGCATCAGCCGGGCGCCGTAATTGCGCATCTTCGGGATCAGCTCGACATGTAGGATATCGCCGTCGGTCAGCGGCTGGCCGGTCATCACACCGTGCAGGAATTCGTGGTCACCGACGCCGGGCAGGATCGGCCCGGTCTCGCCGGTGTCGGCCCCGTTCTCGATGAAGCTGGCGGCGGCGATCGCAGCCGCCGCCCGCGGCGACAAACCTGGCCGAGCCTTGGCTGCGACCGCGGCCATGGCCTTGTCGGCGATGCCGGCCGCCTGCGCGATCAGGGCGATCTCGGCCGACGACTTCACTGCACGCAGGAGGTCGCTCGCATGAGGGAGATCGACAAAGCGCGCGTCGGGTAGCAGCGCAGCAAAGCACTGGCGCGTCGCGGCGGTGAAACCGTAGGACGCGTGATCGGCGCCGATCGCAGCTCGCGCGAAACCGCGCCGGCGAATCTCCTGCGCCATCACCTGATGCGGCTCGTCCGTATCGGCAAAGCCGACGATGTCGGAGAACCAGCAGGCGTCGCGGCAGGGGCCGGCATCGAGCTCGCGCAGCACGAACCAAGGCTCGCCCTCGCGCGGCAGGAAGGCGGCGCGGTACGTCGTCTCCGAGACTGTGTAGCCGGTCAGCCAGGCCAAAAATTCGGCATGGTCGACCAGCAGCAGCCCGGCGCCCGCTTCCGCCATGGCAGCGCGAGCCTTGCCCACCCGGCCGGCGAACTCGTCGGGCGGGAAGAGCGGGCTCACGCCAGTTCGCAGATGTCGAGGATGGTCAGCATGTAGATGCGGACCATATCGACAAAGTCGCGGATCTCGACGCGCTCGTCCGGCATGGTGTTGTAGCGCCCGCCGGGGCCGCAGACGATGCCCTCCATCCCGGCCTCGGCGTAGAGATGGCCGGCATCGGTGCCGAAGAAGCCGGGCGGCTTGATCGCGCCGGTCGGCTGCTTTTCGCCACGCACCGCCTCGTACGCGGCGTTGATGCTTCTGACGATCCGGGCATCCTTGGCGACCTCGAAGGCCGGCATCGACTGATGGCCTTCCTTCTTCTCGATGCGGATCAAGGTCTTGAGACCGGGGAAGCGCTGCTCCAGTGCAGCGAGCTCGCGCTGCATGTCGGCGAGCGCACCTTCCTGCGTCTGTCCCGGCGCGTAGCGGCCGGAGCCCTTGAGCTTGCAGTAATCTGCGACCTGCGGCGCGCGCCATTCGTGCAGCTCCTTGCCGAGCGCGCCATGGACGACGCCGACATGGACGCGGTTTATCGATTCATGCTCGGGCGACGGCGCGCCGGAGAAGGTCATGTCATTCAGGCGCGGGATCAGGTCGCAGGCGGCCATGATCGCGTCGACCGCCTGCTCGCGCTTGGAGAGATGGCGGGTGTTGCCAGTCAGCTCGATGACAAATGAGAAGGCGCAGGCGTGCATGGTCACGGCCTGCAGGTCGGTTGGCTCGCTGTTGACGAAGTAGTCGGCGCGGATGCCGTTGCGGATCGCCGCGACCGTGCCGACGCCGCCCTGCAATTCGCCGACGACGAAGGTCAGGATCACGTCGCCCTTCAGTTTCACGCCGGCGTCGATCAGCGTTTTGACCGCGCAGTAGTAGGCCGCATCGCCTGCCTTCATGTTGGAAACGCCGATGCCGTAGATGAACTCCTCGTCGACGACGCCGCCCCAGGGGTCGACCGTCCAGCCCTCGGTAGCGGGATTGGTGTCGAGATGGCCGTTGAACAGCAGGCTCTTGCCGCCGCCGGTGCCCTTCCAGCGCCCGATGGCGTTGGCGCGGCGCCCCTCGTCGAAGGCTTGCGCCTCCGCCTGCAGGCCGATCTCCTTGAGCTGGCCGACGACATGGTGGACGAGCGCCTTCTCGCCCTCGGTCTCCGAGTAGCTCTTGTGCTTCACCCAGTCGGAAAGCAGCGCGAGGCAGGCTTTCTCGTCGAGCGAATGGATCAGGTCGCGCGGGTTCATGCGTATAGCCTCTAACGATCAGGCGGCGGCCGTGGCCGGGGCGGGCACGGCGTCGAGCAGGGAGCGGGTGTAGGGATGGAGGGGGCCGGTCGCGAGCGTCGCGATATCGACGATATCGACCAGCTCGCCGCGATACATCACCGCGATCCGGTGGGCGATCTGCCGCACCAGGTTGAGATCATGGGTGATGAAGAGGTAGGCGGTGCCGTAGCTCCGTTGCAGGTCCACGAGCAGCTCGATCACGGAGGCCTGCACGGAGACGTCGAGCGCCGAAGTGATCTCGTCGCAGATCACGAGCTTCGGCTTCGAGGCGAACGCGCGCGCGATCGCGACGCGCTGCTTCTCGCCGCCCGATAGCTGGTGCGGGTAGCGCTCGGCATAGGCTGCCGGCAGGCGCACCTGTTCGAGCAGGGCACCGATCGCCGCTGCGTCCCGCCGCGAGCCGGGCTCGCCATAGAGCGCGAGCGGCCGCGACAGGATTTCGCGGATGCGCTGGCGTGGATTGAGCGAGGAATCCGGGTGCTGGAAGATGATCTGGACATCGCGGCGATAGCCCCGGTCCATATCGGAAAGGCCGGTGATCTGGCGCCCGGCGAAGCGGATTTCGCCGTCGAACCGGTTCAGGCCGGTCATCGCCTTGGCCAGCGTCGACTTGCCGGACCCGGATTCGCCGACGATGCCGAGGATCTCGCCGGGCATGATCGAGAGGCTGACCTCGCGGTTGCCGCTGAACTGTGTGTTCGCCCGCCCGAGCAGGCCCCCGAGGAAGGGCTTGCGGCCATAGAGCACGCTGACCTTCTCGACCTCGACCAGCGGCGCCGCCACCTGCGGGGCCTGCGTCTCGACAAGCCGCTGGTCCGGACGCGGCACCGCCGCCAAGAGCTTCTTGGTGTAGCTGTCCTGCGGCCGGGCAAAGACATCGCCGACTGCACCCTGCTCGACGATTCTGCCGCGATGGATCACCGCGACCTTGGTGGCGATCTGCGAGACCAGCGCGAGGTCATGCGAGATATAGAGCGAGGCGACGCCGGTCTCGCCTTGCAATTCCTTGAACAGATCGAGGATCTGCCGGGCCGTGATCACGTCGAGCGCGGTCGTCGGCTCGTCGAAGATGATGCATTCCGGCTGGCAGGCGAAGGCCGTGGCGATCACGACGCGCTGCTTCTCTCCGCCGGAGGCTTCGTGCGGGTAGCGCCGCATCATCTGGCCGGGCACTTTCAGCCCGACATGCGCAAGCCGTTCCTCGCCTTCCGCCCAGGCTTGTTTCCGCGTCAGGCCGCGATGACGCACCAGCACTTCCGCGAGCTGCTCGCCGAGCGGCAGCGTCGGGTTGAGCGAGGTGCTCGGGTCTTGGAAGACCATGCCGATGCGCCGGCCGCGGATCGCCTCGATCTCGGCCTCCGGGGCCTGGAGCAGATCCTGCCCGGTCAGCCGTATGCTGCCCGCCTCGCGGGCGCTGGCCGGCAGGTAGCGCATGATCGCCCAGGCCAGCGAGGTCTTACCCGAGCCGGATTCGCCCACGAGGCCGAGCACCTCGCCCTTGGCGACCGAGACCGAGACATCGTCGAGCGCGCGCATGAAGCCGCCCGGCGTCGCGTAGTCCAGGCCATAGCCGGCAATGTCGAGGATCGTGCCCATCGCCTCAGCTCCTCGGGTTCAGCACGTCGCGCAGGCCGTCGCCGAGCAGGTTGAAGCCGATCGCAACCAAGGCGACGGCCAGGCTTGGCCACAGGATCATCCAGGGGCTGAGATGCATGAAGCGCCGGGCTTCCGAGACCATCAGCCCCCACTCGGACGCGGGCGGCTGGGCGCCGAGGCCGAGGAAGGAGAGCGTCGCGAACAGCATCACCGCAAAGGCAACGCGAATGGTCATCTCGACGATGATCGGCGCGATCACATTGGGCAGCATCTCGCGCCCGACGATGAAGGCGGCGCTCTCGCCCCTGGCGATGGCGGCGTTCACATAATCCTGCTTGCGGACGGCCAGCGCGACCGAACGGGTGACGCGGGCCATGCCCGGCGCGAAGGCGAGCGCGATCGCCAGCAGGGCGTTGACGCTGCTCTTGCCCAGCAGGTTCACGATCAGCAGTGCCAGCAGCAGGCTCGGGATCGACATGATCGCATCGACGGTGCGCATGATCGCCTCGTCGCTACGCCCGCCGAGGAAGGCGGATACGGTGCCGACGACCGCCCCGACCAGCGTACCGAGCGCCGTCGCCAGCACCGCGAGTAGGACGGTGGCGCGGGCGCCATGCAGCAGGCGGCTCAGGATGTCGCGGCCATACTGGTCGGTGCCGAGCCAGAACTGCGCGCTCGGCGGCTTGTAGCGCATCAGCGGCGCCATCTTCTCGGGGTCGTAGGGCGCAAAGGCGGGCCCGACGACGACGACGAGCAGGATCAGCCCGACGATCAGGAGGCCGAGCGCGCCTTGCGGCGAGCGCAGCATGCGCCTGAGGATCTCAATCATACTGGATCCTCCGGTCGAGCCACGCGTAGCAGATATCAGCGAAAAAATTGGCGATGGCGTAGGTCGTCGCCATGATCAGCGCCCCGGCCTGGATCGAGGGCAGGTCGCGCGCCTGGATGGCGACGATGAGCTGCCGGCCGATGCCGGGCAGCGCGAAGATCTCCTCGACCACGATGACGCCGCCGAGCAGATAGCCGACATCGAGGGCGACGATGGTGATGGTCGGCAGCAGCGCGTTGCGCAACGCATGCTTGAACAGCACCTGGCGCTTCGACAGGCCCTTCAGCCGCGCCGCGCGGATGTAGTCGGAGTGCAGGACGTCGACGAGCTCGGAACGGACCATGCGCGAGACGTGCGCGATTAGGATCAGCGATACCGTCAGCACCGGCAGGACGAGATGCCTTAGGCCCCGCAAGGGGTCTTCGGTCAGCGGCACATAGCCCGTCGCCGGCAGCCATTGCAGCCAGTCGGCCAGAACCAGCACGATCAGCGTCGCGGTGACGAATTCGGGCAGGGAGACCCCGACATAGGACAGGAAGCTGACGCCGAGATCGGCCGCCTTGCCGCGGCGCACGGCCGCGACGATGCCGAGCGGGATCGCCACCGCCAGCATCAGCAGGATCGAGAACAGGGCGAGCAGGAGCGAGCGGCCGAGCGCCTCCAGCATCGCCGGCGCGACCGGCAGGCCGGTGCGCATCGAGACGCCGAAATCGCCGCGCACGACGCCGCCGAGCCAATGAAGGTACTGCATCCAGATCGGGTCGTTCAGCCCCATCTGGGTGCGCAGTGCCGCCAGCGCATCCGGCGTCGCGTTTTCGCCCAGCATCATGACGGCGGCGTCCGCCGGCAGGACCTGGGTGATCGCGAAGACGATCAGCGACACCACGAACAGCGTGTAGCCGATCAGCAGGATCCGCTTGAGGATATAGGCCGGCGACACGCTGGCTCGCCCCTTTGGCTCAGCCGCGCTTCGGCGCGTTGGCGCCGAGCGAGGCATGGTCGAGACGGAAAACCGCGCCCCGCGGATGCAGCTGATAGCCCTGCACCCAGTCGCGCTGCCCGCCGAGCAGATCGAAGAAGGCCGGGATGATCGAGGGCACCTCCTCGTTCATCAGCTTCTGCGCCTGCGCGTAGAGTTCGCGGCGCTTGGCCTCGTCGACCGTGGCGCGGGCCTCGAAGACGAGCTTGTCGAAGGCGGCGTTGTTCCAGCGCGTCTCGTTCCAGGCGGCATTGGAGGTGTAGAGCAGCGAGAAGATCGCGTCGGCCGTCGCCTGCATGTTGTAGAAGCCGACATAGAACGAGCCCTTCTTCCAGACCTGGTCGAGATAGGTCGCGTGCGGCATGGTCTCGACCTTGATGTCGAAGCCGGCGGGCTTGGCCATCTCGCGCAGGGCAACCGCGAGCTGCGTGCGCTGGCCCGGCCGGTCCGAGGCGATCAGCGTCACCTCCAGGCCCTTTGGGTAGCCGGCCTCTGCGAGCAACGCCTTGGCCTTGGCGATGTCGGCCTTCTTGGCCGGCAGGTCGGCATAGAAGCGATAGGCGGGGTTCAGCGCGGTGTCGTTGCCGGCAGAGCCGAAGCCCTCGGTGACGAAATCGACCATGGCGGCGCGATCGACAGTCAGGGCCAGCGCCTGGCGCACGCGCACATCGTTGAAGGGCTTCTGGTCGCAGCCGAAATTGACGTTGCAGAACTGGCCCGAGGCGACGCGCAGCGCCTTGACGCCGCTCGCCTTCTGCAAGCGGCCGAACTCGGTCGGCGGCGTCGTCGAGATCAGGTCGGTATCGCCGGCGATCAGCGCGGAGGCCTCGGCGCTGACATCGGGGAATACGACGATCTCGATCTTGTCGAGATAGGGCCGGGCCTTGTCGAAATAGGCGTCGTTGCGGGTGACGACGATCTGGCGCTCCGGCTCGAACGAGACCAGCTTGAACGGGCCGGTGCCGATGGCCTGCCGGTCGAGCTTCGCCAGGCCTTCCTTGATGACGGCGGCCGGCACGATCTTGGCGTTGGTGTACGCCAGCGTCACCGGCAGGTCGGCGAAGGGCGCCGACAGCGTAAACACCACCGTGGTGTCGTCCTTCGCCGCGACCTTGGCGATCGGGCCGACATTCTGGCGCGCGGGCGAGGCGGTCTTGGCATCGAGGATCGCTTCGAAGGTCGCCACCACGTCGGCCGCGGTGCAGGGCGAGCCATCATGGAAGGTCAGGCCCTTGCGCAGGACGAAGGTCCATTCGGTCAGATCGGCCGAGTTCGTCCAGGACTCGGCCAGATCGGGCTCGGCGCTCATGTCGATCTTGAGCCGGGTCAGGCCGGAATAGAGAAGCTCGGCCACGAGATATTCGGGGTTCACGCGCGTGACGAGCGGGTTCAGCTTCGAGACGGCCTGGTCGACGCTGACACGCAATGTGCCGCCGCGCCGGGGCGCCTGCCCGAAGGCCGGCACGCCGGTCATGGCGAGGCCGCTGAGGGCGGCGGAGGCGGCGAGGAAATCGCGACGGTGGATGCTCGTCATGGGACGCTCCTTCAGCTTCGCTTCGACGGGAGATCGGGGTTGAGATCAGGCCTGAAATCCGCGGCGAGGTAGGACAGCACCGCTTGCGCCAGCGAAACGATGTCCGGCACCGTCGTGTATTCTCCGGGCGAATGGATGTTGCGGTCGGGCCGGCCGAGGCCGCCGAGCAGGACTTCCTGCCGACCGGTTGTGCGCTGAACCCAACCGAAATCTGAGCAGCTCGCGGCGCCCCAGCGCCGGAAATCCTCGGGCGCATAGCCGAAGCCCTGCCCCATCGCAGCCTGCCAGCGCGGCCAATGCGGCCCAGCCGGATCGGCCGTCGGCATGAGATGGCCGATGAGAGCGGTCTCGACGGTGAGGCCAGGCACCCCGGCGACGCTCTGGCGGATCACCGCCTCGATCTCGGCCAGCGCCTCTTCGAAGCGTTCCTCGGGGGCATAGCGCCGGTTGAGCGTCAGTTCGAGTAGAGCGGGAACCTGGCCGCCGGCGGTGCCCCCCTCGATCGCGGCAAGATTGAGTTGGGCAGCGAGCGGCGGCTTGCCAGGCGGCGGCGGCAAGTCGGAAGTCCGGGTCGCGACCTGCGCCTTCAACTCGATCAGCGCATTGAGCAGCGGCAGCGCGCCCTCGATGGCGTTGAGGCCGGAGCCCTTGCGATTGCCCTCGCCGGCATGGACGGCCTGGCCATGGATGCGCACCAGCAGGTTGAACAGGCCGAAACAGCCGGCCCAGACCCGCGCCTCGGCGCTGCCGTTGAAGTTGAGGATGTGCTCGGGAAGGCGGCCCTGCTCGGCGAGGTAGCGGATGCCGGGATAGAGGCCGCCCTCCTCGTCGGTGCAGAACAGCAGCATCGGGTCGTAGGCGAGTTCGACGCCGCAGGTCCGGGCCGCGCGCAACGCTAGCAGGATCGCGGCGACACAGCCCTTCATGTCGGCGGCACCAAGGCCGATCAGGCGCCCGCCATCGCGCTGTATCCGAAGCGGATCGGTTTCCCAGCCAGCCGCGGCGGGCACGGTATCGACATGGAAATACAGGCCGCAGACCGGCCGGCCGCCGGCGCGACTGGCCACCAGATTGGTACGCGGGCCGGCCGCCGGGCCGTTCGGCACCTGCCACAGGCTTTTGGGCACGGTCACACGTTCGGTCGTAAAGCCGAGCGGGGCGACGAACTCCTCCATCAACCCGGCGAAATCGTCATAGCCCAGGCCCGGCGGGAAGGAAGTGTCGACCGCAATCATGCGATCGAGTTCCGCGACAGCGCTTTCGACATTGGCAGCGATCCAGCCACCGGCCTCGGCCAGCGCCCTCTCTTCGTCCAGCACGGATGCAGGCTCGCTCATCGCTCAGCCCAGCGACGCCGCGCTTGTCCAGCGACGGCACGATCTGCGATGGAACCTTCGAAAAGCCGCAGTTGGCAATGCCATTTGCGGGCACCCCTCTTTCATATAAACTATATAGAAATAGGAACCGACGGCATGCCCCCTGTCAATGCCAAAAAAGCGACGCTGGCTGCCGCCGGCACGGGCAACGGCGTCGGATCCCCGGCGCCGGTCCTGCCGAACTTCGGTGCTGGGGACGCCGCGCCGCTCTATGAGCGTGTAAAACGGCATATGTCGGAGGCGATCCTCGTCGGCGAATGGCCGCCCGGCATGGTGCTGCCGAGCGAGACCTCGCTCGCCCTGGGCTTCGGCATCGCCGTCGGCACCGTCCGCCGGGCAATGGCAGATCTGGTGGCGGAAGGCCTGCTGACGCGCCGCCGCAAGACCGGAACGGTGGTGACCGGGCGCACGCCGCAACACAGCTTGCGCTTCTTCTTCCAGTATTTCCGCCTGCACCGGGCCGATGGCAGCCTGGCACGCTCGACCAGCCAATTCCTCAGCGTCGAGGCCTTGCCTGCGACCCAAGAGCAGGCCGCGGCACTGCAGATCAAGGCCGGTGGGGTGATCCGAATCCACCGCATCCGCCATGCCGACGATCATCCGGTGATGCACGACAAGCTGTTGCTGGCGCAGGAGCGGCTGCCAGACTGGCCGCGTGGCGTCGCCGAGCTGCCACCCTTACTCTATCTCCATCTGCTGGAGCGTTATGGCATCCGGATCTCAGCCGTACGCGAGCAGATCACGGCCGACCTCGCGAGCGAGGAAGACGTCGCGCTACTGGCGCTTGCATCTGGCGAGCCGGTGCTAACGATCGACGAGGTCGCTTACGATCAGGCCGGCACGCCGACGATCCTCGGCTGGCACCGCGCCACGACGCGGGCTCACATCTACGTCAACGAGGTTAGGTGAGACCGCGCCATGATGTTGCTCGCTGCGCTGCAAAATGCACCTGATGGAGACGTCGGTCGGTTCCCTGATAGAAACTGGGAGCTCGCGTGACGATCAACGTTCGCCGCCCAGCAACCCATAGGGATTTGGCGCGTTAATGCGTCCGGAGTTTCGAATTCGGGAAGCGGAAGCCCAGTATCATGACTGATCAGAGTCTGAGCAATGCCGAGACCACCCTGGCAAAGATCGACGTGCTTGAGAATTTTTCGAGTTTGCATGATTGGCGCCGAGAGGTCGCCGATCTCTATGCCGCAGTGCGCGCAATGCCTGCCTCCGAGGGTTGGGCTCAATGGCGAGGGGTGCGCGATCGGCTGTTCCGTGAGCACTCGCAATCGCCGCTGGCGCGGTCGCGTAGGACGCAGTTCCACGGCATCGATTGCTTTCCGTACGATCCCGCTCTCCGCTTTGGCGTCGGCCTGAAAACCGCGGCGTTTCGTGAAACTATCACGCTCGAGGCAGGCAAGGACGGCATGGTGACCCTGGTCCCTTTCGCCCTGACCGAGGGGCTAGAGCCGGCGCTCGGCAAGGAGCTGACGCTGTACTGGATCGAGGGTTATGGCGGGGGCGTTTTCCTGCCTTTTGGCGACCGAACGAACGGGCAGGAAAGCTTCGCCGGTGGGCGGTATCTGCTCGACACGATCAAGAGCGCCGATCTCGGCAAGACCGGCGATGGCCGGCTCATCCTCGACTTCAACTTCGCGTATTATCCGTCCTGCGCCTACTCGGAAGCTTGGGTCTGCCCGCTCTCCCCAATCGAGAACCGGCTGCCTGTAGCCGTCCGGGGTGGGGAACGGAACGCTCTGACCTGAGTCGTCCCGGGCGAAAGACGCTACTGCCGCGGCCCACCATCGCGGCATCACCGTTCTTTATTTCGCCCGCGCCTTGCATCAGCCATCCCGCTTGCTAGCCTGCTTTTGTCAGAAGCCAAGGAACCGAGCCATGCGCCTTTTCAAAACCGCCGTTGCGGCTGCCGCGATGCTGGCGACGGGTCTCTCCGCCGCTTCGGCCCAGACCATCAAGATCGGTTCGAAGAACTTCACCGAGCAGTTCGTCGTCGCCGAACTCTACGGCGCCGCTCTCGAAGCCGCTGGCTTCAAGGTCGAGCGCAAGATCAATCTCGGCGGCACGCTGGTGGCGCATGAGGCGCTGAAGAGCGGCGCGATCGATCTCTACCCCGAGTATACCGGCACCGGCCTCAACGCCGTGATGAAGGCGCAAGGGGTGACCGAGACCGACCCCGAGAAAGTGCGCGGCATGGTCAAGGCCTTCTACGAGAAGGAATTCAATCTGACCTGGCTGAAGCCGTCGGGCATCAACAACGGCTATGCGATCGTGGTGCGCCCGGAGACGGCTAAGGAGTTCAACCTCAAGACCCTAAGCGATCTCGGCAAGGCTTCGTCGAAGCTGCGACTCGGCGCCGGCACCGAATTCGTCGATCGGCGCGACGGCATCGCGGGGTTGAAGGAGGTCTACGGGGCGCAGTTCGCCGAGTTCAAGCAGTTCGCGGCGCTGCGCCTGCGCTACGAGGCCTTGAACCAGAAGCAGATCGAGGTCGCCAACGGCTTCTCGACCGACTGGCAGATCGCGGCAGAGAAATTCGTCGCGCTCGACGACGATAAGGCGCTGTTCCCGCCCTATTT
>Ga0209793_1001149_pt1 | contig 18967 bp, 18 predicted proteins | sample EBPBio122009_DNA_FD_185863 | JGI IMG/M metagenome (GOLD analysis project Ga0209793, IMG submission 185863) | Wastewater treatment Type I Accumulibacter community from EBPR Bioreactor in Madison, WI, USA - Reactor 1_2/2/2009_ DNA (SPAdes) (version 2) | ecosystem: Engineered > Bioreactor > EBPR >... | reverse complement strand
ACCTCACGGCGCTGACCGAGGACGCGATCGCCTGGTGCGAGCGCGAGCGCATCGCGGATTCCGCCCGGGAGATCCGCTGGGCGGCGGACCTGCGCTATGTCGGGCAGAACTACGAACTCACCCTCGAACTGCCCCGGGCAGCCCTGGATGCCAGCTGGGTCGCTCGGGCCTGCGAGGCCTTCCATCTGGCGCACCAGGCACGGTACGGGTACGACTCCCGGGATTCGGCGATCGAGCTCGTCACCGTCCGCGTCGAGGCCGTCGGTCAGGTGCCTCGCGCCGAGTTCCCGGTGGTCGAACCCACCGGAGCCCCGGTCGGCTCGGCCCGCATCGGCTCGCGGTCGCTCTACCTGCCCGAACTCGGTGACCGGGCGGACTGCCCGCTCTACGACCGGGTGCTGCTGCAACCGGGCCATGTCATCGAGGGCCCGGCGGTGATCGAGCAGTACGACACCACCTCCCTGATCCTCCCGGGCCAGCGCGCCGTCGTGGACGAGCGCCTGATCATCGTCACCGAGCAGACCGAGGAGCACCAGCGATGAGCACCAGCCTGAACACCACGCTGACCTCGATCCAGGTGGAGGTCATCGGATCCGCGCTGGAGTCGATCTGCGACGAGATGGGGGAGACGCTGGTTAAGGCCTCCTATTCCCCGAACATCAAGGAGCGGCGCGACTGCACGACCGCCCTGTTCGACGCGGACGGCCGCACCCTGGCGCAGGCCGAGCACATCCCGATCCACCTGGGATCGTTGATCGGCATCGTCGAAGCCGTCGTGAACGCCTACCCGCTCGACGACATCCGCGACGGCGACGCGTTCATCGGCAACGACCCCTACTCCGGCGGTGGCACCCACCTGCACGACATCGTGCTGGTGACCCCGATCTTCGTGGAGGGCCGGCTGCGGGCCTGGGCGTCCAACCTCGCCCACCACTCCGACTTCGCCGACCGGCAGCACAATCACATCTTCGAGGAGGGACTGCGCATCCCGCCGATGCGCTTCCTGCGCGACGGCCGGTACGTCGGCGAGATCCTCCGGCTGCTGCTGACCAACATGCACGTGCCGGACGAGCGGATGGCGGACTTCAACGCCCAGATCGCCTCCAACCGGCTCGCCGTCCTGCGCTACCAGGAGATCTGCCGCCGCTACGGCGCGGACACGATCGATGAGGCGGGCCGGCTGCTGCTGGACTACACCGAGCGCAAGACCCGGGCGGGGATCCTGGAGGTCCCCGACGGCGTCTACCGCTTCTCGGACACGCTCGACTACACCGGCTTCGACCAGACGCTGGAACTGTCGGTCACGATCACGGTCGACGGCGACGAGATGCGGCTGGACTTCGAGGCTCCGCCCCAGGTGCGGGCGGGCATCAACGTCGTCAGGACGGCGCTGCTGGCGACGGTCTACTACGCGATCAAGACCCTCATCGGCAGCGAGATCCCGTCCAATGCCGGCCTGCACCGGCCGATCCTGGTCACCGCCCCGGAGGGCTCGATCCTGAGCTCCGTGAGCCCGGCCGCCGTCAACGTCCGGACGATGACCTGCCAGCGTATCGTCGACCTCGTGCACGGCGCGCTCGCTGAAGCGCTCCCCGACCGCGTCACCGCCGCGGCCAACGGCGCGGTCGCCTCGATGGTGTTCTCCGGCGTCAATCCGGTCACCGGGCGGTTCTACGTCTACGGGGAGAGCATCGGGGGCGGGCTGGGCGCCAACTGCGATTTCGACGGCCTGGACGGGGTGCAGGCGCACATCACCAATACCTCGAACCTGCCGGTGGAGTCGCTGGAAGCGGAGTATCCGCTGACCGTGCTGCGGTACGAGTTGGTGGAGGGCTCCGGCGGCGCCGGCCGGCACCGCGGCGGCATGGGGATCCACCGCCAGATCCGCGCCGACCACGACGACTGCTACGCCGAACTCGAGACCAGCCGGATCCGCTCCCGACCCTGGGGGCTCTTCGGCGGGGGCGAGGGAACGGCCTCGCGCATCGAGGTCAACGGTGTCGAAACCGACGTTGTCCAGGTGGTGCTCGCGAGCGGCGAATCCGCGAGCATGTTCACGGCGGGAGGAGGTCCGCCGCCGCATCGCCGGTGCGCTGGCGGCAGTCCTGACGGCGGGTCTCGCGCTCGCCGGCTGTGCAGCGGATCAAGGCAGTACGCAGGCCCCGGGCGGTAACCAGACCCCGGGCGACACCCAGCCGCCGGCCGCCGAGCAGGTACTGCGCTTCGGCTTCTCGTCCGAACCGCCGCGGCCGTCCACCTTCGGTGGCACCGGCAGCACCGTGTCCTACCAGCTCTACGGGCTCATGCACCGCGGGCTCATGACCTACAGCGGCAAGGGCGAGGTCGTGCCCGCGCTGGCGTAGACCGTCGAGCAGGTGGATTCCCTCACCTACAAGTTCATGCTCCACGACGGCCTCACCTACCATGACGGCACGCCGCTCGTCGCCGATGACGTGCGCGCGGCGCTGCTGTGGTACGCCGATCCCGCGAACTCCGCGCGCAGCTATCCCGGGGTGCGGTTCATCAAGGACATCGCCATCGCCAGCGACACCGAGTTCACGATCACGCTGAACAGCGTGAACCTGTCGTTCCTGGAGTACCTGGCCGATCCGAGCGCCTTTATCGTCCCGCAGAACCAGTTGTCCGCCGATGTCGAGGCGACCAACGGCGCCGGTCCGTTCAAGCTCGAATCCTGGGACGAGGGCGTCGGCCTCGTCCTGACGAAGTTCGACGGGTTCTACGGCGCCGACGACGTCACCCTCGACCGGATCGACGTCTCCTTCTACAGCGACGCGACAGCCCGGGTGAACGCCCTGCTCAGCGGCGATGTCGACTTCATCGACTACGTGCCGTGGGAGAGCTATGACCAACTGGAGGCCTCCGGATTCGTCGTCCACGGCGAGGTCGGCGTGTTCCAGTCCGCGATCTTCAACGTGGAGACGGGCCCGTTCGCCGATCCCAAGCTGCGCCTGGCGGTCGCCTACGCGCTCAACCGTGAGAACGCGACCGCGGCCGCCTTCTTCGGCCACGGCACCTCGCTGTTCGGCGTTCCCGGTTCCGGACCCACCGGCGAGAACCTCTGGGAGTACAACCCGGAGCGCGCCAAGGAACTGCTCGCCGAGGCCGGCTACGCCAACGGCGGACCGAAGGTTCACCTGCTGAGCAACTCGACCTACGTGTTCCTGCGGGATCTCGCGCTGTCGGTCCAGGCCGACCTGGAGGCGGTCGGCTTCGAGGTGGAGTTCACCAGCCCGGATTGGCCGACGTTCACCGAGGAGGCCGTGGCGGGTAAGTACGACGTGACCGTCCAGGGCAATGTCGGCAATGTGCAGGATCCGGCCGGCTGGCTGCCGCGTCTGGTCCAGCCGCGGCCAGAGGCGAACAAGTCCTTCGGGTACAGCAACGCCGATCTGGATGCCGCGCTCGCCGAGGCGCTCGCGGCCGAGGACGCCGGCGCACGGCAGGCCGCGCTCGATCGCGCCTACAAGCTGATCGGCGAGGACGTGCCCTTCGCGACCATCAACCAGCGGATGCAGGCCTACGCCTACACCGACCGGGTCAGTGGTTTCGAGGTCATGCTGGGCTTCACCCAGCCGTACTCCGTCAACAACCTGATCAACGTGACGATCACCGGCTGATCCAGGTCACTCCCATGGTCTCCTTCCTGATCCGACGCATCGCGACCGCGATCGTCCTGGCGTGGGTCGTGCTGACACTCATCTTCTTCGCGATCCACACGGTGCCCGGCGATCCCGCCTACCAGCTGGCCGGTGGGGACTCCGGGTTCACAGAAGAAGGTCTGCAGCAGATCCGCGAGTCGCTCGGTCTGGATCGTCCGCTGGGCGAGCAGTACGCCAACTATCTGCTCGGGGTTCTGGGCGGAGACCTGGGAGAGTCCTTCGCGACAGGTCAGCCTGTCGCACAGTCCATCCTTCGCCGGCTTCCGGCCACGCTCCAGCTGATCGCCGCGGCGGCGGTCCTCGCCATCGCCGCCGGCATCCCGTTCGGAGCGTGGGCCGGAAGGCGGCGGGGGATGGCCGACGCCTTGATGACCTCGGTCACCAGCGTCGCGCTGGCGGTCCCCGTGTATGTGGTGGGGGCGCTGGCCGTCCTGCTCTTCTCGGTGACCTGGCGGCTGCTGCCCGCCGGCGGGCTGACCCCGTTCGCCGAGGATCCGATGGGATTCCTGCGTGGCCTGCTGCTGCCGGCGGTGACGCTCTCACTGGCCTTCTCGGCGGTGGTGGCGCGGATGACCCGCACGGCCGTCATCGAGACCAGCGATCGTGACTGGGTGCGGACGGCGACCTCGTTCGGGCTCACCCGGCGCCGAGTGTTCAATCGCTACGTCCTGCGCAACTCGATGAATCCGGTGGTCACGGTCGTGGGCCTGGAGATCGGATCCTTCCTGGGCGCCTCGGTGATCATCGAGCGGGTCTTCAACTATCCCGGCATCAGCACGCTGCTCATCGACGGCGTCTCGGCGCGTGACTACCCGGTCGTCCAGGGCGTCGTCATCGTCATCGCGGTGCTCTTCATCCTCATCAACCTCGTCGTCGACATCCTCTACGGGATCCTCGATCCGAGAGCGAGGATCCGATGATGCAGCGCCTGGATACGCGCCGGCTGACGCGCTCGTTCACCCCGCTGCGCTGGGCCGCGTTCGCCTTCGTGGTACTGGTGATCCTCGCTGCCACGCTGGCGCCGTGGATCTCGCCGCACGACCCGCTGGCGCAGGACATCCCGCGGCGGTTCCTGCCGATCGGCAGCCCCGATCACCTGCTGGGCACCGACGAGTTCGGCCGCGATCTGCTCTCCCGGCTGCTGCACGGGGCACGGGTCGAACTGGTCGTGGCGCTCGGTGCGAGCCTGGTGGCAGCGGTGCTCGGCATCACGCTGGGGCTGCTGGGCGGCTACTTCGGGCGCTGGGTCGAGCTGCTGACGATGCGGACGGTCGAGGTGATCCTCGCCTTTCCGCCGATCGTGCTGGCCCTGCTGATCGTGACCATCTACGGCTCCGGGCAATCCACCCTGATCGTCATCATGGGGCTGCTCTTCATTCCGGCCTTCGCCCGGCTCACCTTCGGGCAGACGCTCGGCGTGCGTTCGGCGGAGTACGTCGAGGCCGCGCGTGCCTTCGCCGCGCCCACCGGCGTTATCCTCGCCCGGGCGATCCTGCCCAACGTCTCCGGAGCGTTGATCGCCCAGTTCCCGATCACCCTGGCCAACGCCATCCTGCTCGGATCGGGCCTGAGCTATCTCGGGCTGGGCATCACCCCGCCCACCCCGTCCTGGGGCGGAATGGTGGCGGCCGGCCAGCGCTTCATGCCGGTCGACCCCACCATGCTCATCATCTCGAGTATCGCGGTCACGCTCACCGTGTTGAGCTTCGGCCTGCTCGGCGACGCCCTGCGCGACTGGCTCGACCCGAAGTCCCGGAGGCGGAGGTAGCGATGTCCGACACACACCTGCTCGAGATCAGCTCGCTGAGCGTCGCCTTCCGCATCGACGGTGAGAACGTGGAGGTGACGCACGGCGTCGATCTCCACGTCGACGAGGGCGAGGTGGTCGCGCTCGTCGGCGAATCGGGCTCCGGCAAGTCCGTGACGGCCATGTCGGTGACCGACCTGCTGCCCCCCAACGCCCTGCGCAGCGGGAGCATTCGCTTCGCCGGCGAGGAGTTGCTGACCGCGTCCGAGGAGCGGATCCGGAAGCTGCGCGGCGATGACGTCGCGATGATCTTCCAGGAGCCGATGACGGCGCTCAACCCCGTCTACACCATCGGAACCCACCTGGTGGAGGCCATCCGCTGCCACCGTGACATCACCCGGGAAGCGGCCCTGGCTGAGGCGACCGGGCTGCTGGAACAGGTCGGCCTGCCCGAGCCGGCAGCGATGCTCGGCCGCTACCCCCACGAGATCTCGGGTGGCCAACGGCAGCGCGCGATGATCGCGATGGCGATCTCGGCCCGGCCGCGGCTGCTGATCGCGGACGAGCCCACGACCGCGCTCGACGTGACCGTGCAGGCCGGCATCCTCGATCTGCTGCTGCGGTTGCGCACCGAGCTGGGCATGGCGATCCTGATCATCACCCATGACATGGGCGTGGTCGCCGACGTGGCGGACCGCGTGGTGGTGATGCAGCACGGCCTGGTGGTCGATCGTGGCACGACCGACCACATCTTCTACGACTCGTCCCAGACCTACACCCGCGATCTGCTGGAGGCCGTCCCCGATCTCAGCGCCGTCGCGATGACGCGATCCGGAGCGGTCGCGGCGACGGGTGAGGCTCCGACCCTGGAAGTGGCGGGGCTGCGCATCGAATACCGCACGGGCTGGCGCCGGGCGCCGTTCGTGGCGGTCGACGACGTCAGCTTCACGGTGGGCGACGGCGAACTCGTCGGGCTGGTGGGGGAATCGGGCTCGGGCAAGTCCACGATCGGGCGGGCCGTGCTCGGGCTGACCCCGATTCAGGCGGGGAGCGCCCGCGTGGTCGGCACCGAGATCGTGGGGGTACGCCGGCAGGATCTGCGCCTGATGCGGCGCACCGTCTCGGTGGTGTTCCAGGATCCCGGGTCCTCGCTCAATCCCCGGGTTCCGATCGGGCGGACCATCACCGATCCGCTGCGCTGGAACCGGATCGAGCGCGACGAGCGCGTGCTGCGCAAGACCGCGGAGGATCTGCTGGAGAGCGTGAAGATCCCCCGGGAGTGGGCCGATCGCTACCCGCACGAACTCTCCGGCGGGCAACGGCAGCGGGTGAGCATCGCGCGCGCGATCTCGACCCGGCCGAGGTTCATGGTCGCCGACGAGCCCACCTCGGCCCTCGACGTCTCGGTACAGGCCTCCGTGCTCGATCTGCTGCAGGAGCTACAACGCTCCATGGGCTTCTCCTGCCTGTTCATCAGCCACGACCTCGCCGTCGTCGAACGGATCGCGAGCCGGGTGATCGTGCTGCGCAAGGGTGAGATCGTCGAACAGGGGACGGCCAGCGACATCCTCCGGGCACCGCGCGAGCCGTACACGCAGGCCCTCATCGCCGCCGTCCCGGTGCCGGATCCGCGCCGCCAGCGGGTGCGCAGGGCAGAACGTCTCGCCGCCGCGGGGCGTCGCTCCTAGACTCGTCCGGGATGGAGACCCGTCGGCTGGAGTATTTCGTGACCCTCATTCGCGAGGGGACGTTCCGCCGCGCCGCGGCCGCGCTCTACATCTCGCAGCCGGCGCTGAGCCAGCAGATCCAGCGGCTCGAGCAGGAGATCGGGGCGGTGCTCATCAATCGGTCGGTGACCCCCTTCGAGCTCACGCCGGCCGGACGTCGGCTGCTGGCTCGCAGCCAGAAGATCCTCGACGAACTGCACGAGATCGAGCAGATCACCTCCCGCGCGCGGCGCGGGGTGATCGGCAAGCTCCGGGTCGGGGTGGCGCCGTCCTTGATGTACAGCGCGATGCCAGGCCTGGTGCGGGAGTTCCGGGTGGCGTTCCCCGACATCGAACTCACCCTCCACCGCGAGACCACGCAGACGATCCTCGACCTGGTCGAGAAGCGGCGGTTGGATCTGGGGATGACCTTCTCGCAGGCGGCGTGGACCGGGCTGCAGTGGGTCAAGCTCTACGACGACAGCTTCGTGGTGGCCCTGCCCGCCGGGCATCCGCTCGCGTCGCGGGCGAGCGTCCGGGTGGCCGATCTGCAGGACGAGACCTTCTTGATGCTGATGCGCCAGGGCGTCCCGGATCTTCACGACGCGATCATCGCGGCCTGCGCCAGCGCGGGTTTCTCGCCGCGATCGGTGGAGTCCAACTTCCAGGTGGCCGGCCCGGGCTACGCCGATCAGATCGGGCTGGTCGCGGCCGGCTACGGGATCGCCGTCATCCCGTCCGCGGTCGCGACGGTGATGCTGCCGGGCGTCGTCTATCGTCCGCTGGTGGAGCCGGTCATCACGTTGCCCACCTCGTTGTGCTGGAGCGCGGATTCTCGAAATCCGGCGATCACCACCTTCGTCGACTACTGCTCCGCGGCCCTGGCCTCCGAGGACGCCTCCGGCTGATCGCCGTGGCCGTCAGCGCTGGCTCACAAGGTATGCCCGTAGGCTGGTACCCGTGATCGCCACCCGCCGTACCGTGCTCGCCGTTCCCGGCTCGTCCGACCGCTTCATCGCCAAGGCGCGGGAGTTGGGCGTGGACGCACTGTTCCTGGATCTGGAGGACGCGGTCGCGCCTGCGGTGAAGGTCGAGTCCCGCGCCCGGATCGTGGAGGCGCTCAACGCCGGCGAGTTCGCCGCACCGCTGGTCACCGTCCGGGTGAACGGCTGGGAGAGCCCATGGACCTACGGCGACGTGATCGAGGTGGTCACCGGCGCCGGTGCCCGGATCGATGCGCTCGTGCTGCCCAAGACCCAATCCGCCGCCCAGGTGCAGGCGCTCGACCTGCTGCTGACCCAGGTGGAGCACGCCGCCGGGCTACCGGTCGGCCGGATCGGCCTGGATGTGCAGATCGAGGACGCGGTCGGCCTGCTGCACGTCAACGAGATCGCGGCCGCCAGCCCGCGGCTGGCGAGCCTGGTGTTCGGCCCGGGCGATTTCATGGCCAGCCTCGGAATGGGCGGGCTCAATGTCGGTGCCCAGCCGGCCGGCTACCCGGCCGATGCCTTCCACCACGTCCTGATGTCGATCCTGGTGGCCGCGCGGGCGCACGGGCTGCAGGCGATCGACGGGCCGTTCGTCGCGATCCGCGACGTCGAGGGCTTCCGGCGCTCCGCCGAACTGAGCGCGGCGCTGGGCTACGACGGCAAGTGGGTGCTGCACCCGGCCCAGGTCGAGGCCGGCAACGAGATCTACTCGCCGAAGCCCGCCGACTTCGAGCGCGCGTTGCGCATTCAGCAGGCCTACGGCGAGGCGACCGCGGTCGCCGGTGGTGCGGTGGGGGCGATCGTGGTGGACGATGAGATGGTGGACGAGGCCGGGGTGAAGCTCGCCGCGGCAATCGTGGCGCGCGGACGCGCGGCCGGAATGGAGACGGTCTGATGGCACAGCAGCAGAATCCTCGCTTGGCGGATCTGTTCAAGCTGGAGTTCCCGCAGTCGGTGGGCATGTTCGCCACCTACGAAGAGGCGCAGAAGGCGGTCGACTACCTGGCGGATGCCCACTTCCCGGTGCAGAACCTGGCCATCGTCGGCACCGACCTGCGCTCGATCGAGCGGGTGCTCGGGCGCCGCACCTGGGGGACGGTGATCGGGCAGGGTGTCCAGAGCGGCCTGTCGACCGGCCTGCTGGTGACCTTCATCATGTGGGTGTTCATGCAGCCGGAGAACTTCATCGGGCTGCTCGTCTCTGCGCTGCTGATCGGCATCGTGATCGGGATCGTCTTCGCCGTGCTCGGCTACTGGATGAGCCAGGGCAAGCGCGATTTCACCTCGGTGAGCCAGACGGTCGCCACCCGTTACGAGCTGCTCAGCGAACACAAGGTGGCCGCCCAGGCCAAGGAGCTGCTGGCCGGTCTGCCGCATGCCCGAGCGGCCCAGTTCGATCCCCGGGTCGCGCAGCCCGCCGAGCGTGCCGCGGCCTACCCGCCGCCCGGCTACCCGCCGGTCGCGCCCCCGCCCGGCTATCCCGTTCCGCAGGGCTACCCGCCGGCCGGCTATCCGCCGCCCTATCCGCCCCAGCCGCCCTACGGCCAGCAGTACCCGCCCGCCGGCTGGAGCCCGGAAGCCCCGGCGTCCCCGCCCGCTGCGCCGCCCGAACACCCCACCGGTCTCGGCTACCCGCCCGAGACCGAGGAGCCGCCCGCCGTCCCGACCCCGGAGGATGGCCCCAAGCCCACCTGATCGACTGGCCGGGGCTCACGGCGTTCGCACAGCGCACAGTCTCGTCGTTCTGGCGGTCCGGTCGTTCCCATCGTGCCGACCGTCCGTCGTTCCCGCGAAGAAGGGAACCTCGTGGGTCGTCCTGGGGTCACCAGGGCAACTGCCGTCCTGATGCAGGAAAGGTGTGGTTGAAGTCCCGTACTCGGTTCTCCAACCACACCTTGTCGCGGTGTGAGGCCTGCTCAGCCGTCGACCATCTCGCCCGCCAGGAACTCGGAGTAGGCCGGCAGATCGAGCTGACCGGAGCCGGAGACCCCGATCACGATGACCGGAGACTCCCCGGTCTCGGTGGCGGCGCGGGCCTGCCGCAGCGCGCCCGCGATGGCGTGGTTCGACTCCGATGCCGGGACGATGCCCTCGGCGCGGGCGAACAGCACACCGGCCTCGAAGGCCTCCAGCTGCGGGACGGCAATCGCGTCCACCAGGCCCTCGGCGTAGCAGTGGCTGACCAGCGGGGCCATGCCGTGGTAGCGCAGGCCGCCGGCGTGCACAGGCGCCGGGACGAAGTCCGAACCCAGCGAGTACATCTTCAGTAGCGGGGTGAGCCCCGCGGTGTCGCCGAAGTCGTAGCGGTACTCGCCCTCGGTCATGGACGGCGCGGCCTTCGGCTCACAGGCGACGATCCTGGCCGCCGCCCGTCCCTCCAGGTTCTCCCGCAGGAAGGGGAAGGCCAGGCCGCCGAAGTTGGAACCGCCGCCTGCGCAGCCGAAGACGTAGTCGGCCGACGCCTCGTCGAACATCGCCAGCTGCTTGACGGCCTCCTGGCCGATCACGGTCTGGTGCAGCAGCACGTGGTTGAGCACGCTGCCCAGCGAGTAGGCCGCGTTCGGGTCGGTCGCGGCGGCCTCCACGGCCTCCGAGATCGCCATGCCGAGCGAGCCGGTGGTGTCGGGGAACTGCTCGCGCAGCGCCCGTCCGGCCTGGGTGAGCTCCGAGGGGCTGGCCACCACGTGGGCGCCGAAGGTCTCCATCAGCACATGCCGGTAGGGCTTGCCCTCGTAACTGGAGCGCACCTGCCAGATGTCGCACTGCAGGCCGAAGATCTGCGCGGCGAAGGCCAGCGCCGAGCCCCACTGGCCGGCGCCGGTCTCGGTGGTGAGCCGGGTGCGTCCCTCGAGCTTGTTGAAGTAGGCCTGCGGAACCGCCGAGTTGGTCTTGTGCGAGCCGACCGGGGAGGCGCCCTCGTACTTGTAGTAGATCCGCGCCGTGCTGCCGATCGCCTGCTCCAGCCGACGGGCCCGGAAGAACGGCGACGGCCGCCAGAGCCGGTAGATGTCGTGCACCTCCTGCGGGATCTCGATCCAGCGCTCGGTGGAGGCCTCCTGGGCGATCAGGCCCATCGGGAACAGCGGCGCCAGGTCGTCCGGGGTCAGCGGCTGCTTGGTGCCCGGGTGCAGTGGCGGCGGCGGGGGAGTCGGCAGGTCGGCAACGATGTTGTACCAGTGCGTCGGCATCTCCGCCTCGTCCAGAACGACCTTGATCTGCTTCGGATCGGACAACTTAGCTCCCTCGCCGGTGGTTGGTGACCTGCCCGGCAACGACGCCGGACGGCAGCACTCTAGTGGTGGAGCCGCGATCCGCGGAGACATGCCCGCAGGCCGACAGCATGCCGGACAGGTTCCCCGCACAAACCGGGCAAATCCGATGAGTCGGGTGGATTATCCACTCACCTGCCGCTGCCTGCCCGGATTCTGCGGCTCCGCGCCGGCTGGCTCGCCGAGATCAGAGACGATGGGCTCTGGACGGACTTATCGTTGGTCGATAACATTATCGAGTAACGATAAATGAGGAGGCCCTGATGTCGCTGATTCCGCCCCTGTTGATCCTGGGCCTCGGCCTGGTGCTGTTCGTGGTGCTGCTGATGGTGGTGGCGCTGCGCGTGGGCACGAATCTGCCCAGGGTGGCCTCCTTCGTCAGCCGTGCCACGATCGTGGTCTCGGTGCTGTGGGTGGTTGGGCTGGGGATCACCTTGTTCGCGGGCGGTCCGATCCAGGTGACCGCCCCGATCGCGCTGTTGCCATTCCAGCTCCCCGAGGGGATCGAGCTGGACGGTCTCCGGGCGACGATCCTCTCCGGCGGGTTCGACCAGGTGACCGTTCAGGCTTCGGGGTTGGGCCTGCCGACCCTGCTGGTGGTCCTGGCGGCGGCGGTGTTCGCCAGCGGCACGCTGATCGGGGTCTGCCTTGTGGTGGACCGGCTCGCCCGGTCGCTGGGGGAGGGCGACCCGTTCGCGCTCAGCGGCGAGGCGCTGCAGCGGGCGGCCTGGATCGTCCTGGTCGGCGGGACGTTGGTCTCGATGCTGGACGATGTGAGCAACTGGCTGGCCTCGACGGATCTGTTCTGGGTGACGGGCGCGTCGTGGTCCAGCGACGTGACCGATGCCTCCAGCCTGACGGAACTCGGCTGGCCCGAACCCGCTGCGTTCTCGCTCACCATCCCGTTCTGGCCGCTGGGCGCTGGGATGGTGCTGGCCCTGCTCGCCGGGGTGTTCCGGTACGGGCGGCAGCTGCGCCGCGACACCGCGGGGCTGGTCTGATGCCCCCGGAAGACGAGGCCGGACGGATCCACTGCCGGCTCGACGAACTGCTGGCTGAGCGGGAGATGACCCTCACCCGGCTCTCGGAGCTGGTGGGCGTCAGCCTGGTCAACCTATCGGTGCTGAAGAACGACCGGGCGCGCGCGATCCGGTTCTCCACGCTGACGGCGGTCTGTGATGCCCTGGACTGTTCGGTCGGCGATCTGCTGGTGGTGTGGAAGTAGGCCGGCCACTCCTCACCAGACGTTAGGCTCGTGGTCATGGCGCACCTCGAGGCGGTCTGCACCGGACGGATCCGGCCGACCGAGCACGGCGCGCTCAAGCGCACGGCGATCGACAAGCGGCCGGTTGCCGGACGGGTCCAGGTCCAGTTGCTGGGACTGGCCGGCGACGAGATCGCCGATCTCAAGCATCACGGCGGGGCCGACCAGGCCGTCTATGCCTTCGCCCGCGAGGACTACGCCTTCTGGGAGACGGAGCTGGGCCGCCCCCTGGCCGCGGGCTGCTTCGGAGAGAACCTGACCACCGTCGGTGCGGACCTCCAGAACGCCCGGATCGGCGAGCGCTGGCGGGTCGGCGAGACCTTGCTGGAGGTCAGCGGCGTCCGGATCCCGTGCGCGGTGTTCGCGGGTTTCGTGGACGAGCCGCACTGGGTGCGCCGGTTCACCGAGAACGGCGTGCCGGGGGCCTACTTCCGCGTGATCGAACCCGGCACGGTCGCGGCAGGCGACGCGATCGAGGTCATCTCGGTGCCCGACCACGACCTCACCGTGGAACTCGCCTTCCGCGCCGGCACCACCGAGCCGGAGTTGCTGCCGCTGTTGGCCACCGAACCCCGCCTCAGCTACCGCCTGCGCGCCCGGGCCGACCGCTACCTGGCTCGACTGAGCTAGGCGGTATCCCCAGGTCTTGGTATCCGCCGATCTGTAGGGGTTATCGCTGGTGAAGACAGCCTGCAATGGCGGAAACGCCGATTTGGCGGGGTTATGAGCGGCTGGATCTGGCTGGTAACCCCGCCAGATCGGCGGATGGTGCCGATGCGGGCCCTGGGAGGTCCGGTAACCCCGCCAGATCGGTGCATCCCGTCCGGATGGCTTACGTCGCTCGCCGGCGACCCGGGCGGGTTCAGCGGGACCAGATGTCGGCGATCCAGGCCTCGACCTCGTCGGGGTCGCGGGGGAGGTGGGAGGAGAGGATCTCGCAGCCGTCGGAGGTGATCGCGATGTCGTCCTCGATCCGGACGCCAATGCCGCGCAGCTCCTCGGGCACCAGCAGATCGGTGCTCTTGAAGTAGAGGCCGGGCTCGACGGTGATCACCATGCCGGGGCGCAGCGTGCCCTCGCGGTAGTTCTCGTTGCGGGCCTGGGCGCAGTCGTGGACGTCGATGCCGAGGTGGTGCGAGGTGCCGTGCACCATCCAGCGGCGGTGCTGGCCACCAGTCGTGGGGTCGAGGGACTCCTCGGCGGTGACCGGCAGGATGCCCCACTCCTCGAGCTTGCGGGCGATCACCGCGATCGCCGCCTTATGAACATCGGAGAAAGTGGCACCGGGTTTGGCGGCCGCCAAACCTGCGGCCTGGGCCTCCAGGACGGCCTGGTACACCTTCCGCTGGGCGGGGGAGTAGGTGCCGGAGACGGGCAGCGTCCGGGTGATGTCGGCGGTGTAGAGCGACTCGGCCTCGACCCCGGCGTCCAGCAACAGCAGGTCGCCGGGACGGAGTTCGCCGTCGTTGCGAATCCAGTGCAGGGTGGTGGCGTGATCGGCGCCGGCGGCGATGGTGTCGTAGCCGACCGCGTTGCCCTGGTGACGGGCATGCAGCCCGAAGACGCCTTCCACCCAGCGTTCGCCACGGCCGCGCCGGACCGCCTCGGGCAGGTCGGCCACCACCGCCTCGAAGCCGACGGCGGTCATCCGGCAGGCCTCGCGCAGCTCGTCCAGTTCGAAGGCGTCCTTGACCAGGCGCAGCTCGCTGAGCGCGATGGTGAGTTCGTTGTCGCGTGACGTCGCCGCGGCGACATCCACCTCGGACGCGGTCCGCAGGGCGTCGACCCGGGCGGTGAGCGTCTCGTTGGCATCCCGGACGATGCGCAGCGGGACGTCCGGCACTCCGGCGGCGAGCGCCGCGTACAGCCCGTCGATCGGCACGACGCGCAGGCCGGTCAGAGCGGACATCTCGTCCAGCGACTCGCGCTGGCCCACCCACATCTCGCCGTAGCGGGCATCCGCGTAGAACTCGGGGTCGGTGCGGGGGGCGCGCGGTTTGAAGTAGAGGGCGGCTTCTCCGCCCGGCTCGATGATCAGGACGGCGTCCGGCTCGCGATCGCCACCCAGGCCGGTGAGGTGGACGAAGGCCGAATGGGCGCGGTAGCGGAAGTCGGTGTCGTTGGAGCGGACCTTGAACGCCCCGGCGGGAATCACCAGCCGCTCCCCGGGGAACTGGGCGGCGATGGCCTCGCGGCGGGCCGCCGTCCACGCGGTCGCGGGCAGTGGCTGGGGCAGCTCGGCGGGGTACGGCGCCCAGTCTTCGCAGATGAACCGCTTGAACGGTTCGGAGAACGGGGTCTGCCGGTTGGGGAGTTCGGTGGGCTGCTCAGTCACGCTCCCAGCCTATTCGGATCCTCACCGTCGCGTACGGACCCACCGGCCCGACCCTCGCCGAGAGCCAGCCTTCGTGCGCGAGGGCCAGCGTTGAAGGCCGGCTTTCGGTGGGTAGGGCTGGCCCTCGCTGTGAGTGGGAGTGGAGTGGCGGAGCGGCCACCCGGCTGGGCCGGTAGAGTCGTCCCACAACACAAGGAGGCGAGATGTTGGCTGCTCCGCAGGCGCAACGCAGGCTGCTCGACCTGCAGGCCATCGACACGGCGATCGCCCAGCTGGAACACCGCCGCAAGGCGCTGCCCGAGCACGCCCAGATCGCGGAGGGCCAGAAGACCCGCGCCCAGCTCAGCGAGTCGATCGTGGCCGCGAACACCGTGGTGGGCGACCTCGAACTCGACCTGCAGAAGGCCGAGGCAGACCTGGTGCCGGTGCGCGAGCGGCTGGCTCGCGACCAGCAGCGCGTCGACTCCGGGACGGTGACGGACGGCAAGCAGCTCACGGCGCTGATCGACGAGATCGAGCATCTCAAACGCCGGATCTCCGACCTGGAGGATGTCGAGCTCGAGGTGATGGAGAGCCACGAGGCGGCCACCGGGAAGCACACGATGCTGGTCACCGAGCGGACCGAGATCGAGGATTCGCTGCGCGCCCTGATCGCACGTCGCAACGAGCAGACCGCGGTGATCGACGCCGACCTGGCCCAACAGCGGACCGCCCGCGAGAAGATCACGGCGGAACTGCCGGCCGAGCTGGTCGCCCTCTACGGACGTATAGCCGAGCGGAACGGCGGCGTGGGGGCGGGGGCGCTGCAGGGCCGGCGCTGCGGGGCCTGCCAGTTGGAGGCAACGGCGTCGGCGCTGGCCGCCTACCAGTCGGCCGCGGCCGACGAGGTGCTGCGCTGCGAGGAGTGCGATCGGATCCTGGTTCGCGAGGCCGACTGATGGCGCGTCCGCCCATCGTGCGGCAATCCGGCCCGTCCATCTTCGACGAAGACAAGCCGGCGCCCGTGCCGGTGACCTCTGGACGGCGGCTGATCGTCGAGGCGGACGGTGGTTCGCGCGGCAACCCCGGGCCGGCCGCCTACGGGGCGCTGGTCCGCGACGCGGAGACCGGCGAGGTGCTGAACAGCGAGGGACTGACCCTCGGCGTGGCCACCAACAACGTGGCCGAATACTCCGGCCTGATCGCTGCCCTGGAGATGGCCCAGGCTATCGACCCCGGCGCCGCGGTGGACGTTCGGATGGATTCCAAGCTGGTGATCGAGCAGATGGCCGGACGCTGGAAGGTCAAGCACCCCGCCATGAAGCCGCTGGCGCTGAAGGCCCAGCGGTTGCGTCCGGTGCAGGTCACCTGGACGTGGGTGCCCCGCGCAGAGAACAAGGCTGCCGACGCCCTGGTGAACGCGGCCCTGGACGGGAACCCGCGTCCGCGTGGCTGAAGCGGCGGCCGAGTCCTCACCTGGGCCCGCGGGACAGTCAGGGATGCGCCTCGTCGGCCTCGCTCGGATCGTCGTCGCGGCGGCGATCGTGGCCGCGGTGGTTGCGACGCACCTTGAGGTGGCCTCGCGTGGGCCGGTGAACCCCTTCAACCTGTACGGCTACTTCACGATCCAGTCGAACCTCATTGCCGCGGCGTCGTGGTTCATCGCCGGTGCCCTCGCGGTCCGTGGCCGCACCCGGAGCGTCGGGGTGAGTCTGCTGGGAGCCATCGCCACCACCTGCCTGGTGATCGTCGGCCTGGTGTACGCCGTGCTGCTGGCGCCGCTGGGCGCGGCTGGCGGCGTCCCGCTGCCGTGGGCCAACCTCGTGCTGCACGTCGTCTCCCCGCTGGCAGCGGTCATCGACTGGACGCTGGTCGGTGACCGGATGCGGCTGTCACTGACGTCGCTGTGGGTGATCCTGGTGTACCCGATCGTCTGGACGGCGGTCGTGCTGATCCGCGGCGCCACCGACGGCTGGGTGCCCTATCCGTTCCTCGATCCCGCGCAGGGGTACGGCGTGGTCGCCGGCTACGCCGCAGCCATCGCTGTGCTCTTCGCGCTCGCCGGCGGCGCCGTTCTCCTGGCGTCTCGACTGGGGCTCCGCTCACCGCCCCGATAGCCCTGTGGTCCGGACCAGCGGGCCCGGTCGCCGACATCGGCGCCACTCACCAATCCGTCGCTATCCGATCACCGGGCGAGTGCCCGAACGGCTGAGCCGGAAGGCCGTCAACCCCAGGACGACGGTGAGCAGGGCGCCGGCGAACGACGCGGGGGAGCGCTCGTCGCCGAGGCGGGGGATGAGCGCCGGCGCCAGCCGGTAGCCCTGGATGGTCAGGAGCCCGACGTAGCAGGCGAAGCCCCCGATCGGGCCGAGCGTTCGTCCGAGCAGCCCGACCATTCCACACACGGCACCCAGGAGCGCTGCGGTCTGTAGGGCACCGAGCAGGTAGATCTCGACTGGGAACACGACGAGGGCTTCGGGAACGAACCAGGTGAAGCGGTCGTCCAGGTTGTACAGCCATCCGACCAGGGCCTGGGTGCCGGCGAAGGCGGCGATGACCACCGTCGCCGCGATCGTGTCCCGCCGGTGGGGATGGGTCACCGCCTGCAGGTCGATCCAGTCGGCGCGGGACAGGGTGCCCCACAGCGCCATGGCGCCGGTGGCGAAGGGGACGAAGGTCCACAGCGACGCGGCGTACTGGTCGTTCTCCGGCGCCCAGGGGCCGATCATTCCGGGCCAGCCTCGGAAGTAGACGACCAGGAGCGCTGCCACCCACAGGGTGAGCGTCAGCCCCAGCCGCCGCCCGGCGGCCCAGCTCCGCCAGTCCCGCAGCGGGTGTGGTGATCGTCCTACGTCGGACCAGGCGGCGGACGTCCCAACGGTGGCGGGCGGTGCTTCGGTCATCGGCGGCCGATCAGCGGACGGACGCCCGAGCGGCTGACCCGGAACGCTGCCAGCCCCAGGGCCACGGTGAGCGCGGCGCCACCGACGGACAGCGCCGAGTGCGGCTCGTTCACGCGGGGGATCAGGTCGGGTGCCAGCCGCTCGCCCTGGATGGTGAGGAGGGCGCTGAGGCTCATCAGCGCCGTCAGCGGCCCGAGCAGTCGTCCCAGTAGCCCCACCATTGCGCAGCTGGCGCCCAGCACAGCTCCGACCTCCAGCCCCCAGATCCAGAACCAGCCCGTGGGCGGCGGCGGAAGCCGCGTCTCCGACACGAACCGCAGATAGAGGTCCGTCGCTTCGAACAGCCAGCTGACCAGCGGAGGAATGCCGGCGAAGGCGACCACGATCACTCCGGCCGCCAGCGTGTCCCGGCCGTGTGGGTGGGTCACCGCCTGCAGGTCGATCCAATCCATGCCGGGCAGCACCCCGTAGAGCGCGATGGCGCCGGCCAGCGTCGGAACCGCGCTGATCACGAAGATGCCGTACTCGTCCTCCCAGGGACTCCACGGCCAGATGCCGGCGACCCACCACCACAGGTAGACGCCGAGGAGGGCCAGCAGCCACAGCACCCCGACCAGCCACGGCCGCCGTCCGGAGGCCCAACCGCGCCAGCCGGTCATCGGGGGAAGTCCTGCTCGGTGAGGGTGCATGCCTCCAGCAGCGGGCGGTTCTGTTGGTACCAGTCGCGGAACTCCTCGTCGGTGAGCTGATCGAGATAGTGGTCGGCGATCTCGGAGCTGCGATCCGGGTAGGCGATCAGGGCGAACTGCTCGCTCGCCAGCGGATCGTCTGCGGTGGCGGCCGCCGCCCGCCGGCTCACCTGGAGGATCACGCTCTCCTCCAGGTCGCCGGTCTCGAGCTGCGCCTCGTCGGTCAGGTCGCTGCAGCGCTCGTCGGCTGATGGGTGTGGCTGGAACAGGTTGCGGACAATGCTGTTCATGTTCTCCATCCAGGCGTGCCGACCGCTGCCGAGGCGGTTGATGGTGTCCCTGGTGGGAACCGGGTTCTCCACGTAGCCGGACTGATCCTGGGTGAACGTGGTCTGTGCGGCGACCT
>Ga0209793_1001145_pt1 | contig 19036 bp, 20 predicted proteins | sample EBPBio122009_DNA_FD_185863 | JGI IMG/M metagenome (GOLD analysis project Ga0209793, IMG submission 185863) | Wastewater treatment Type I Accumulibacter community from EBPR Bioreactor in Madison, WI, USA - Reactor 1_2/2/2009_ DNA (SPAdes) (version 2) | ecosystem: Engineered > Bioreactor > EBPR >... | reverse complement strand
GATAAAACCGGAGGCTGTTGTAACCCCTGCGCGAATGGGGGTCCCGTTTGGATGCCGATCACCCCATTTGCGGGGTCCTTATTCCATGCTTAATCACACCGGAGGACGGTCGAAGGACAAGCTTGAGGCCGGTCTGCGGGAGGCGACCCGCAAGCAGGAGGCCATTGCCAATCAGATCACCGAGCGTCTGCTTGCCGGCCAGCCGAAGATCGATGCCTTCGACCGCATGCTCGACGAGCTGCAGAAGCAGTGCGAAGCGATGCGGCAGGAGCTCGACCAGGTGTCGACGAGTAGGAAGGCGGCATTCAAGCCCTTCACCCTCAACCCGTCCCTATGCAAGCTCATGACGAAGGCGCGGACGATGGCCGTACAGGCCGGCAAGTCCGAGCATGACGCGGTGAAGGAACATTTCAACGTTGTGAGAGAGCTGGTTCAGAAGGTGGTTGTCGCTCCCTTCCCTTACGGAAAGTCTGCGGACCTGACGATGCACGGCCGCCTTGCCACAATCCTTGCGTCGATGAAGGCGTTCCACGAGCACAGCAAAGCGATGCGCGCGGATTTCACGGAGAACTATGCGCGCCGTGTGAAGGATGGTGGGCTGAAGGGACAGAAGGAGAAGCTGGACTTTGTAGTCCGCTTCCGCGCCGTCCTCGCTGAAGAGGAGGCAGACTGGAAGCGGCTACAAGTTTCAGTGGTTGCGGGGGCACGCAACTACCGATACCGACATTCGCTCCAAGTTGCTGTTTAGTCCGGGTGGGATGGCACTGGCAGAGTTGCATCGCGCGCGATGCAGCCTCTAAGGGAGCCGCAAAGATGTCTGGAGTTCATCGACAAAAATGGACCAAAAAGGAAAAGCCGCCACACTTCGCAGTGTGACGGCTTCCTGAACTTGATCAGCCGATGCCTGATCGTGAGGCTTTTTCCCCTTACAGGATGGCCACCTCGGGCGCCGCTCGGACCTGCACGTCGCCGTGCTTGATGTTTTGAGACCGTGAGGCATAGGCACGGTCTGTCTTGATGGGTGAAGAAATAGCGCAACAGGCCTCAAATGTCAATCATGATGACGGTCTCACCGCGTTCAAGTCGCTCAACAGGCAGACCCCACGCTCTACGATCGCACCCTGCTCTCGCAGACATTCCGCCACAGAGATAATCGATGTTCCGGACGACACAAGGTCGTCGATCAGCGCAATCCTCTGCCCTTCCAGCGCCGGCACTTCTCCGCTTACGGTAAACGGCTGAAAGAAGCGCCGCATCGGTTTGGCAACTTCCTTCATCTGGAAATCCGTATCCCGCTTTGCCCTTCTCAGTTGGCCGAGTTCGGCCTTGAAAGCTCTTTCATCACGATCTTTCGCAAACTGCGGAAAGCTGGCGTCAATGGCGTCCAGAACCTCACCGACCGTCCGCTTGCGCAGAAAGTTCGATTCTACGAGTGGCAACCCCGACACCTCAGCTACACGCTTCGCAAACAAACGACACAGCGGCTTACTCGACGGAACATCTACCAGAGCATCGACCTTCAGGTCGCCGACGAACGCAGCGAGGATCTCATCAGCGCGCTTGTACAGCATCTGGTGGTACATTGGCTGCATACGATAGCCGTTCATCTCTTTGATAGCGTAAACCAGCGGATTGCCATCACGATCATGCCCCTTCGTGGTCTTGCGGCGGAAGACATATTGAATCCGCAGCCCGTGTATCGCGCCCTCTGTCGGATTTCCTTCGATGGAGGTATCCACGAGTTCCTGATGGGAGTGGTCGATAATCACCGTCTTGTTGGCGTAAACATTTATCCCCAAGAACCCTCAACCTCCCGCCTTACCCATGTAAACAGAACAGCACATCTGCCGTATGCGAAGTCTTTGTGTATATGACCTCGCTCTGAGAAGCACACGCAAATGGTGCCCTGCACGACATTGAAGCGAATTAGTTCCCCAGACGCCGCGCCTTGGCGAAGCCGCGATCCGTGGCGATGAATCGCTCCAGCATCGGCACGATGAGTCTGACGGGATCAGCGGCGGGCTGGCCGCTTTCGCGGGCCAGAACATCTGCATAAGCAGTGAGATCACGATGCAGTTGCCCGGGCAGTTCCACCGTCACCTTCACGGGCTTGTCCTCGGTGAGCGGTCCAAGTTTCAGCTTTGCCATGGTCAATTCCTGTAAGGTTCGAGCACAAGGTCGCGGGTGACGATGACCCTGACCGGATAGCCAGGCCGGATGGTCAGCGTTGGGGCAACCTGCAACTGGCGCTGGACGATCTGCTGTCCGGCCTGATTGATGGTATCCTGCGCGCCGTCGCGGATGGCGCGGATCAGGCGGTCTTCGTCGTCGGTCGCCAGCTCCGTACCGATGCCGAGCAGCGTGGACAGGCCCGCCGCTTTCATCAGATCCCACCAGTGGTAATCGACGCCATCTTCCAGACCGGCATAACCGGCAGCATCCGCACCGGGCTGACGCTCCAGCACGATGGAGCGGCCATTGGGCAGGATCAGACGGTTCCAGACGAGCAGGACACGGCGCTGGCCGAAGGTCACACCGGCATCGTACTGGCCGATGATGCGCGTTCCCTGCGGGATCAAGAGCAGCGCGCCGGTCGGGCTGTCATAGACGTTTTCCGTGACCTGCGCGGTGATCTGGCCAGGCAGATCGGAACGGATGCCGGTAATCATCGCAGCCGGAATCACGGCCCCAGCCTGAAGAATGTAGGGCGACGCTGGGGCCATGATCCGATCCGTAGCAACGGTCTGGCGATCCACCGGACCATTCAGAAATGCCGTGTGTCGGTCCTGCGTGGCGGGCTGACCGCCAAGGTCGAGACCTGCAAGGCCCGGAATCGTGGAGCCGGGTATTGTCGCTGATCGCTGCCCCGACTGGAAGAATACAGTGCTAAGACGTGCGGCTTCTTCCTCGGCGAGACGGCGCTCCTCGGCAGGGTCACGGGTTGGTGTTACCATAGCGGGCGGCGTAACGGGTTGCCCCCTGTTCTGAGCGTCGAGAATCGGGCCACCGAGGTCGCCCGGCAAAGCTGGTCCCAGAACAGGGCCGGTATAATCGCGCGGCAGTCCTGCCAGCCCGTCCGCTGTTGCGCGGTTCTCGGTCGAGTAGAGTTCCTCGGCATTTCCGCCCATGTCACGAGTCTGGAGCGCATAGATCAATGCGCCGCCAATGCCGAGGAGCGCGACGGCGCCCACACCGGCCAGCATCTTGCGTGAGAGGCGGGTGACGCGCGGCGGCTCGGCGCGCAGACGCATAGGAGGCGCGCTGGTGGTCGTATCTTCGCTCATGACGGATTCTCCCCGGTCTTCGCGGGCTGGGCCGCCTGCCTTTGTTCAACGCGGACAATCCTGACGGTCTGCTGGCGATCGCCGCTGCCAAGGCGCAACTCAGCTGCCCCGAACAGGCGATCCACGATCAGGATGTTCTGGTGAATGCGGCTGTTAACGATCTGCGTTTCGCCCTCGGAGCCGATGACGAAGAGCGGCGGCATCTCGCCCTGCACGATGCCGCGCGGGAAGACGACATAGACACGGCGGCCATCGTCGAAGACAGAAATAGGCCGCCATGGCGGCGTGTCACCGGTCAGTCCGTAACGATAGTTTCGGGCCGTCTCGACAGGGATGATGGGGGCTGGCGGAACGGTCACGCGCTGACCGGCAGGTAGCGCGGGATAAGCCCAAGCCACAGCGGGCATATAGAGCGCCGCGCGGGCGCGAAGCTCAATGAGATAGACGCGGCGATCCGTGCTGATGACAAGATTGGTGGAAATATCCTCACGGGTCGGTTTGACGAGGATATGGACGCGGCGGCTTGTACCCGATCCGCTTTCTGTATCGCCAATGATCCATCGGGCGGTGTCGCCTGCTGCAATCGGTCCCGCGCCATTCAGGCTTTCGCCGGGTTCCAGCGCGATTGTCGTGATCTGCCCCGGTGCGGCATAGACCTGAAACAGCGCACCTTCCGACCAGGGATAGATCTGGATGGCGTTGTAATAGCCTTCCCGGCGTGGTTCGACACGGGCGGCGGCATTGGCGTTCTCGACGCGACCAGTCGGTGTTCCGGCAGCGGTTCCGCCGCGCGCCACAGTCCATGCCGGCGGCGTGTGCAAAGGCCGGGGCCGGTCATCGGCAACGGCTGTCGGCACGACAGGAAGCGATGGGACGTCGGCGTCATAGCTGAACTGCGGCGCTTTGTTGGTGGCGCAACCGGCCAGCATGGTCGCTGACAGCAATAAAGCCGCCAAAGCGGGTTTACGGAAAACCGGCAAGCCGGAATTACAAACCATTGTGCGGGTCATTGGCTCATCTCCCGCGACCATGAAATTGCATTGACGTAGATGCCGAGCGGATTGGCGCGCAGGCGTTCAGCATCACGTGGCGTCTGGATCACGATGGTCAGGATCGCGGTCCAGCGTTCGGTGGTGGAGAGCTGGCCGTTTTGGTAATGGCGCTCGGTCCAGGCGACACGGAAGCTGTCATTCGAGGCGCGGATCACCGACGACACCTCGACCGCGATCTGCTGACGCCCGACCTTGGTGAAGGGGTCATTAGCACGGGCATAATCATTGAGGGTTGCCGCACCCCGATCCGTGGTGAACTCATAGGCGCGCAGCCAGTTCTGTCGCACGATGATGGCGTCGGACGGGATCGAGCGCGTCTGCTCGATGAAGCGGCCGAGATGGAATGCGATCTGGGGATCGGTCGGACGGTATTCAGCCACGGCGGGCGCAACGGCCTGCGACTGGCCGAGATTATCGACCTGCACCACCCAGGGCACGACCGTCCCGCGCGCCGATTGCCAGACAAGGGCCGAGGCGAAACCGGCCGAGAGGATCAGCGAGCCGAAGGCCATGATGCGCCAGTTCTTTGCCTGCACGCGAGCCGAACCGATGCGCTCATCCCAGGCTTGAGCAGCTTTCTGATAGGGCGTCTCGGGTTCGGGTGACTTGCCGTAATGGGCAGATGGACGTTTGAAGATGTTCATGAGCGGTCACTTTCAGAAAGATTGATGGAAGAGCCGCCGCCATGGCTGTCGCCGGAGCGCACGGCATGGGCGGCCATCGACGTGCCGTGGCTAAGTGTCTGCTTTCGCTGCATCTGCTTTGCCCATGCCGGAGAGCCGCCAGCCTGCGTGGCGGGTGACGGGGCAGCGCTTGCTGCCTCGCTGGCGCCTCCGACTGTTCCAGCCGTGGAAGAGCCGCCGGTGACGCCGAATCCGGCACGCGCTCCATCGGAAAAGCTGGACTTGACGCTTTCCGATGCCTTCGAGGCGGCGCGTTTCAGGGGCGATGCGGCGGCAGAGCCTGCGGCTCGGGCAACACCGCCCAGACCGGAGGCGACACCGGCAGCGCCAGACTGGCCAAGCGAACCGACACTATAGGCGGCGCTCGCCGCACCTGCGGCGGCAGCACCACCCCGAACGGCAGCCGCTCCACCAGAGAGCGCTGCTGCTCCTCCTTTCGCGGCCATGCCTGCGGCGGCACCCCCGGCAAGCATCATGCCGCCTGCGGCAAGGCCGGTTCCAACGGCAGCACCTGCGCCAAGCTGCGGGCCGCCTGAGACGAGACCGGAAGCGATGCCGGGACCGAATATGCCAAGACCAAGAAGGGACAGGGCTGCCAGCACGATCGCCATGGCATCGTCGATGGTCGGCGTCACGCCGCCAAAGCCTGCCGTGAACTGCGAGAACAGCGTCGATCCGATGCCGATGATGACTGCCAGGACCAGCACCTTGATGCCGGAGGACACTACATTGCCGAGAACGCGCTCGGCCATGAAGGCGGTCTTGCCGAAGAGGCCAAAGGGGATCAGTACAAAGCCAGCCAACGTGGTCAGCTTGAACTCGATCAGCGTGACGAAGAGCTGCACAGCGAGAATGAAGAAGGCCAGCAGCACCAACACCCAGGCAAACATCAGACAGGCGATCTGGATGAAATTCTCGAAGAACGACCAGTAGCCCATCATGTCGGCGATGGATTCGAGCAACGGGCGACCAGCATCAAGGCCAGTCTGCGCCACCTTGCCGGGACGCAGCAGATCGGCGGCGGAAAAGCCGGTGCCCGAACCCTTGAGGCCCAGACCGGCAAAGCTGTCGAAGATGATCTGGGCGAGACTGTTCCAGTTGCCGATCAGATAGGCGAAGACGCCGACAAAGAGCGTTTTCTTGACCAGCCGGGCGATGATGTCGTCATCCGCACCCCAGGACCAGAACAGTGCCGCCAGCGTCACGTCGATGACGATGAGCGTGGTGGCGATGAAGGCGACTTCACCGCCAAGCAGGCCGAAGCCGCTGTCGATATAGGAGGTGAATACGCCTAGAAACGAGTCGATGACGCCGGTGCCGCCCATGGTTCACTCTCCCCCGTTCTGATGCGGGGCGGCGGGCACCGGCGTCCGGCCGAGAAAGCGGTCGCGGTTCTCGGCCCAGGTGGCGAGGCAACCGGGATCACTGACGGCGGCCTCGCCTAACTGCTGGCAACGGCGCAGGCTTTGGCGCAACGGATCGGCAGAGGGCTGAAGCGATGGCACCGGGCGGTTCTGCGCCGGTTCGTCCTCGCGGGTCATTTCGATCACCGTGGCGGTGATTGCGATGGCCACGAATATGATCGCGCCCAGCCGTGCCAGCATCTTGCCATCCATGTCGCGCCCCTCCTGTCCGGTCAGTTGTTGCCGTTGCCGAACATCCGGGCATTGCCGGGCTGGTAGCCCGATCCCGGCGTCAGGAAGCGTTCACGCTGGACGCGGCCCTGTTCGGCGGCAGTGGCACGCTCGGCCTCGATCAGCGCCTCCGAGCGGCCATTGGCCGACATCAGGGCGATCAGGTCGGAAAGCTGCTGCGACTGGAGGGCGAGAAGCTGATTGCCAGCCTGCGTTGCCTGCAAGGCGCCAGTGGCGTTCTGGCTCTGCCCGACCAGAGCGGACATCTCGGCGCGGTTGGTGTCGATATTGCCGACAACACCGGCCTGCACGCGCATGGCGTCCTGCAATCCGCCAACCGTGTTCTGCCAGCGAGACCGGGCATCTTCGACAAGCTGGGTGTCGGTGGCAGAGAGCGAGACATTGCCGTATTTTTGGCTAAACATCTGATCGACGTTCTGGACGTCGAAGGCGATGTTCTGTGCCTGGGCCAGAAGCTGCTGCGTGCGCTGGACGTTCTGCTGTAAGGTCTGGAGCGATGAATATGGCAGGCTGGTCAGGTTACGCGCCTGATTGATGAGCATCTGCGCTTCGTTCTGAAGCGAGGTGATCTGATGGTTGATCTGCTCCAGCGTGCGTGCGGCCGTGAGCAGGTTCTGCGCATAGTTGGTCGGGTCATAGACGATACGGCCGAAACCAAAGGCGTGAGCCTGGCTTGTCAGGATTGGTGACAACGCAACCGGCATGGCGAAGGTCAATGCCAGCATGGATGCACTGGCAAAACGGGCAATAGGGATACGGATCATGACAAGGTCTCCTCCTCCTGGATGTCGTCGGGGTGGATTGGATCTTGCCTGACCGGCTGATCGGGCTCGGGCCGTTCGGCAAGATTGGTGAGATCGGGGATCAGCTCGGCCGCCCATTCGACGCCGCGATCGCGCAGCCAGGCGGCGAGGAAGCCGTCCTGCCCATGCTCGGCGACGAGATCGGCGATGCGGGTCTGATCGGTTTTTGATGATGCTGCGCAGAGCCCGAGGCCGACTTCGGAAAGACCCAGCTCGAACAGGCGATTGCCACGGCGCGATTGGCAGTAATAATCCCGCTTGGGCGTTGCCCGTGCGAGGATCTCGATCTGCCGATCATTGAGGCCGAAACGGCGATAGATCGCGGTGATCTGCGGCTCGATGGCCCGTTCGTTCGGCAGAAGCAGCCGTGTCGGGCAGCTTTCGATGATGGCGGGTGCGATATTGCTCCCGTCAATGTCCGAGAGCGACTGCGTGGCGAAGATGACGCTGGCGTTTTTCTTCCTGAGCGTCTTCAGCCATTCGCGGAGCTGGTTGGCGAACCCCTCGTCATCCAGCGCCAGCCAACCTTCGTCGATGATAAGCAGGGTTGGCCGACCGTCGAGCCGGTCGCCGATCCGATGAAACAGATAGGCCAGCACAGCCGGCGCAGCGCCTGTTCCCACCAGTCCCTCGATCTCGAAGGCTTGCACATCGGCGTGGCCGAGATGTTCGGCCTCGGCATCGAGCAACCGGCCATAGGCGCCACCAATGCAATAGGGTCGCAGCGCCTGCTTGAGGTCATTGGATTGCAAGAGGACCGCGAGGCCGGTGATGGTGCGCTCGCTGACGGGTGCGGATGCGAGTGAGGTCAGCGCCGTCCAGATGTGCTCCTTCACCTCCGGCGTGATGGTCATGCCTTCACGCATCAGAATGGCGGCGATCCAGTCAGCGGCCCATGACCGCTCATAGGCATCATCAATCCGCGCGAGCGGTTGCAGGGAAACGGAAACCTCCGATCCCTCGGTCAACCCGCCGCCGAGGTCATGCCAGTCGCCGCCCATGGCGAGCGCGGATGCCCGGATCGAGCCCCCGAAATCGAAAGCGAAGATCTGGCTGCGTTCATAGCGGCGGAATTGCAGCGCCATCAGCGCCAGCAGCACGGACTTGCCCGCACCGGTCGGGCCAACGACGAGGGTATGGCCCACGTCGCCAACATGAAGGGAAAGCCGGAACGGCGTCGAACCCTCGGTTTTGCCGTAAAGCAAGGGGGGCGCTCCGAGGTGTTCGTTACGTTCCGGCCCCGCCCACACGGCCGATAGCGGGATCATGTGAGCAAGGTTGAGCGTCGAGATCGGAGGCTGCCGGACGTTGGCGTAAGCGTGTCCGGGGATCGAGCCAAGCCAAGCATCGACGGCATTGACAGTTTCCGGCATGGCCGTGAAATCACGGCCCTGAATGATCTTCTCGACCAGCCGCAGCTTCTCATCAGCGATCCGGGGATCGGCGTCCCAGACCGTGACAGTGGCTGTGACATAGGCCATGCCCGCGACGTCAGCGCCGAGTTCCTGCAAGGCCATATCGGCATCGAGCGCCTTGTTGGACGCATCGGTGTCCACCAGCGCCGATTGCTCGTTGGTCATCACCTCCTTGAGGATCGCTGCGATGGATTTGCGCTTGGCGAACCACTGGCGGCGGATTTTGGTCAGGAGCTTCGTCGCATCCGTCTTGTCCATCAGGATGGCGCGGGTGGACCAGCGATACGGGAACGCGAGCCGGTTCATTTCGTCGAGCAGGCCGGGTGTGGTCGCGGTCGGGAAGCCGATGATGGTCAGGATGCGCAGATGCTGATCGCCCAGGCGCGGTTCCAGCCCGCCGGTCAGTTGCTGATCGGCCAGCAGTGCATCGAGGTGCATCGGCACCTCGGGCACGCGCACACGATGACGGTTGGTGGAAATCGCCGAATGGAGATAGGTCAGCGTGCCAGCATCATCGAGCCAGCGGCATTCCGGCATGAAGCCGTCCAGCAGCGCCAGCACGCGGTCAGTGCGGTCGATGAAGCCACGCATCAGTTCATGCGGATTGACGCCGGATTGCTCACGGCCTTCATAGAGCCAGGCCTCAGTGCGGGCCGCGTCCTCGGCGGGTGGAAGCCAGAGGAAGGTCAGGAAATAGCCCGACACGAAATGCGTACCCGCTTCCTCGAACCCGGCTTTGCGCTCGGCATCGACCAGCGCGGAGGCCGCATCTGGAAATCGGCTCGCGGGATAGGTCGCCGCCTCGGAGCGCTGTGCCTCGACGAAGATCGACCAGCCCGAACCCAGACGGCGCACGGCGTTGTTGATGCGACCGGCGACGGCGACCAGCTCGGCGGCGACGGCAGAATCCAGATCCGGCCCGCGAAACTTCGCGGTCCTCTGGAAACTGCCATCCTTGTTCAGCACGACACCGGGGCCAACCAAGGCCGCCCATGGCAGATAGTCGGAAAGTCGAGCAGAAGTGCGGCGATATTCGGTGAGGTTCATCATGCTCGCGCCCTCACACCGACAAATGGCCGGGGATACGCAGATGCCTGCGCCCGACCTCTACAAAGAGCGGATCGCGTTTGGCTGCCCAGACCGCGAGGAAGTGTCCGACCGCCCATATGGCGATGCCAACCAGCCAGAGACGAAGGCCGAGGCCGACTGCCCCGGCCAGCGTGCCGTTGACGATGGCGATGGAGCGCGGAGCGCCGCCGAGCAGAATATGCTCGGTCAGCGCCCGATGGACCGGGATCGTGAATCCCGGCACCGCGTCGAGCTGTTCGAGGCCGCCCGCCATCAGATGAGCGCCCCGCCGCCGAAGGAGAAGAACGACAGGAAGAAACTTGATGCGGCGAAGGCGATGCTGAGGCCGAAGACGATCTGGATCAGGCGGCGGAAACCGCCCGACGTGTCGCCGAAGGCCAGTGCAAGGCCGGTGGCGATGATGACGATGACCGCGATGATCTTGGCGACCGGCCCCTCGATCGACTGGAGGATCGATTGAAGCGGGGCTTCCCAGGGCATCGACGAGCCGGATGCGTGTGCGGCGGGTGCCAGCATCAAGCTGATGGAAACAGTCGCGGCGGCAGTTGCCATGATGCGGCAGCCGCGCGAAATCGTGCGGATCATGAAGGATCTCCTTTCGAGGTGGTAGCAGGGGTAATGGCGTAGTCGCCGTCCGGCCCCAGCCCATCGACGCGGGCGAGTTCGACCAGCCGGCGCGACGATCCGCGCCCGGCAAGGACAGCAACAAGGTTGATGGTCTCGGCGATCAGCGCGCGCGGGACGGTGATGACGGCTTCCTGGATGAGCTGTTCGAGGCGGCGCAGCGCACCGATGCCCGAACCGGCATGGATGGTGCCGATGCCGCCGGGATGTCCCGTCCCCCAGGCTTTGAGCAGATCGAGAGCTTCGGAACCACGAACCTCGCCGACCGGGATGCGATCAGGGCGAAGGCGCAGCGAGGAGCGCACCAGATCGGAAAGCGTGGCAACGCCATCCTTGGTGCGCATGGCGACAAGGTTGGGTGCTGCGCATTGCAGTTCGCGCGTGTCTTCGATGATGACGACGCGATCCTGTGTCTTCGCCACTTCAGCCAGCAGCGCATTGGTCAATGTGGTTTTGCCGGTGGAGGTGCCGCCTGCGACGAGTATGTTGGCGCGTGTGGCGACGTTCAGGCGCAGCACTTCAGCCTGAAGGCTGGTCATGATCCCGGCGGTCACATAGTCATCCAGGGTGAACACCGCGACGGCGGGCTTGCGGATGGCGAAGGCAGGCGCGGCGACAACGGGCGGCAATAGCCCCTCGAACCGTTCGCCGGTTTCGGGAAGCTCTGCCGAGACGCGCGGGTTGCGGGCATGAACCTCTGCCCCGACATGATGGGCGACGAGACGCACGATCCGCTCGCCATCGGCGGCGGACAGCTTCTCCCCCCTATCGGCCAGACCATCGGACAGCCGGTCCACCCAGATGCGGCCATCCGGGTTCAGCATCACCTCGACCACACCGGGATCTTCCAGAAACCGAGCGATGGACGCGCCGAGCGCCGTGCGCAGCATCCGCGCACCGCGGGCAATTGTTTCCGGTTTCTGATGTGATGCGGTCATGGCGGCCCCGTTCATGACGGGGCGCGCAAAAGACGGACCCCGGATCGGGGTCGATTAAAAGAACCTGATTTTGGGCTGTTTCAACAGATGTTTACGCGCGTGCGGCCATCGGCGGGGCCTGGCGGTGAATAGGACGGGTTCAAATCCTGAGGCTAATCCCCATCGCCTTCGGACACACCCTCCGGCGGGGTGTCGTGTAGCGCAGCTATGTCGTGCGATATTTCTTTGAGGAACCTGTCACCGGTGGCGAGGCGCTTACCAAGCGACTGCATGAATCCCTCGAAACGCTCGTTTCCCTTGATGCGCGCAGATTGTTTTGCACTGTCCGGCAGCGGCGGCGTGAGGGTCAGCCAGAATTGTACAAATAGCGAAAGGGTTTCGCCCAGCACGGCGATATCCTCGTCCAGTATGTCGAACTGACGGCCAAGCTTGTCCAGGCGGCGCGACATGGCGGCTTCCAGCCGTTCAGTCGTATCGCCTGACATGAAGGATGCTACCGCGGCCTCGATCACTGCGGATTTCGAGACATTGCGGCGCAAGGCCAGCGCTTCCACCTGGCTCAGCAGAGCGGGATCGAAGTAGACATTCATGCGGGTGCGCGTCGTCATGCCTGTCTCCGCTCTCAAAGCTCGATGCCGTCATTTGGGTCAAGTGACGCCTGTCGCGCCACCATGCGCATACGCTGGCGCATGGCACGGGCCTTGGCGGCATCGACGTCCGGCTCATCATCGAGGAAATCGAACTCCTGCGATGGTGGCGGAGGTGGCGGGATGATTTCCTCATGCTCAGGCAGTTCCGGCTCACGCCGGATACCTGCATTGGCCGGATCGTCATTGGATGTATCTGAGGCGGAGACGTTGCCGGTCGCAGCCGCAACAACGCGGCTTGTCCAGTCGTCTTGCGCCGATGTGGCGATTTTCACCGGCTGTTTGCGCAGATCGGGCGGAGACATCACCCGCTCCTGAAACCGCGCATCAGCATAGTAGCGTGCCTTGGCAGCGCGGATCGGCGGCACGCCCGCCACCATGACGATCTCGTCGGTGGGCGGAAGCTGCATGATTTCGCCGGGTGTCAGCAGCGGCCGCGCCGTTTCCTGCCGCGACACCATGAGGTGCCCCAGCCATGGCGCGAGGCGATGGCCGGCATAGTTCGTGGAATCGCGCATTTCCGTGGCCGTGCCGAGCGCATCGCTGATCCGCTTGGCGGTGCGTTCATCGTTGGCCGCGAAGGCCACACGCACATGGCAGTTGTCGAGGATGGCATTGTTTTGCCCATAGGCGCGCTCGATCTGGTTGAGCGATTGGGCGATCAGGAACGCTTTCAGGCCGTAGCCGGCCATAAAGGCCAGAGCCGATTCAAAGAAATCCAGCCGTCCGAGCGCCGGAAACTCGTCCAGCATCAACAGCAGCCGATGCCGCTTGCCTGAGGTTTCCAGTTCCTCGGTCAGCCGCCGCCCGACCTGATTGAGGATGAGGCGGATCAGCGGTTTGGTGCGGTTGATGTCGGAGGGTGGCACCACGAGATAGAGGCTGACCGGTTCCTCCGCACCGACCAGATCGGCAATACGCCAATCGCATCGGGCGGTCACGCGGGCCACAACCGGATCTCGGTAAAGACCGAGAAACGACATGGCGGTCGAAAGGACGCCTGAGCGTTCGTTCTCTGATTTGTTCAAAAGCTCCCGCGCTGACGAGGCAATGACGGGATGCACTCCGGCTTCGCCCAGATGCGGCGTGTCCATCATGGCGCGCAAGGTTGCCTCGACCGGACGGCGCGGATCGGACAGGAAATTGGCGACACCAGCGAGTGTCTTTTCCTTCTCGGCATAGAGAACATGCAGGATCGCTCCGACGAGCAGGCTGTGCGAGGTCTTTTCCCAATGGTTGCGTTTGTCGAGGCTGCCTTCGGGATCAACGAGAATGTCCGCGATGTTCTGCACATCGCGGACCTCCCATTCCCCCTGCCGAACTTCCAGAAGCGGGTTGTAAGCTGCCGAATGCACATTGGTCGGATCGAACAGTAGGGCACGGCCATGACAGGACCGGAAACCTGCGGTCAGATTCCAGTTCTCGCCCTTGATGTCATGGACAATGCAGCTTCCCGGCCAGGTCAGCAGCGTCGGCACTACGAGGCCCACGCCCTTGCCGGATCGGGTAGGCGCGAAGCACAGCACATGCTCGGGGCCGTCATGACGCAGGTAATCCTTACTGTGCCGCCCCAACACGACGCCATCCGCGCCGAGTAATCCGGCAGCATGGATCTCCCCATCCTCGGCCCATCGCGCCGAACCGTAGGTGGCGACGTTGCGGGCCTCCCGTGCCCGGATGATCGACATGAGGAAGGCGGCAGCGATGGCAAGAACTGCGCCGGATGTGGCGATGAACGCGCCTTCGGTAAAGATGCCGGGCGCGTAGGCGTCATAAGAAAACCACCACCAGAAGAAGGCAGGTGGATAATAGAAGGGCCATCCGGCAACATCGAACCAGGGATCGCCAAGCTGGGGCTGGAAGCCGAGCCGGAAAGCCACCCATTGCGTCGCCGCCCACGTCATCACCACGACGATGGTGAAGACAACAGCGATCTGACCCCAAAGGACTCGACCTCCGCGCATACAGGCTCCAATCGGCAAAAAAGCGGAAGCCGATCAGAGATTAGGCAAAACCGGCAAAGGCAACAGGAAAGCGGACGTGGGAGGGCTGACGGATACTATTGGCGGCAAATAGGACGGCTGGGTAAAAATGGAGCCGCTCGCCCAGCATTCCACAGCGCGAGCGGCCCTTGGTCAGCAAGTCACAGAGCGTTACGGCTTGCGGGCCAATATTGCGAACTCATCCGTTCCGCCGTTCCATGGTTCACCGCCTTTAACATCAACAATTCCGGTGACTTCAAACCCCGCCTTAGATAGCTCATCGGATATCTCCGCAGGTTCAAAGTGCTTGATCCAGTTAAACACTTCGAACTTCCTGTGCCGCTCGACGATCATATAGTGATCGAGGCTTATTTTTTCAGACGGATACAATCTAGTTCTGTGGAACCCGAAATATTCATTCGGCGACCAAAAGCCGTTCATGAGATTGTGATCATATGTCGCTGCTTCCCTCAGGGATGAATATCGCTCCGACGAAAAGACATCGAAGACGAACGTGCCTCCGGGAATCAACGCGCCCAGCACCCGACCGTAAAGTGTATCCCTTTGGTGCGGTGACAGGGCGCAAATGTCGCCATAGATCAACATAACGACGTCCTGATTTCCTCGGATATCGTCATGTAGATAATCGGATACACGGTAATCGACATGCAGGCCACGCTGGAGAGCTTCATTCTTTGCGTAAAGAATTGAGGTTTCCGAGAAGTCGATGCCGGTCACCCTCGCACCTAGCTCTGCCAAAAGTGACGCGTATAAACCTGGTCCGCACCCCAGATCGCAAATATTCTTCTGCGCGATTTTGAATCTTTTATCCATCCACGAAATAGTTCCACGAATTATTTCGTGGCGCCTGGATGCCATGTCATTACCTTTTTCAAGGTGATTTGAGAGCATATTCTGTGAAATATACGGATCTGTCCAAAGAACGTTCGCCGTGTACGCGGAGAACGGCTCGATTTCCTTCTGCGTTTCCTCAAAGAACTCATAGATTTTGGTGGTAAGCGTACTATTTGTCATTTTTCACATTCTTCTGGGGGCCGCCGATGGATCGGCTCATGTGTTTTGCCATGTTGATGAAGTTCCTAAGCGCAGCGCTTCGATTGTGAGGAGACCAAACTGCCGTAAAGCAAGCCCGCTCCGTCTCATCGGATAACGTTCGAAACACGACGCCCGGCACGGGGATTTCGGCAACAGCGTCGCTTGTAAGGGACACTCCTTCACCTGCGGCAACCATATGAAGCAGGGTATCTCTGCCTACGTCGCACTTGCGGATGTGGGGGAATTTTCCCAGTTCCCCGAAGCGTCTGGTTATGTGGCCAAGTACCTCGGCGCCTGCCCCTCCAACTCGCGTAAGGAAGATTTCCTGAGAAAAATCCAGCCAGCTGATTGGTTCCTTAACGGAGAGAGGATGCGTCTCTGGCAAAGCAAGCCTCAACGTTTCGCTCCAGAGAGGAAGAGAATGGCAGTCGGTTACATCGACTGAGCCAACCACGAATCCTGCGTCGAGCTTTCCCTCCCGTATCAAGGAAACCACCTCAGTGGTTCTTTTCTCGGAGATAGACTGCTCTATGTCGGGATAGGCGATCCGATAGCGCCGGCGAAGATCGGCAAGGAAGCCCGAAGCAATCGACACATGGGTGCCGATTGCTAGACGACCAACTGAGCCGGCAGAAAGGAAGCGAGCCGTGCGAACAGCATGTTCAATTTGCTCTATTCCGCCTGATAGTTCGTCGACGAACCTTCGCCCCAGATCCGTCAAGCGGACTCCACCGGGCCGACGCTCAAATAGCAGAACACCAAGCTCAGTTTCTAAGGCCTTGATCCTGCTACTCACGCTCGACTGACTGATGCCAAGGGCAACGGCGGCTTGTCTGAAGCTGAGGTGCTCAGCTACAGCAAGTGCCTGTATCAGCGACGACAGTGGAATCCGCGTGCCAAGAGGTGACTTGGGGCGAGAGCGTCCTTCAGAAGGATCGATTTTGCTTCGACGCATCACTCACCTCTCTTCGCCATGGAAAGCCAAGCTCGAGAGAGGGAGGTCTTGTTCGGTGACGGTGACTCGAAACATTAGCTGGTCACAGCCGCCGAAATGGAACACTCGGTACTTCGGCACGTATGCCTCCTAAAACTGGAAGCAGTGCGCAATCTGACTTTGAAAAGGCTGATGGATACGGTTTAGGAGACCTGCATGATGTACCCTCCTGTAGGAAGCCTCTTACAAAAACAGGGCACACCGCAGCACACTGAAAACAGTGCAACTAAAAATCAGCGAAGTTTGTTCGCCAATTCGACTGGGTGAATTCTGCTTGTATGAGCTTTCTCTACAGTCCCGCACCCGCTTCAATACAGAGCGAGCCGGGCAGGCATCTCCTTGGTATTCCTGACCTTAGTACGGTTCTTAGCCGGTACTTGATGGAATGACAACGGGAAATCGCCTTGCGTGCCATTGGCACGAAGAATGCGACCTGTGTCTGACCAAGAGCGAATGTCGCCGACATACAGAGATATGCACATCAAAGGCTCAATCCCCTCCCTCGCCCCATCTGCCATGACACCGATCCACCCTGCACGATACCCGCAACCTCACGCCCGAGCTGGCGGTCGATCACTGTTCGCCATGGGACAAGGGTGAACTCGTGGCTCTTTTCGACTACGGCGAACTTGCCGCTCGATAGATGTGCGGTCCCGGTAAACTTGCCGCTAACGTTCTCGCCGTCCATAGCGGCGCGGAACCGCAGTCCCTTGCTCCCGGCCATCTCCGCACCGACTCGGGCCACTTCCCGTTCCCGCAGATTGGCGAGCAGGTTGCGCCGATAGAAAATGCGTCCATTCTGCTGCCGCGTGGCATCGCCCTGTGGCCTGCTGCCGGTTTCGTGGACAGCGGGTTAAGCTAGCATAGCGCGGGCTTCGAACTCCATGGGGCTGATGTAGCCCAGTTTCGAATGTCGCCTGCGCGGGTTGTAGAAGCGTTCGATGTAATCAAAGACATCAGCACGTGCTTCGTTTCGGGTTCGATAGACCTTTCTGGCTGTCCGTTCGGTCTTCAGCGTTGAGAAGAAGCTCTCCATCGCGGAATTATCCCAGACGTTACCCGCGCGGCTCATTGAGCAGGTGATCCCATTGTCGGCCAGAAGCCGTTGAAACTGCTCGCTCGTATATTGCGATCCCTGGTCCGAGTGATGCAGCAGAGCGTCGGCTTTTCCTCGTCGCCAGACCGCCATCATCAGCGCATCCATAACCAGTGACGCATCCCGATCTCCCTTCATGGACCAGCCCACTGCCCGCCGGAAAAAGAGATCCAGCACGACTGCGACGTAGAGCCAGCCTTCCGCGGTCCAGATGTAGGTGAAATCGGCCAGCCACTTCTGGTTCGGCCGGTCGGCCTCGAAGTCCCGGTCCAGGATGTTGTCGGCGATCACCGACCGTTCGCCATCATCCTTGGGCTTGCCGCGGCGCCTGGGTCGCGCCCTCATGGCATTGACCCGCATCAGCCGCTCGATCCGGTGTAGCCCGCAGGCAAGCCCCTCTTCGAGAACATCGCGCCAGATGCGGCGCGCACCATAGGTCCGGTCACTGGCCTTGAAGCTCGCCTCGATCGCTGCGACGAGCTCCGCATCATGGGCCTCGCGGGTGCTGGGTGGGCGGCTGAGCCACGCATGAAAGCCGGACCGCGAAACGTCCAGAGCCCCGCAGATCCAGCTGACCGGCCAGATGTGGCGGTGTTTTGCAATGAAGGCGAACCTCATATCGCCTCGCGCGCGAAAAAAGCTGCCGCTTTCTTGAGGATGTCACGCTCCGCACGCAGCCGTGCGACCTCTTTCTTCAGCGCTGCAATCTCCGCCAGATCGGCTCGCATCTGACCGTTGCCGGGAAACGCCGTGGATGGGGTCGCGGTCAGTTCACGCATCCAGCGACGCAGCACGCTCTCCGCAACATCAAGGTCTCGGGCCGCCTGCGCTACCGCGACGCCACGGTCTGTTACCAGCCTGACCGCCTCGACTTTGAACTCACGGCTGAACTTCCGTCTCGTCATATCCACTCTCCAGTTCCTTGGTCACGATCTTATCTTCGTGTCCACGAAACCAGCAGCAGCTCAGCTCGTATATTCGGCGACAGCAAGCGTCTGGATTAGGGCGACCATGGGGATGCGACCGCAGTATAGTAATGAAGTCGGATCGCGTGGCGCCTTTCTGGTTGGGTTCCTCCGCATTAAATCGGCGGCAGAATTGCTAGCGAACCATAGACCGTCATTTAAGATTTTCTTCCATGAAGCTGCGCATGGTTTGGGGGCTGCGTCCAATAATTCCTGCCAGTGTAGGGTCTACAGATTCGAACTCACCTGCCCGCGCAGCACGGTAGTAACCCAGCATAACGGCGATAGAACCTTCAGGCACACCAGCGTTACGCGCGCTGATTTCAAGTTCTTGCTCGGTCACGAAAGAACGCACGACAGGTTTACCCAAAATTTCCCCCGCCAGTCGCGCAAGGTCAGTCAAGTCCAGAGCCTCGGTGCCCGTCAGAGGTTGTGTCGGCCCGTCAATCACCTTCGTCCCGACAAGCAGACTTGCGTCAGCCGCGGCGAGGTCATCATGAGTGGTCCATGCTACCTTGCCATCCTCGGGAGCGAGAAGAGCCCCTGATCCAAAGGCTCGAGCGTTCATACTGAGCGCACTTGACGCATAAAACCCATGGCGCATTGCGGTCCAAGCGATACCCGATTCGTAAGCGCGATTTTCAGGTCCTGCCGTTGGATGAGGTTGGGTCGGCTTGTGTCCATCATGGAGGTTATGGACACAAGCGCGATGCTACCGTCGCATCATGGTGCGACCTGAGCCTTGGCGAAGTT
>Ga0209793_1001143_pt1 | contig 19063 bp, 21 predicted proteins | sample EBPBio122009_DNA_FD_185863 | JGI IMG/M metagenome (GOLD analysis project Ga0209793, IMG submission 185863) | Wastewater treatment Type I Accumulibacter community from EBPR Bioreactor in Madison, WI, USA - Reactor 1_2/2/2009_ DNA (SPAdes) (version 2) | ecosystem: Engineered > Bioreactor > EBPR >... | reverse complement strand
TGACGGCCGCGCCCGAGGATGAGCCGCCGGGAATGCGGCCGGTGGCGCGGTCATAGGGGTTGGCGGGCGTGCCGTAATGGGGGTTGATGCCGACGCCGGAAAAGGCGAACTCGGTCATGTTGTTGCGGCCGACGACGATGAAGCCGGCGGCCTTGAGGCGCGCGACGGCGACAGCATCGGTGCCGGCGGGCGGCGCATTGGCCAGTGCTATCGAGCCGGCGGGCGTCGCCTCGCCCGCAAGGTCGAAGAGATCCTTCACCGCGATCGGAATGCCGGCGAAGCGCGAGGGCGCAAGGCCCGCCCCGCGCAGGTCGTCAGCCGCCCTTGCGGCGGTGCGCGCCTTGCCCGCATGGACCTTGAGGAAAGCGCGCGCACCCTCCCCGGCTTCGTCGGCGATGCGCGCCAGCGCATCCTCGATGAGATACGAGGCCGTGACCTTGCCCGTGGCGAGGTTCGTTGCAAACTCGTTCAGTGTCGCGCGCATCGCTCTTCTCTTTCGTTCGAATCAGACCGGAGCAAAATAACGGATTTCGCGCGGCATGCAGCCCATCCCGGGCAGGAGCCTGCGACGCTATTGCACTTTCCGTCGGATATGGCTTGCACTAAAAGTGGTATCCATAATACCTTTTTAAGGCCCTGCGAGAGACACCAGCATGCGGATGACGCTTCACACGGACTACGCCCTGCGCATGCTGATCTACGTGGCCACGCGGCCGGGCGGCATATGCACCGCCAACGATGTGGCGGAGGCCTACGGGCTTTCCCGCAACCATCTCCTGAAAGTGGCGCAGACCCTGCGCGACCTCGGCGTCGTGGAGACGGCACGAGGCCGGACGGGCGGCATCCGGCTGGCCAAGGCTCCGAGCGCGATAGCCATCGGCGCACTGGTGCGGGCGACCGAGGAGGAATTCTGCCTGGCCGAATGCATGCAGGCCGGGGGGCGGCCCTGCGCGATCTCGCCGGCCTGCCGGCTGAAAGGCGTGCTGCACGAGGCGCTTTCCGCATTCCTTGCGGTGCTCGACAAATACACGCTTGAAGATATTGTCCGCAACAGGGCCGCGCTCGGCCCGCTGCTCGGCATCGATGCCGTGGCGGCGTGAGACGAAGGGGATATCGATGATATCGGGATTGACGGTTTCGGAGCGGCACCTCGCCCTCTTCGTGCTCGGCGCGCTCGCCCTGACGGGACTTGCCATGGCGGTGGGCGGCCAGGGCGATCCGCTCGCCGTGCACGGCTATATCGTGCTCGCCTTCAGCGTCGGCCTCGGTTTTGCCGTGCTCTCCGCGCTGTTTGCTCCCGAACCGCCGGAAAGCCGGCTCTCGGAATATTACGACGACCCGACGCGGGTCGGCATCGTCCTCTCGCTCGCCTGGGCTGTCGTCGGCATGTTCGTCGGCGTCTGGGTGGCTGCGCTCCTCGCCTGGCCGGAGCTGACCTTCGTCGATTCGGCCTGGGCGAGCTTCGGCCGGCTGAGACCCGTGCACACGTCCGGCGTCATCTTCGGCTTCGGCGGCAATGCGCTGATCGCCACTTCCTTCCACGTCCTCCAGCGCACCTGTCGCGCGCGGCTGCCGGACCAGTTCAGCCCGTGGTTCGTGCTGATCGGCTACAATCTCTTCTGTCTCGTCGCTGCCACCGGCTACCTGATCGGCCTCACCCAGTCCAAGGAATATGCCGAGCCGGAATGGTATGCCGATATCTGGCTGGTGATCGTCTGGGTCGTCTATTTCCTGATCTACATCCGCACACTCCAGCGCCGCAAGGAGCCGCATATCTACGTGGCGAACTGGTACTACATGGCCTTCATCCTGATCGTCGCGGTGCTGCATATCGTCAACAACCTCGCCGTGCCGGTCTCCTTCGGCCATGCCAAGAGCTATTCCCTCTTCGCCGGCGTACAGGACGCCATGACGCAATGGTGGTACGGCCACAACGCCGTCGCCTTCTTCCTGACGGCCGGCTTCCTCGGCATGATGTACTATTACCTGCCAAAGCGCGCGGAACGGCCGATCTTCTCCTACCGGCTCTCCATCATCAGCTTCTGGGGCATCACCTTCATGTATATGTGGGCCGGCGCCCACCACCTGCACTACACCGCCCTGCCGCAATGGGTGCAGACCCTCGGCATGACCTTCTCCATCGTGCTGCTGGTGCCCTCCTGGGCTTCCGCCGGCAACGCGCTGGCGACGCTCAACGGCGCCTGGAACAAGGTGCGCAACGACGCGACGCTGCGCTTCATGATGGTCGCCGCCGTGTTCTACGGCCTCTCCACCTTCGAAGGCTCGTTCATGGCGATCCGCGCCGTCAACTCGCTGTCGCACTATACCGACTGGACGGTCGGCCATGTCCATGCCGGCGCGCTCGGCTGGGTGGCGATGATCACCTTCGGCTCGCTCTACGCCCTCGTGCCCTGGATGTGGAAGACGGAACGCATGTATTCGCCCAAGCTGATCGAGGTGCATTTCTGGCTCGCGCTGGCCGGCACCGTCGTCTACGTCTTCTCCATGTGGAATTCTGGCATCATCCAGGGCCTGATGTGGCGCACCTATAACGACAGCGGCACGCTCGCCTATTCCTTCATCGACAGTCTCGTCGCCATGCATCCCTACTATATCGCCCGCGCCTTCGGCGGCCTCCTGTTCCTCACCGGCGCCGTCGTCTGCTCCTTCAATGTCGGCATGACGATCCGCATGGCGCGCCACGCCCGCAAGACGGAAGCTTCCGGCGACGTACCGCTCTATGGACAGGCCGGCGCAGCGCAGGCGGGAGAATGACCATGAAGGAATTCTTCCACCGCAAGATCGAGCGCAACGCCATCGGCTTCGTGCTCGCCATCGTCGGCGTCGCCTCCATCGGCGGCATCGTCGAGATCGCCCCGCTCTTCACCATCCACGAGACGGTGGAGGATGCGCCGGACATGCGGCTCTACACGCCGCTGGAGCTTGCCGGCCGCAACATCTATCTCCGCGAGGGCTGCTATGCCTGCCATTCGCAGATGATCCGCACGCTGCGCGACGAGGTGGAGCGCTACGGTCCCTATTCGCTCGCCGTGGAATCGAAATACGACCACCCGATGCTCTGGGGTTCCAAGCGCACCGGGCCGGACCTTGCCCGCCTCGGCGGCAAGTATTCCGACGCATGGCACGTCGCCCACCTGATGAACCCGCGCGACGTCGTGCCGGAATCGGTGATGCCGCGCTACGGCTGGCTGAAGCGCAACGCGCTGAGGATCGACGATCTCGGCGAGCACCTCGCCGCCCAGCGCGCCGTCGGCGTGCCCTACACGGACGCGATGATCGAGAACGCCACCGCCGATGCCCGCGGCCAGGCGAACCCGGACGGCGCGGAGGCTTCCGGCGTCAGCGAGCGCTACGGCGAGGCGACGAATGTGCGCGTCTTCGACGGCAATCCGGGCCTCCTGACGGAGATGGACGCACTCGTCGCCTATCTCCAGATCGTCGGCCAGCTCACGCAGGCCGCGCACCAGGAAACCGCAGCGAAGGAGGAGTAGCATGGAGACCGATCACGACAGCATCGTCGCCTTCGCCAAGAGCTGGGGCCTGTTCTACCTGATCGCCATGGCCGCGGGCGTTCTGGTCTATGCCCTGTGGCCGGGCAACCGGAAACGCTTCACCCGCGCCAAGACCAGCATCCTCGACAAAGACGACCGGCCGAAGGAATAGACGATGGCGACGGAAAGACACGATCCCGCCACCGGGCGGACGACCACCGGGCATGAATGGAACGGCATCGAGGAGCTGGAGACGCCCATTCCGCGCGTCGTCATCTTCTTCCTCACCGTCACCACGCTGTTCGCCATCGGCTACTGGATCCTGATGCCGGCCTGGCCGCTCGGCGTCACCTACACGAAGGGCCTGCTCGGCATCGACCAGCGCGCCGTGGTGACGAAACAGGTCGAGGACGCCGCCGCGGCCCGCGCCGCCTGGACCGGCCGCATCGCCGAGGCGAGCCTTGAGGACATCGCCGCCGACCCGGCGCTGATGGCCCATGTGCGGGAGACCGGCCGCACGCTCTTCATCGACAACTGCGCCGTCTGCCACGGCACGCGCGGCACCGGCGGCCCCGGCTTCCCGAACCTTGCCGCCAAGGCGCGACTGTGGGGCGGCGACCCGGAGACGATCGCCGAGACGATCCGCATCGGCATCAACTCCACCAACGAGGAGACCCGCGTTTCGCAGATGATGGCTTTCGGCCGTGACGGCGTGCTCGACGACAAGCAGATCCGCGCGGTCGCAGCCTATGTGCGCTCGCTGTCGAACCTGCCCATGGACGAGAACGACAAGGCGCGCATCGCGGCGGGCCAGGAGGTCTTCGCCGCCAATTGCGTCGCCTGCCACGGCGAGGATGCCCGCGGCAGCACGGACGCGGGCGCGCCCGACCTTACCGACGCGGCATGGATCTACGGCAGCGACGCGCAATCCGTCTTCACCACGATCTATTCCGGCCGGCAGGGCCACATGCCCCATTGGGAAGGCCGCCTTCCGCCGGTCGATATCAAGCTGCTGGCGCTCTATGTCGGCACGCTCGGGGAGAAGGCGCCATGACCGCACTCGCCGGCAGGCCGCGCCTCAACTGGCGGCTCGTTTCGTTCCTCATCGTCGGGGCGGGCGTGCTCATCTTCATCGGGGCGAATGCGCATCTCGTGCATGTCGCGCTTTCCTCGCAGCCTGACTGCGTGGAGCACCTCAAGACGGAAGGCCATGACGGCGCGTATCGCGCCGCCCGGCCGTCCTGCTGACCGGAGGAGGAACTCATGGGAACGACTGAAAAGACGGCTAACGCCCCCGTGCCGCTCGCCGAGCAGCGCCGCCGCCACCTGCCGGCGGGCGCCGCCTTCGGCTGGCTTTCCGCCGGCTGGCGCGACCTCTGGCGCAATCCGCTGCCGAGCCTCCTCTACGGCTTCGCCGTCTTCCTCATCTCGGTGGCGGTGGTCTGGTGCCTCTTCCACATGGAGCTGGACTATATTCTCTTCCCGGCGCTGGCCGGCTTCATGGTCGTCGGCCCGCTGATGGCCATCGGTCTTTATCGCAAGAGCCGGGACCTCGAGGAAGGCACCCCTACCAGCCTGTCACGCATGATCTTCGTGAAGGCCGAGTCGGGCGGGCAGGTCTGGTATACCGGCGCGATCCTCTGCCTGCTCATGCTGGTCTGGATGCGCGCCGCCGTTATCATCTATGCGCTCTTCGTGGGGCTGCGCCCCTTCCCCGGCCTCGACCACGTCGTCGCCATGCTGTTCGGGACGCCCGAGGGACTAGGCATGCTGGTCGTCGGTACCGCCGTCGGTGGGCTTTTTGCCGCCTTCTCCTTCGCCATCAGCACCTTCGCCATTCCGATGCTGCTGGCCGAGAAAACGGACGCCTTCACCGCCATGGGCACCAGCATCTCGCTCGTCTTCCGCAACCTGCCGGTCATGCTGACCTGGGGCGCCATCGTGCTCATCCTCACGCTCATCGGCATCGCGACGGGCCTTGTCGGCCTTATCGTCATCTTCCCCCTGCTCGGCCACGGCACCTGGCACAGCTACAGGGCGGTGCGATAGGGGATGGTGTAACGGGCGGGAACCTTCCGGCAGCGGCGGCATCCAATAGGGTCCCGAAAGGAGCTTGCCGATGCCGACCGTCCAGAACCTCTCACCCGTCCTGCAGGAAACCGACCTCATCCGCCGTGCCGTCGCGGGCGAGGCGGATGCCGTTCGGCAGATCATCAAGACGCACAACCAACGCCTCTACCGCCTCGTGCGCGCCGTCGTCCGCAGCAACGCGGATGCCGAGGACGTGCTGCAGGAAGCCTATCTTCACGCCTTCGCCGGCCTCGCCACGTTCCAGGGCGATTCTTCCCTGTCGACCTGGCTGTCGCGCATCGCCCTCAATGCCGCCTTCATGCGGCAGCGGGCGCAGAAACGACTGAAACGGACCGCCCCGCCGTCCGGTACGGGCGAGGCCGAAATCATTCCCTTCCCGCATTCCTCCGCCACCTCCATCGATCCCGAGCGCGCCATGGCCCAGCGACAGCTTCTCCACCTTGTCGAGGAGGCGACCAACGCGCTTCCCGATACCTTCCGCCTCGTCTTCGTCGCACGCGTCATCGAGGGCCTCAGCGTCGAGGAGACGGCGGCGGTGCTGGACCTGCCGCCTGCGACCGTAAAGACGCGGCTGCATCGCGCCCGCAAGCTGATCCACACACGGCTGGAGGAACAGATCGGCCCCGTGCTCGTCGATGCCTTTCCTTTCGCCGGCACGCGCTGCGACCGGCTGACGGAGGCCGTCATCGAAAAACTCGGACTTGCAAAATAACGGGAACCTCCTCGGTGGGCCGGCATCCAATGCCGCGTGAACCGAAACAGGCGCCGGCCATCCACCGGCGCCAAGGAGACCCCGATGAAGACCTTCACCCTCGCAGTCGCCGCCGCAAGCCTTGCCCTTGCCTCCACCTTCGCCATGGCGGACGACAAGCCGACCGATCCGCAGATCGCCCATATCGCCTACACCGCCGGCGTCATCGATGTGGAGGCGGCCAAGCTCGCCCTGTCGAAGACGGCGAATGCCGACGTCAAGGCCTTCGCCGAATCCATGCAGAAGGACCACGAGGCCGTCAACGACATGGCGCTGGCGCTCGTCAAGAAGCTGAACGTCACGCCGGAGGACAACGCAACCAGCCAGGCGCTCGCCAAGGCGGCCGAGGACAAGCGCGCCGAGCTCGGCAAGCTCGACGGCGCGGCCTTCGACAAGGCCTATGTCGACAATGAGGTCGCCTATCATCAGCAGGTCAACGGCGCGCTCGAAACGCTGCTCATCCCCTCGGCGCAGAACGCCGAATTGAAGGGCCTGCTGGAAACCGGCCTGAAGCTCTTCCAGGGCCACCAGCAGCATGCCGAGCATGTTGCGGCAGGCCTGAAATGATGGCGGGGTTTCTCAACCGGCGCCAGCTTCTCCTGACGGGGGCCGTGGCGCTGGCGGGCGCCAAACTCGCCCGCGCACACAACGGCACCGTGCATGTGACGATCGAGAACCTCGCCTTCCTGCCGGCAGAGATTACGGTGAAGGACGGCGAGACCATCGAATGGACGAACAAGGATCGTTTCGCCCACACGGTCACCGTCAAGGGCGGCTGGGAGGTCGTCATCCCGCCCGGCAAGGTGGCGACGCATGTCGCCACGGCCGATGATACCGTGGATTACTATTGCCGCTTCCACCCCAACATGAGGGGGCGGATCACGGTCGAAGGCTGACGAAAACCGTTGCCGGGCGGAAACGCCCGGCAGCCTGCCTTACTCCCGCGCGCCCTCGGCGAGCGCGGACAGGCCGCTCAGGTCGAGGATCAGCAGCTTCTGCCGCCCGCCCTCGACGAGTCCTTGCGATTCCCAGGCGCTGAGGATGCGCGAGACGGTGTGCAGCGTCGTTCCGGTCATCTCGGCGATGTCCTGCCGCGAGATCGGAAAATCGATGCGGATGCCCTCGCCTTCCTTGCGGCCCGCCTGCTTGGAAAGGCGCAGCACGGCATGGGCGACGCGCCGCTCCACCTCCTGCGTCGACATTTCGCGGATGCGGGTATGGGCTTCCTCCAGCCGCTGACCGATCGTCTGCATGGCGGTGACGGCGAGGCGGGGATTCTGCTCGACGAAATGCGGCCACAGATCCGTCGGCCAGCCGAGGATGACGCTTTCCGTCGCCGCCTTGGCCGTGCCGGGATAGTCCGTGCGCTGCAGCGCCTTGGCGAAGCCGAACAGGTCGCCCGGATGCACCACGCGCACGATGATCTGCTGGCCGTCCGCCGTCACCTGCGTCACCTTGAGACGGCCGTGCAGCAGCAGGAAGAAGCTCGCCGCCTGCTGGCCCTGCTCGAAGACGGCATCGCCCTGCGCGACGCGCCGTGCGGTCGCATGGTTCAGCAGTCTGTCGAGGTCGTCGTCGCTCATCCGGTCGAACAGGGCGAGCGACCGGACGACGGTCCGGTCAATCTTCAAGATCGTGTTCCTCTCGCGTCGGCGTGAAAGTCACCGGACTCCTATCACGCCTTACGCCCGGTCGAAAGTTCAGACCGGCATTCCACGTGCGCGAAGTGCCGCAAGCAGCGGCGCATACCAGCGCGTATCCTTGACCAGCCGGAAGCCGACATTGTCCGGCGGCACGCCGACCGCGCAGCCGCCACCCTTGGGGTTACGCACGAACGAACTCATCGCCGCCCTATGCTTGCCGCTGGCGACATAGATGCCGCACGACGAGACGTCGTTCAGCACCTCGCCCTTCCTGTCGAGATTGACGCGGCGGTTGCAGGTCCCCGTCCATTCCCAGACATTGCCGGCAAAGTCGGCGAAGCCGTATTCGTTCTCTCCGAATCTGCCGAGCGTCTGCGGCACGGGATCGCGCGAGGCCTTGCGCGCCGCCTCGCGGCGATAGTCGGCCAGCCAGCGGTCGGCGGGGTTGGTGCTGTCGATATCGACGCCGAGGGCGTCGTCGGGGAAGCGCGTGCCGGCGGCGAAGGCAAGGTCCCGGTCGGTCGGCAGCGTCCAGACCTCGCCGGTGCGGGCGCTCAGCCAGCCGGCATAGGCGATGGCATCGTCGTAGCTGACGCCAGTCACCGGCGTAGTGGTGGCATCCCCGGGCGCAAAGCCCGGCTCGGCCGGCGGGCAGGCGCCGTCGGCGACGCAGCGGCCATAATCGGCGGCCGTCACCTGGAATTTCATGATGGTCAGCGGTCGGCGCACGGTGACGCTCCGGACCGGTCCGTCCACGGCGAAACCGTTGCGGAAGAACTCACCACTGTCGCGATAGTCGAAGCTGCGCGGCGCGATTTCCACCGTTAGCGGTTCGTCCAGCACGGGGCCGGCGGGCGCAGCACCGACGAGATCGGCCTTGACGGCCACCGTCGTGGCCAGGGCGGCCAGCAGGATGGCAGGCAATGCAAGCGATGTCCAAGGGATCAGGGGTTTCGAAGTCAGCGCAGCCATGATGGCCTCCTCGCGCTTCACCCGGACGGTCGTTCGGCGCCCGGGTGCGGCACCGATTGGGGAAGATGCGCCCGCCGCAGCGGCGGGCGCATCGTTGTCGGATGGGTCAGGCGCCGGTCGGCGGCGTGACCGAGGTCATCAGGTCGTCGTTCCAGTCGCCGGTGACCGCGAAGTGACCGGCCGCGCCCAGTTCGAACGCCTCGATGAGGTTGTGGTTCACATAGGCGTAGATGCCCGGCTGCTGGAAGGTGTAGAAGGCCGCGCCAGCCGTGCCGCCCGGAATGAACCAGGTTTCCTGGTCGACATCCGGCGGGTTGTGGAACTTGCCGGTCTGCCAGACGTAGTCACCATGGCCGCCGATGAGGTGCGGGCGGGTGTCGCGGTTGGCCTGCGAATGCACGACAAGCACCTTGTCGCCCACCTTGGCCTTGAGCGCGTTGTCGCCGGTCAGTGCGCCCACGGCGCCGTTGAAGACGATATGGCTCGGGGTGAGGGTCCGCATGACCGCCAGCGTGTCGGTATACGATTCGCCGACGCTGGCGTACTTCTTGTAGTTCCCGTCCGCATCGCGAGGCACATAGAAGTCCTGCTCGCCGACATAGTAGACGTGGTCATAGGTCAGCTCCTTGCCGTGGCCATCGGTCAGGCCTTCGCGCGGCAGCACCATGATGGCACCGTTCATGCCCGAAGCGACGTGCCAGGGCACCATTCCGGGAGGTGCGCAGTGGTAGACGAAGACGCCCGCCTTGGTGGCCTTGAAACGCAGGACCGTGCTTTCGCCCGGATTGACCACCGTCAGCGCACCGCCGCCAAGCGCGCCGGTGGCCGCATGGAAGTCGATATTGTGCTGCAGTTCGTTGGTCTCGGGGTTGATCAGCGTCAGCTCGACATAGTCGTTCTGGTGCACGACCATCAGCGGGCCGGGAACCGAACCGTTGAAGGTCATGGCATGAACTTCCGTGCCCTTGTCGTCGAGGATCATCTTCTTTTCCTCGATCTTCAGGGTGAATTCATAGACCTTCGGGCCGCCCTCGGCCTTCTGGGTGTGGGCATGCACGAAGGGCGGCTTGACCAGCTCAACCTTCACGCGCTCCAGCTTGGCGATATCGGCCGCGGTCGCAGCGGCGTTCGTTTCGATCGCGCCGCCTTCGGCGCGGGCCATCGACGCCGCAATGATCGGCGTCAGGACGCCGGCAAAGGCGGCTCCGCCGAGGATCGTACGGCGTGTCATCTGAAACTGCTCGGTCATTGGTAATCTCCTTTTCGAAAGGACGGGGCGATGTGTCCGCCCTGTCCCCTCTGTTTTAGGAGCATTCGCGCAGGCCTCTTTGTGATGGCTCAAATTACCCTTTCCGGTTGCTGCGGCATTTTGGCAGGCGCAATTTGCTCTTTGCCATCTCGCAAAGAAAACACCCCTCGCCTCCCCTAGAACAAGCTGACGATTGCAAAGGAAAGAGACGACCATGCCCCCAAGCCCCTCCGTCAGCCGCCCCGTTCCGCGTGGCCTTTCCCGCACCGGCCCGGTGCTTTTCTCCTACGGCTTCCGGCCGTTCTTCCTCGGCGGCGCGCTCTGGGCCATCGCCGCCATGACCTTGTGGATCGCGGCGATCAGCGGCCATCTCACGCTTGCGGAAGAGTATGGCGCGGCCAACTGGCACGCCCATGAAATGCTCTTCGGCTTCGCCTCCGCCGTGCTCGCCGGCTTCCTTTTGACAGCGGTGCCCAACTGGACGGGACGCCTGCCGGTCTCCGGCTGGCCGCTCGGCGGGCTTTTCGCCCTGTGGTGCGCCGGGCGCATCGCGCTTCTCGCATCCGACATGCTCGGCGTCGCCGTCGCGGCCGCCGTCGACGCACTCTTCCTGCCCGCCCTCCTCGTCATCTGCACACGCGAGGTCGTGGCCGGGCGCAAGTGGAAGGACCTGAAGGTGCTCGGCGGACTGCTGGCCCTTTCGCTCGCCAACGCTCTCTATCATGTGGCGGCGATCGACGGGGAGCATAGCTACATGGCGATCCGGCTCGCCGTCTCCGCCTATGTCGTGCTGGTGATGATCGTCGGCGGGCGCATCCTGCCGAGCTTCACGCGCAACTGGCTCAACAAGGTCGGGCGCACGGACTTGCCGGTCCCCTACAACCGGTTCGACATGACCGCGATCCTCGTCGGCACCGCCGCCCTCGGCGTGTGGGCCGTACGGCCCGATCATCCGGCAACGGCGTTTGTCGGTCTTGCCGCCGCCGCGCTCCATTGCATCCGCCTTCACCGCTGGCGCGGCTGGACGACGGCGCGTGAGCCGATCCTGGTCATCCTCCACATCGCCTATCTCTTCGTGCCACTGGGCCTCTTCTCCATCGCCCTCAGCGCGCTCGGCTATCTGGAGGAGCGCTCGGTGCTGCACCTGCTCTCCGTCGGCGCCATCGCCTGCATGATGCTGGCGGTGATGACGCGGGCAAGCCTCGGCCATACCGGCCGCGCCCTTATCGCCTCCAAGCTCACCGTTGCCTCCTACGCGGCCCTCATCCTGTGCGCGCTGGTGCGTCCGCTCGCAGAGCTGCTGCCGGACATGGCTCCTGCCCTCTACGCCGCTTCCGGTCTGCTCTGGATCGCCGCCTTCGGCCTCTACGGACTGGAATACGCACCGATCCTTGCGCGCAAGCGCCGCGCACCGGTCTGAAACGCAATCGGCCCGGAGATTGTCTCCGGGCCGATTTGCTTACGCCAATTCCATCCTGTCAGGCGTCCAGGGCGGCTCATAGGTCAATTGCACCTCAGTCTCGGTCACTCCCGGCAGGGAGGCCACGCAGACCTCCACCGCCTCCCGAAGGAAGTCGCTCGCCGGACAGAACCGCGTCGTCGTCGTCATGCTGACGCGAACCACGCCGCCCCTCTCCACGGAAATATCGTAGACCAGCCCGAGATCGACGATGTTCTTGCCGATCTCGGGGTCGATGATGACGCGCAGCGCGTCCCGGATGTCCGCCTCTTCCATGACCGTCAAGCCTTCGCTTCGCCGATTCGCACGAGGATGCGGTAGGCGGTTCCCGTTTCGTCGAAATTGCCGGCCCACTGGTGGCCGCGCCGCGTCAGTTCGGGGAAGAGGAAGACCGGCTCGCGCGAAAGCACGGCGAAGAGCACCTCGCCCGGCTCCATCGCCTCGACCGCCGCAAGGATGCGCACCATCGGCTCCGGCGGATCGAGATCGGAAAGGTCCAGATGGTCGGAGGGATCCGGCCAGGTTTCCGGACGGTCCGCATCGACGGAGATTTCGACGGGTGCGGCCTCCGCCTGCGGCGTGAAGAGCACCTCCCAGTCTCCGCCTCCGATCTCGCGGTCCTCGTGGTCGAAGCCGCGGCCCTGCATCACGCGAAACAGCGGCACGGGGCGAAAGGTGGCCAGCAGCTTCAGCCCCTGCCCCGGCTGCAGCCCCTGCACGGCCTGCATGATCGCCTGGAACGGCTCCCCGCCGCTCTTGAGGATCGGGCGCACATCGAGCACATGCGGCGCGATCCCGGTTGAAGTCTCGGACATCATTTATCTCCTTGGCAAACGGATAGAGGGAGGAAGAGATGCGGGCGCACCATGCCGGCCGGCGCGCGCAGGGCGGCCGGCACGACGGTGAGGCGGCGCGCCCGGACGAACTCGCGAATGAGGCAGAGCGTCGCAAGAAGCTGCGCCGCGACCGCCGCACGGAAAAGACCCGCCGCACCCATGGCAAGCGCCAGCGCCGCCACCACCACCGCGCCATAATAGACCCGGAACAGGATATGCGCACGGTGCTCGTCGACAAGATCCTGCACCCGCGGCACCGGCGCGCGGCCGAGCAGCGGCCCGTAGGCCTCCAGCCAAGTGAGGAAGGCGACGATCTTGTAGAGCTGGGCGAGGCCCAGCCCGGTGAGCCAGCCGAACACGAAGAGATAGACGACGGCCGGCAGCAGGTCGCCCGTCCGCAACGCCGGCACGTTGAGAAGAAGCAGGGACAGGGCGAAGAGGCCGAGGGCAGCAAGGCTCGCGCGGATGTTCAACTCCGCCTGCTTGCGCTTGCGCGCCCGGTAGATATGCACGACATCCGCGCCGTAGAGGACAACCGCCACCAGCGCCAGCAGCAGCGCGGCGGCGAAGAAAAAGGCCGCACCGAGGATTCCGCTCAGCACCAGCACCGCCGCCGTTACGACGAAGCCGGTGGCAAGGCTCATCCCCCACCAGGCGGCGCGGCTCGTCGTCCGGTCGATCTCGGGGGCGAGCAGGAACATCGAGAACAGCCGGTAGCTGACCCCCACCGCCGTCGCGCTCAGCCAGCCGCCGAGGCCGAGCGCCGCATGGAGGCCGACGCCCTCGGCGACGAGCCGCGCGAGGGGCAGGCTTTCCACGACGCCGGACAGCACAAACGTGAAGGCAGCGCCGAGAAGGGCAGCGCCGACAAGCGCGGCAAGACCAGTGGCGACGAAGCGGGCGGGAAGCGAGAGAGGCCGCGCGGCATGAAGCGTCGCGGCGAGGATGGCGCCGAACAGGCCGAAGCCCGCAAGCAACAGCACACCGCCGGCGGGCAGAAGGGGAAGCGGCAGGTCGACCGCCCCCGACAGCGAGACGAACCCGCCGACAAGGGTGCCAAGTCCGCCGAGAAGCAGCATGAGGGCCGGCGCGGCGAAACGTCCGCCGACAATCGGCCGGGCGACCAGCACGGGCACGAATTGCAGGAGCGCGCCGGCCATCAGCAGGCTCAGCCAGCCGATGGCGACGACATGGACGAGCGCCAGCGTTTCCGGCGCGCTCACATCGGTGAAGGGATAGCCGTAGCCGGCCACCATCAACCCCTGCCCGAGAACGAGCATGAGGCAGGCGGCGGCGAAGTAGGACATGGTCCAGCGGGAAAGTGTTGCGCCCGGCATGTCGGTTCCCTCGCCGCGCTTGTTTCAGTGATCCGAGCCGCAGCAGCAGTCGCAGCCGCCGTCTTCCAGCCGGTCGATCTCGACGCGCCAGACTTCCGGCCCCTGCTCGAGATAATCCCAACCGAACTGGCCGGGGAAATTCGTCTCAAGCTGGTAGTGCAGCGGGCGCGGGTCATGGTCGCTGGTGATCAGCATCGACTGGCCGGGCGTCAGCGCGCCAAGCATGCCGAAGATGCGCGGATGACGCTCGCGCGGGGGAATGACGCGCACGTCGATCAGGGGTTTGTCCAGGGTCTCTGACATGGTTCTGCTGTTCCGTCCCGGCCGCTCCGATCCCGTTCCGGAGAGGCACGGCCCGACCCGACCGGAACCGCCTGACGCTAACCTCGTGACCCGCCCGCCACTTTGACCCCGCGCAAACAATTCCGGATTTCACGGCGTTCCACCCCGTTGCTTGGCTTTTCGCAAAGAAGCGCCTGCCGCCCGCTCCTAGGCTTTCGCCAATCGAGACACGGAAAGGAACACGCATGCAACAGGCACTGATCGAAAAATACGGCGAAGCGCGCCTGCCGCGCTATACGAGCTATCCGACAGCGCCCGCCTTCGCCCCCGCCGTCGGTGCCGGCACCTATGGCGACTGGCTCTCCGACATCGCACCCGGTACGGATGCCTCGCTCTACCTGCACATTCCCTTCTGTCGCTCCATGTGCTGGTACTGCGGCTGCCACACCACCATCACCCAGCGCGACGAGCCGATCCTCGACTATATCGACATGCTGCGAAAGGAGATCGATCTCGTCGCCGAACGCGTCGGGAACCGTCTCAAGGTCCGGCACATCCATTTCGGCGGCGGCACGCCGACCATCATGCAGCCTGAGGAATTCCGTGACCTGATCGGCCTCTTGGAAACCCGCTTCGGCCTTTCCGCCGGGGCGGAGATCGCCGTCGAGATCGATCCGCGTACACTGACGGCGGAAATGGCCGACGCGCTCGGCAAGGCCGGCGTTACCCGCGCCAGCCTCGGCGTGCAGAGCTTCGATCCCGTCGTGCAGAAGGCGATCAACCGCATGCAGAGCGAGGCGCAGACCGCCGAGGCGGTGACGCGGCTGCGCACGGCCGGGGTCGGCGGCATCAATTTCGACCTGATCTACGGCCTGCCGCACCAGACGGTCGCCTCCTGCATCACGACGGCGAAGGCCGCCATCGCCATGCGGCCGGAGCGCTTCGCCGTCTTCGGCTACGCCCATATCCCCTCCTTCAAGAAGCACCAGCGGCTGATCGACGAGCGCGCCCTGCCGGACGCACCCGCCCGTGCCGAGCAGGCCGAGGCGATTGCCGAAACACTTGCCGAGGCCGGCTATGTCCGAATCGGCCTCGACCATTATGCGCTGCCCGGCGACAGCCTGGCGCTCGCGGCAAACCGCGGCCGGCTACACCGCAACTTCCAGGGCTACACGACGGATGCCTGCGAGACGCTGATCGGCTTCGGCGCCTCGGCCATCGGCCGCACACCGGACGGCTACATCCAGAACGAGGTGCCGCCGGGCGTTTACGCCCAGCGCATCGCCTCCGGCCGCCTCGCCACCGTCAAGGGTTACCGGCTGACCGCCGAGGACCGGCTGCGCGCGGAGATCATCGAGCGGCTGATGTGCGATTTCTCCGCCGACATCGGCGCTATCGCCGCCCGCCACGGCTTCGACGCCGCGCCGCTGCTGCAAGGCAATGCGAAGCTGGCCGCACTGGAGAGTGACGGCGCCGTCAATATCCAAGGCGGTACGGTCGCCGTGCGGCAGGATCACCGCTTCATCATCCGCGCCGTCGCCGCCGCCTTCGACGCCTATATCGACCAGTCGGCCCGCACCCACAGCAAGGCGGCCTGATCCCGGATCTCCACCTCAAAAAATAGAAGGCCCGGCGTGGTGCGGCACGCCGGGCCTTCCCTCGCAGATCCCGTGCCCTCTATCCCACGAGACCGCGATAGATCGCCGGCAGCGCCGCTGGCAGCCGGGCGATATTGCTGACGATGGCGTAGCCGTTACGGCCGAACATGGCCGGCACATAGGCCTGCGCCTCCCGGTCGACCGTCACCCCGAACACGCTGAGACCCGTGCGCCGCGCCTCGTTGACCGCGCGACGGCTGTCCTCCAGCGCAAAGCGCCCCTCGTAGTGGTCGACGTCGTTCGGCTTGCCGTCGGTGAGGATCAGCAGGAGCTTGCGCCGGCTCGGCTGCTCGCTCAGCTTTGCCGCCGCATGGCGGATCGCCGGGCCGATGCGGGTATAGAAGCCCGGCTTCAGCGCGGCGATGCGCGCCTCGACGCCATGGTTCATCGGCTCGCCGAAATCCTTCACCGTCTCCACGCGCACCCAGGAGCGGCGGCGCGAGGTGAAGGTGAGGATCGAGTGGCTGTCGCCGCAGGCGGCAAGGCCGTGCGAAAGCACCAGCAGCGCCTCCTTCTCGACGTCCAGCACCCGGCGGTTGTCGAACCAGGCGTCCGTCGACAGCGACACGTCGACGAGGATCGTCACGGCAAGGTCGTGCGCCTGCGGCCGGCTCATCATGTGGATGCGGTCGCTGCCCGGTCCGCCGGCGGCAAGGTCGCTGCGCGCCCGAACCACCGCATCGAGGTCGAGTTCCACGCCGTCGAGCTGCGCGCGCAGCATCTCCCGGCGCGGCCGCAGAACCTCGAACTGCCGGCGAACGCGGCGGATGAGGCTCTTCGTGTCCGCGTCGGCCTCGGGCACGGCGGCCGTGTCCGGCGCGGGCGAGGCCAGCACGCGGCAATGGTCGGCAAGATAGGTCGCCGTGCGGTAGTCCCATTCGGGATAGGTGTATTCACCCGTCAGCGGCGTGCGGTCGAGCGCCTCGGGCGGCAGATCGAGATCGAAGCGGAAGCGGGCGGCGGGGCGTCCCTTGCGCTCACCGAGCGTCATGTCGTCAAGCTCCTCGGCGGCCGAGGAATCGTGGTCGTCGCTGTCGTCGCCGGGGCGATCGACATTGACCATCTCGGCCATCGCCAGAATCTTCTCGAAGCGGTTGAGGATGAAGGGGCTGCGCTCGCCCTTGCGGTCCTCCGCCTTCTCGCGCAGCGCCACGTGGCGGCCGGTCTCCGGCGTCTCGGGCGTGCCGCCCGCCGCCGGCTGGTCCTCCTCCTCGCCGCGCCCCTCGCCCTCCTCGCGCAAAATCGCGTCCGGCCAGAGCGGCACGGGCAGCATGGGCAGGTAGCCCGCGGGCGCGCGATGCGGGAAGATCACCGGCAGCGTGTCGTCGGCAAGGCCCGCGCCCTTGCGCAGGAGGCGCAGGATGCGGTTCTCGACATGGCGCTCGATGGAGGGAAGCGGCCGGTGCTGGCGCGCCTCCAGGAACGCGGCCGAAAGCCGGCCATAGCGCCGGGCAAGGCCGGGAAAGGCCGCAAGCACGGCCTTCACCGTCTCCTCGGCCCGGCCGAGCACGGCAAGGTCGCGCTGGAGCGGATCGCTCTCGGCGATGGGATCGAGCGGCATCAGCGCCATGGCGGCGGCAAGCCAGACATAAAGGTCCCGGTTGAGACCGCGATCGGGGAAGAGATCGATCGCGCCGGGCAGCATCACCGTGCCGTGGTCGCGGCCGGGCTGCACCAGCTTCTCCTCGCCGAGGCCGAGGCGCTGGCGGAGCCGCAGGCGGTGCATCGAGGTGCGCCCGCGCGCCGGCGCGATCTGCACCGCCGCCTCGCCGCCGAAGCCGCGGAAGCAGACGGCGAGCACCGGGCGGACATCCTCCAGCCGCACGGCATGATCCGGGTGGCGCGGCCAGCTTCCGGTATTGCCCACCAGCCGGTGCCAGGCCCGGCCGACGGTCTCCTCAAGCTCCAGGAAATCCAGCATGGCGGGACCTCACCGGATCATCGCGTCGGCGATTTCCAGAAGCGCGGCGCGCACGGCCGGCTCGTCCGTGAGAGGCTCGATCATCGCGGCCCGCACGGCCGCGCGCGTCTCCATGCCGCTGTCGATGAGGCAGGCGCAGTAGACGAGGAGACGCGTCGAGACGCCTTCCTCTAGGTCGTGGCCCTTTAGCGCGCGCAGCTTGTGCGCCAGCGCGACCAGCGGGGCGACGCGCGCCTCGTCCAACCCGCTCTCGCCGGCAACGACGGCGATCTCCTCGGCCTTCGGCAGGAAGTCGAACTCGATGGCGACGAAGCGCTGGCGGGTCGAGGGCTTCAGGGCCTTCAGCAGGTTCTGGTAGCCGGGATTGTAGGAGACGACGAGCATGAAGCCGGGCGGGGCATCCAGCACCTCGCCGGTGCGCTCCAGCGGCAGGATGCGGCGGTCGTCCGTCAGCGGATGCAGCACCACCGCGACGTCCTTGCGGGCCTCGACGATCTCGTCGAGATAGCACACGCCCCCGTCGCGCACGGCGCGCGTCAGCGGCCCGTCGACCCAGACCGTGTCACCGCCCTTGAGCAGGTAGCGGCCGGTGAGGTCGGCGGACGACAGGTCGTCATGGCACGAGACGGTCGACAGCGGCAGCGAGAGCTTTGCGGCCATGTGGCTGACGAAGCGGGTCTTGCCGCAGCCGGTCGGGCCTTTCAGCAAAAGGGGGAGCTGGCGCGTCCAGGCCTTCTCGAACAGGTCGCATTCGTTGCCGGAAGGGCTGTAGGCGGGGATGTCGGCGCGCGCGGTCTTGAGCATCACGTTCATGTCGAACTCCAAAGTCTATAGAGGGGGGAAAGTGCCGGCCCCGCGGGATGACGGGGCCGGCCAGCGCTCACTCGGCCGGCTGGACCAGCCGGGTGAGGCTGTCGGCACGCTCGCGGCCGGGCACCAGCACGGCCCAGATGAACATCAGCGCCGAGATGAGGACGACGACGCCCGAGCCGAGGCGGACCCAATAGAACAGCGCAAGCTGGTCCTGCACGTCCATGAAGCCTTCGCCGAGCACGCGCTGCAGATGGATCTGCACGACGCCCGCGAAGGTCAGCGCGAAGGTCATCACCGACATGGCCGTGCACATCAGCCAGAAGGAGGCGATCGAGAGCCACTGGTTGAAGGGCTGGCGGCCGCGGATCTCCGGGATGGCATAGGCCATCATGGCGAGGTTCAGCATCACATAGGCGCCGAAGAAGGCGAGGTGCCCGTGCGCGGCGGTGACCTGCGTGCCGTGGCTGTAGTAGTTCACCGACGACAGCGTGTGCAGGAAGCCCCAGACGCCCGCGCCGAAGAAGGCCATGACCGAGCAG
>Ga0209793_1001140_pt1 | contig 19096 bp, 21 predicted proteins | sample EBPBio122009_DNA_FD_185863 | JGI IMG/M metagenome (GOLD analysis project Ga0209793, IMG submission 185863) | Wastewater treatment Type I Accumulibacter community from EBPR Bioreactor in Madison, WI, USA - Reactor 1_2/2/2009_ DNA (SPAdes) (version 2) | ecosystem: Engineered > Bioreactor > EBPR >... | reverse complement strand
TGTTCAGCGTCATCGACTGGCTGATGCGCTTGCCGACCGAACTCGAGAAGCGGCTGATGGACGAAGTCTACACATTGGAAAGGAACGTCACCATGCCTTACGTCACCTCTGCCGAACGCTTCGGAATTGAAAAAGGCTTGCAGCAAGGCTTGCAACAAGGCTTGCAGCAAGGTCGCCAGGAAGGTCGCCAGCAAGGCCGCCAGGAAGGCGAGGCCGCACTCCTGCAGAGCCTTCTCGCCCGTCGCTTCGGTGCGCTGCCCGACTCTGTACGCATCCGACTGGGCGGGGCCACCGTCGAGCAGCTCGAAAGCTGGGCCATCAAGGTGCTCGACGCACAATCGCTGGACGAAATTTTCGATCAGGGTTGAAGCAGACAAACACCGCCACCGCCCAGTCCGTCAGGCGAAAACATCCACGCACCTCGCCCCCTGTAGGAGCCCGATTCATCGGGCGATGACGACGCGTCGCTCCGTCGAAGCGCCCGAGGTCACCCAGCCGCCCAATCGCCCGATGAATCGGGCTCCTACATGTTGGCAGGCGCGTTGCCGACCGAGCCCGAGAAGCGGCTGATGGACGAAGTCTACACATTGGAAAGGAACGTCACCATGCCTTACGTCACCTCTGCCGAACGCTTCGGAATCGAAAAAGGCTTGCAGCAAGGATTGCAACAAGGTCGCCAGGAAGGCCGCCAGGAAGGTCGCCAGGAAGGTCGCCAGGAAGGCCGCCAGGAAGGCGAGGCCGCACTCCTGCAGAGCCTTCTCGCCCGTCGCTTCGGTGCGCTGCCCGACTCTGTACGCATCCGACTGGGCGGGGCCACCGTCGAGCAGCTCGAAAGCTGGGCCATCAAGGTGCTCGACGCGCGATCGCTGGACGAAATTTTCGATCAGGGTTGAAGCAGACAAACACCGCCACCGCCCAATCCGTCAGGCGAAAACATCCACGCACCTCACCCCCTGTAGGAGCCCGATTCATCGGGCGATGACGACGCGTCGCTCCGTCGAAGCGCCCGAGGTCACCCAGCCGCCCAATCGCCCGATGAATCGGGCTCCTACATGTTGGCTCTTGCCGAAGCCGGGCGGCGCGGCTGGATCTCTGACCTGCCCGCTTCGCTATAGCCGACCATCCCCCTGTAGGAGCCCGACTTGTCGGGCGATGACGACGTGTCGCTTCGTCGAAGCGCCCGCGATCACCCACCCGCCAATCGCCCGATGAATCGGGCTCCTACATGTCGGCAGGTGTTCCGCCAACGCTTCCAGGTCAGCTCAAGCGCGGCGGCGGCCGCCACCAGCGGCGTTGCCTCTCAACTCGGATGCAAAGAAAACCATCACTGTAACGAGCGACCAGGCCATCGTGCGTGACCCGTCGCATCGTTCGGTCAGGGCCTGCGCCACACGAAGGCGGTCAATGGGATCCTGGTGGTGTGCGGGGAGCCCTTCGATCGCAGCAGCAGGTTCGGGTTCTACAGGAAGGAGGCGGTATCTCGCCTGGCGAAAATATTCCAGAGCAAGCTTGCCAGAAACCGGTATGTCACCTCGTCCCAGGCTGTGTTTGATGCTGATTTCCCATATCGTCACAGCACTGACCCGGATCGTGCTTTTTTGGCGCGAGGATCAGTTCGCGAGCTTTTGCCGACAAGCCGGGATGATCGGCAACAGCCCACTATGCGCCAGGGGTGTCGAGCAGAAGCTTCAAGATCCAACCCTCTGCAGAAACAGCCGAGCCACGTCTTCATTGTTCGCGTCGATATCCTCCGGAACGTCGAAAGCGCCCCTTGCCACGCCGATGCGCTGCTCCGGCGGTTGCTCCGCGATCGGCACCAGGCGCGCTGCTGGTCGTCCGTTCCGGGCAATGACGATTTCCCGTTCCTTGCCCTGTTCGATGGCTTCAACAAGGCGCGACAAGTTTAACTTCGCCTCCAGCATGTTCACGGTCGCCATGGCCACCTCCGTTGAATGACGAGATGAGTCTAGTCGAGCCAGAGCGCGTAGCCCAGCATCGCAAAATCCGCCAGCTCTAAGCCGCCACGAGCTCCGCCATCGCGCGATCCGCCGCCACGCTCCCCCCTGTAGGAGCCCGATTCATCGGGCGATGACGACGTACCGCCCCGTCAAAGCGCCCCGAGGCCACCCACCCGCCAATCGCCCGATGAATCGGGCTCCTACAGGAAACCGCAATCGCCCTTGCCCCTTGCGCCAACATCCCCTATCATCCGCGTTCATTTGTTGAACAAGAAACCATGACCCCGGCCGAGCAAGTGCACCTGCGCATCCTCCGAATCGTCGAGGAGGAGCCACAGATCAGCCAGCGGCAGCTTGCTGAACGGCTTGGCGCCAGTTTGGGCAAGACCAATTACCTGCTCAAGGCGCTGCTCGAAAAAGGCTACATCAAAGCCGGCAGCTTCCTTCGCGCCGAAGACAAGCTGAAATACGCGTACCTGCTGACCCCCGAAGGCATCCGCGCCAGGCTGTGCCTGACCCGCGACTACCTTGCCCGCAAGGAAGAGGAGTATGTCGCGATGAAAGTGGAAATCGAAGGTATGCGCGCCGAGCTGGCCGCGCAGGACGATCAAGGCTGAACCGCGACAAACCGTAGTGCCAACTTGAAGAAGCCGCCAGGCTGCCCGAAAAAGTAAACAGCGGCAAGGCACGAAAAAACCGCCGCTCCGGCGAAGCGCCGGAGGCGGCCAAACCCCGGGGAGGGCTGTGCTCACCTGCAAGGCGCACCATCTGCTGAATGCCCAGGCATTCTGGCATGGCGGTAGCGTGCCTGGATGTTGCGCAGTCTGGTGAATAGAGGGTCGCTCGATGAATCGGGCGACAAACCACTCGCCAGCAAATCAGGTACCATCGCCCGGTACAACGCCACCAACGCCGTCCCGTCGCACGCCGTCAGCCAGATCGCAAGAATCGTGCTCAATGTCACAGCCCATCCGGGCGCCCTCGTGGATACTGATGCCCAAGCCAACAAGAAGATCAGAACCCCGCCGTAATCGGTCGAACCCGGGTGAGCGCAGTGCCCACCGGCGAAGCCGTGCAACATGCTGAATGCCCAAGCATTCTGGTATGGCGGTAGCGTGTCTGGATGAGGCGCAGGCGCCCAAAAAAGGTTGCCAGATGAATCCGGCTCCTCCGGACGGGCCAGCGTTGGCCAGAATGCCGATGCGCCGCCCACAACGCTCATGAGCCGTCGAGCCTCCCACGCCAGTTGTAGCGATGACCCCCGAACCTCACCTGTAGGAGCGCGATTTATCGGGCGATAACCACCTATGACAGCCAAGTGACGAGGCCCTGGGCCACCTCTGAGCTTGGGAAGAACGCCGCTGGGTTTCCGATTACGCTTTACAGAATTAATCATTGGTTGAAACGCAAATGAAAGTACTCATTACTGGTGCCGATGGCTTCATCGGCTCGCATCTCACTGAAGCCCTCGTCCGCGAGGGATACAATGCGCGTCCCTTTGTGCTCTATAACTCCTTCAACTCCTGGGGTTGGCTTGATCGTGCACCCAAGGATATTCGCGCTAATCTGGATGTGTTCGCCGGCGATATCCGCGACCCGCACGGAGTGAAGGAAGCGATGAAAGGGTGCGATGCCGTGCTGCACCTAGCCGCACTGATCGCGATTCCTTACTCCTACCACTCCCCAGACACCTATGTCGACACTAATGTCAAAGGTACCCTGAACGTGTTGCAGGCGGCACGCGAGTTGGGTGTGAAACGGGTGATCCATACCTCTACCAGTGAGGTCTACGGCACAGCGCGCTTCGTCCCCATCACTGAAGAACATCCCTTGCAGGGCCAGTCGCCCTATTCGGCCACCAAGATCGCGGCGGACCAACTGGCCTATTCGTTCTATGCCGCTTTCGGCCTGCCGGTGGTCATCGCCCGCCCCTTTAACACCTACGGTCCGCGTCAATCCGCGCGCGCCGTGATCCCGACCATCATCACGCAGATCGCCAACGGCAAACGCCAGATCAAGCTGGGCGCGGTCTCACCCACACGCGATTTCAACTTCGTGAAGGATACTGTGGCGGGCTTTATTGCCGCACTGAACTCCGACCAAGGCCTGGGCGAGGTGGTCAACTTTGGCAGCAATTTCGAGATCAACATCGGCGACACGGCGCGATTGATCGCCGAAGCCATGAACACCGATATCGAAATCATCACCGACGAAGCGCGCCTGCGTCCGGAAAAATCCGAGGTCGAGCGCCTCTGGGCAGATAACGCCAAAGCCAGGGAACTTTTCGGCTGGCAGCCCCGCTATGGCGGTCGCGAAGGTTTCAAACGTGGCTTGGCGGAAACCGCGGAATGGTTTACTCAGCCCGAGAACCTACGCGGCTACAAATCCGACATTTACAACCTTTGAGCGCGACCGTGGCTGAATCCGCTTTCGTCGAACAGGTCGTCGAGGCCATCCGCCAGGTGGCTGGCCCCGCCCCCGTCGCCCTCCATGAACCGCGTTTCGCCGGCAAGGAATGGGCCTACCTGAAGGAATGTCTGGACAGCACTTTTGTTTCCTCCGTCGGCAAGTTCGTGGATCGCTTCGAGGCCGATCTGGCCGCCTTCACCGGCACCAAACATGCCGTAGCCGTGGTCAACGGCACCGCCGCCCTGCACATCGCCCTGAAACTGGCCGGCGTCGAAGCCGGTGACGAAGTCCTGATTCCTGCCCTGACCTTCGTCGCCACAGCCAATGCCGTGGCTTATTGCGGCGCGAACTGCCACTTCGTGGACAGTGAGGAAGGCACCTTGGGTGTCGACCCCCGCAAGCTGCGCGAGCATCTCGTGGCGACCACGGAACAGCGCAACGGCCAGTGCATCAACCGCGCCAGCGGCCGCGTCATCCGCGCCCTGGTGCCGATGCATACCTTCGGCCACCCGGTCGATCTGAATGGGATGATGGCCCTGGCACACGACTTCAAGCTTGCTCTGGTCGAAGACGCGGCGGAGTCGCTCGGCAGCTATTACTACGGCCGCCACACCGGCACCTTCGGCCTGATGGGAACGCTCAGTTTCAACGGCAACAAGACCATCACCACTGGCGGTGGCGGCGCGATTCTCACCAACGACTCGGAACTGGCGCGCACAGCCAAACACCTTACCACCACCGCCAAGCTGCCGCACCGCTGGGCCTTTGAGCATGACCGGATCGCTTACAACTACCGCCTGCCCAATATCAATGCGGCGCTGGGGTGTGCCCAACTGGAACAACTGCCAGGCTTCCTGGCAGCCAAGCGCCACTTATTCGAGCGTTACCAGGAAGCCTTCGCACCGATCCAGGGAGCGACCATCTTCCAGGAACCCGAGGGCTGCCAGAGCAACTACTGGCTGCAAACGTTGCTGCTCTCCCCGGAGCAGTCAGACCAGCAGGCGGCCATCCTGGAAGCCAGCAATTATTCCGGGCTTATGACGCGGCCGGCGTGGACATTGATGAACCGCTTGCAGCCTTATCAGGACTGCCCGGCGATGGGCCTGGAAACGGCCGAATCGTTGGCCCGGCGCATCATCAACGTGCCGAGCAGCGCGCATCTGGCGGAGACCAGCGCATGAAACGGCCGCCCATTCTCCTGGTTGGAGCGGGGGGCCATGCGCGTGCCTGTATCGACGTCATCGAACAGGAAGGGTGCTATGCCATCAGCGGCCTAGTCGGACTACCCGAAGAAATGGGCGGCGAGGTTCTCGGTTATCCGATTCTGGGCACGAATGCGCAACTGGCGGAACTCAGGACCACCTGTCCCAACGCCTTGGTCACGGTCGGCCAGATCAAGTCGCCGGAGCCACGCATGCGCCTCTTCGACCTGCTGACCGGTCTCGGCTTTGTCCTGCCCCACATCGTCTCCCCGCGGGCCCATGTATCGCGCCATGCCAGCCTGGGAACCGCTAGCATTGTCATGCACGGCGTCATCGTCAATGCCGGCGCCCGAATTGGACGGAACTGCATTCTCAACAGCCAGGTGCTCATCGAACACGACGCCGTTGTCGAAGACCACTGCCACATTTCCACCGGCGTACTGGTGAATGGCTGCGTGCGGGTCGGCACGGGCTGTTTCGTCGGCAGCGGCAGTGTGCTGCGCGAAGGCATCCAACTTGGTGAGCACTGCTTGGTCGGCATGGGGATGGCCGTGCGAACAAGCCACACCGCCCATACCCGGATCACTCAATGAACGAGCACGTACTCATCATCGCCGAAGCAGGCGTCAACCATAACGGCGACCTCGCCATAGCCAAACGCCTGATCGACGTGGCGGGAGAAGCCGGCGCCGATCTGGTCAAGTTCCAGACCTTCAATGCCAACCGCCTGGTCACCGCAACGGCACGGAAGGCTGATTACCAGACCCGCAACAGCGGCGGCGGTGAAACCCAGTATGAAATGCTGCATCGCCTGCAACTGGACGCCGAAGCGCACCATGAACTCATCGCTCATTGCCAGGCGCGGGGGATCGGCTTCTTCTCCACCGGCTTCGACAACGAAAGCGTCGATTTCCTGGCCAGCCTGGGCCAGGACAAATTCAAGATTCCCTCAGGCGAGATCACCAATCTGCCCTACCTGCGTAACATGGGCCACTACGGAAAGGAGATCATTCTTTCTACCGGCATGGCCACCCTAGCCGACATCGAAGCGGCTATCGAGGCGCTAGAACGGGCGGGCACCCCTCGTTCCAGGCTCACGGTGTTGCATTGCACCACGGAATATCCCACCCCCATGAACGAGGTCAACCTGCGCGCCATGCAAAGCATTGGTCAGGCCTTCGGGGTGCGCGTAGGCTATTCCGACCATACGCCCGGAATCGAGGTGGCGATTGCCGCTGTGGCCATGGGCGCTTCCGTCATCGAAAAGCACTTCACGCTGGACCGCAACCTGCCCGGCCCGGACCACAAGGCCAGTCTCGAGCCTGCTGAACTCAAGGCCATGGTGGCAGCCATCCGGAACACAGAAGTCGCATTGGGTGATGGCATCAAACGTCTAACCCCGAGTGAAGCCATGAACAAACCCGTTGCCCGAAAATCACTGGTAGCCAGCCAGGCGATTCATGCTGGAGAAGCATTCAGTGCCGAGAACGTTACCGCCAAGCGACCCGGCACTGGCATCTCCCCTATGCGCTGGGATGAAGTCATTGGCCGTCGCGCGCCCCGCGCTTTTGCGGCAGATGAGTTGATCGAACTATGACGCGCAAGATTTGCGTCATCACCGGTACCCGTGCCGAATATGGCTTGCTGCGCTGGGTCATGCAAGGCATCAAGGATGATCCAGATCTGACGCTACAAATCATCGCCACGGGCATGCATCTGTCCCCCGAATTCGGCTTGACCTACCACCAGATTGAGGAAGATAGCTTCCGCATCGACCGCAAGGTGGAAATGCTGGTCAGCTCCGACACACCCGCGGGCATTGCCAAATCTATGGGTCTGGGGTTGATCGGCTTTGCCGATGCCTTGGCGGAACTGCAGCCCAATCTCATCGTGGTGCTCGGCGACCGCTTCGAGATCTTCTCTGCAGTGGCCGCCGCGTTGGTTGCCCGCATACCAGTTGCTCATTTGCACGGCGGCGAGACTACGGAGGGCGCTTTTGATGAGGGGCTTCGGCACTCGATCACCAAGATGTCGCACCTGCATTTCGTGGCAGCGGAAGAATACCGGCAGCGCGTGATCCAGTTAGGCGAGCAGCCTGAACGTGTTTTCCTGGTAGGTGGGCTGGGTATCGACAACATCAAACGCTTGAAACTTCTCAATCGCGCAGAATTGGAGGTCTCACTTGGAGTCAAGCTACGTCAGCAAAACTTGATGATTACCTTTCACCCCGTCACGCTTGAGACAGGGACCGCTACAGACCAGATGACAGAACTGTTGGCTGCATTGGCCGAGCTGCGGAATACGCAGCTTATTTTTACCATGCCGAACGCTGATACCGAGGGCCGCGCACTCATAAAGATGGTCGATCAATTCGTGGCGCAGCATGCGAATGCACGGGCTTATACTTCGCTTGGCCAATTGCGTTATTTATCTTGCATTGCTCAGGTTGATGGTGTTGTGGGCAATTCTTCCAGCGGGCTGGCGGAAGTGCCTAGCTTCAAGAAGGGAACGGTCAACATCGGTGATCGCCAACGGGGCCGGCTGCATGCCGAAAGCGTGATCAATTGCGAACCGAATCGGCTGAGCGTCATAGCTGCCTTGAAAAGGCTTTATAGCGCTGATTTTCAGGGAAGCCTCAGGCATGTGCGTAACCCCTACGGGGAGGGGGGCGCCAGCGAAAAAGTCGTCGACGCGATAAAGCATTATTCGATCAACGGTTTGGTCAAGAAGCGTTTTTATGATCTACCGGCAGTATGTCTTGGGAAGCAATAAGTGAAATCTGCTGAAGAGATCTGGCGGCAAGCCCTTCTTCCTGCCAATGCTACGATACAGCAGGCGATCCGCAACCTCGATCAGGTTGCGATCAAGATTGTCTTGGTGGTTGATGAAAGGGGCGAGCTTCAAGGCACGATATCTGACGGCGACATTCGGCGTGGCCTGCTAAGGGAGCTGGCGCTTAGTAGCCCGATCACAAGCGTTATCCACCGCAGTGCACTGGTTGTACCACCAGACATGGGCCGTGAGACGGTAAGGCAGATCATGGTTGCCAACAAGATTCATCAGATTCCTGTGGTCAACGAACTACACCAAGTTGTCGGTTTGCACCTGTGGGATGAACTTCACGCACAACCTGTTCGACGCAATATGATGGTGATCATGGCAGGAGGCATGGGTACTCGGCTACGCCCACACACGGAAAATTGCCCTAAGCCATTGATGGTCGTTGGCGGAAAGCCGATGCTGGAGCATATCATCGAGCGTGCCAAGCTAGAAGGATTTTCCCATTTCGTGTTGGCGATTCGTTACCTTGGACATATGATCGAGGACCATTTTGGTAATGGCGCACGCCTTCAGGTGAAAATTGATTATCTGCGTGAGCAGGCGCCCCTAGGCACGGCTGGGGCCTTGGGTCTTCTTGATCCGCGCCCGGATGCACCATTCGTGGTGACGAATGGTGACGTTCTTACCGATATTCACTATGGGGAGTTGCTGGATTTTCATGTACGCCATACGGCTGTGGCTACCATGGCCGTGCGGGTGCACGAATGGCAGCATCCCTTCGGCGTAGTTCAGATCAACGGTGTGGATATTGTCGGATTCGAGGAAAAGCCAGTTGCCCGTAGCCATATCAATGCGGGTGTCTATGCACTCGATCCCGATGCGCTGAATGTTCTGGATCGTGATGCCCCGTGTGATATGCCTACCCTTTTCGAGCGCCTTCAGGCGGGTGCCAGGCGCACCGTGGCATATCCAATGCATGAGCCGTGGCTGGATGTGGGCCGTCCAGAGGATCTGCAGCAAGCCAACGAAGCAACCCTCTGAGTGGCCATGTCAACAACGCCGACCGTCCTCGCGATGATCCTTGCGCGTGGAGGCTCTAAGGGCTTGCCACGCAAGAATGTGCTGCTCGTCGACGGGAGACCTCTAATCGCCTGGACCGTCGCCGCTGCGCTTGGCGCTAAATGTGTAAGCCGGGTGATTCTTTCGTCTGACGATGATGAAATAATTTTGGCTGCACGTGCCAACGGCTGCGAAGTACCCTTTCGGCGGCCCGCTGAGTTGGCGACCGATCAGGCTACCAGCATAGAGGTTGTTCTCCACGCCCTCGCCGAGATCCCTGGCTATGATTACTTGCTGTTGTTGCAGCCCACGTCGCCGCTACGTACCGCGGCCGACATCGACGCGGCCTTCGCCGCGATGATGGCTAGCGCCGCACCGGCCTGCGTATCGCTCTGTCCGGTTGAGGAGTCGCCGTACTGGATGTTCCGGGTCGATGCGGAAAATCGGATGGCCAAGTTGCTCGAGCCGCCCCCAAGCGCCCACCGGCGGCAGGAATTGCCGCCGGTTTACTCGCTGAACGGCGCCCTTTACCTCGCCCGCACGGACTGGTTCTACCGCAACAAGACGTTCATTTCTCCCGAAACGATCGGCTATGTAATGCCGCGGTCCCGTTCAATAGACATCGACACACGAGAGGATTTCATGGCGTTTCAGCGCGCGATCGCGGGGCGTGCGACGGCCAATGTTTCGTCGCCGCCGACCGACGCGCCCTACACGCATACCGATGACCACATTGATACCCCCCCCTAAGGATGGCCGGGAAAAGCCCTTGGGCGGTGTTTCGCTACCCCTCCAAGGTGAGTCGCCACGTCCTGCGGTTTTTCAACGCACTGTTTTCACAAATCTGCCTCGCAGGCGCTCTGTGAGGCATGGCTACGGCCGTTGTTGTTGGCGTACCTATGAAGCACAACCGGACTCCGTTGTATGAAGATAATAATTTCTGCACAGTACGTAAGCATGGATGACGTTAAGAGATTTTCCAAAGTTCGTACCGGTCTGGGCTATATGGTCTGGACGATCGCGAAAGCCTTAGCCGTTGGAAATCATGACGTGAACCTGCAGACGGTTAGTGGCATTGGCACAAAGTGCACAATAGATAATGTCAACATCGAAGAATGCAAACCATGGAAAGTTCTGTGGCGGGCAATTAAACACGGGGGATTGTTTAGCATGCTCGCGGTAAAGCCAACCCGCTTAGAGCCATCCGCCATAAAATGCATTTACAGTCAAGCATTCGCGGATGTGTTTTTGAGAAAATGCAAAAAAGAGAGCTGCGATGTGATTAATCTCCATGGCGCCACCGAAGCGAACCGTGCAATTATAGCGAGAGCTGGCGAACAGGGTCGAAAGATCGTGTTGACTCTCCATGGGCTTCGCGATGGCAATATTTCCAATGAGTTTGCGGAAATTCCCGTTGTCCGCGCATGTCTTACAAATGGTGGCGCAGTTACCGTAACCAGTACGGGGGTAATGCGAAAACTAGAACAACAGTTGGCGGCACCGGTATGGTTAGGAAGAATCAGCGTGGTTGCAAATGGCGTGTTTTCGGAACGTGATTCAGTACCTAATCAAAGACGCGCAAAGCATCAGCGCACCGGTAGTAACCCGTTTCGGTTCGTTTGTGTGGGGAACATAACAAGAAACAAAAACCAAATTCAAATCGCTAAGGCGGTAAATAAAATGTCGCCCAATCTCAGGCGATCAGTCGTCATCGATATAATAGGCGCCGAACACGATGATGGCGAACTGCGAAGATACGTCAAAAACTACGATCTAGGTAAAGTGGTAATACTCCACGGGTATGTGGCGCGGGAGCGTTTGGCCAAGTTCTATGAGGCAGCACACGGTGTGCTTGTCGTAAGCCACATGGAAGGTTTCGGGATGTCTGTGTGTGAAGGATTCAGGTATGGAATACCCAGTCTCCTCTACAGTGATCTCGATGTTGTCGCGGACATTTATGACGAAGCGGCTGTCATGTTGATGAAAGAAAGATGTGACGGCGCGCTAGCCGAGGCGATGCTGTCGTTCTCTTACCGATCATGGGATCGGGTCGAGGCGATCAGGTGTTCAAAGCCGTTTTCACAAGAGCGTATGGCAGAGACATATCTGAATGTATTCAGGAATGTGGTTGGCAACTCTGATTCCAGCGACCATAGCGGTAAATTAACATAGTGAACTTAGATAATCGACCAAATGCTCTATTGAGCTCTAAAGTTTGCGTATCTTACTTCACGGTTTTCTTTCCTGTATTTATTATATTAGCGCAATATCGTACGAGTATCGGGCTGGCAAGTTATGGATTAAATATAATATATTTCGGAGTGATAGTTTTTATACTTAGAAATCGATATGTCTCGGTCTACCGAGACCTATTTATTTTGGTCGTCGTATATTCTCTCTTGGAGGGCTACAATTTAATATCGCGAGAAATTGATTTGAGTGTCACCATCAATCGATTAATTGGGCCTTTCGTTATGATCATCGGAATCACAACGGCATCATTAACAATTGACCGAAGCAAATTTTTTCAATACTACGAGTGGGTAGTCATTGCAACAAGCGTTGGGATTTTATACCATTCCTTTGTTCTTGTTCTGTCGCATGGTAGCGTTACGCCGATTGCTATTTTGCCGATCGACCAGTTAGATATTTTTTCAAGACAATTAGACCGACCTGTATCGTTTTTTACAGAGCCGCAAGCTTATGCTTCATTTGTTATGCCGATGTACGCGAATTATCTTGTTTCACGTCACTTCCTCCGGGCGGCTTTGCTATTTGGAGTGTTAATTGTCTCGACCTCGAGTTTTGGAATATTGTGCGCAGCAATGCTGATCGTGGCATATGGCTTGATGTCGGGAAGTAAATCACGATTTGTCCTGGTTGTCTTAGCGATGGTGTCCGTTGGTTATTTTACTATCACCTTTACGGATTTAGGCCAGCAAGCCCTAAATAAGATTTTGCTAACCGACTATGAAACATCGATCAGAACTGGGAAGGGATTGCAAGTTTTTTCGACTTTTTCTCTCCGCGCCCAACTATTCGGAACAATGGATACTGTAACCGACTACGTTGTCCGCAATATCAGGGATTTTGATTGGGCCAACGCATATCTTGGGTCAGATGCTGAACACTTGCTTGAATACCTGACGACATTTTCTTATGTGCTGGTCAATTTTGGGATCGTGGGCTTGGCGCTATATGTCGGATTTCTCTATAGATTGTACGTCTCGTCCAGCACCAAATTGTCGAGACTGCTTTTTGCGATGATCGTAATTGCAAACTTCTCGAACACAGTCTTATTCAATGCTTGGTTTATCTTTTACTATGTGTTGATGTATATAAGTAACCGCGATTCTGCCATTCGGCCATGTGCTTTGACATTGCGCTTCAAATCCTCTTGAGTCGATCTAATTCGGGAGAAATATCTTTTTGGTTAAAATAGCTATTCGTGACGACGATACAAATTATTTCACGGAACCGGGCGCTATCGAACTGGCGTATAGAGGGATGGAAAGTTTGCCGATTTCACTAGCGGTAATCCCCTTTGTGACTGGGAACAACGGTGATTGTCCGGAATCTGCTTGTGCGGGTGTCGACGGGCCACATGACATCTCTCATAACTGTGCCCTGGTGCAGTATGTTTCTGATGGAGTGCGAAATTCTCATTTTGAGGTGTTATTACATGGTATAAGCCATGAGTATCGCTACCAATCGGGCCGACGTATTGCTGAAATGCAATGGCGCGAAAGCGATCCGGCGCTTCCGGAGAAATTGCTATTCGCTCGGCACCATTTGGCTATGACGTTTCAGTGTAAAGTTAAATGGTTTGTTCCGCCGAGCAACAAGATTGAAGGGGCGGGAGTACGCGCAGTTGTTTGTGCCGGGATGGATTTGTCAGGGATAATTGGTTGGAAATTGAACAGGACTATCGATGTGCTGAGTGTTAGAAAATATCTTTCGAGATGGTTTTTCCGTGGCCGCTATCGTTACCCTTACCCTGGTGTACTTAGGTATGCCGACCATTGCGAACTAAATGCCTGTGGCATGCATTCTCTTGAGTATTTGGTTCACCTGTTCAACGTCTGTGCAAAATTTTCTCTTCCAATGGTGATCAATACCCACTATTGGGACCTGCGTGATAACCAGCGCAAGCGTGACATGCTTTTGAGGTTTGTGGAATATGCTAGATCAAAAGGTGCCGTCTTTGTACTCATGAGTGATATCGTTAATGATGCGCGATATGAATAATACCCAAAGAAGAGTGGGAATTGTTACCACAAATTTTGCAGTTAACTATGGTGCGAGGTTGCAGGAATTCGCCCTGATGACGGCCATACACGAGTTGGGGTATGACTGTGCTGTCCTCAACTATAAGCCTATTGCCGGACTCCATGGGCGCGGCATAACGTATTCATTCGAAAGTTTGCAGTCGTCAGTAAATAGCATTCTAAAAATTGTCAATCATTCCTATCGGAGCGCCTTGAGGCGGAGAGAAGCTAGGTTTGAGGAATTTGATGATCTTTACATCAAGCTCGATCCTAAAGTGCCAGTGGGGTTAGCTGAGTTGAGGGAAGCCGCAGAGAGGTGCGACGTCTTGATCTGTGGGTCGGATCAAATCTGGAATCGGAACATATTTAGCGACGAAGTATTTTATCTACCGTTTGGAAAGGCTGGAGAAATACAAAAGGTTGCTTATGCGCCTAGCATTGCTGAAATTTTATCGGAGCATCAATACAAGGAGATTGCAGAGAGGGTGCGAGGTTTTAAAGCTTTATCCGTGAGGGAAGAGGAGGCCGCTTGCAAATTGTCAAATTATGTGGGGCGGGAAGTTAAGACTGTCGTGGACCCGGTATTCTTGTTAAGCGAAGATCATTGGCGTAGCATGATGACTCCCGTTGATGTTCCGCAAAAGTACATTCTTAGCTACGAGATAGCCAGTGATAAGCGTTACGGAGCTATTCTTAAGGCGTTGCAGGCTAGGACGCGTCTGCCAATTGTCAACATTAATAGCCGTCCTTATAATAAATACAATTCAGAATATGTATTTACCGACTTGGGGCCGCGGCAATTTATATGGTTGCTGGCTAATGCAGAACACGTCTGCACGAGTTCTTTTCATGCAACTGCCTTTGGGTTGATTTTCAAAAGAAAAATGACAGTTGTCGCGAATAGTCGCCGCTCTACTCGACACGAAACCATCATGAGGCGCTATCGAATGCACCATCGATTAATAACGGAGGATATCGCGCCTGAGGCTGCGGTAGCTGATGCGGACGTTGGGTTTGAGGAGCGAGATTCCGATATGACGAATCTGATAGATGAAGCTTATTTGTTCTTGAGAGATGCTTTGGCTGGCTAATATGAGAAGAGTATACAGATATCTCCGTTCTTTAGCTCGGTTGGTTATCGACTACGCGGGAGATTTATGGAGATTTTCGGTCTACAACACTTCTATAAAACCAGAAGGCTGCAAAAGAAAACTCGGAGCTATAATCGTTAGGACGGCACATGGTCTTGAAAAAGCGTTCTCCCTACCCGATGTGCGCCTTGGCTTTGGAAGCACTAATTGCCATCTCTTGATCGAGCGCTGTAACATTTATATTATTAAGTATGGTGTCGATGATATTGTGTCGAATGCAGTGGGCGTACTAAACTACTATAGGCAGTATCATATTAAGCACTCGTTTGAATTAGAGGTTTCGTTGACCGAAAAAATAGAAGTGTTGTCGGCCGTGGCGAGGCATGTTAAAACCGATTCAGTTAGCTGGGGCGGTGTAAAAACGGTTAAAAAGTCTGATATTCTCGGCATTGTTCTATCGTTTGATTTCGCTGCTTTTGCGAATGCACGCTCTTCAGTGCGTTCGTTTGGTCCGGGAGTAATTCCCCATTCATATCTCAAGGCCGCGGTGAATATTGCAATGAAATCGCCGTCGGTATGTAATAGGAGAGCGTGGCGGGTTAATATGTATCAGGGTGAGCGTTTGAGGAAGATCCTAGAGGTCCAGAACGGCAATCGAGGATTCGGTCATTTGCTTGAGCAGGCGGTCCTGATTGTAGGGGTATTGAGTTCTTACTCTAATCAGGAGAGAAATCAAGTCTACATAGATGGAGGTTTATTTGCGATGTCGCTGATCTATGCGCTTCACTCACAGGGGATCGGCACCTGCCCATTAAATACGGCGTTTTCGCTTTCGTCATCGCAGAAGTTCAGGCGTGCTGCGGGTCTTCGCCGTGATGAGGTGCCTATTATGATTGTTGGTTTTGGGTGGCTTAAAGAGAAATACGCGGTAACTGTATCGCCGAGGGCTGATCCAGATGCCATTATACGGCTTGTAGAATAGGTTTTATGGAGGTCGTAGGTAGACGGAAATTCAGGCTTGACACAGAGGGGTTTTAGGTCGTTTTCTGTGGGACGGGCAAGAACGGGGCGAAGGGCGAGGCGGGCAAATGAGTGAGCTTTCCAGGGATGAGGTAGGCCATGGCGATGAAGTTTTCGACGCGGCGATAGCCGCGTGCCCTTGCGCGAGCCTCCTGAAGCGCTCGATTCATGGCTTCGACCCAGCCGTTGTGTGTATTCCACGCCATATAGTTACTCAACCAATCTGGAGATGCTGGTGATAGCTGTTTCGGCGGTAGTGTCGGATTGCGACACGGTCGAAGACATGGCGTACTGGGCCCGGGCGAAGGAGACGTGGTTACGCAAATTTCTTGCGCTCACGAATGGTGTTCCCTCCGAGGAGACCTTTCTTCGCGTCTTTCGGGTTCTCGACCCGAAGCAATTCGAAAGTGCCTTCCGGCGCTGGGTGGGTGGCATTGTCGGTGCCTTGAACGGCAGCATTGCTGTCGATGGCAAGACGGTGCGCGGGTCGGGCAGTGGTGGCGAGAGCGCTAGCCGCATGGTCAGTGCCTCCGCCGCGGACCTGGGCATCGTTCTTGGCCAGGAGAAGGTGAGTGGCAAGAGCAATGAGATCACCGCCATCCCGGAATTGCTCGAAGCCCTTTACCTCAAGGGTTTCCTGGTCAGCATCGACGCCATGGGTTGCCAGAAGAAGATTGCTTCGCAGATCACGGATCAGGGTTGCGACTACCTGCTGGCGGTCAAAGGCAATCAACCGACGCTGCTGGAGGCCGTGGAGACGGCGTTCATCGACCAGTGCCAAGTCGAAGGCGTCGATCGTCACCACGAGGTTCAAAAGGGTCATGGTCGGCTGGTTGAGCAGATCGCATCGGTCCTGCCTGCGCAAGGGATCGTGACTCCCGCCGATTGGCCCGAGTGTAAGACCATTGGCCGTATCGACTCTCTGCGCAAGATCGGCGACAAAGAGTCGGACCTGGAGCGGCGTTACTACATCAGCTCGCGTGTATTGACCGCCGAACAACTGGCGGTAGCCGCGCGTGCGCACTGGGGTGTGGAAAACCGGCTTCACTGGATTCTCGACGTCAGCTTCGGCGAGGATGGCAGCACCATCCGCAAAGACAGCGCGCCGCAGAACCTCTCGCTCCTGAAGAAAATCGTGCTCAACATGATCCGCCTCGATACGACTCACAAGACCAAAGGCAGCTTACGCCTGAAGCGTAAAGCCGCCGCTTGGGATGACGATCTCTGGATCAGCATGCTAGGACTCTCACAAAGATGACATCCGAGTGCGGAAGCCCTAAGGCAGGTATGAACCAATCGGCACGTATCGGTATATACGTCGTCCTGGTGGCTGTTCAGAAGCTCATCTCCGTGGCGGTGCAGCCGTTGATCATGCGGATGTTAACGCCAGCTCAATACGGTGAAATATCGCAAATTGTCGTGGTGTTGTCTTTAGCGGTGCTGGTCGTGACATTTGCGGCAGACGAAATCATTGCAAGAATCTATCATTTGGCGGGTTGCGCACGCGAGGGATATTTGCGGATCTCTGAATATGTGTGCATATATGTTATAGGGACCAGTATATGTGTTCTATTTGTGGCTCTTGCAGCGTATTGTAGGGCCAGCCAGTTAGAGTTAGTGTATATGTTTGGCGCGGTGTTCGTACTGTTCGCGCCGCTTGTGTCAATAGCTCAAAAAATACTCCGTACAAGTGATAAGACAACGCAGTTAGCGCTTTTCAATATTTCTTACAGTTTTCTGTTGGGCGGTGGCGCGCTAATTGCGTTGACATATTCAAATTCATCGATTCAAGCCTATTTTGTTGCCCAAGGAGTTGTTCAGTTTGTGTTCGGTAGCAGTGTGGCGGTCTATTTCATAAAAAAAGGGGGCTGGCGGCCAAATTTTGTGGCAGTAAAAGGTATTTTGCGGGAGGCATCGTCTGCGGTGCCGCATACTGTTGTCGGGTGGGGGTTTGTAGGTTTCACCACCTACTATGTTGCGAGTGTTTTGGGGACCTATTCGGCGGGTCTGCTGGGCGCGGGTCTCTATATGTACTCCGTTGTGAGTGCCATATCGGATGTTGCTGTAAACGTGATGCAACCGAGAATTTATGACGCCAGGAAAAATTCCGGTAATATGGACGTTCTGAGAGCGATAAGGAAGTCTTTGGTGTATGTTTCTATATCATTGACGGGAGTCGGCGTGGCTGTTGCAACCTTTTCTAATGATGTTATGCCGTTTATATTGCCTAAGGCCTATTTAGTAAATGTATATATTGCCCCATGTCTCGTGTTGAGTGCAACGGTTCTTGGGTTAGGTTCGCTTTGGGTTTTTTTTCTATATTACGATAGACAAGGCTTGAGTAAGCTATCGAGGATTAGTGTGATGGGGGTGGTGATTAACCTTGTCGCGACCCCTTTTGGTGTGCATTTTTTTGGAGTCACGGGTGCCGTTGGGAGCTTGCTGTTTGTAAATAGCATAGTGGCTTTCTTTAAGGCGCTCGAATCGGTGGAGCATGCCGGCTTGTCGAGGCTGCATCTTGTTGTCATCTGGACCGGGCTGTCACTGTTTGGTATGGTAGGCGTCATTCTCGCGGTTGCGGCCATCCCCGTTTGGGTTAAATTTGTAGTTGAAGTGGGGGTATTTATTGTGCTTTTCAAATGCGCGCATTATTTTCTGAAAAGGACAGATCCCGTTGGGATTTAGGCGGGAGTGTGGCTAACGGTCAAGTTGAAAGGCAGGCGGGGTCTATGTCGTTTCGTGTGGAACGGGCCACGACCGACCTCCGCCGCTGCGCAGGCATAGCCACCGTGACCAGCGGCGTTGCGAGCGTTGATGGCGCGGTCAAGGGCAGGCAAAGCCCGGCGAAGCGGACCCTTTACTGCGCCATCAACGCTAGTAAGCTCAAGGGCTTGGGGCTGGTTGCGGTTTTCCGCGGCCAGCCCCCGAGCCCGTCCGGCGGCGAGGACTTCCCCGCCCTCGGGGGCGGGGTCAGGGGTGGGGGCGCCCGAAGGGCTCGGCACAGGCATCGGCCCCGTTCCACACGAAACGACACAAACCCGGCAGGCGGCTACCCGGTATCATAAAATATCTTGAGGCGGGGTGGTCGGCTCGCCGACTAAGGATAGTGGCGCCAAGAGGGGCTTGGCTGAGGCAACAGAACGGTTACGGGAACCTCCTTTCGTGGGTTTAGGTCGTTTTCTGTGGAACGGGCAAGAATGGGGCGAAGGGCGAGGCGGGCAAATGAGTGAGCTTTCCAGCGATGAGGTAGGCCATGGCGATGAAGTTTTCGACGCGGCGATAGCCACGTGCCCTTGCGCGCGCCTCCT
>Ga0209793_1001138_pt1 | contig 19107 bp, 12 predicted proteins | sample EBPBio122009_DNA_FD_185863 | JGI IMG/M metagenome (GOLD analysis project Ga0209793, IMG submission 185863) | Wastewater treatment Type I Accumulibacter community from EBPR Bioreactor in Madison, WI, USA - Reactor 1_2/2/2009_ DNA (SPAdes) (version 2) | ecosystem: Engineered > Bioreactor > EBPR >... | reverse complement strand
GTCCCTCCGATTTTTGTTCAGTGGTCCACCCCACACGTGGGCGACGGGACAGACTTTCGCGGCGAGCCAGGACATCCAGGCGACCAGGATCAAGACTTGTCCCCATGATCGCGCAGATCTGGTTCGTGCTGGCCATGTTGGTGGTGGTGATCCTCGCCCGGGGTGTGGGTGGACGGATCGGTGTGCCGTTCACCATCCTGCTGACTCTGGTCGGACTGGCGTACGCGTTGGTCCCCGGCCCCAAGCTGGAACTCGATCCCGAGGCAGTGCTGGTGTTGGTGATGCCGCCCCTGCTCTACAGCACCGCGCGCCGATCCAGCCTGCTGGCGATCAGAGCGAATCTGCGTCCCATCGTGAGTTTGTCGGTGCTGTTGGTGCTGGCCACCGCCTTCGCGGTCGGCGCGCTGGTCACCCTGGTGGTCCCGGGCATGCCATTGGCCGTGGGTCTGGTTCTCGGCGCCGCCGTGGCACCGCCGGATCCGGTCGCCGCCCTCTCCATCGGGCGCCGGGCAGGGATGCCACCACGGTTGATCGTGCTCATCGAGGGCGAGGGTCTGCTCAACGACGCGACGGCCCTGACGACCTATCAGGTTGCAGTCGCGGTAGCCGTCGGCGGCGCGTTCTCCTGGACCATCGCCTCCGGATTGTTCCTGCTGGCTGTCGCCGGTGGGCTGGCCGTCGGGATCCTCGTCGCACTGCTGATCCGTCTGGCACGACCGATGCTCAGGGATCCGCTGATCGCCAATGCGGTGTCGCTCGCGGTCCCGTTCGTGACCTACCTGGTCGCCGAGGCCATTCACTCCTCGGGTGTGTTGGCTGTCGTCGTGGCCGGCCTGATGGTGGGACACAACGCCGGGCGTACAGAGAGCGGCGCCTCGCGACTGCAGACCGGCGCGGTGTGGGAGTTCGTCGAGTATCTGCTGGAGGGGTTCGTCTTCCTCCTCATCGGCCAGCAGCTGCCGAGTGTGATCCGTGGGCTGCAGGACCAGCCCCTGTCCATCGTGGTGGCGGCCGCCGCGGTGTCGGTGGGCGCGGTGTTGCTCGTTCGCCCGCTGTGGCTGGTGATCACCCAGTGGCTGCCGGCGCGGTTGCATGCGCGGCTCGGCGTGAGGTCGACAGATCGGCTTCGCGGACGGGAGCTGGTAGCGCTGAGTTGGGCGGGCACGCGCGGTGTGATCACACTGGTGGCCGTCTTCGCGGTGCCGCTGACCACAGAGCAAGGCACCCCCTTCCCGTACCGAGACCTGATCTCCTTCTGCGCGTACGTCGTCGTCTTGGTCACCCTGGTCGGCCAGGGGCTGACGTTCGCCCCGCTGCTGCGCCGACTCCGGCTGCGGATCAATCGTGCCGAGGTGGAGCAGCTACGCAACCAAGCCCGACTGGCGACGATCGACGCCGGCCTGGCCCGGGTCGATGATCTTGTCGCGGTCGATCGGATCGGACCGGAACTGGCGGCCGCGATCCGGGCCGGGCTGGCCGCACGGGCCGATCGCTACCACGCCCGGATGGCCGCACTGCGGGAGTCCGACGACGGCCAGGTCACCTGGACCGAGGACTACGAGGCCGCCATCGCCGCACGGCGAGCGGTGATCAATGCGCAACGAGAGGAGCTGCTGCGCTGGCGTGATACCGGACGGCTGCCGGACGCCAGCCTGCGGATCCTGCGACGCGAGCTCGACCATGAGGAACGGACGCTGCTCGACCGCTGACTCCACGACCACGTCGGGTGGGTAGCCTGCATCGTGTGTCAGCAGCAGGGGTGATCGGCAAGACGGTGCTCAGTGCCGGAGCCGTCGGGGTGGGGTGCTTCGCGTACGCGAGCCTGTACGAGGTCAACGCGTACACATTGCGGCGAGTCGAGGTGCCGATCCTGCCGCGGGGAGCGCGCCCGATCCGCGTGTTGCAGATCTCCGACCTGCACCTGACGCCGCGCAACACCAAGCGGGTCGAGTGGGTGTCCCGGCTGGCCGGGCTGGAGCCGGATCTGGTGATCGACACCGGAGACAACCTGTCGCATCCCGACGCGGTTCCCGTGGTCACCGCCGCACTCGGTCGGCTGCTCGACAAGCCGGGACTGTTCGTCTGGGGATCCAACGACTACTACGCACCGACGTTCAAGAACCCACTCGCGTACCTGACCCGGCCAAGTCGAATGGGACGCGAGCATCAGGGCGAGCTGCCCTGGCGCGACCTCGGGGCGCGATTCGAGCAGGCCGGCTGGATTGATCTCACCCATCGACGGCTCACCCTGGAGATCAATGGAACCCGGCTCGGGTTCCGCGGCGCAGACGATGCACACCTGGGCCGTGACCAGTACGCGCTGGTGGCCGGCCCGGTCGAAGCCGAAGCCGAAGGCGAGGTGGTCATCGGGGTGACCCACGCGCCGTACCGGACCGTGATCGACGCGATGACCTACGACGGCTGCGAGCTGGTGATCGCCGGCCATACCCACGGCGGTCAGGTCTGCGTCCCGTTCTACGGCGCCCTGGTCACCAACTGCGATCTCGACCCGGGCCGGGTGAAAGGGCTGTCGACCAACAGCGCCGGCGGCAAGACCTCGTTCCTGCATGTGTCCGCAGGACTGGGCACCTCGCCCTACGCGCCGTTCCGCTTTGCCTGCCGGCCCGAGGCAACCCTGCTGACTCTGGTGCCACGGGTCTGATCCAGGCTCAGAAGGCAACTGACCCACGGTCAAGAACCATCTGGTTCACGGCCAGGAACCAGATGTGAGGTCTGGCGCGCTTTGGGCTAGACTCTGCGAGGCCCTACGGGGCCAGCGGGGTGTGGCGCAGCTTGGTAGCGCGCTTCGTTCGGGACGAAGAGGTCGCAGGTTCAAATCCTGTCACCCCGACCAGATAGTCACGTGAGGACCACCGGCCTGTCCGGCCGCTCACGCTTATCAGGCCTTGGGCGATCGGCTCATGGGCGTCGTCAGAACAGCACCGGAAGACTGGCCATCCGCGAGGCGGCGATACCCAGGGTCGCCAGCGCAGCGGCGAGCAGCAGGGCCCGCGCGGCTCGATAGCGGAAGCTGGAGATGACCCCGGAGAAGAACAGGGCCGCCGCCAGCAGGATGGTCACCGAGACGTACGCGCTGGCGGTGGCGCCGGCTTCACGACCCAGCTGCGACGCCGCCTCTGCTTCGGCGATCGCCGTCCGATAGCCGGCCAGCTGGCCGTTCAGATACTGCTGGTCATCGGCCAGCGGGGTCGGTGTCCGGCCGGCCTCGACCTCGCGCTGCCAGGTGTCCAGCACCGGGAGGAAGTCCTTGCGTACCAGGCTGTCACGATAGAACTGCTCCACCTTGGTATTGCCCGACGCCACGACCTGGGCATACTGAGCGGTGATCATCGCGTCGTACGCGATTTTCTGTGTGGCAAGTCCGAACAGCCGAGCCGCCTCGACGTGCTTGTCCGATGCCACCTGCGTATGATCAGCGCTGGATCCGCTCCAGCGTACGGACTCGAATCCGCACCAGGCCGTCCCGATCGTGGTGATCCCCAACAGGACCACCGCCACGATCTCCACGATCTTCTCGAACCGAGACTCCTTGCCGGGTGGGCCCGGCGCCACCAGGCCGAACGAGGCCGTGTCGGTCGTCGCGCCGGTCATCAAGCTCACCGCTGATCACCCCCAGCACGCTCCGCCCCCGGCTCCCCTGACCCATCCAGCGGAGCCGCCGGATCGGGCGGCAGTCCACCGGGACCGGGCATCGGTCGGACCCCCGCCGGCAGGGTGACATTGAGATTCTCCCGGCGCAGGATCAGCTCGCGCCACAGCTCAGTCTCGCGATAACGCCACGGTGCCTCCGCTGATCCCGCCTGCGCGACGAGATCCTGATCATTGATCAGCTGGGCGATGCGTGTCTCGGCGGCGGCATTCTCCGCAGCCAGTTCGTGACGAGCCCGCACCACCGCTTGCACTGCCTCACCCGTGCGACCGAGATCGACTGAGCGGAGCTGGAATGATGCGAGCTCGAACCCGGTCTCGGCCAGCTCGGTGGTCAACTTCTCGCTGACCTCGCGCTGCAACACCTCGCGCGCCGGACCGAAGAGATCGTCCACACCCACCTGTTCCGCGCCCAATGCCGCAGTCACCCCGGCGTGACAGCAGTCGCGGACCGCGGCGCCGATTCCGCCTGGGCCGAAACGCAGATGGACGTCGCGCAGGCCTTCCAGGCGGAGCCGATACCGAACGGTGTAGCCGACCACGGCTCGGGTCCGGTCGCCGAGATACACCTCGATGGCCGGTCCGCAGCTGTCCAACCCGGCCTGGTCGACCGGCTCCGGCTCGCCCCCGACCCGATAGCTCAGCTCGGTCGACGGATAGGTCACCACGGTGCGCCGCCGCAGCGCAGGCACGAAATGCAGCCCGGGCGACAGCACGGCGTCTGTTGGCCGACCACGGACCAGGAGCAGGCCGAGTCGGCCGGACGGGATGCGGAGGAAGGACTCGCTGAGCACGACCCAAGCGAGGATGCCCACCGCCGGAACCAGGAGGACCACCAGGATGATCCAGCCGACCAGATTTATGGACGGGTTCTACCAACCAGGAGCCGGCACCAACCAGCCTCAGGGGCAGATTTCATACCGCCAGGATGAGCCGGCCGCTTTCTCGGACCTGAGATGAACCGGGCCGGCCTCACACCGCGAGGGTGAGTTCTACCCAGATAGTTTGGCCGGGGCGAGTTTTATGTGCGACAGCCGGCACCGTACGTGCGACACGCCGTCTCACTGTCACCCCGTCCCCCACCGGAGAGTGCCCGTGTCCTCATCAGCGCCACGCGCCCGAACTCCGCAGCGCACCCACCGCCCCCGAGGTGCCGCCCTGCGGTCGGTGATCGCCCTGCTGCTCGCTCTCGGGTCGGTGCTGGTGACGCCGGCGGTGGCCCACGCCGAGGACGACGGTGTGCTGAGCATCAGCAAGGGCGTCAATGGCTGGGACCGACGGGCATCAGGTCGACCCGGACGAGACCTTCGTCTACACGATCGTCATCGGCTGCTCCAACGGCGGTTCGGGCGGCTGCACGAATGCCGTTCTGCAAGACGAGTTGCCGGCCGGCATCGTGCTCGACAGCGACGCGAGCGATATCGATGTCCAACCCTCCGGGAGCGGGACCGCCACGGTGGACGGCAACCAGGTCACCGTCACCTTCACCCAGCCGCTGACCGATCCAGCCGACAGCCAGGGGATCCAGGACCAGGCGACGATCGAAGTGCACATCCCGGTCCGGGTCGATCCGGACATCTCCCCTGAGCTCGACGGCGAAGATCTGACCAACACCGCGACCGTCGACGGCACCAACACCGACCCGGCAACCGACGACTTCACCGTCGTCCCCAGCGTGCCGACAGACCTCGAGGCCAGCACGGACAAATCCTTCGATCCCGACTCCGCAGTCGCCGATCCCGGCACCGAGACCACGCTCACGCTGACCGGCGGCAATGCGTCCAACATCGCTGTGGACGAGATCGTGCTCACCGATCCCAGCGGTGACCCGCCGGGCGCTTTCGCCTATCTCGGACTCACCAGCGACACCCTCGAGGTGTCCTTGCCCGAGGGCGCCGAGCAAGTTCAGGTCGACTGCTGGGTGGACGACGGCTGGGTGGACGGTTCACCGAACGCGCCACCAGCCACCCTGCCTGATGGCGTCGATCCAGCGGACTGCGCGGGACTGCGGGTCCACTTCATCTCGACCGACGGCCAGGGCATCCCGCCTGGCGAGAGCGGCACCATCACCGTCGGGCTGGAACAGCGTGACAATATCGGCGATGCCGGCGAGGGCCCGATCAGCAACGAGGTCGCCACCACCGTCACCCTCGATGACGAGACCTCTGACCCGGCCACCGCATCCGACGACTACGTCATCACCTCGGCCGAGCTGCCACTCGATGCCTCGAAGGTCTTCCAGCCCGATGTCATCGCCGCCGGTGGCCAGAGCACCGTCACTCTCGGCGCGACCAACAGCAGCGACCGTACGCTCACCAGCCTCTCGATCACCGAACCCGGCGGCGATCCCGACCTGTTCGAGAACGGCCTCACTTTCAGCGGCTGGACGGACGACGTGCAGTGGCCGAGCGGGGCGACCGGAGCGAGCGTCACCTACACCTACGACGACGGCAGCAGCGAGACACTCACCGCCGATTCACCCGACACCCTGCCCGATCCGCCGGATGGCAAGGTGGTCACCGGCTTCACGGTCGAGTTCACCGGACCGATCGTTCCCGGCGCCGAGGCGAGCATCCCCTTCACGGTGACCGCCGACGAGACCCAGGCTGAGGCAGAGATCCAGCACCCGAACTCCATCAGCGCCGAGTCCAGCGCCCCCGGCGGCTATCACGGCGAGGCCGAAGCCGACGACACCCTCACCACCATCGAGCAGCGGCTCGCCGTCGAGGTGGACAAGGAAATCAGCCCCGACGAGATCTTTGCGATCCCCGGCCAGGAAGCCGTCGTCCAGCTGACCGGCAAGGTGTCCGACTTCCCCGAGTCGACGACCGACGCCCATCAGATCATCGTCCAGGACCCCGCCGATCTGACCAATGACGGCTGGTACGACGCGTTCGCCCCGCAGACCATTGCCGAGACCCCGATCCCCGCCGACGCAACCTTGACCGTGCAGTACTACAACGGGACCGAGTGGGTGGACGTGCCCGGCATGGTGGACCTCGAGGGCCCGCAGATCTTCACCGGCGAACTGCCGCCCGAGGTCCAGGAGAACGCGCAGGGCATCCGGTTCGTCTACGAGTCCGAGGAGGGTTTCCCGCCAGGCACCACGGTCAATCCCAATATCAATTTCGAGCTCAAGCCCGAGATGGCGGGCCAGGAGCTGAGCGTCGAGAATTGTGCCAGCTCGGCGCTAGCACGCCCGCACCCGGGGTCGACGATGCCAGCGCCGCCCAGGAGTCCCCCGACTGCCCGGTCATCGAGCTGATCGACCCCGACCCCGGCAACGCCGACTTCATCGAGAAGGACTGGGACAGTCCGAAGCTGGTCGGCGAGCGCTCACAGAACGAGCACGGCGCATCATTGCGCTGGTCCACCAGCGGCGCGACCGGCATCGACCAGATGCGCATCTACGACGTGCCGGATCCGACCCCACTGCCGGGCAGCGTGTACGACAGCTTCGACCTGGTCCGGATCGACCGGATCACCGCCACGATGGATCCACTGCTGACCTACGACCGGGTCGCCGGCATCCAGCTGTTCAGCCGGTCGGCAAATGACTGGGTCCCAGCTCCCAACGACCCGTGCCCAGCCGCCTGCGACGGCACCTTCCCCGGCTACACCTTGACTGCCGAGCAGCGGGCTGATGTCATCGGTTTCGCCCTGGTGTTCGAGGAGAGTCCGACCCGCGCCGACCGGATCGGCGGCAACCCGACCGCCCCACAGGTCGGCAGCGGCGTAGCCCGTTCCTCAGGCAACAACCGCACCATCCACCCGGTGTTCCAACTCCGCGACGAGCTCCGCTCGAACGCCGACGTACCGGTCGTCGCCGACCAGGTCTACAACGTCGGCGACGACGAGGGCGAGGTCCGCAACGACGTCTCCGCCCAGCTCTGGGTCGACGGCGACCTCTACTACACCGAGCGCGACTCCGACATCATCACCATCACCCCGGTCCCGGTGACCGCCGACATCACCAAGGACTGGGACGGTGGACCGTTGGGCGTCCCGGCTCCGGGGACGGCGGTCTTCCCGGACGAGTACCCCACCGGCCGGGTCACCATCGATGCGCACAACACCACCCCGCGGAAGGTCGATCGGCTGACGATCAGGGAGCCCGCCGGCGGCACGAGCCCGTTCGACCAGTTCAATCTGCGTGCGTTCACCCAGATCACCGCACCGGCTGACATCGGCGCGACCGAGGTGGTGATCACACTCGAGCGGCAGGGCGGCGCCACGGAGGACCTCACCCGCGATCAGGCGCTCGCCGCAACCGAGGCCGAGTTGAGCGATGTCATCGGGTTCACCATCGTCTACACCGGCCGGATCGACGCCGACGCCCATGCCCTGGTCGGCTTCGACACCCGGCTGCGACAGACCAACCGGGAGACCGACGCCGCGGTCACCGCTCCGGCGACGGTCCCCAACGTGGCCACCGTGCTGGTCGAGGATCTGATCGACTATCCGGATGTCGACCCGCAGTCCCAAGGCGACGCCGACGACGCCTCGATCACGTTGGTCGATGCCGGCATCGATCTGGAGGTGACCAAGACCATCGATCCGGCGACCCAGACCGAGCCGGACCGTTCCCCCGTCACCGTGCGACTGACCGGGCAGCCGGAGGGACCGTCGAGGACGAACTGGATGGAGATCGTCGACGAGGACTACACCTTCTTCAATCAGTACAACTTCGTGGGATTCGGCTCGTTCTCCTTCACGGCACCGATCGACCGAGTGCAGGTGGACGCGTACGTCGGCGGCACCTTCGAGGCTGCCGGTGACACGGTGAGCAGAGTCGGCGGCAGCTGGGTGAACGGCGAGCCGGGATCGACCCTCGTGCTGCCGGACGGAGTGACCCCAGATGAGGTGATCGGGCTGCGCTTCACTTTCACCAAGGCCGACGGGACGATCTGGGAGAACCCCGCGACTCCCACTCAGGCGATCGAGTTCCAGGTCGAGCGGCGAGAGACCCTGCGGTCCGGCGGACCGGTGCTGAGCGACCTGACCGGGAACGCCCCTGCTCCGGGCGAGGAGAACCCCGGCGAGGCCAGCGACACCATCCAAGGTGAGAACCGGGCGGCGGACACGATCGACGGCGAGCCGCTGACCGCGCACGACGAGGCGACCGACACCATCGTCTACCAGCACGCGAACAACGCCGTCTTGGTGACCAAGGCCCCCGACGGCGCCCACTCGCCGGGGACGAACATCCCGTACACGCTGACCTTCACCAACACCGGCGACGTGCCGATCACCAACCCGGTGATCACCGACCACATCCCCTCCGACGGCGACGGCCCGTTGCTGGTCCTTGATCCGAGCCGAGATCAACCGGGCACCGGGTACACCTACGCCCTGACCGGCGCTGCCGCACCCGACCCGGCGAACGGTCCGGCCATGCCCACCGATCCGGCCGAGATCACGGTGCGCGAGGAAGCCGACGCGATCCAGTTCACCTTCCCGGAAGGGACCGTGCTGGAGGTGGATCAGACCTACACGATCACGTTGCCGCTGCAGTTCCGGCCGGGTCTGGCCGGCGGCACCGAGGTCACCAACACCACCGGTATCACCGGTGACCGCCCCTGGGACGAGTGCGAGGCCAGCCTCGACGACGAGTCCGGCGAGTGTCAGGCGAGCAGCACCGTCACTCCCGTCACGGCGGGCTCGCTGAGCGGTCAGAAGTCGGTCAAGGCTGCCGATGACGATGATCTCGGCGTGTTGAACACCCGCAATCTGCCCGACCCCGGCTGCGTACCCGACAGCGACGGGTTCTACCGCAATGGCTGCACCCCGATCACCAAGCCGGGCAGCGACGAGATCTGGCGGATGACCTTCACCAACACCGGCAACCTGCCGCAAGACCGCGTCTATGCGATCGACCGGCTGCCGATCCCCGGCGACACCGGCGTCATCACCGGTGAGCGCGGCTCCCAGTGGCGACCGATCCCGAAAGCGATCCACTACGGCGGGGTGGCGAAGGGCTCGGTCAGTGAAGTGCGGATCTACTACGACACCGACGAGGAGCTGTGCACCGACGACCTCCAACTCGGCGAGGAGTGCCCCGAAGGAGCGTGGACGCTGCTCGCCACGATCCCGAATCCGGTCGTCGGCGGCACGGTCGACCTGCCGGCGAACGCGACGGCGATCAAGATCGAGGCGGACTTCTTCGACGAAGGCCTGTTCCAACCGACCGGGACCGTCTCGGTGGACCTGATCACCACCACGCCGGCGCAGTCGCCCACGGCCGGGCCCGACACGATCGCCTGGAACAACGTGACCGTCGCGGCCCGCAACCTGGACGGCGACACCCACACCGCAACGCCACCGACCGAAGGCAACAAGGTCGGCGTGGCACTGGCCACCGGCCCACTGAAGATCCGCAAGGAGGTCTCCGGGCCGGCAGCGCAGTATGCCCCGGCCAGCTTCGCCCTCACCGTCGAATGCACCTCCGTCGGTGAAGATGTCGATCTGGGCGACCGGGCCCAGGTGACGATCACCGCTGACGAGACGGTGACCATCGAGGACCTGCCGTGGGGGTCGGAGTGCACGGTGTCCGAAGACACTGCCGCCGCAGGCGATCCGGAGTTCTCCGCCACCACCGTGACGGTGGTCCGGGAGGACCAGACCGTGCCGATCGTGATCGCGACCAACATCTATCCGAGCGCTTCCCTGGTGATCAGGAAGACGGTCGAGGCGTCGGCGGTCGACGCCGACGGCAATCCGCTGACGTACGGACCGTTCGTCTTCGAAGTCGAGTGCAGCTATCTGGGTCAGCCGGTGTATGCGACCGACTACGACCCCGATCGTCCGATGACGGCGGCGTTCTCGTCCGGTGAGTCGGTCACCTTCAGCGGACTGCCGGCCGGTGCGAGTTGCACGGCCACCGAAACCGAGGACGACGGCGCGAGCTCGACGACCTCGACCGGCACCGCCGGCGATGCCGACCCGATCACCGGCACCACCGTGATCGGCCCGTTGGTGCTCGCTGCCGACGGGGAGAACGAACTGCCGACGAACGAGGTCGCCTTCGTCAACATCTTCGACACGGGTGCACTGACGATCACCAAGGAGATCACCGGGCCCGGCGCGGAGGCGTACGGCACCGGCCCGTTCTTCGTCCAGCTCACCTGTGTCGATGCCAGGGACCGCAGGCGAGTGGTGTTCGAGGGAGAAACCCAGCTCGGTGACGGCGAGCCGCTGTCGGTGACGGTCGAGAATCTGTACGTGGACTCGATCTGCCGGGTCACCGAGACCGGCACCGGCGGAGCGACGAGCTCGACCGTGTCTCCAGCCGGGCCGTTCCGGGTCACCGCCGAGTCGGCCGAGGAGCCGGTGCAGATCAGCGTCACCAACCGGTTCGACGTCGGTTCGCTCCGGGTCGTCAAGAAGATCGTCGGCGACGAGTCGCAGGTCGGTGACGATCAGCTGTTCTGGTTCGCGCTGAGCTGCGAGCTGACGGTCGACGGCGAACCAGTGCCGATCGACCTCGGCGACGACGCCGAGTTCAACCTCTCCATCGACGGCGGGCTCAGCCAGACGTTCGCGGGGCTGCCCACCGGGGCAGTGTGCACCGTCACCGAGACCGATAACGGCGGTGCCGACAACAGCATCGTGCAACCCGAACAGGTGACGATCGGCAATGCCACCACCGTGGACGTACTGGCCACGAACACCTTCGATCCGCCGCCCACACCCGACACACCCAGCACGCCGAGCGATCGCAGCCCGCTGGCAGACACCGGCGGACCCAGCAGGATCATCCTGCTCGCCGGCCTCGTGCTGATACTGGTCGGCGGAGCCCTGCTGGTCGCCCGGCGCCGTCAAAGCTGAACTGGGAGGCTACCCGCGTACCTCGTTCTCGCTTCGGTCCAGAGTTTATCCATCTGGGCTGACCGGAGAATCCGCGTCGCGAATTCGTACATCTGTGGTTCATCATTCGCGCATCTATTGCTCACATTGAGGGATATGGACCGAAGGTCCCTCCCGCTGGTGGCAGGACTCCGCTACGGTCTCCACAACATCGACCCGTCCGTACTTGGAAAGGCCCAAGGTGAGCAAGAAGAAGCAGAAGCCACGCAAGATCCCCAACGACGTCTACGAGGCCGAGATCTTCCGACTGCAGTCGGAGTTGGTGAAGCTGCAGGAGTGGGTCCGCCACACCGGTGCTCGCGTCGTGGTGATCTTCGAAGGCCGTGATGCGGCGGGCAAGGGCGGCACGATCAAGCGGGTCACCGAATACTTGAGCCCTCGCGTCGCGCGGGTCGCAGCCCTGCCGACACCGACAGAGCGTGAGAAGACTCAGTGGTATTTCCAGCGCTACATCCAGCATCTGCCCGCGGCGGGCGAAATCGTGCTGTTCGACCGTTCCTGGTACAACCGGGCCGGCGTCGAGAAGGTGATGGGCTTCTGCACGCCACAGCAGTACGCCCTCTTCATGCGGCAGGCCCCGCTGTTCGAGCAGATGCTGATCGATGAAGGCATCCTGCTTCGCAAGTACTGGTTCTCGGTGTCCGACTCCGAGCAACTCCGACGGTTCCGCTCCCGGATGAGCGACCCGGTCCGGCAGTGGAAGCTGTCGCCGATGGATCTCGAGTCGATCAACCGATGGGAGGACTACTCCCGGGCCAAGGACGAGATGATGGTGCACACCGACATCCCGGTCAGCCCCTGGTTCGTCGTCGAATCCGACATCAAGAAGCATGCCCGGCTGAACATGATCTCGCACCTGCTGTCGACCATCCCCTACACCGACGTACCGGGACAGAAGGTGCACCTGCCGAAGCGACTGCCAGCCAGCGAGAACTACCAGCGGCCGCCGCGGGAGCTCTCGCATTACGTGCCCGACCACGTCTCACAGGTCATGGGCGATCCGGAGAAGAGCTCCTGACCTCGTGAACGCCTGAACAGATCGACCAGCAGACTCCGCGGGTGAGCATCACCCGCGGAGTTTGTGCTTGTCAGGCCGATCGTCAACAGGACCCCTCGTGGTGCGACAACCCTCGGATGAGGCAGGATCAAACGGGATCCACTGAGGAGTGAGATGTCAGTGTCGCGTGCTGCCTGGAAGGTTCGCCTCGCTGACGCGATCGCGCTGCTCATCGTGGTGGCAGCTCTGCTGCTCCCGGACCGGCTGACGTCCACCGATTTCGGCTCGTTCGCCGCGATACCGCTGGAGCTGATGCTCGGCGCGATGCTGCTGTTGCTGCTGCCATCGACCGTGCGACTGCCGGTGGCGACCACCCTGGCACTGCTGCTCGCCGCCCTGACCGTGCTCAAGATCATCGATGCCTGCTTCTACGCCAGCTTGTCGCGACCCTTCGACCTGGTGCTCGACTGGGGGCTGGCCGGCGGCGCATGGGCCTTGCTGACCTCGTCCCTCGGTCTGCCTGCTGCCCTCCTCATCGCGTTCGCCGCCTTGCTGGTCGTCCTCGGTGTGCCGGTGGCCCTGCTTCTCGCGGTTCGCCGGCTGACCCGGCTGCTGGATACGCACACGTCTGTCGTCGTCGCGGTCGTCGCCGCCGCGGCGCTGTGGCTCGCCTGTTGGGTCGCCGGGATCGTGATCGCCGCACCCTACCCGGTCGCCTCCCACGCCAGCACGACCAAGGTCATCAACGAGGTCAAGCGCATCCGGGACGGCCGCCAGGAGCAACAGGCTTTCGCCACTCAGATCGCCGCCGACCAGGTCGCCGCGACGCCGGCCGACCAGCTGCTCACCGGGCTGCGGGGCAAGCGAGTGCTGTTGGTCTTCGTGGAGAGCTACGGTCGGGTGGCACTGGAGGATCCCACGATCGGCGCACAGATTCGCCCGGTGCTCGACTCCGGCACCACCGAGCTGGCGGCACACGGGATTCAGGCCCGCAGCGGCTACCTCACCTCCCCCATCGCCGGCGGCGGCAGTTGGCTGGCCCACGCCACGTTGCTGTCCGGGCTGCGCATCGATCACCAACGGCGATATCTGACGCTGGTGGCCAGTGATCGGTTCACCTTGACCGAGGCATTCCACCGCGCGGGCTGGCACACGCTCGGGGTCATGCCTGGAGTCACCAGAGCCTGGCCGGAGGGTGCGTTCTACGACTACGACGAGATCTACGACTCCGCCGCTCTCGACTATGCCGGGCCTGCCTTCGGCTGGTCGCGGATCCCGGACCAGTTCACCCTGGCCAGACTCGATCAGCTTACCTCGGGATCTCCGCAGCGGCCGGCCATGGCCATGGTGCCGCTGATCACCAGCCACGCACCGTGGTCGGCCGTGCCGCCGATACTTCCCTGGGATGGTCTCGGGGACGGCAGTGTCTACGGATCCTCCGCCGACGACACGGAGCAGCCCGAGGCGATCCTGGCCCGTGACCCCACCCGGGTACGCGCCGACTACGCACGCTCGATCAGCTACTCATTGCAGAGCCTCATCTCCTACACAGCAAAGGAATCCGGCGACGACCTGGTGGTGGTCATGGTCGGTGACCACCAACCGGCACCGGCGGTCACCGGCCCTGACGCAGGCAAGGACGTGCCGATCACCGTGATCAGTGGCGATCCGGCGGTCCTGCAACGGATCGACAGCTGGGGCTGGTCGGCCGGGCTGCGTCCGGCGCCGGACGCCCCGGTCTGGCCGATGGAGTCCTTCCGGAACCGGTTCCTCGCCGCCTACGCGCGCTAGGGCTGTGCTGTCGTCACTCGCGACGGGCCAGCAGCCCGCCGACATAGCCGAGCACCGCACCCACCACGATCAGGATCGTCCCCGAGCCAGGTGTGGCGCTCAGACCGACCACTCCGATCGTGACCAGCAGCGCCACCGTCAGCAGCACTGCGATCACGGCGCTGAAGCGGGTCAACCGGCCAGAGCTGCCGGTGAGGCCGAACGCCATCAATCCGGTCAGCACCAGGAGCACGATGCCGAGGTTGACCAGCTGACCCAACACACCGAGGTCGACGGGCGCGTCGATCAGGTCAACCACCGTGGCGGCACTGACACCGAACGAGGTCGGGTTGCCGACTGCGCGCAACGGCAGCATCGCACCCATCACCACCGCCACCGCGCCGGCCAGGGTGAGCAGCACCCGCGCCCAGGGTCGCCGATCAGCGGCGGTCTGGATGATCGTGCCCTCAGCCGACACCGAGCTCTGCCCATCCGTCACGAAGACCGTCACCGGGCGGCTGACCTCACGACCGGCAGGCGGTCGAGGCGCCGACATGGTGACCCGACTGGTCAGCAGCTGACCCGGACCCACGATCAGCTCGGTCGGCGAGAAGCCGAAGGAGACGGAGTTCTCGGGGTCATCGCCCTGCAGCCAGACCCGAGCGGCCCTGGCGCCACGGCGATTGTCCACCACGACCGACGCCGCGCCCCTTCGACCGGAGCCCAGTCGGAGCACGCTCGGATCGAGCCCGACCACCAGCGTGGTCATCGGCGAAGCGCTCGCGCTGTGCACCATCGACACCTGGGTACGCGCGACCCGGCGGCCGTCCGAGGCGGTCAGCGTCACGATCCGAGTGGTCTCGGTCCCTGGTTCGGGGGCGGGTCCGACCAACTGCAGCTCGACATTGGTGGTGCCACCGGCCGGCACGTGGACATCGGCGGATCTCCAGTACACCTGGACCACGCCCTCGGGGTCCGTGGCCGCCAGCCGTACGGTGGTCGCGTGCCGTCCGGCACGATTGTCGAGGGTCAGCCAGACCTGGGCGGCGACGTCGTCACGCACGCGTACCAGGGCCGGTGCCACGACCAGCTCGACGGCCGGATCCTCGATCACCACAGACGTCGACTGCACCAGCGTCGCCGTCGTATTCACCCGGCGGGCGCCCTCAGTCGCGGACACAGTGAGGGTACGTGACAGCTCCGTGCCCGGCTCGGGCCGACGAGATGTCGTCACCGCGCGAACTCGAACCGACTCCCCGGGGCTCACGACGACCACCTCAGGGTCGAAATGGAAGCTCACGGCGAGTTCGGGATCGCTACCGGACAGCCGGATCCGTGCGGCTCGGTTGGAGCCGCCGTTGTCCACCACGACGACGAACCGACTGGTCTCCACGTCGCGGATCCGCACCACACTCGGCTCCGTCCGCAGTTGCACCGGAGCTTCCACCACCGGCACCAGCACGGTGATGCTGACGATCTCCTGCGCCGTCGGCTGGGCCAGGGAGCGAACGGACAGCCGTACGACACCCGACCCCGCCGGCACCAATGCCTCGGACTCGATCCGGAAGGAGAGGGCGAGCCGATCCTCGCTGCCGGGCAGCAGCCGCACCGTCGACGACTCAACCCGGAGCCACCCCGGGGCCCCGCTGACGTCCACCTCGTAGCCGTCGACGATGCTGGATCGGTTGACGATCACCAGACCGAGCTGGACCGGCTCACCGGAGACCGGCACGGTGAGGCTGTCCTGCTCGGCCCGGACCGCCAGCACCGGCTTTCGCTCGCTGGGGTGCTCGTCGAAGGAGATCCGCTGGATCACCCGGGTCTCGACGCTCGCCTCGTCGGGCGGTACGGCACGCGGGCCGGCGGTCGAGTCCGGCTTCGGGATCATGGAGGTCCGGTCCCAGCCGAGAAAGGCACCACACCCCTGGTTCTGGCAGAAGGTCGCGTCGGCAGGATTCGAGTCCCCGCACGCCTCGCACACGATGGAGTGCATGGTCGACCGACCTCCTCCGGCAATGCTGCTCACGGCAACGCTCCCTCATCAGACGTTACTCGTCAGAGGATGAGCCGAGGGATACAGATACCTCTTTTACCTCTTTGCGCGGAGGCGAGGATCAGCGCCCCGTGCCGGCGTAGACCACGGCCTCCTCTTCGGCGTCCAGGCCGAAGGCGGTGTGGGCGGCGGCCACGGCTCGATCGACGTCGTCGGTGTCGACGACGACCGAGATCCGGATCTCGGAGGTGGAGATCATCTCGATGTTGACCCCGACCTCGGCCAGTGCGGTGAAGAACCTGGCGGTCACGCCGGGATGCGAGCGCATTCCGACGCCGACCACCGAGACCTTGCCGATCCGGTCGTCGTACAAGATGTCGGAGAAGCCCAGTTCATCCTGCAGCTGCCTCAGCGCGGCGATCGCGGTCGCACCATCGGTCTTCGGCAGCGTGAAGGAGATATCGGTGCGATGAGTCTCCACCGCCGACACGTTCTGCACGATCATGTCGATGTTGATGTCGGCGGCGGCCACGGCCTCGAAGATGCGAGCCGCCTCACCGACCACGTCGGGCACCCCGACGATGGTGATCTTGGCCTCGCTGCGGTCGTGCGCAACGCCCGAGATGATCGCCTGCTCCATCTGGCTTCCTTCCTCCCAGTCTTCGACCCAGGTGCCGTCCTTGTCGGTGAACGAGGACCGGACATGCACCTTCACGTGCTCACGGCGCGCGTACTCCACACAACGCAGGTGCAGGATCTTGGCCCCGCACGCTGCCATCTCCAGCATCGTCTCGTACGAGATCCGCGGGATCCGCCGCGCGCTCGGCACGATCCGCGGGTCGGCGGTGAACACACCGTCGACATCGGTGTAGATCTCGCAGTGGTCGGCGCCGAGCGAGGCTGCCAGCGCGACCGCGGTGGTGTCCGACGCGCCCCGCCCCAAAGTGGTGACGTCCTTGGTGTCTTGAGCAACGCCTTGGAAGCCGGCCACGATCACGATGTCGCCCTTCTCCAGGGCTTTGGTGATCCGACCAGGGGTGATGTCGATGATGCGGGCGTTGCCATGCGTGCCGGTGGTGATGATGCCCGCCTGTGAACCGGTCAGCGAACGAGCCTTCAGGCCCTGATCGGCGATCGCCATGGCGAGCAGCGCCGCGCTCATCCGCTCGCCGGCGGTGAGCAGCATGTCCAGCTCACGGGGCGGAGGCTGCGGGGACACCTTGAGCGCGAGGTCCATCAGATCGTCGGTGGTGTCGCCCATCGCCGAGATGACCACGACCACGTCATGACCCAACTGGCGAGTTGCGACGATCCGCTTCGCCACGCGCTTGATGCTCTCCGCATCCGCGACCGACGAACCGCCGTACTTCTGGACTATGCGGCCCACGCCGCCTCCCTACTCTCCGCTCGGCTCTGTCATCTCTCCTCGGGCTCCCGCCGCTGGAAATCCGCAGGCAACTCTATGCCCTCCCGGCCACCGAGGGCGGCGATCTGGACCGGCCGAGACGCGACTTGCCGGCAGGTGGGGTTTCCACTGACTACTCTCGACCCGTGACCACCCCCGTACCATCCATGAGCCGCCGCCTGTTCCTCGGCGGCTCGTTGTCGGCGATCCTGCTCGGCGGTCTGGCCGCCTGCAGCGACAAGAAAGTGGAATCGTCGGAGTCGCCGACTGGGCCGAGCCCGGCGTCGAGCCCGGCCTTCCCGGCGACGGTCGAGCACAAGTACGGGACGACCACGATCAAGGCGGCACCGCAGCGGATCGTGGTCGTCGGTTTCACCGAGCAGGACGCACTGCTGGCGCTCGGCGTCGCACCGATCGCGACCACCACAGCGACCTGGGCCGGCGACGACGTGGAGTACAACATCTATCCGTGGGCGAAGGACAAGCTGGGCGACGCGAAGCCCACCGTGCTGGACTCCACCGAGGGTCTGCAGTACGACCAGATCAAGGCGCTCAAGCCGGACCTGATCATCGGCACCAACGCCGGCCTCAGCAAGGACGACTACACCGAGCTGAGCAAGATCGCGCCGACGATCGCCAACAGCGGCACGTACGACAGTGACTGGTACGAGCCCTGGGACACGCAGACGGAGATGATCGGCGAGGCGGTCGGCAAGGTGCCCGAGGCGAAGCAGCTGATCGCCGATCTGAATCAGCGGTTCGCCGACGCGCAGGCAGACCATCCCAAGTTCCAGGGGGTCACGGCCGCCTTCGTCCAGGCGCCCTACACCGATGGCAGCGTGATCGCCTGGCCGGCCGGGCTGAGCAGCGACTTCCTCACCGATCTGGGCTTCGTCATCCCCAAGTCGCTGGACAAATTCGTCGACGAGCAGGTCGCCCAGGCAGAGATCCCGGCCGAGGACACCAAGGTGCTCAATGACGCGAAGGTCCTGGTCTGGGGCAACGAAGGTGCCGAGGACGAGGCCGACATCCGCGCTGACAAGGTGCTCAGCCAGCTGGATGCGATGAAGGCCGGACGCGTCGTGTTCACCGGGGACACGGTGACCTCAGCAATCTATTTCGGCTCGATCCTGTCCATCCCGTACGTGTTGGACGCCTTGATCCCCAAGCTCGACGAGGTCGTACCGGCCTGATCCTCAGGCCAGCCCGAGTCTGCCCTCCCGGATCTGCTCGAGTTTGTCGGGCTTGCTCGACCTACAGGTAGAGCGAAGCCGACAAGATCGAGCAAATCGACAAATGGTTTAGGTTAGGCTCGCCTATATGTCCGACCTGGCCAGTTCCGCTCATTCCCGGCCCGTTGCCCGAGTCAGCCGACGCCTGCTGCTGGGTGGTTCGCTTTCCGCCGCC
>Ga0209793_1001135_pt1 | contig 19143 bp, 21 predicted proteins | sample EBPBio122009_DNA_FD_185863 | JGI IMG/M metagenome (GOLD analysis project Ga0209793, IMG submission 185863) | Wastewater treatment Type I Accumulibacter community from EBPR Bioreactor in Madison, WI, USA - Reactor 1_2/2/2009_ DNA (SPAdes) (version 2) | ecosystem: Engineered > Bioreactor > EBPR >... | reverse complement strand
CATCCTCTATTATGCCGGCACAGACGTGCTGAACCAGATGTCCGCCGCCCTCGGCTGGGGCGCGGTCGATATCAGCGGGCTTGCGGCGGGCATCTTCGTCATCGGCGTCGTGCAGGGCGCCTATTCGACGGAGGTGTTGCGCGGGGCGATCAAGGCGGTGCCGGCGGGCGAGATCGAGGCGGCGCGGGCCTATGGCATGTCGCCGGTGCAGATCATGCGCCGAGTCACCCTGCCGGCCATGCTGCCGCATGCCATTCCCGGCCTTTCCAATCTCTGGCTGATCGCCACCAAGGATACGGCGCTGCTCGCCGTCGTCGGCTTCAGCGAGCTGACGCTGGTCACGCGCCAGGCGGCGGGCAGCACCAAGGCCTATCTTCTTTTCTTCTGCGCGGCGGGTGCGCTCTACCTGATGATCACGCTGATTTCCAACGTGCTGATCGGCTTCATAGAGCGCCACTACCGGCGCGGCATGGTGAGGCCGGCCTGATGAGCGAGCAAACCGTCTCCGCCATGGCGCTCACCGAGCTGCCCTCGAAGCAGAGCTTCTTCAAGCCGCACCGCATCGTGCTGATGGCGATCGCCGCCATCCTCGTCTTCTGCGTCGTCTGGTTCATGCGCTGGGACTGGGTGCCGAAATATTCCGGGCGTCTCGCCCACGGTGTCGGGGTGACGCTGCTGATGCTGTTCAGCACGGCCTTTCTCGGCTTCCTGCTCGCTGTGCCCATCGGCCTCGTGCAGGTGACGGGGCCTTGGCCGCTGAAGGCGCTGGCGAAAGGGTTCTGCACCGTCATCCGTGGCACGCCACTGCTCCTGCAGCTCTGGCTGCTCTATTATGGCCTCGGCTCGCTGTTCCCGCAGTTCCCGAGCATCCGCAGCTCCTTCCTGTGGCCCTATCTGCGCGAGGCCTGGCCCTATGGCGTCGCGGCGCTGACGCTATCCTTCGCCGCCTATGAGGGTGAGGTGATGCGCGGGGCTTTTGCCGGCGTGCCGCGCGGAGAGCTGGAGGCTGCCCGCGCCTATGGCATGAGCCCGTTCACCGCCTTCCGCCGCATCTGGCTGCCGCGCGCCGTGCATCGCGCCCTGCCGACACTGAACGGCGAGACGGTGTTGCAACTGAAATCGACGCCGCTCGTCGCGACCATCACGGTGATCGACGTCTATGCCGTCATCTCCAAGGTGCGGCAGGAAACCTACATCACCTACGAGCCGCTGCTGCTGCTGGCGCTCATCTATCTCTGCCTGACTGCCATCCTGGTGGTCGCCTTCCGCTATTTCGAAAGCAAGATCCCGACGCGTGGTGCCTGATGACAATCCATACGACCCTTCTCAATTCCATGCCCGAAATGGTGGCGATCCGCCGCGACCTGCACGAGCACCCGGAACTCGGCCTCGAGGAGGTGCGCACCTCCGACATCATCGCGCGGCATCTCGAAGGCTACGGCTACAAGGTGACGCGCGGCCTTGCGAAGACGGGCCTCGTCGCGACGCTGACGAACGGCACGAGCCGCAGGTCCATCGGCATTCGTGCGGATATTGACGCATTGCCGATCTTCGAGGAGACGGGCCTTCCCTATGCCAGCAAGACGCCGGGCAAGATGCATGCCTGCGGCCATGACGGGCACACCGCCATGCTGCTGGGCGCGGCCAGGGCGATTGCCGAGCGGCGCAATTTCGACGGCACGGTGCACCTGATCTTCCAGCCGGCCGAGGAGAATTTCGGCGGGGCGAAGATCATGGTGGAGGAGGGACTGTTCGACAAATTCCCCTGTGACGCCGTGTTTGCGCTCCATAACGAGCCGAACCTGCCCTTCGGTCAGTTCGCCCTGCGCGACGGGCCGATCATGGCGGCGGTGGACGAGGCGCGCATCACAGTCAACGGCGTCGGCGGCCATGGCGCGGAGCCGCAGGAGACGGCGGACCCCATCGTCTGCGGCGCATCCATCGTCATGGCGCTCCAGACCATCGTCTCGCGCAACATCCACCCGCTCGATCCGACGGTGGTGACGGTCGGTTCCTTCCATGCCGGTTCGGCCAGCAACATCATCCCGAGCCGTGCGGAGATCGTCGTCGGCATCCGCTCCTTCGACCCCACTGTCCGCGACGAGCTGGAGCGCCGCATCCGCCTCATCGCCGAGCGGCAGGCCGAAAGCTACGGCATGAGCGCGACGGTGAACTACCAGCGCTTCTACGATGCGACGGTCAACCACAAGGCCGAAACGGATCTGGTGCGCGACCTTGCCGTGCGCTTTGCCGGTGCCGACAAGGTTGTCGACCTCGAGCGCCCCTTCATGGGCAGCGAGGACTTCGCCTATATGCTGAAGGAACGGCCGGGCACCTATTTCTTCCTCGGCGGCCGGAGCGGGGAGGACGACAAGTCGCTTCACCACCCCGGCTACAATTTCAACGACGACCTGCTACCGGTCGGCGCCGCCTTTTGGACGGAACTGACGGAGCACTATCTGCGCGCCGCCTGAAGCGGACAGGGTAGGCCTGGTAAGGGAATCGCCGGCTCGCCTGTGAGCATCTTCGCCACATTCCCGCCGCAATTCAATCGGCCCTGAATGGCGTTTCAGGGCCGATTTTTTGTGCGTCACACATTCGTGAAACTCTTGAAATCGCCGGTCCGGGTTTTTACCGCCGCAAGTGTTAACGATGCGCGCCCATGCTGCATTTTCTGCGTGCGTTTTGGCGAAATCGCCAATCTGGCGAAGAAGTTCCAATTTTAAATCAATAGATTAAGGAATTTGGCCCGTGCCCGGGCAAGCGGTCCCGGCAGGCGATTTCCTTGCGTTCCGTCCATTCCGGTTGTGGTCGGAAACGGTGGTTTTCATTGTTCAGAAAACGTTGACGGTTGTTTCCAAAAACAGACCCTTGCGTCCCACAAATTGAGGGACCATCTTTAATTCACGAAAGCGGCACACCCCGTTTTCGGGAAGACAACCAAGGGAAAGACGATGTCGGAACTGTTGAAGCGAAGAGAGCCGTGAGCGCCCCGAAATGGCCCGCCCCGGCAATCGAGCAAGACCACACCGCCGCTTCCATAGACCCATATAGGAAAGGACAACGACCATGACCAAGACCCTCAACACCACTTTCGCCGCCGCCCTCGTCGCGGCCTCCGTCTTCGGCGCCTCCGCCGCCTTCGCTTCCGGCGACTATTATGTCGGTGGCTCGCCGGACGCCGTGAGCAGCCAGAGCCAGAATGTCGACCGGTTCCAGACGAACAGCATCGGCGATAAGCATGTGGCCATCAAGCGTCACGCCCCCATCACCCAGCCCTATGACCATGGCGACTATCGCCCGGCCGGCTCGGACATGTCCCGCTAACCATTGCCAAGCGGAAAGCTTGCCGGCGGGGCCGGCAAGCTCCCGGATATCGAATGCAAGACTGAATCAAGGAATACGACCATGACCAAGACCCTCTCCACCACCTTTGCCGCCGCCCTCATCGCCGCTTCCGCCTTTGGCGCCTCCACGGCTTTCGCCTCGGGCGACTACTATGTCGGCGGCGCGCCGGCACCGGTGCAGAGCCAGACGAATGTCGACGCCTTCCGCACCAACAGCATCGGCGACAAGCACGTCATCAAGGGCCAGGCCGCAGAAGCCAGCTCCTATGACCATGGCGATTACCGCTCGGTTGCTCCGAACGCCAAGTAATTGACCGTCCTCCTCCCAAGACCTGAACCACAAGACAGAACAAGGAATATAACCATGACCAAGATCTTCACCGCCGCCCTCGTCGCCGCTTCCGTCTTCGGTGCTTCCGCCGCCTTCGCCTCGGGCGAGTATTATGTCGGCGGTACGCCGGATGCCGTGAAGTCCCAGACCGTCGACCCGGTCCGCACGCACAGCATCGGCGACCGCGTTGCCGTCCGCGACACGACCGTCGAATACAAGAACACGGACCGTGGCGATTATCGCCCGATGGTTCCGGCCGCCAACGCCAACTGATCGGCGGCGCGTTCCGGCGATTTTCGAAGCTCCTGGCGGACCTGCCGGGAGCTTCGCTCGTTGTGAACGCAACGCCTCTGCAACGTGGCTTAACGCTACGTAACGGCTTCCAGCCTCGCGCCAGCTTGTTTGCCTAGGGTTCTTCTCGGCCAGCATGCAGGCCCGCAGGCGAAAGACAGGACCGCACCCTCCTTTTGCCTAACCCCCGGGCCTGCATGTGGCCTCGAACACGGTCCCGCCCCTTGCGACACCGGAACGCCTTTCCCCCCAAACGATCCTCTGCTATCCGGGTGCCCATGAAGGAGACCGGAATGGCGAAGACTGCGGCTGAGTGCACCACGATGATGGAAATCCGGGAGAATATCGACCGGGTGGACAGCGCGCTGATGGCGCTCTTTGCCGAGCGCTGGAGCTTCATCGGCCGCGCGGCGGAGATCAAGGCGGGTCTCGGCATTCCCGCCGACGTGCCGGAGCGCGTCCGGCAGGTGCGGGATAACGCCCGCCGCAACGCCGAGGCGCTCGGCCTCGACGGCGCTTTCTACGAAGAGGTTTGGGCGCAACTCATCCAGCGTGCCATCGCCTATGAGAAGGCGCAGCTCGGCGAGGCCTGAAACTGCCCCAAGGCGCTTCATGCGCACCTCGGCCGGCCCGTGGCATTTCCGGCAAAGATGCCTTAGCGCTGGTTGCGCTTGCCGAGATGGTCTTCCCAGTCGAGCGCCGTTCGCACGATGAAGGCGAGGTCGTCATGCTGCGGCGTCCAGCCAAGTTCCTGCATCGCCACGGAGGGATTGGCGACGATGAGGACTGCGTCGCCCGGCCGGCGGCCGGCGAAATGCACCGGGAACTCCCTGCCCGAAACGGCCTTCACCTGCTCCAGCACCTCCAGAACGGAAAAGCCGCGGCCATAGCCGCAATTGGCGACGATGGAGCCGCCGCCCGCCCGCATGCGCTGCAGCGCCTTCAGATGCGCATTGGCAAGGTCGCTGACATGGATATAGTCGCGGATGCAGGTGCCGTCGGGCGTCGGGTAATCCGTGCCGTAGACGTCCATGCCGCCGCGCTTGCCGAGGACGGCCTCGCAGGCGACCTTGATGAGATGCGTCGCGCCTTTGGTGGACTGGCCCGTGCGGCCGCGCGGATCGGCCCCCGCCACATTGAAATAACGCAGTGCCGTATAGGTGAAGTCGTGCGCGGCGGCCGTGTCGCGCAGCATGATCTCGGTCATCAGCTTGGAGGAGCCGTAGGGCGATTCCGGCCGGAGCGCGGCGGTTTCCACCACCGGCTCTGTGCCGTCCGGCGTGCCGTAGACGGCGGCGGTGGAGGAGAAGACGAAATGGGGCACCTTCGCCGCTACGGCGGCCGCGATCAGCGCCCGCGACTTGACCGTGTTGTTCTCGTAATAGGAGAGGGGGTCGGCGACCGATTCCGGCACGACGATCGAGCCGGCGAAGTGGATGATCGCATCGACCGCGTTCTCGGAGAATATCCGCGTCAGCAGCGCCGTATCGGCGATGTCGCCTTCGTAGAAGCGCGCCTCCGGCGCCACGGCCCAGCGGAAGCCGGTGGAAAGCCGGTCGAGCACCACGACCTCCTCGCCGGCATCGACGAGCGCCCACACCATATGGCTGCCGATATAGCCCGCGCCGCCCGTAACCAGAACCGCCATGTCATTCCCCGAATCGTGCAAATTGGGAAGCATATCAGCCCGCATGCAGACGGGACGCAACCGCTATTGCACCCGGCGTTCTTCAATCCACGAAAGACCAGATAATGTCAGACCGTTTCATCGTGCTTTCCGGCTGCTCCGGCGGGGGGAAGTCAACCCTCCTTGAAGAGTTGCGCCGGCGTGGCCATGCGGTGGTGGAGGAGCCGGGTCGCCGCATCGTGCAGGAAGAACTGGCGGCAGGGGGCGACGCCCTGCCGTGGCGGGACCTTGCCGCCTTCGCCCGCCGCGCCATCGCAATGGCGCTTGCCGACCGGGAACGGATGCACGACCACGATGGCCTCGTGTTCTTCGACCGAGGGCTGATAGATGCCGCATCGGCGCTCGAGGCGACTTGTGGAGAGCCGGTGGTGGCCGCGCTTGCCACGCAGCATCGTTATAACTGCAAGGTCTTCCTCACACCGCCCTGGCCGGAAATCTATGCCGAAGACCCGGAGCGCCGGCACGGTTTCGACGCCGCGCTTTGCGAATATGCGCGCCTCGAAAAGACCTACCCGGCGCTCGGCTACGAAACGGTTGTCCTGCCGAAGACGCCGGTGGATGTGCGCGCGGATTTCCTGCTCGCCCGGCTGGGCTGATCAGCGGGCGGCGATGTAGCGGGCGAGCCGGTCGGCCGCTTCGGCGACCTGCGCGGGATCTCTCAGGAAGCAGGCGCGCATGAAAAGCGCACCGCCCGGGCCGAAGGCCGTGCCGGGCGCAAGGCCCACATTGGTGCGGTCGACGATATCGAGCGCGGCAAGGCGTGAATCCGTCACGCCGTCGATCTTCAGGAACGCATAGAGCGCGCCGTCCGGCTTCAGTGTCTCCACCCGGTTGGTGGCGATCAGCGCATCGCAGAAGACGTCGCGGTTGCGCGCCGCCTTGTCGATATTCGACTGCACGAAGGCATCGCCCTCGTCGAGCGCCACGATCGCGCCCTGCTGCAGGAACTGCGGCACGCCGGAGGTGGAATACTGGATGAGGTTTTCCAGCACCTGGCCGATTTCCGGCGGCGCGACGATCCAGCCGACACGCCAGCCGGTCATGGACCAGTTCTTCGAGAAGGAGTTGACGAAGACAACCCGGTCGCCTTCCTCCATCACGTCGAGGAAGGAAGGCGCACGACCGCCGGTATAGTGATAGAGCGCATAAATCTCGTCGGCCATGATCCAGAGATCGTGGCGTCGCGCGATGGCGAGGAGGTTCGCCAGGTCCTCGCGCGTCGCGGTCCATCCGGTGGGGTTTGACGGGGTGTTGACGAAGAGCACGCGCGTCTTCGGCGTGATCGCGGCCTCGACGCGGTCAAGATCGACCTGCCAGCGACCGCCGGCAAAATCCAGCGGGACGGCGACTGCATTGGCCCCGGACAGCTCGGCCGCCGCCGCAAAATTCGGCCAGGCCGGTGTCAGATAGACCATGTCGTCGCCCGGCGAGACCAGCGCCTCGATGGCAAGCTTGATCGCCTGCATGCCGGAGCCGACCACATAGAAATGCTCGTCCGGCAGCTTTGCGCCGAAGCGGCGCGCATAATAGCGCGAGAGCGCCGAGCGCAGTTCCGGGATGCCGCGCTGCCAGGTATAGAAGGTTTCACCGCGCAGGAGGGCGTCGGAGGCCGCACGCGCTATGAAATCCGGTGTCGGCAGATCGCCTTCACCCACCCAGAGCGGAATCAATCCCTCGCGCCCGCGCGCATAATTGACGACTTCGACGATCCCGCTTTCCGGCGCCCGGAGCGAGCGAGGGCTGAGGCTTTCGACGATGCTCATGGATATTCACTCCGGTAAACCGCAATTCCGCTTTCGCCCGGCCGAGCGAAGCGGCCAAGGTCTAGCCGGTTTTCCATAATCGTTCACGCAAGTTTCGCTGACAGATGCATCGAATTCGGTGATGGAAGAATGGAAGATGGATCAGTGATCGGAGCGATCGATGGAGACGGAATTCCTGAAGGCTGATGAAGTGGTGCCCGGAGGCGGATTTGAACCACCGACACGCGGATTTTCAATCCGCTGCTCTACCAACTGAGCTATCCGGGCATCCGGCTTGGATTTCCCTGGAAATCCGTGGGGCGCTTGGTTTCGCCCCGGAAGCGAGCGGGGTTATAGCATCTTGCAAAAATGTGTCCAGCCCCATCGGCGGTTTTTTGCGGGAAAAATGGTCGGCTTTTCAAGCTGTGGAAAAGATTGCATTTTTGCCTTGTGACAGGGCTGTCACATATCGTCTTCGTCGGCTTTCGCCTCGTCGTCGGCGACGGGAATGGCGTAGGAGCCGGAGAGCCAGCGGTTGAGATCGACGTCGCGGCAGCGATTGGAGCAGAAGGGATAGTGCTCGCGGGCCGAGGGGCGCTTGCAGATGGGGCAGGGCACGGCCTTGCGCAGCGGCGCCACGGTGGCGGAGGGCTTTTCGGTCTCGTCCGCCATGTCAGGCGTCCGCCCAGCCGGCATGCACGTCGAAGCCTTCGCCGGAGAGGAGGGCGAGGGTTTCATAGAGGGGAAGGCCGACCACATTGGTATAGGAGCCGACCAGCTTGACGACGAAGCTGCCGGCAATGCCCTGGATGGCATAGCCGCCCGCCTTGCCGCGCCATTGGCCGGAGGCGAGGTAATGCTCGATGTCGGTGGTCGACAGGCGCTTGAAGCGCACCTTCGTGTCGATGACCTTCTGGCGCACGGTGCGATCCGGCGTGATGAGGCAGACGCCGGTGAAGACGCGGTGGCTGCGGCCGGACAGGAGATGCAGCGCGCTCGATGCCTCGTCGATCATTTCCGTCTTCGGCAGGATGCGCCGGCCGACGGAAACGACGGTATCGGCGGCGAGGATATAGCTGCCGGCAAAGGCGGGATCGCCCTTGATGGCGGCCAGCGCCGCCTGCGCCTTGCCGGTCGAAAGGCGCCGTGCGAGCGAGCGGGGATGCTCGGAACGCTTCGGCGTCTCGTCGATATCCATCGGCATCAGGCGCGCGGGCTCTATGCCGGCCTGCGCGAGCAGTTCGACGCGGCGCGGCGAGCCGGAGGCGAGGATGAGCTTGTCGGTCTGCGCCATGGGGGCTCCGGGAAGTCCGGGAGGCGCCGTCGTTCACGCCGCCTGGGAGAGGCGGTGCGAGGGCGCGGTCCTGGGCTTACTTGAAACGGTAGGTGATGCGACCCTTGGTGAGGTCGTAGGGGGTCATCTCGACCAGAACCTTGTCGCCGGCGAGAACGCGGATGCGGTTCTTGCGCATGCGGCCCGCGGTGTGGGCGATGATCTCGTGCTCGTTCTCGAGCTTGACGCGGAAGGTTGCGTTCGGGAGCAGTTCCGTCACGACGCCGGGGAATTCGAGGACTTCTTCTTTTGCCATCTTGTGATGATATTCCTGTAGGGTGGATGAGGGCGAGCCGGATGCCCGCCTCGAAAAATTTGCCGGAAACTACACAATCCCCGGTGCTTTGTGAACACCGAAGCGCCGGCTTTCTGCATTTGCCGTTTTTCAGGCCGTTTCCGGTTCAGCCCGAACCCTTCAGCCGCTTCTCGATCAACAGCTTCAGGTGCTCGCGAACCTCGCGGTAGGAATGCATGATCTGGTCGCGCGTGCCGGTGGCGACGGCCGGGTCCGGCGTCGGCCAGTACATGACGTCGACGGCCATGGAGCGGGTGAGTTCCAGCGCTGCATGGTGCGCTTCCGGCGCGAGCGTGACGATGAGGTCGAAATAGTCGTCCTCCAGCTCGTCCAGCGAATGGGGCGCATGGCGGCCGAGCGAAAGGCCGACCTCCCCGAGCACGGCATCGACGAAGGGATCGCGCTCGCCGGGGCGGATGCCGGCGGAGGCGACATAGGTGCCGGCGGGCAGGAGGTTGCGGGCCAATGTTTCGGCCATCGGCGAGCGTACGGCATTCATGCGGCACATGAAGAGAACCGAACGGGGCGTTCGCGACCGGGCTTTTTCGAGTGCCGGGGAAACGCCCTCCATCCGCTCACCCGCGCCAGTAGAGAACGCAGACCAGCGTGAACAGCCGCCGGGCGGTGTCGAAATCGAACTTGATCTTGCCCGAGAGCCTGTCCATCAGCGTCTGCGAGCCCTCGTTGTGGATGCCGCGCCGGCCCATGTCGATCGCCTCGATCTGGCTGGGCGTGGAGGAGCGGATCGCCTGGTAATAGCTCTCGCAGATCAGGAAATAGTCCTTCACGATGCGGCGGAAGGGCGTCAGCGACAGGATATGGGTGGCGACATCCTCGCCGCCTTCCGTGCGGATGGCGAAGACCAGCTTGGAATCGAGCAGCGAGATGTTCAGGCGGTAGGGGCCGCCAGCATGGCCGATCGGCTCGAAGGTGTTTTCCTCGATGAGGTCGAAGATGGCAACGGCGCGTTCGTGCTCCACGTCGGGCGTGGCCCGGCCGATCGTATCGTCCAGCACCACATCGCAGAGACGGAAGTTGCCCTTCGTGCCCATGCCTCACGTCTCCATGTTGAGCCGGATGGCGACGGAGCGGGCATGGGCGCCAAGCCCTTCGGCTTCGGCGAGCGTGACGGCGGCGGGGCCGAGCGCGCGGAGCTGGTCGGGGCCGAGACGCAGGATCGACGTGCGCTTCATGTAGTCGAGCACCGAGAGGCCCGAGGAGAAGCGGGCGGAACGGGCCGTTGGCAGCACGTGGTTCGAGCCGCCGACATAGTCGCCGATGACTTCCGGCGTATGACGGCCGACGAAGATGGCGCCGGCGTTGCGGATTGCCGGCAGCAGGGCGTCGGGATCGGTGGTGGCGATCTCCAGATGCTCGGCGGCGATGCGGTTTGCCAGCGGCACGGCCTTTTTGAGATCGGGTACGAGAATAGTCGCGCCGAAATCGCGCCAGCTTGCGGCGGCCGTCTCTGAACGCGCCAGCGTCTTGAGCTGGCGCTCGACGGCGGCCTCGACGGCATCGGCAAGGGCAGGGCTGTCGGTAACGAGGATCGACTGGGCGCCGACATCGTGCTCGGCCTGGGCGAGCAGGTCCGCGGCGAGCCAGTCCGGATCGTTGTCGCTATCTGCGATGATGAGGACTTCGGAGGGGCCGGCGATCATGTCGATGCCGACCGTGCCGAAGACCTGGCGCTTGGCGGCGGCGACGAAGGCATTGCCGGGGCCGGTGATCTTGGCGACGGGGGCGATGGTCTGCGTGCCATAGGCGAGCGCGGCGACGGCCTGCGCGCCGCCGATGCGGTAGATCTCGTCGACGCCGGCAATGCGGGCGGCGGCGAGCACGGCGGGGTTGATCTCGCCTTCCTTGGCCGGCACGACCATGACGAGCCGCGGCACGCCGGCGACCTTGGCCGGCACGGCGTTCATCAGAACCGAACTCGGATAGCTCGCGGTGCCGCCCGGAACGTAGAGACCGACGGCATCGATGGCCGTCCAGCGCGAGCCGAGGCCAACGCCGATATCGTCCTCGTAGATGTCGTCCTTCGGCATCAGGCGGGCATGGTGCTTCTCGATGCGTTGGGCGGCAAGCTCGAGCGCGGCGATGATCTTCGGATCGACGGCATCATAGGCCGCCTCGATCTCCTCCAGCGTCACGCGCATGGAGGTGGTCGAAAAATCGAGGCCGTCGAACTTCTTCGTATAGTCGGCGAGCGCCTTGTCGCCACGGGCGCGTACATCGTCGATGATGGTGCGAACGATGGCGTTGACGTCCTCGGAGACCTCGCGCTTGGTGGTCAGGAAGGCAGCGAACCGGGTTTCGAAATCGCCGCTCTGGTAGTCAAGTCTGATCGCCAAGTCACAAGTTCCCGTCGTCTCCCGGCAAAAGGCCGGATCAATGCTCAAACCGCCGGGTGGCGGGGCTTCAAGCTGGTTTCCCACGCTCCGCCGGTATCTGCAAGCTGAACTTCGACGCATTCCACATCGAGCGCGACGGAAGCATTGCCGGAGAGCACGAGTTCGACGGTGCCGTCAGGGCCTTCGCCCGTCGGGGTGAAGTTCACGGCGAGGAGGGAAAAGACGCTTTCCTTGTCCTTGCGATCGATGCCGAGCGAGCGCACGGCATTGACGCGCTTGAAGGCGATGACGGCGCGGCGGCGCTCGAAGCTCTTGCCGCGCGCCTTTTCCCAGACGAAGCGGTTGATGGCGACCGAAAAGACCTGGTGACGGGCGTCATAGGCAAGGCCGTCGGTCTTGAAGACCGCGTCCTGCAGGTGGGCCGAGACGACGGAGAGGTCTTCCGCGTCGAGGGCGAGCAGTTTCAGGCTGTCCATTGGCAAGTCCTTCCCGCGGATGGGCGGTATCTCGATTATTGATCACGAGATAGGACGGCGCGCGGCGGACTGCAACTCCACCGCGCGCAGAAGGTTAGTCGCTGACGCGTTCGACGACCGCGCCGCAGCGCGTGAGCTTCTCTTCCAGCCGCTCGAAGCCGCGGTCGAGATGGTAGACACGTGAGACCGTGGTCTCGCCCTCGGCGGCAAGGCCGGCGATGACGAGCGAGACGGAGGCGCGCAGGTCCGTCGCCATGACGGGCGCGCCGCGCAGCCGTTCCACACCCTCGATCTTCGCGGTCTGGCCGGAGAGCGAGATCTTCGCGCCGAGGCGGGCAAGCTCCTGCACATGCATGAAACGGTTTTCGAAGATCGTCTCGGTGATGTGCGAAATGCCGTTCGACTTGGTCATCAGGCCCATGAACTGCGCCTGAAGGTCCGTCGGAAAGCCCGGGAAGGGATCGGTCACGACGTCGACCGGCTTGATGCCGCCGCCGTTGCGCACGACGCGGATGCCGCTTTCCGTCGAGGTGATCTCGGCCCCGGAGCGACGGATCGCCTCGAGCGCGGTGTCGAGCAGGGCGGCGTCCGTGCCTTCCAGAACAACGTCACCGCCCGTCATGGCGACAGCCATGGCATAGGTGCCGGTCTCGATGCGATCAGGCAGCACGCGGTGGCGCGCGCCGGAAAGCTGGTCGACGCCTTCGATGGTGATGGTGGAGGTGCCGGCGCCGGAAATCTTCGCGCCCATGGCGTTGAGGCACTTGGCGAGGTCCTGCACTTCCGGCTCGCGGGCGGCATTGCCGATCACGGTCGTGCCGCGGGCAAGGGTCGCGGCCATCAACATGACATGGGTCGCGCCGACGGAAACCTTCGGGAAGGTGTAGCGCGCGCCGATCAGGCCACCTTGGGGTGCCGTCGCCTCGACATAGCCGCCGTCGATCTCGATTTTCGCGCCGAGAGCGGCCAGCGCCTCGATGAAGAGGTCGACCGGGCGCGTGCCGATGGCGCAGCCGCCCGGCAGTGAGACGCGGGCCTTGCCTTCGCGGGCGAGGAGCGGGCCGATGACCCAGAAGGAGGCGCGCATCTTCGAGACCAGCTCGTAGGGGGCGGTCGTATCGACGATGTTGCGCGAGGTGAAGTGGACGGTGCGCGAATAGCCTTCGCCCTGGCGCTCGCGGCGGCCGTTGACGGAGATGTCGGCACCGTGGTTGCCGAGGATGCGGATGAGCTGCTCGACGTCGGCAAGATGCGGCACGTTTTCCAGCGTCAGCGTGTCGTCGGTGAGGAGCGAGGCGATCATCAGCGGCAATGCGGCATTCTTGGCGCCGGAGATCGGGATGATGCCCCGAAGCTCATTGCCGCCTACAATCCTGATACGATCCATGTGTGACTACGGGCCGCGCCCGCCTTTCCTGAGAAGAATATCGGCTTTCGGAGATGGCGGCTTCTTAGAGCATCGCGATCGAAAAATGAAGACCGTGCCGGCCGCATGGTTATTTGCGCCCGGTTCCGGAAACCGTCCCCCGTAGCCTTCGTGATGAAGACATCTCCGACTAACCGTCCGATTCGTCTTTTTTTGCGGCAGGAAGCCCCACCGTCTCGTCGGCATCGCCCGCGCGCCGGGCGCGCGCCTGCTGCTTGCGGCGCTGCAGGTTGTCCCGCAGCGTTTTCGCCAGCCGCTCGGCCCGAAGCTCCGCTTCCGTCCTGGTCTTCCGGCTTTCCGTGTCGTCCTTGCCGCTCATGCCCTTCTCATAATCAAATCCGCGCCCCGAAAAAAGCGGCGCCCGCACCAGATTTGTTGCGATAATCGCAAATTGGCCGCTTGCGCTGCCCGATCACCTGTGGCAATAGGCCCTCGCTCACGCGGAACAGCCCTGTTTCGCCGGATGCTGCTATAGCTCAGGGGTAGAGCACTCCCTTGGTAAGGGAGAGGCCGAGAGTTCAAATCTCTCTAGCAGCACCATTTTCCCCATTAGAAATGCTGGTTACTCAGGCGCTTGTGGTGCTGAGGCGCGGTGCGAGCACCGTTCCCTTAGCCCTCATCATTGGATGATGCACGTCCCCGGCCAATCGCTGCACTGGCGGCCCGCGCAGTTCGATAAAGTCAGAGTGACGAGCAGGATGCAGGTGATGGCGGCAATTTTCCTCAATGCGTCGTTCCTTTGCGCCTGACAATGTACTCGGCATCCGACAAATCGACCGGGCCGCCGGCCAACTCGATACCGGCCGCCCAGCGATGCGCCGTTCATGCCGGCGGTCAATCCCGCCAGAGGGGGCAGTACCCCATGCCGAAACACATGGACGGGAGCTGTGTCAACCGGACCGTAGGATTATCCGCCGGGCCTGCCGTCGGCCAAGGGGCGTCGCCGACCGAATCTTGAGCGGTGTCGCGCCGGGAGAAACGGTCGGCCTCATTTTTCCCTTCGGAGCAGCTACGTACATTCTGGATACGACGTCGTCACGGTCGTGGCTTGGCAAGTCATTGCCACGGCTCGGCCCTTGGCTTTGTGCGCCTTGCCCATCGCAAGCCCCTGCTCCGGCGCTACTTCTCGCAGGCGCGGAAACCCGATATTGCGGAAGGGTCGCGTTACGGGGATCGCTCATGGATTTCATGCGTCTGCTACAGTCGCTGGAGGAACTGCTCTACGAGCTGGCATCCTGGCTCGTCTTCTATCCGGTGACGCTCTGGCGCACGCTCACCCGCCCGCGCGAGATGATGCGCTATGCCGACAGCGAACTCGGCGATACGCTTGAAAAACGCTATACGGATACGCTGAGTCCACCGCTCTTCCTGCTTCTCACGCTCCTCCTTGCCCATGGACTGGAACTGGCGCTGATCGCGCGCCGGGATGACAGCCTGTTGCCTGCCGTCATGCGGGACGATGCGAACCTGCTCATCTTCCGCGCCTTCCTGTTCAGCATCTTCCCTCTGCTCATGGCGGTGCGGCTTTTGAAACGGGCCGGTCTTCCGCTCGATCGTGAAACGCTGAAGGCGCCGTTCTATAGCCAGTGCTATGTCGCGGCGCCCTTCGCCTTCGGCGTCAGTGCTGGCGTGAACCTCCTACGGACGGGCCGTCACGAGATGATTCTGATGGGCAGCGCCGTCGCGCTGCTTTCCCTCCTTTGGTATCTTTTGGTGGAGGTCCGCTGGTTCCGCCATGATCTTGGCGTGGGACGCTCCCTGGCCCTCTGGCTCGTGGTGCGCACGGTGCTGGAAGCGGCGGCGCTGGTGATTCTGGCGAGCGTGGTTCTCTCCTTCGGCCTGGCAAGCGGTCAGCGCTGATTACACGTTTGCCCTCCGGCCGTTTCGGTCTAGAACTCCTGACGAGAAATCGGGGAGGAATGGCGCGTGACGATGACGGCGGGAAATTTTTCGCGGGGGACCTTTGTCGGACGGGTCTGGCGGCCGGATGTGCAGGGACCTGCTGTGGTCGTTTTGCGCGACGGCAAGCTTTGCGACATCACCTCCCGGGACATCCCGACAGTTCGCGATCTCCTGGAGAAGGACGATCCGGCGGCGGCCGCCCGTGCAGCATCTTGCGAGCCTCTTGCAATGCTCGATGTGGTGCTGGAAGCCTCCGTCGAAGGCGCGGGCAATTTCTCGCGGCTGCATCTGCTCGCGCCCTGCGATCTCCAGGCGGTGAAGGCCTGTGGCGTCACCTTCGCCCGCTCGATGATCGAGCGGGTGATCGAGGAGAAGGCGGCGGGCGATCCGGTGCGGGCGGAGAAGGTGCGCGGACGCGTGACCGCCATTATCGGTGACAGCCTGCGCGACCTGAAAGCCGGCTCGGAGGCGGCGGCGAAGGTGAAGGCGGCGCTGATCGACGAGGGTATCTGGTCGCAATATCTGGAGGTCGGCATCGGGCCGGATGCGGAGGTGTTCACCAAGGCGCCGGTGCTTGCCGCAGTCGGCTGGGGCGCTTCCGTCGGGCTGCATCCGGTTTCGAAGTGGAACAATCCGGAGCCGGAAATCGTGCTCGCGGTCGACAGCGCCGGACGCGTCAAGGGGGCGACGCTGGGCAACGACGTGAACCTGCGCGACGTGGAGGGTCGTTCGGCGCTGCTGCTCGGCAAGGCGAAGGATAACAATGCCTCCGCCGCCATCGGTCCCTTCATCCGCCTTTTCGACGAGACCTATTCCATCGACGATGTACGCCGGGCCGATCTCGACCTTCTCATCGAAGGCGAGGACGGGTTCGTGCTCAAGGGACGCAGCACGATGCGTGAGATCAGCCGCGATCCGCTCGACCTCGTCGCCCAGACCATCGGCCGGCATCATCAATATCCCGATGGCTTCATGCTGTTCATGGGCACGCTGTTCGCGCCCGTCGAGGACCGCGATGCGCCGGGGCAGGGCTTTACCCACAAGGCGGGCGACAGGGTGACGATCTCGAATGCGGAGCTGGGCGCGCTCCTCAATACCGTGCGCCTCTCCACCGAATGCCCGCCCTGGACCTTCGGCATGGCGGCGCTGATGCGCAACCTTTCCTCGCGCGGGCTGCTCTAGGATGGGTGAGGGCATGCTGGACGAGACGAGCCGCAAGATCCTGCGGCTCCTGCAGACGGAACCGGAACTGACGGTCGCGGAGATCGGTGAGCGCGTCGGTCTCAGCCATACGCCGTGCTGGCGGCGCATCAAGGAGATGGAGCGGCTCGGCATCATCCGCGGCCGTATCGTCGCCATCGACCCGAAGCTTGTCGGCTTCGAGGTCTCGGTCTTCTGCTTCGTGCGGCTGAAGCAGCATGACGAGGAGACCTTGCTGGAGTTCGAAAGGGCGGTGAAGGACATGCCCGAGGTCGTGCAGTGCTATTCGATGACCGGCGACCACGACTATGTGCTGCGCGTCCTGACCAGCAGCGTGCGCCAGTACGAGGAGATCCTGAAGAAGGCGCTGCTGAAACTGCCGGGTGTCGGCTTCGTCAATTCCAGCTTCGCGCTCGACGAGTTAAAGAACACGCACCGCGTGCCGCTTTGAGCGCAATAGGATGCGATTGCGTGAGGAGGCGTCCTTTGCGGATGCCATCCTCAGGATGTGAATTTCCGCTGCGAAAATAGGGACGCGCTCCTCCCAATCTCTGCGTAAGCTCCTACATCAGGAGGATGGCTTTCGTGGAGGAGGGCCATCGAGGAGGAAGTCATGCTGAAGCAGAGCTTTTCTCTCGAGGACAAGTATACGGCGGAAGAAGGAAGGATATTCCTTTCCGGCATCCAGGCGCTCGTGCGCCTGCCGATCGTTCAGATGCGGCGCGATCATGCCGCGGGGCTGAACACCGCCGCATTCATCTCGGGTTATCGCGGATCGCCGCTCGGCGGCTACGACCAGCAGCTTGCCAAGGCCGGCAAGCATCTGGCGGCGAACGGCATCGTGTTTCGGCCGGGCGTCAACGAGGATCTGGCGGCCACCACCGTCTGGGGCACCCAGCAGCTGCACCTGTCGCCAGGCGCGCGGTATGACGGTGTTGCCGGCTACTGGTACGGCAAGGGTCCGGGCGTCGACCGCTGCGGCGACGTGCTGAAGCACGCCAACGCCGCCGGCACATCGAAACATGGCGGTGTGCTCTGTCTTGCCGGTGACGACCATTCGGCCAAGTCGTCCTCCATTCCGCACCAGTCCGACCATGCCTTCATGTCGGCGCTGATCCCGGTGCTCTATCCCTCGTCCATTCATGAATTCGTCGAATACGGCCTGCTCGGCACGGCCATGTCGCGCTATTCCGGCTGCTGGGTCGGCATGAAGTTCATCGCCGACACGGTGGAGACGACGGCCTCCGTCGACCTTGCGGGCGAGCGCCGCCAGTTTGTAACCCCTGAGAATTTTGAGTTGCCGCCGGGCGGGCTCAATCTCCGCTGGCCCGATCCGCCGCTGCCGCAGGACGAGCGGCTCCAGACCTACAAGGGCTATGCCGCCATCGCCTTTGCCCGCGCCAACCGGGTGGACGAGGTGACGCATGACGTGCCCCGCGCCCGTTTCGGCATCATCGCCTCGGGCAAGGCCTTTGAAGATGTGTTGCAGGCGCTGAAGGAGCTTTCGCTCGGGCCGGCGGAAATGGCCGAGATCGGCATGCGGGTTTACAAGGTCCGCATGCCCTGGCCGCTGGAGCCGGAGGGCGTGCGCGAATTCTCGCAGGGGCTGGAGGAGGTTCTGGTCGTCGAGGAGCGGCGCGAGATCATCGAGAACCAGATCAAGCAGCAGCTCTTCAACTGGCATCCCGGCGAGCGGCCGCGCATCATCGGCAAGTTTGACCATCAGGATCACCCGTTCCTGCCGCTCTCGCAGGCGCTGACAGTGGGCATGGTGGCGAGGGCCATCGCCTCGCGGCTCCTGCATTTCGAGTTCGATGCCGGGCTGAAGAAGGTGATTTCCGACGAACTCGCCTACCTTCTGGAGCGCGAGAAGATCCGCAAGACGCATACGGCGCCGGTCGAGCGCGTGCCCTATTTCTGCTCCGGCTGTCCCCACAATACCTCGACCAAGGTGCCGGAAGGCAGCCGCGCGGCGGCGGGCATCGGCTGTCACTACATGGTGCAGTGGATGGACCGCGATACGACGACCTTCACCCATATGGGGGCCGAGGGCGTGCCGTGGTCGGGCATCGCGCCCTTCACCGACGAAAAGCACATGTTCGTTAATCTCGGCGACGGCACCTATTACCATTCCGGCATTCTGGCGGTGCGCCAGTCCGTCGCCGCCGGCGTCAACATCACCTACAAGCTGCTCTACAACGATGCCGTGGCGATGACCGGCGGTCAGGCCGTCGACGGGCCGATCAGCCCCGAAGCAGTGACGCGCCAGCTTTACGACGAGGGCGTCGAGCCGATCTACCTCGTCTCCGATCACCCCGAAGCCTATTCACCTTCCACGCTTGCCCCCGGCGTCATCGTGCGCCACCGCGACGAGATGGAACGGGTGATGCGGGATATCCGCGAGGCCCCCGGCTGCTCGGCCATCGTCTATGTGCAGACCTGTGCGGCCGAAAAGCGCCGCCGCCGTTCGCGCGGCCTGATGGAGGATCCGCCGGTCCGGCTGATGATCAACCCGGCGGTCTGCGAGGGCTGCGGCGACTGTTCCACCCAGTCGAACTGTGTCTCCGTCGAGCCGCTGGACACGGCCTTCGGCCGCAAGCGCAAGATCAACCAGTCGACCTGCAACAAGGACTATTCCTGCCTCAAGGGTTTCTGCCCCTCCTTCGTGACGGTGGAGGGTGGACGGCTGCGCAGGGCGGCACGCTCGAACCCGGATATGTCGGGTGTTCCCGACCCCGTGCATCGGAATATTCATGGAG
>Ga0209793_1001134_pt1 | contig 19147 bp, 18 predicted proteins | sample EBPBio122009_DNA_FD_185863 | JGI IMG/M metagenome (GOLD analysis project Ga0209793, IMG submission 185863) | Wastewater treatment Type I Accumulibacter community from EBPR Bioreactor in Madison, WI, USA - Reactor 1_2/2/2009_ DNA (SPAdes) (version 2) | ecosystem: Engineered > Bioreactor > EBPR >... | reverse complement strand
CCAGTCGATAAATGCTCAAAAACATTTTTAGAACACTTAGACAACACCTCAAGAAAATGGCTCTACACTCATAATGAAGTACACAATGACATTATGAATTATATAAAAAATAGTCCAAATTGTGATGAAGCAAATGAGTTTGCTAAAGATGCAATCGATTCTTTTAGAAATGGAGGAGAAGTTGATTTTATATATAAGATAATTATTGATGGTTCTTTAAAAAATAATCCATGTTTATTCGGTGTATATACTCAACTAGGTAAAGCTCCAACATTTCAAAATTATCTCCAAAATTTCGATGGAGAATTTTCGGTTGCAAATTTAAAACTAGCAGCAAGTTCAGCATTACCTAGCAATAGAAATGCGGAAACAAGTCCACCATCTAACTATTTAATAACTATAACATTTAATGTGAATAATTTAAATAGGCCTTCATTGTCTATAGCACGAACTTTTATTCATGAAATGATACATGCTGAAATATTTAGAAAATTATTATCTTGTGCTAACTTACCTAATTTAAATTTTAGCAATTACACATCAAGTGAATGGACTAATTTTATAGTAGGATTGAAAGATAATTACCCAGGATTATATGATTATTATTTAAGATATTTTTTTAATGTCCCAGCAGGTCAAGTAGTTTCTGACGAACAACATCAACTGATGGCTCAACATTATCGAACAATTATCGTAAATACATTGAAACAATTTGACAATACAAAACCAGAGAGTCTTTATCAAGCCCTTGCATGGGAAGGCTTGCAAAATACAGTTGCTTGGAACCTACTTTCACCCTCAGAAAAAGCAAGCATAAATACAATAATTTCAAATTTTAATAGCTCTAATTCAAATTGTCAGTAGTATGAAAAAATCAATTTTATTAATTTTTACAACATTAATACTTTTAAGTTGTAAGGACAAATCAGTTCCAAGTACAAATATAAAAAACGATACCAATTTACTAAAAGAGAGGATTGATAGTTTGTCAAGTCATTTATTAAAATATAAAATGGTTGAAGATAATTTTAAAAATGAATATGTAATTAACCCTGATAGTACTATAAATATCTATAATAAAATAATACAAAATCATCCAAATTCTTTTATAAAAGATTTTGCAACTTCAAGAATTATTAAAATTAAAAAAAACATTAAATTTTGGAATGAAATTGACGGTTGGAAAATTGATAAAAATGGTATATTATTGAAGCCCAATTATAATGTAGAAAAACAAGTTTGTGAATAAATCATTTGCAAGAAGTATGATAATAATCAACACAACGATGAATTTTATGATTCGCTTTCTTGGATTGGTTTAAAAAATACGGTTGCGTGGAATGGTCTTTCTGATAGTGAAAAAACTCAAATTAATCAAATAATTCAAAATAGCTATCAAAATGAAACATACTGTAATTAAATTATTGTTTATTTTTATATGTTTTTACACTTGTTCGTCTCAAGAAATAAAGATCAAGAAAATATACTTGGAATTTAAACCTGAGATGAATAGCACAAGAAAACAAAAATTTTACTTTAAAAAAGAAAGAGGTACTGTTTTTAATTTATTTTGTAATAAAAATGGCAGTTTGCTGTATAAAAAAGGTGCAGACACTTTATCTGCTGCAAGTATTAGTAAATTTAAAATATCCTCATTTGATGAAATAGTAGAATTACAAAAAATATGGCAACTAGAAAATAAAAAAGCATTAGTTAAAAAATATGGAAAACCACATCCACCATTTGATAAAAACGGTATGTTTGAAACATTTTTAATTGAAAAAATATGTGAAAATAAATATGTTATTTATCCTGTGATTTGGAGAAATCTAAATGTGATTAAATAAAATGATAATTCAAATCAACCATGTCAAAATTAACATACCAATTATTATTTTTATTAGCTTTAAAAAATTTTAGTTATTCGCAAAATATAAATGATTCAATAATTTTAATTAGTGCAAATGATAAATTAATAAGTTCGCTATTAATAAACGAAGATAGGTCAAAATTATCTTTAGGTATTTACATTAATGGTTTTGAATGTAAAAATAAAAGGAAGAAAGAAATAGCAAAAGCTAGTGATAAAAAAAACAATCAACTTTTGCCGACTTTTACTATTAATTTTTTAAGTTTTGAAAAACCAAAAATTCTAGACTCACTAGAAAATATAAATTTTTCACTTTTAAAAAATTTCAATCCTAATATAATAATACCTAATCCAACTTATATTTTAATTGAAGATAAAAATGGGAGTTTTGCACTTTGGAAAACTTTTTTAAATCCAATTGAATAATATAACACTCAAAAAAAGCACTCGAAAGAGTGCTTTCAAAAACCAACTAATCAATAAACTATGAAACATAAATTTTTTATATCATTTGTATTATTTATAACTTTAATCTGTCTTACTTCTTTTAATAGTAAACAAGACAACGATTATATTTTATTAAATAAAATATTAGAAAAAGTTATTGATCAGAATAAAACATCTAATATTGTTTTAGATATTAATAACAATAATGAAACAGTTATTTCAGTTGTAAAAAAACTTAAGTACTTCGACGAAGAGAAAAGTAAAATTAGCTTTGATAGTATTAGGCAAGAGATTGGAATTTATAAAGATTCTAAATTTTTAGAAATATTTAACAGGAATCAATATGACTATTTTATTAGTCAAAAGTCAAATTCTGAGTGGGACTTTAACAAAGTAACAAACCCTAAAATTATTAAAAAGGTAAAAGAAAAATTCACTAATAAACAAGTAATTGTTAAAGTTTGTAAACCAATTTATACTACAGATAATAAATATGCTTTAATATCTGTAAGTAAAAAAAACAGTTCTTACATTGTTGTTTTCAAAAATGAGAATAATATTTGGAATGAGTTTAAAATTTTCTCAGCTATTTTAAATTGATTCAAAATAAAACAAAAAAAGCACTCGAAAGAGTGCTTTTAATAACTAAGCATACATTAATAAATCAATAAACCATGCAAAAAATAAATCTTAAAAAACAAGCGTAAAATCACGGTATTTTTAACGTGAAAACCACACAAATTTGAGCAAAAATAACGTGATTTCACTAGTTCATATCTCAAAAACGTTTTCTAGTTTTGGTAAAACAATTTTTATTAACTTTATAAACCAAATAATTATGAAAACAAAAACCAAGATTCAAAAATTACTCTTCGTAATAGTTACAGCTTTTCTACTTTTTAGTTGCGAAAAAGAATTGTATGAAGACAGTATAAAAAAAGACTATAACGGCAAAACGGAAATCCTTATAGGAAAAGAAGCCGAAAAAGTAGCTTTGCGATTAAAAAATATTTTAGAATCTCGAAGTACTTTAGACAACGGTTCTTTAGCTAGAACTATTACATTAGATATAGGAACTATTAACTATGATGAAATAGTAAAGATAATCGATACATATGGTAAAGAAAACTACACCTTTGAAATACGATATCCCATCGAAGATGATAAAAAATTTGGCAATCTTATCCTTCAGGAAAAAGACAATTATACTACTGTCAAACTTATAGAATATTATATGACCGATGCTTTTGCTCAAGAGTATAAGCTCAATTATGATTTAAAACAATTTCAAGGGAATATAAAATTTATACCAATCTATACTGACAATCCTTGCCCAGACCCAGAATTAATTGTTCAAATAGGAAATGTACCAGCTAATTGTATTGGGTGTGGTGGTGGTTCCAACAATAACAATAACGGTAATATTCCAGGAGGAGGCACAATTAACCCCGGAGGAAATAATTATAGCGAACCTTTAATTATTACTATAACTGATGGAGATACTAGCCAAGATTCAGGAGAAGATAATACAGATGTTCCCAACTGGATTATATGGAACCCACCTACATTTGGAAAATTATCCATTGACCCAATAACTCCTACTGACCCAACTACACCAGAAGACCCATGTCCTCAAACCACTGAAATTGGAATTTTATACCCAGTCGATAAATGCTCAAAAACATTTTTAGAACACTTAGACAACACCTCAAGAAAATGGCTCTACACTCATAATGAAGTACACAATGACATTATGAATTATATAAAAAATAGTCCAAATTGTGATGGAGCAAATGAGTTTGCTAAAGATGCAATCGATTCTTTTAGAAATGGAGGCGAAGTTGATTTTGAAAACAAAATAATATATGATCCAACTTTTATGTATACTAAAACTGATTGTATTCATAAAAAACTAAAAACTAATTCAAATGATTTTTATTATCAAATGCTTTCCACATTTGATAACAATACAAACTATAATTTAACATTTAAAGTTGGAAATACTCCTAATGGAGATTGGGGTATTACAAAAGGTTCTTCTACAACTTCAAATAATTATATAATAACAATAAGTCAAAATATTGAGAATGGTTCAAATTTAATGAGGACTGTTACTCTTTGTCATGAATTGATACATGCCTATATGTTAAGTACATTAGAAAGTAGCGGTCTTATTACTTTTGATATTAATGGAGATCCTATTTTGAATATTAATTGTGCAACTGGTACAAATTATAATACTATAAATTTAAATACATTATCAATCAGTGATAGATTTGTAGCATTACTTTGTGCATTGAATCAAAACGGAACACTAACTCAACAATGGACTCATGATCTTTTTAATTCTGCTAATTTTGATGTAAATACATATAGACAGGAATTAGAAAATTTAATATATAACGAATATGATTGGAACAATGAAGATATTAATTTTAAAAATCAAGCAATTATTGTATTTGGCAGTAATTGGAAACATGAAATAGCTAAAGGCGTATCTTGGATAGGTTTAGAAAATACACAAGAGTATACTACATTTATTAATAGTTATTCTACAGATATACCAAAAATATTATATTTAACAGATATAAGAAATAAAATTTCAACAGCTAATAATAATTGCCTATGAAAAATACAATCAATTTAATATGTTTATTAATTTTTATAAATAGCTTTTCACAAGAGCAGAAAAAAAACATTTACATATTTATTAATCAAAAACCCACACTTCAGATTAAAAACGATACATTAAATATTCAACAATTTGAAATTAATTTTGATGTAAAGAGTAGCATCAATCCTATTCATCTTACAATTGACAAATCTGGAAATTTAATAAAAAATCTAACCATAAAAAGCTCATCAAATGAAATAGTCAAATTTAAATATGAAAACATTAAATCGAATAATATTCCACTATTAATTAATAAAAAAAACATCTTTAATTTTTTGATATATGATGAAATTGTAAGTCAAATAAAATTTAAAAACTTTATGAACATATTAAACACTTTTAATGTTTATATTATTAATGCCGAATATAATTCAGAAGAATACTTTATGGCAAAGAAAGTCAACATTGAAAAATACATAGGTTTATAGTTAAAAAAGATCCTTAATTCAAAAATCAGTTTTGGCGAAGCCAAAACTGATTTTTATCTTACAATCCACATCAGTAAGAAAAAATTATTACATTTGAATAACAATTTGAAACTAAACAATCATTGCTTAAACACCCATGTCCTCAAACCACTGAAATTGGAATTTTATACCCAATCGATAAATGCTCAAAAACATTTTTAGAACACTTAGACAACACCTCAAGAAAATGGCTCTACACTCATAATGAAGTACACAATGACATTATGAATTATATAAAAAATAGTCCAAATTGTGATGAAGCAAATCAAATTGCAAATGAAATTCTAAATGAAGTAAAAAGGGGAGGAAAATTTAATGTCAAAAATGAAATACTTTTAGACTCAACATTTTTGGCTAACCAAAAGGTGAATTGCGTTTTTAATAAATTAATTTCTCAGAATAATTCTTTTTTTAAAAATATAATTATTAACTCGTTTGCTAGTTCAAAAACAGCTATTTTGAAATATGATATTGCAAACATTCCTCAGCCTTCAGGGGGAATATATAATGCGATAACAAAACCAATTTATAATAATGGAGGTAAGAGTTTTTATAAAATCACATTAGATGCCAGCTTTGTTATCAATGCCTCAGCTATCGAAATTGCATTTGCCATAATCCATGAATCAATTCATGCTGAACTTATTGAAAGGTGTATTGAATTAAACCTAATAGAATATATTACTAATAGTGGAAATGTTAAATTTTTCAGCACTCCAGTAACATATACTAACAATACTGCTATATTTCAGCAATTAATTATGTATTATCAAAGTTATAATGGAGCTATTCATCCGGAATGGAATCATGACTTATTTAATTTATTTAATTATAGAGACAAATTGCAAACAGATTTACTGAATATTCATCCGTATATCAATGACTCAACAAACGACTTTTTAACATCAGTAATTAACGACCCAAACATTCAAGGGGGAACATATACTCTTCAAGACATTATGTATTATACATCATGGTTAGGTTTAGAAGGAACACTTGAATATAATTCAATTTTTAATGACCCAACAAACCCTAATGAATCTATTAGAAAAAGTTATACCGAGACAGTCATAAATACTAAATATAATCACAACTGTAATTAACTCTATTTTTTATGAAAAATATTTTAAAAATTTTGATGCTTTTTTCTTCTATAATTGCATTTTCTCAGGAAATAAAAAAAGAGATGTACCTATTAGTTGATAACAATACTCAAATAATAGCAGAAGAAACTGCATATACATTTACACTTTATATAAAAAGTAAAGACCAAAGATTTTCTCACGATGTTTATACATTTTCTGTTAATTATGACGGATTTAAAATTAACCCATTAAAAGATTTAGCAAAGTCAATCTCTCTTGATACAATACATCTAATAAAACAGGTTGATTTTTTTAATGATAATTCTCCATGTCAAAGCCATGAAGAGTTAAGTCTTAAGAGAATTTTTTTAGTTATGAAAATACCGAAAAAAGATAAGTCAGAGATTCAATATTATAGGTATTGGGATGCAATTTATAGTGGAACTCAAAAAGACATTGTAAAAACATCTCCTGATTTTCCTAATAACAAATACTTTGAAGAATAAAAATTTTTACTAAGTGCAGGTTCTAAATTCTACAATAATTTTATTATATTTCATGATGAAAATGATATCTTTAGCGCTTTAATTCAGTGTTATCATAACATACCTGGTAAAACAACTATATCAAATGAACAATGGAATCATGATTTGTTTAATGTATTCAATTACAGACAAAAAATAACTGAAAATCTTCTTCAAATAAATAATATTTTAGACCCAAAAAATAGCTTTAATAATGTGTTAAATAATGCTTCTTTAAATCCTTCAAACTATACATTAGCACAAGTATTTGAATTTATGGTATGGTTTGGACTTGAGGAGGCACAGGATTATATAGTACTACCTTCAACAAAACAAACAGACATAATAAACGTTGAAAACCTTGTAAATGCAAATTATACTCAAACCTGTAATTAATAAATCTATTTTTATTAAATCATATTTATACATACTATTCATTCTGCTATCATTTCAAATGAAAGCAACTGGTCAAGAAAAGAAAAAGTTAGTTTTGTTGATTGAAGACTCATTTCAAATTATATCAACGAATCAAAATTTATATAGAATTGGCTATTATGTAAAAAGTAATGATGCAAAATTCAAACACGATTTATATTTTTTTGATTTTAGTCCAGCATCATTTGATTTACCACAATTAAATGATTTTGGGAAAAGAGATAAAACTTAAAGATCTAAGTTATGAAAAATCCTCTGAGTTCTTTAAAAACAAATCTGCTTGCGAAGTTCATGAAGAATTCGGCCTAATTAATTTGTATATTATTAAAGACGTTTCAAAAGATAAAGAGATAAAAAAATACATCATGTGGAAAGTAATATATTCAGGAACAGTAAAAGATGTTGAATATACAAGTTATCAAAAATTATAATAGAAAAATAATTTAAATTACCATATGTCCAATACAGTAACGCATATTGACAATAATGCTATATTTCAGTAATTAATTTTTACTATCATAGTTATATAGACTTATTTGCTCTGGTTTTAAAATTATCTCAAAATCAGGATATAACAAACAAAAAAGCACACTGCTATTCCAACCTCAAAAGAATAGCAGTTTTTCTTTAACACATTTTTTAAAAACCCTTTAGAAGCTAATTTGTAGCCTTTAGAAATTCATTTATAGCCTTTAGCAGGTCATTTGTAACCTTTAGAAGCTAATTTGTAGCCTTTAGAAATTCATTTATAGACTTTAGAAACTAATCTGTAGCCTTTAGAAACTCATTTGTAGGCTTTAGAAATTCATTTTTAGCCTTTAGAAACTAATCTGTAACCTTTAGCAACTCATTTGTAGCCTTTAGCAGTTTAATTTCACCCAAAAACCATTTTTATAAAATCATTATCAAAAAACAATAATAATTCCTTTTTTTACTATTGCTTTTTATATTTTTGCACCACTATGGCAAAACAAGAAGATATATTTAAAAACGTAGTTTCGCACGCAAAAGAATACGGATTTATTTTTCCGTCAAGCGAAATATACGATGGTTTAAGTGCAGTCTATGATTATGCACAAAACGGTGTAGAACTAAAGAAAAACATCCGCGAATACTGGTGGAAAGCAATGGTGCAAATGCACGAAAACATCGTTGGACTAGACGCAGCAATCCTAATGCACCCAACCACTTGGAAAGCATCTGGGCACGTAGATGCTTTCAACGATCCATTAATCGACAACAAAGATTCCAAAAAAAGATATAGAGCCGACGTTTTAATTGAGGATTATGCCGAAAAATTAAACCTAAAAGCCAAAAAAGAAATCGAAAAAGCAAAAGTCCGTTTTGGAGAGGCTTTCAACGAACAAGAATTCATCACAACCAACCCAAGAGTTGTAGAATATTTGGCAAAAGAAAGACAAATTCTAGAACGTATGGGTAAATCACTAGGCGACGGAAATCTAGAAGACGTAAAAGCACTAATCGAAGAACTAGAAATCGCTTGCCCAGATTCAGGTTCACGAAATTGGACAGACGTGAAGCAATTCAACCTAATGTTCGGAACAAAACTAGGCGCATCTGCCGAATCGGCAATGGATTTATATTTACGCCCAGAAACCGCACAAGGTATTTTTGTCAATTTTCTAAATGTACAAAAAACCGGAAGAATGAAAATTCCTTTCGGAATTGCACAAACCGGAAAAGCATTCCGTAACGAAATCGTAGCACGCCAATTCATTTTCCGCATGCGCGAATTCGAACAAATGGAAATGCAATTCTTTGTAAAACCAGGCGAAGAAATGAAATGGTACGAATACTGGAAAGAAACTAGACTAAACTGGCACCTATCATTAGGTTTAGGAAAAGAAAACTACCGTTTCCACGACCACGAAAAACTAGCACATTACGCTAACGCAGCTGCAGATATCGAATTCAACTTCCCATTCGGTTTCAAAGAACTAGAAGGAATCCATTCGAGAACTGATTTCGATTTAAAAGCACACGAACAATTCTCGGGTAAAAAACTACAATACTTTGACAACGAAACCAATTCTAACTATGTTCCTTATGTCGTAGAAACTTCAGTTGGCTTAGACAGAATGTTTTTGGCAGTTTTTGCAACAGCTTTACAAGAAGAAACATTAGAAGATGGAAGCACAAGAACAGTTTTGCGTTTACCATCGGTTTTAGCACCAACAAAAGCAGCCGTTTTACCATTAGTGAAAAAAGACGGCTTACCAGAAGTTGCAAAAAATATCATCGAAGACTTAAAATGGGACTTCAATGTAACCTACGACGAAAAAGACGCCGTTGGAAGAAGATACCGCCGTCAAGATGCGTTAGGAACACCATTTTGTATTACTGTTGACCATCAAACTTTGGAAGATGAAACGGTAACGATTCGTCATAGAGATTCGATGCAACAAGACCGAGTAAAAATTAGCGAATTGAGAAACATTATTGCCAGCGAAGTCGATATACGAAACTGGTTGATGAAAATGTAAATATTTGAAAAATAACATATTCAAAACTTCCTTTTTTAAGGAAGTTTTTTTGTTATAATAACCAAAAAATAACCAAAATTTAATTGTTAATAAATTATTAAATAACTTCAACGTTTATTTGGGTTAATCATCGTTTTTATTTTCTAGAATTGTATCAATAAAGCATCTTTACGACTGATTTGAAAAAATCAAAGCAGATTTCCCCAAAATCTACCCAACAAAACCGATTAATGTTTTCTAAAATAATTTGGAAAAACGTTAATGAAGCACAGTTACATAATTGTTGATGATAATCACGAAAGCATCTTGAATACGCAAGCTACAGCTATGCGTTTTCAAAATTTGGCTTATATGGGTTATGCTACCAATTATGAAGCAGCATTAAATTTAATTTTAGAACATCAGCCAAGTTTAATCTTCTTAGAAATTAATCCTCTAAAAAAAGAAAGCAATCTTTCGTTGAACTTAATCAATGAATTGTATCGCTATTTGACCATTGTCCCAAAAATTATTGTGACTTCCAAAGACCAAAGTTTGGTTTTTAGAGCAATGGAATATGGTGTAGCGGATTATTTGATGAAACCATTAGAATTAAACGCATTTAGAAAAGCTATTTTTAAATTCGACAAATTGGTTTCACAAAATACCGTTTCCAATTCTGTTGTAGAGCAACAAACCGTACCGCAACAAGCACTAACTTTTTCCGATTTTTTACGACAAGAACCCATTCAAAAACCCGTTGAAAAACCAATTGTTGAAGAAGTAGAAGTCAAAAAAGAAGAACCTATTGATGCTGCTGAAATTATAGTTGATGCAGCAGTTTTTGAAACTGGAATTATTGAAAGTGAAGCAAACGGTGCAAATGAAAGTGTAGTTGAAGATGTTATTGAGGATAAAGTTACAGACGAAGAGACAAACACTCCAGAAAAGGAAGAAGAAACTTTAGAGGAAACCAAAGATTCCATCGAAAATGAAGCTTCTGAAGAAAGCAACGATGAAGCTTTAGAAATAGCAACTTCAGAAGAAGAAACAGAAATTGCAAACGAAGTTTTAACCCAAGAAGAAAACTCAACAAAAGAAACCATTGAAGAATCGGAAACTATAGAAACCGAAACTCCAGAAGAGCCTATTTCTCAAGAAGAAGTTGTAGAAAACACAAAACCGCTTGAAGCTAAAACCATAGAAGACGCTGTTTCAGATGACGAAAACAACGATGATGAGGCTATAACAACACTTCCAGGTCAAAAAGTTATCGTTGCCCAAGAAGATCCGTTAATAATATGTGTCAAATCGTATGGCGATTATCGTTATATCGATTCAAGAGATATTATTTATTTTGAAGCCGATAATAATTCTGTAGATATTCATTTAAAAGACGGTGAAATGGTAACAGCTTTCAAAACATTAAAAGCTTTTGAATCAGTATTACCACCAACACAGTTTTTACGCATTCATAATAGTTATATCTTAAACGTAAGTCAAGTTGCCCGAATCCATACAGGCAATAATGTTTGCTACATTAAAAACTCTACCATCAAACTTCCATTCTCAAAATCGTATAAAGAGAATGTAGAATTGATTATTCATCGTATTGCTTCTGGTAATTATTTGGAGATTTAGTGAATATTTGATAGCTTCACAAAAAATTACTTTATGATTGTAGAGGTTTTAATGATTGATGATCATCCAACAATTATTGAAGGATATAAAGCTATACTCGTTTTTGGAATCAAAGATTATCAATTGGAAGTTGCAGAAGCTTTTACTGGACAAGCTGCTTTTGAAATTATTACTACTACACAAAAAAGATTTGATGTTGCTTTAATCGATCTAACAATACCTTCTTATTTAGAAAAAAATATTGCTTCGGGTGAAGATTTAATTCCATTGATTAAAAAACACCATCCTTCTTGCAAAATAATTATCCTTACTTCTCATTCGGAATCCATTATTTTACAAAGAATTACGAAAGAATATCATCCTGAAGGTATTTTCGTGAAAAGTGATTTTCAAGCCAAAGAATTGATTAGTGGTTTTGATGCCATTGTAAAAGGGAAAACATATTTTACTCAAACAATAGTATCATTTCAAAAAACTTGGAATGAAAAGTCTAATTTAGAATTTGACACTTACAATCAACAAATCCTAGCACTTCTTAATCAAGGCGTAAAAACCAAAAGTTTACCCGATTTATTACATCTTTCTCAAAGTGCGGTTGACAAAAGAAAAGCTGTAATTAAAACAATACTTGGCATAGATAAAGGCAATGACGAAGACATCCTAAAAGCTGCAAGAAAAAAAGGATTGATTTAAGGTATTATTAATATAATGACAGTAACCTTAAAATTACAACTACAAGAGTTATAAACTTTGGCGTTTCATTTACTATTACTGATGATAGTTTTAGCACTATTGATTGAAACATAATAAATGTTGCTGTTATAACTTAAAATAATGTCATTCATTTTATAATTATTTATGTAAAAAACATAAATGTTGATGGCTGTTTTGAAAACGATCTAAACTAGACTAGTTATATTAGTAAACGTTAGAATTTAGGTTTTAATTGTCAGACTGAGTGCAGTCGAAGTTATTTATATCCTTCGATTGTGCTCAGGGTTACAGTATAATTATTACAATAAAAACTTCAAAACTCAAAGGATATTGTTTTTAATGTAAAAACAACTTTTTTTCACTTTTCTGAAAATGTACAGAAAAACTGTACCTGAGTTTGAAATCACTTCTGTAATTTTACAATAACAAAATAAACCAACAGTAATTAATCAATAAGAAGCGGTAAAAAAATGGCTGACCACCAACTAAGTGACACGAAACAAAAAATGCTTTTCTAATTTTTTGTTGGAAGAATAAAATAGAAATTCCTTGTTTATTTTAGAGGTTTGTTATTAAACAAGGAATACGACTAAACCAACCAAAAAAAGCTGCCCAACCTTTTATATGTTTTCGAGAACATAAAGTTGGACAGCAATAATTCTTATTTATTTACAAATATATGAAAAAATTAATTTTAAGTCTTATTACTTTGTTAGTGTTTAGCAATGTGTGTTTTAGTCAAAACAGTATGAAACCTGAATCTATTGGGGAACCAAAAATTTTTGTGGAAAACAATTCTTTTAAATCTGAACCGTTTGAAACAAGTTCAAGAATGTTTAGCTTTTATATTACAGTTGAGTCAGATTTTGTTGAATCAATTGGCTCAGGTTGTTGGACTGTTAATGTTAGAGTTTATTTTAATACTGAGGATGGTAAAGTTTTAATGGCTAATCAGAATGTAAATGTTGGTAGTGGATGCCCTCAAAATAGAATGTCAATTGAAACTGCAACAAATTGCCCTACTACAGAATTTAAAGGAGACATTATTCTTGAAGGCAAGGATTCATACAAATATTGCTTAATTGAACTACTAAAAGACGATGCTATTTATAATGTTTATGAAAGAATGAAAAAAGAATTCATTAAAAGATATGAGCAAAAATAATTGTTAAATAGGCAAGAGTAATTTCATTCTCTTTATAGTATCATATCTAGACACCAATTAATATTTTTAATAAGTTATGGTGTTTATAATAAAATGAAAAGTGGATGAAATTAATTTAAAGAATATATAAATCTTTATGGAAAAATTAATTTTGCTATAGTCTTTATTGTTTTTGCAAATTTACAATTTATATTAATTAATTATGTCTTCCAACGTATGAAAAAAATAAAATTATTAATTATTTTATTATCATTTGTCCAATATTCCTTCGCCCAATCTGATCTTGATAAAGTACTTAAAGGTGGCGAGTTGTTGCTTGGTGGTATTAGTATTTTTAAAGTTGCCAAAAGCGACGGGAAAAAAGACAGTAAACTTATAGAAAGCGTTTGTATAAAAAACAAACGCACCGATAGGATTACGTTTAGGATTGTAGGCAAAAACGAGGAAGGAGACGAGGTTAAAAAAGAACTCGTTGTTCCTAAAGACGGAAAAGAATGTGTTTTTGAATTACCAAAAGGCATTTATACTTACGAAATTGTACTCGCCAACAAAGAGATTCTAAAAAAAGGCGAATACAAGTTTGAAGAAGAGGTAATCATCACGGTACGCGATGAATAATCGTGGTAGATGATTTAAAATAATAGAAATTTACTAAATTGGGTTCCGGCTTCGGCTGGAGCTCAATTTGTTTATAACGGTTAATTATGAAAAAAATACTACTCCTTTTTTTGGCTTTGGTTTGTATTACTTGCGAACAGAAAACGAATACCTCTTCAGATTCTAAACAAGATTCTATTCAAAAATATATTGACTTAGCAGCCAATGAAACAATTGATTATAAGGAAAGAGTGAAGTATAATGATTTGGCATACTCGCTTATTGATTTGAATGTAAATGATAGTGTGACGAGAAATAATTTGTATAAGACTAATGTAAATTTTAGTAAACTTAATCAATATAATAAAATTAAGGCAGCTGCTGAAAAATTGATTGATTATTCATTAAAAGCAAATGATACAATTGATCTTGCTAATGGTTATTATACTTTAGGTTGTTATTTTATGATTAATTCGGAAAATGAAAAAGCAATTTACCTACTTTTTAAAGCAAAAAAAATATTTTCGAAGTTTAATAAAATTACTGAAGAAATAAATTGTCTAAGAAATATTTCTACAACTCAATATTATGCTAATGACTACTTAGGTGGTATAAACACATCTTTAAAAACAATTAAATTGTCTAAAAAAACAAATAATATAAAAAGAATAAATGATAGCTACTTAAATATTGCAAATAATCTAAGTGCATTAAATATTATAATAAAATCAATCTTAACAATTATAGTATTGAAAACAAATGTGTAGTTTATAACAATATAGCTTTAGAATATTTAACTTTAAATGAAATTGATAGTTCTACTAAATATTGTGAAAAGGTATTATTACAAAAAGATAAAAATAAATTAATGCCTGGACATATTGCCGTTGCTTATTCAAATCTAGGTTTAACTTTCTTAAAAATTAATAAATTAAAGAATTTACCTGAATTATTTAATAAAGCAGAAGAGATATTTCAAAAAAACCCTAATTTTTCTTATAGAAACTACAATCAAATTTATCTTTCACAATACTTTGAAAAAATAAACGACACAATAAAATCCATTAACGCAGCCAAAAATGCTTTATTAATTTCTAAAAGATATAAAAACCCAAATGATATTTTATTGAGTTTAGACCAACTCATTAAAGTCGATAAAAAAAATGCCTCGGCACATGCACAAGAGTACATCCGAATTAATGATAGTTTACAAATAGCTGAACGCAATTTTAGAGATAAATATGCTCAAATTATTTTTGAAACCGACGAAATCACACAACAAAAAGTAATAGCCGAAAAAAATCAATTCATCATGGCTGGGTTATCGGTAGCACTATTTTTGGTTGGGATATTGTTTTTTATTATTATCAAACAACGCAGCAATCGACTAAAAATGGAATTGGAACAACGTCAACAAAAAGCCAATGAAGAAATTTATCAATTGATGCTTTCGCAAAAAAACAGCAATGAAGCTGCCAAAGAAGCAGAAAAAAAACGAATTGCGCTAGACCTACATGACGGTATCATGAACAAGCTGGCAAGCACTCGATTAAACCTTTCAATACTTGCCGAAAAATCAGATGAGACAACGATTACTAAATGTTTGACGCATATTTCAGACATTTACGCCATAGAGCAAGAAATTAGGGTTATTGCACACAATCTTAACAATGAAGTTTTTCAACAAGAAAACAGTTTTGTGTCGTTGCTCCAAGATTTTGTGGCTGTCCAAAACGAAACTACTGATACACATTTTTTGTTAGAACTTGACGAAGCCATTGTGTGGAATGCAATTTCAAGTGAAATTAAAATGAATTTGTTTCGTATTATCCAAGAAGCATGTCATAATAGTAATAAACACGCCAATGCCAACAAAATAATTATAGCTTTCATCCTTGATGAAAATAATCTTTGCTTATCCATAAACGATAACGGTGTTGGGTTTGACACTCAAAAATCATCAAACGGTATAGGTATTCAAAACATGAAAACCAGAGTGCATGCTCTGGGTGGAAAAATAACAATCAATTCTTTTCAAAACCATCAAACCTCCATTAATATTTCGGTTCCTGTATAAACTATTTTTGTTTTTTACTATACCAAATTTAATGCGTTTTATTCCGTTGGTCAAAATAATATTTTGCACGCATATGTCATTTCGACAAAGGAGAATCGATAAATATGCTTGACAGACATAGCAACATATTTACACTAATCTATTTCATTTTTCTAACATAAACGAATTCAAATTTAATGCAATTTCTATACAGAAGTTTCGGAAATGAAATAACAATAACGTAATAATTTACACATTAAATAGGTGATAATTTCAACCTATTTTTTCAACAACTTCATTAAAACTCATTTAAATGAAGATATTTTTCAAACACCTTCCATCGTGTTGAATAAGAAATCATGTCTTAAAACGATTCTTTTATTACTTTAAAGCCTAAAAAAAACTCAAAATCGCAAAAAAATTAAATTTCATCCACCAAGATTTGAGTATCATTCACTATCAGAATATATACATCTACCATAAACACCTGATTTCATAAGGCTTCAGAATGAGAGCTGTTGTAATATTGCCTCGTAAATGTGTGTAATTGCCTCAAATCATTATCGGCACTCACAGAAGCAGAATGTTATCTAACTAAAAATAAAAAGTCTCAAATTATGAAAAAATTAGCAACAACAATCGGACTATTTACATTAATGTTAATAGTTACATCTTTTACTACTCCAAATGAAGTTGGTGGTGAAAGATCAAGGCCAGTTTTAGAAGTTGGTGGTGAAAGATCAAAACCAGTTTTAGAAGTTGGTGGAGAAAGATCAAAACCAGTTTTAGAAGTTGGTGGAGAAAGATCAAAACCAGTTTTAGAAGTTGGTGGTGAAAGGTCAAAACCAGTTTTAGAAGTTGGTGGTGAAAGGTCAAAACCAGTTTTATTCTAAAAATTTTAATAAGAAACAATTATCTCTATAAATCATAATACCACTAATAAAAATTAGTGGTATTTTTTTATTAGTTTTGTTTATTATTCTTTTTTCTTGTGAAGCTTTATTTAATATTTATTTTTTCGATTTTTTTTTTATTTTTTATTTCTTGCTCTAAAACTAAAACAGACTCAAGCGATATAAATAATAATGACAGTATTAGTTTTTATTTTAAAAAATATAAAGACTCTAAAGACAACAATGAGAGGAAAATATTTTTGAATAAGTCTCTTTCAGGAATAAATATTAATACTGATGCTTCTAAAATTGCAGAATTAACATTTGAATTATATAATTTAAATAGAATTCAAGATTTTAATTTATACTCCAAATTACTTTTAAAAAAATCTCTATTACAAAAAGACTCAATTAATCTTGGAAAAGCATACAGGTGTAGAGGTATTTATTTTGATAATGCCCAAGTACTTGATAGTTCATATTACTATTTCATTAAAGCTGAGAAATTATATTTCAAAATAAAAGACAAGAAAAACCTTGCTACTGTTCAGCTTAATAAAGGCATTCTTCAATATTCACTTAGTGATTTTTTAGGTTCTGAATTATCTTTAAATAAAGCTTTAAAATATTTTAAAGACATAAAAGATTACAACAAACTTTATTTAACTCTTAATCAATTAGGACTAGTGTCTAATGAATTAAAAGAATATGATAAAGCTATTTTTTATCATAAATTAGCATTAGAAAATCTCAAGAACATTGATGAACAACAATTGTTTTATGAAAAAGGAATGTCTTATAACAACATTGGTTTTTTGTATTTAAAACAAGAAAAGTACACTGAAGCTGAGTCGTATTTTAATTTGGCATTAAAAAATAAATCAATAAAAAAAGATGAGCCTCTTTTGTATGCTAACTTAGTAGATAATTTAGCAGTTTGTAAACTAAGAACTAAAAATTTCAAAAACACAAAAGAACTTTTTTTTGAAGCTCTATCTATTCGTCTTAATTTCAACAACACAAATGCAATAATTGGGAGTTATGTTCATTTATCGGAATATTACACCTCCATTGGGAATTTAGATGAGGCATTAAAGTACTCAAAATTTGCTTTAAACAAGGCTAAGGAAAGTAAAATTCCTGCAAATATTTTAGTTGCTTTAAAACAAGCAAGTTTTGTAGATAAAACAAATTTTTACAATTATTCTGAAGAATATGTAAAATTAAGTGACAGTATAAATATTTTAGAAAGAAAATCAAAGGATAGATTAGCTAAGATTGCTTTCGAAACCGACGAAATCATCCAAGAAAAAGACCAGCTTGAAGATAAAAACAGAAACTTACTTTATTTCTTTTTTGGTTCGGTTGGGTTGTTTGGGTTTTTATATTACCTCAGAACCCAACGTGCTAAAAACCGAGAGTTGATTTATAAACAGGCACAACAAAGAGCCAATGAAGAAATCTTTAATCTCATGATGTCGCAACAAGCCATTATTGACGAAAGCCGAACGCAAGAAAAACAAAAATTAGCACGCGATCTTCACGATGGTGTTTTGGGTAGAATGTTTGGACTTCGCTTGAGTTTAGACAGTGTAAACAGAAAAAATGATGAAGCTTCCTTGTTAAAACGACTTCAAATTATTGATGAGCTAAAAACCATAGAACAAGATATTCGCGAAATTTCTCATGACCTAAATCGAGAAAAACAAGTTTTAATTAATAACTTTGTGTCCATTGTAAACAATTTGATTGAAGAACAAAAAGAAAAACACAATGCTAAAGTTTCGTTCTTTTTAGACACTTCCATTCATTGGGACAAAATAGCAAGTGCTGTAAAAATTAATTTATACAGGATTTTACAAGAAAGTTTGCAAAATATCAACAAATATGCCAACGCAAAAAACATTAATATTGGTTTTGTCAAAAATGAAGATACCATTATTTTTAAAATTAGTGATGACGGAATTGGGTTTGACGCCAACAAAAAAACAAAAGGAATTGGAACTCAAAATATGGTAGCTCGAACAAAAGAATGCAAAGGTACAATTGATATTCAATCTGAAATAGGAGAAGGAACAACCATTACGATTACAATT
>Ga0209793_1001122_pt1 | contig 19388 bp, 23 predicted proteins | sample EBPBio122009_DNA_FD_185863 | JGI IMG/M metagenome (GOLD analysis project Ga0209793, IMG submission 185863) | Wastewater treatment Type I Accumulibacter community from EBPR Bioreactor in Madison, WI, USA - Reactor 1_2/2/2009_ DNA (SPAdes) (version 2) | ecosystem: Engineered > Bioreactor > EBPR >... | reverse complement strand
TGCGCATAGCAGCAACGATAACGTTAGTGTCGAGAACAAGCCTCATATCATCAGCAATATCATATTGCGGGCGATGTGTCTACAAGAAAGCAGATCATGGCGCCATAACACCACCCCGCGTAACTATCGATAAAATAGGTTATCAATAGTGGATAACGGCCACAGCCCAGCCTTCTGGCGGGAGGATTTTGCGACGCCCAAGCCATTGACCCGGTGGGCACCGGCGCAAAACTTAGTCTTTCTGCCACGAAAGGGTTTTAGCGCTTGTTTCCATTGCCCAAGCTTACGGCTTTCGCACTTTGCGGGCTGCCAAGGTATTCTCCGCGCTCTCTAAGTTTCTCTGCGTCCCCGCCCAGTTCAGGGGCACGCGCTCGCGGGTGTACTTCTTCAGCGCCTCACGATACGCGCTCACCGCCTCCTCCAGGCGTGCCGTGCTGCTCTCACGCTCGCCCAGCATCGCAAGCTGGACAGCACCGGCGTAGTGCACCGGCGCCTGTCAGCTGCGCCATCAAAGTGCAGCGCCCCTCGCGTTGACGCCACGTCGCTTGCGTAAGCCGCCGGTTTATCGCAAAAAAATACTGGCACGAAAACTGCTAGAAGATACCCAGCATTTTCCTTTTTCTTCACTTTTTGAGGATCCACCCATGATGAAGAACATTGTTCTTGGCACGGCCCTCGCCGCCGCCTTGACGATACCGGTCGTGGCACAGGCAACTGACGCCACCTCCGAAGCGTCGGCCAGCCCGCACTCTCGGATCCCGCACTCTCCGAGCCCGCACTCGTGGAGCAGCAATCTTGGCTTGGTCAGCAGTTACCGCTTTCGCGGCATCGACCAGACCTTCGGAAAGCCGGCCCTGCAAGGCGGTTTCGACTACACACACGCCAGTGGATTCTACCTCGGCAACTGGAACTCGAACGTTAGCTCCGGCGCCGGCTTCCCCGACGGCAACCTGGAAATGGATTTCTATGGCGGTTACAGAGCCGCCTTCGCGGACTTCGGACTCGACGTCGGCGCGATCTACTACTACTACCCGGGCTCAGACGCCAGCGGCTTGGGCATGGGTGCAAGTTCCGGGGCGGTGAGCAACACGGAGCTGTACATCGGCGGCTCATGGAAGTTCCTGTCGCTGAAGTACTCGTACGCCACGGACGACTACTTCTCCTTGCGCGGCTTGAGCAGCACCGGCCCGACCAACAAAAGTACGCGCGGCACACAATACGTGGAACTGGGGGCCAACTATGAGTTAGGCGATGGTTGGGGAGTCTACGCGCACATCGGCACACTCAGCCTGAAGAACGTCTACGACGGCGATTACACCGACTGGAAATTGGGCGTCACCAAGGATATCAGCGGCTGGGTATTGGCCGCCTCCTATATCGACACCAATGCCAGTGGCAGCTGCAGCAAAGGGCAGTTCTACTGCTTCAGCAACTCGCTGTCGGACAACAACGGGGTCCTCACCACAGGCTCGCACACCAAAGACGCCGGACGCGGGATCGCCGTCGTCTCGGTAAGTCGCAGCTTCTAGCTGGCTGTCGGACTCCGACCTGCGGGGCGGCATAGTTTTCGCGATGCGCGCTTGGCCACATTGACCGCAGGTGCACGTCTCAGGCTCGTGCCGGTGCCCAATGCGCGGCAGTTGTGCGGGCAGGGGCTGACGGCCAGCGCGTTCGGGCTTGGGTTTTCCGGGGAGCGGCTGATGCGACCCCATTTCGGCCGCCTCGCGTTCTTCGGCCAAGCGCGCTTCGCAGGCGACCAAGTCCGCCGCCAGCGTTTCATCGAAGAGGTCTCTGTTGCCGGCGATGAGCGCTTCGCTCTTGACGCCGAATTTCATGCGGCACAAGTGGGGGTAGAGCAAGCCGTTGTGTCACCAGCCGCAATCTTGGAGTAAGCCGCATCATCGATGTTCGGTGGGGAACCCGCCGGACCGGACGATCAGGCCAGATTACGGGCAGAACTGCTGGAGAACGAGCGCCAACTGGCGGCGCAGGGAGGCAATGAGTCGGTACTGGAAGCTGAGCTCGAATGCCAGAAGACGGTGCTCGACAATCCGCAGCGCTACCTGCGGGTCGCGCCGAGACACTTGCGGCTCAGCCGGCGGAACGTCGTGCTCGACGACGCAAGCGCGGACCCTGCTGCCGATGTCAATTTTTGCTGCGCCGAGTTGCGCGGCACCCCACCTGTGGAGAGAGCCTTCGTCCTGGTGCGCGTTGCCCGCAGCGAACGCCACGCGCCGCAGACCATCAATTTTGACGATTCCAGCTGCCGATCGAGGTCGCGGAGATTGACGTAGGCGCCGGCGACGCGGCCGACCAGCGACAGAACGACTGCTCGGCGGGCATCTTCACTGCCCAGCAGCTGTGCCCGGGCGGCTTCGTTGAGGCGGCGAATTCGCCCCAGAGGCCGACCTCCCAACTGGCGGCGATCACCGCCTGGTAATTGTTGTAGGTGGATGGACTGTTCGCGCCGAGAAGCGTATTGCGCTGCCGACTCGCCTCGTAGCCCGCGCCGACTTGTGGGAAGAGTTCGGCACGAACGATACCGTAGCGACCGGCGAACTCCTCGATGCGCGCGGTGGCGATCAGCAGATCGTGATTCTGGCGTAGAGCAGTGTCCACCAGATCGCCGAGCACCGGGTCGTCAAACTGCGTCCAGCAGGTGCTGTTGGCCAGGTCATTGGCATCCTGCTCGCTCAGACAAGTAACTTCCGGCATCGGTGACTGACCTTGCTGCGGCCAAACCCATGCGCGCACAACCAAGCCGACCTCACCAGCCTGCCAGGGAAAGGTGCGCAATCGTTGCGCACTCATCTACACCGTCATGAGACGGAACTTGAACCATGCAGCCTGATGTCGGTATCATCGATTCACCTCCTGGGCGTCAGCACCAGGCTAATCGCTGCTCACCTCGGGAACAACCCCGCATGTTGATCGCCGCTGCCTTTATCCTCCTTGTCTTCGGCTACAGCCTGGTATCGCGCCGACTGGAGAGCTCGCCCATTACCGCACCGATCCTGTTCACCGCGGCCGGCACGCTGATGTTGCTCGTCCCCGAAGCATCCAGGGACCTGTCCATGGACCACAAAGCTCTCCTGCTGGTCGCCGAAGTGGGACTGGTGATGACCTTGTTCACCGATGCTTCGCACATCAGCCGGCGAGCGTTGCAGGACAACCGCAAGTTGCCGGTGCGTTTGCTCAGCGTCGGCATGCTGCTCACCATCCTGCTGGGAGCAGCGACGGCGATGGCATGCTTCGCCGGCCTGTCGTGGTGGGAGGCCGGCATCCTTGCAGCGATCCTCGCGCCGACCGACGCCGGCCTCGGGCAGGTCATCGTCAACAGCCCGCGGGTGCCGGCACGCATACGGCACGCGTTGAACGTGGAAGCCGGCCTCAACGACGGCCTGGCGGTCCCCTTCCTGATGTTGTTCATCGCGCTCGCCGCGGCAGTCGAGGAAGGGGCGGGGGGCGTGCTTGGGCATATTCTGCTCGAACAGATCGGCTACGGCACCGCGATCGGGCTGGCGATAGGGCTGGGCGGCGGTCTGCTGATGGGGCTGGCGCAGCGCCGGCAGTGGATGTCGCCAAAGCTTGGTCAGCTGTGCGTGGTGGCGATGCCGCTGCTGTGCATACTGGCCGCGGAGGAATCTGGGGCGAGCATGTTCATCGCCGCCTTCGTCGCCGGCTTGGCGGCGAAGGTCGGCTTCCCGAAAGTGGGATGTCACAGCATCGAGTTCACCGAAGGCTGGGGACAGTTGTTCAACTTCTTCGTCTTCTTCTTGCTCGGTCTGCTCTGCACGCGCAACTGGAACGATTTCACGCCGGTCATCGTGCTCTATGCTGTTCTCAGCCTGACCGTCGTTCGCATGCTGCCCGTCGCCGTGGCAGTCGCCGGTATCGGCCTCAGTCGCCCGACCGTCCTCTTCATCGGCTGGTTCGGCCCGCGCGGCCTGGCGTCGATTGTGCTCGGGCTGGTGTATCTGGAGCAACAGCCAAATCTGCCAGGCGAAAGCACCATCCGTCTGGCGGTGATGGCTACCGTGCTGCTCAGCGTAGTCGCGCATGGTCTCAGCGCCAAGCCCGGCATCGAACGCTACGCCCGCAGCTGCGAAACGCTGCCACCGGATGCCCCGGAACACAGCCGGTGACACGATTGCTTGTTCTACCCCGGAGTGAGCCCGCGCGGTTGCTCAGGCAGGCGCGTGGTTGCTGCTCTTTCTTTTGTGACCTGGCTCTGCGTTCAGCCTGCTTTGCCGTCCTGTATGTCGAATGTGGTCAGCTTCGGCCGCTTCTACTAGCCGCCACCGACATATATGTCGGTGGCGTGATCAACGGGTTGATACGTAGTAGCGCATGCCGAAAGAACCAGAATACTCAATGCGATTAGAAATGTTTTCATGGCTTCTTCTCCTGATCAACACTCCATCGTTCCACCAATACGCCCCCATCCTGTTATCTGTTGTCAGCAACGTTGGAGGCGTCGTGCGACGTCGATATTAGCTATGAGCATGCCGTTGAGAAGTAAGTTCCCAGAGGGTTAAAGCAGCGACAGGATCCGCAAAGGATGACTTACAGGACCTGGGGGGCCGTTCTCAAGCTTTCTTCAGGCACACGGAGAGCACGAACTGCATGGCGATGATGGTGAATCCGACAAACGCCAGATTCTTGCCAACCGTGTAGGTGTAGCCGTGGTCGGTAGGCGGGCGCACCAGCGCGACCACCATCAGCGGCGAAAGCACGATGACGGCATATATTATGCAAACGCATCAGCGCGCCAGTCGGTCCGCTCTGTTGATGGCTGGTCATGTTTTTTCGTGGTTGCTGTTCGTAACGCTTGTGAACCAAGTGTTCCCACTCAAATCTCACCGGACCCGCTCACCGCAGCCCATGTCCAGCCGCCATTCTCGACGTAGGCCTTAAACAATGCTCGCCGTTCGTTCCCCCTCTCGACCGCAGTGTGAATCTCCGCATCGGTCGCCACCGGGATTTGCATTTGGCGCAGTCGGGAAAGATCGGGAAGCGGCGGCGGCGTCCCGCCTTGCTCGACGTAATCGGCGCGCAGAATCCCGATCAAGCCATCGAGCGCCCGCTGCGCCGGCTCGACCGCGATCGCCGGGAGCCGGTGCTCTTTCGCAACGTCCGCCGACAAGATCAGAAGCGCGTCGTGCAGCGCGGCGAGACTTGGCGCGACGGCGGTCCTTCTCTCGACGCTATGAAAAAAGTGCAGCACCGCTCGCGTCGACGCCAGAATTGCGCGCATCGACGCAGCCGCGAACGACGAGCACATCCTCGTAGTAGGAACGATTGAAGATGCCGATCCGGCCGCGTTCCGGTAGCCGGCTGGTCGTGCGCCAGAGAAAATCATGATCGAGTTCTTCGGCGCTCGGCTGTTTGAAACTGAAAACCTGGCATCCCTGCGGATTGACTCCCGACATGACGTGCCGGATGGCCCCGTCCTTGCCAGCCGCGTCCATCGCTTGAAAAATGATCAGCACCGCATGGCGGTCGGACGCGTAGTGCATTCGCTGCGATTCGCTCAACTCTTCAACGTGCTCGCGCAGCATTTTATGGTACTGCTTCTTTGATTTGAACAGAGGCTCCACCTTCGTCGGCCGGTCGCTAAGTGTGAACTCATCTCCTGGAAGCACCTGGAAGTCCGTTGTTTTGATTTTCGTGCTCATGGTCTTGTGGGCCGTTCGTGCCGGGCTGGATGATCTGCTTGTCGTCATTGATTCATTGTTCCAGACCGACCGGCAAACACGGAAAGCGCGACGGCCAGTAAGATCAACGCCACGCCGCCCGCCTGCAACGTGTTCAAGCGTTCTCCAAAACCGCCCATGGCGATCAAAAGTCCGAACACCGGGACCAGGAACAAATACAGCGAAAGGCGGCCGGCCTCCGTTCGTTGCAACAACCAGAACCAAAGCCAGGTGCTCACCGCGGTGCCGGCCAACGCCAGGAAGAGCAAGATACCGACAAAACCGCCCGTCCACGCGATGGTTCCCTGCGGTTCAAAAACCACCGACAAACCGAGCAGCACCACGCTTCCGGCGACCAGTTGCCAAGCCGTCAGCGACATGAGGTCTTTGCCGGGCTGAAGCCTTTTCACGGTCACGGTGGCCACCGCCGCGCTGGCTGAAGAACCCAGCGCCAGCATCGCACCGAGAAGATTGTTCCCGGTTTGTCCGCGCAACGCGGGCAGCGCCAGTAGGGTCACACCGGCCAGTCCCAGCAGAACGGCCAGCACCTTGCTCAACCCGATGCTTTCACCGAGAAACAGCGCCGCCAGCACGATGATGATGAGCGGCTGGGTGTTGCCCAGAACGGAGCCGATGCCCGCGCCGGTATAGGCCGGGCTGGCAAACATCGCGCCGAAAGTAAAGGTGGTGGCCACCAATCCCAGCGGCAGGATCCAGCGGGCCAGACGGGCCTCCGGCCACAGCGGTTTTCGCCGAATCACCAGCACGAGCAGGAGCGCCAAGCCACCCACGAGCGTGCGCAAGCCCGCGAACCGCAAGGACGGCGCGAACTCCAGTCCCGCCTTGATCGTCGGATAACACGCGGCCATCGGCGCGATGACCACGAGCATCAACCACGCTTGCCGAGCAGGCGAGAGCGGAGCTTCACGGAGATGGCGGTCAACTTTCATACTTGTTTAGTTTCTTCCTTTTTCATCTGTCTGCCGGGAGAGGTCAGCCGGAATGCTCATGGTCCGACTGGCCCTCGGGCGGTCGTGTCCTGAGGAAGAAAAACTCAGCGATCAGGATCGCCGCCATGACTGCCGTTGCCACGATGAGGACCAAAGGATCCGAGGCGATTTTTACCCAGAGAAAGCCGCCGAGGATGATTAGATCCAGAGCGATTGCCACGACCGGGATCACGGGATTGGCATCTACCTCTTTTCTCAGGTGGCGCAGCACCCCCCAGTGAACGGCGATGTCCATGATCAGATAAAAGATGATGCCCAGTGCCGCGATGCGGGACAGGTCGAAAAACGCCGTCAGCAGCAAACCCAGCACAATCGTATAGACCAGCGTGTGCTTCTGAATGCTGCCTGGCATGTGGAAGTGGCGGTGGGGAACCAGCTTCATCTCGGTCATCATGGCCAGCATGCGTGACACCGCGAAAACGCTGGCGATGATGCCGCCCGAGGTGGCCAGCATGGCTAGAATCACCGTAAACCAGACCGCGTATTCGCCCAGTGCCGGCCGGGCCGCGGCGGCCAGCGAGTAGTTGCGCGTTTCGATGATCTCTCCCAGCGACAGGTTGCTGGAGACCGCAAAGCCCACCAGCGCATAGATCACCACGCAAAGGGCGATTGAGATCATGATCGCTTTGCCCAGGTTCCGGCGCGGGTCTTTGAGTTCCGAACCGCTGTTGGTGATGGTGGTAAACCCTTTGAAGGCCAGAATGCCGAGCGCCGTGGCGCCGAGAAAACCGGTGAGTGATGCTCCAGGATCCGCGGCAGAGAAATTCACTTCCACCGAGTCCGCCACCAGCACCCCGACCACGCCAAACAGAACGATGCCGCCAATCTTGATGAAGCCGAGCACCGAGGCGACCCCCTGAATCAAGCCGGTGACGGACAGATTGATCAGGAAGGCCACCAGTAACAGCCCCACCCCCAGCACGGGAACCAGCAGGCTGCTGTCGTCGATGGCAAACAGCTGCAAGGTGTAGGCCCCAAAGGTACGCGCCAGAAAACTCTGGGCGATCACCATGGAAAAATACATCAACAGGGCATGAAAGGCGGTGGTCAGGGTGCCGCCATACGCTTTCTGCAGATACATGGCGATGCCGCCGGCGGACGGGTAGGCATTGGACAGTTTGACGTAGGAGTAAGCGCTGAACGAGACAATCAGCGCGGAGGAAAGGAACGCCAGAGGAAACAGGCTCCCGGTCATTTCCGCCATCTGGCCGGTCAGTGCGAAGATCCCGGCGCCGATCATCACGCCGGTCCCCAGGGCTACCGCGCCGATGAGCGAGAGGCTGTCCGGCTGGTATTTCGAAGCTCGGTCCGATTTATCGTCCACGCTAATTCCCCTTTTGTCCATGCGAATGGTCAGATTAGAGATCCCTGCGATCAGCACGCCGATCGCGAAACAGCGACTCGGCGGCCTGCATCTACATCTCCAGCACTCAGTGGGACTAAAGACCTAGCTGCAGCAGCCACCAGACTTGTCCTTCGGTTTGGCGTCGGCCGGCGTGGAGAAGAACTTTGTCCGACAGCTCTCGCCGCAGAAGTAGAACGCCTTCCCATCGCGTTCGGCGTGGACGGCTGTCGCTGGATCCACGGTCATTCCGCACACAGGGTCTCTGGTCACGCCGGTCGCTTCTTTCATGGTCATGTCTCTCCGTTATCAGTTGTGATTGTCATTTCGACTTCCGTCTCCCGCGGTCTTGAGATATTTCAGGCAGGGGTATCGTCTCGCGTGGTGGTCATGGCGCCCCATTGGCCCCAGCGCGGGATGAACATCGGCACGCGCTTGCGGTAAGCGCGGTATTCATCGCCGTACTCGTCCTCCACTTTGCGTTCTTCGCTTCGTGCCAGCAGGTAGTAGGCCAGGACGACGATGGGAAACAGGGCGACGGAAAAGATCGTCGGCCAATGGACGATGCCCTCGCCGAAGAGGGCGATGAAAAGCCCGGTGTATTGAGGATGCCGCACCAGAGCGTAGAGGCGATCCGTGACAAGGCGGCCTTCTTTTCTGGCGCGGTGGAGTTCGCGCCAACCCTCCATGAATATTCCGATGCCAGCGAACAACAGTACGTAACCGAGGATCATCGCGATCATCATGCCGGCCTCGCCGAGGCCCAGCAGCGTGGACCAGAGGCTGGCGTTGAGATCGCTCTGATCGAGGCCGAAGAACCGTACCAGCAAGTAGATGGTGAGCGGAAAACCATACATTTCCGCATAGAGGGCAATGATGAAGGCTTGAACCACGCCGGCACTTGCCCATTCCTTCCACGTTCTGGGCGCAAGGTAGCGGTATAGAAACCATGAGGCCAGGACGATCACGATCAGCGCGATCCCCCACGCTCCAGAATGTGAAATTTGCTCGGTCATGCTGGAGATTCTCTTTTGGTTGTCGACACGGATTCCTGAACCCGCTCTTCATCTCGTTTGGTGTTCCTTGAGGGCTCCGTCTTCAACCGCAGCAGCCGTGCGTTGATGGCCACGATCACCGTGCTTGCAGCCATCAGCGCCGCGCCCAGGGCGGGCGTGAGCAGCACGCCCCAGGCGTAGAGCGCGCCGGCCGCCAGCGGAATGGCGACGACGTTGTAACCCGTGGCCCAGACCAAGTTCTGAATCATCTTGCGGTAGGTGGCGCGGGAAAGCTGCACGATGGCCACGACATCGAGCGGATTGCTGCGCACCAGAATGATGTCGGCAGTTTCCACCGCCACATCGGAACCGGCGCCGATGGCGATGCCCACATCGGCCTGCGCCAGGGCCGGAGCGTCGTTCACGCCGTCGCCGGTCATGGCCACCAGCACGCCGCGGGATTGGACTTCCTTCACTTTGGCAGCCTTGTCCTGGGGCAGGACTTCGGCGAAGTACTCATCCAGTCCGACCTGGTCCGACACCCATTTTGCCGTCGCCTTGTTGTCGCCGGTGAGCATCATGCAGCGGATGTTCAGGGCCTTGAGGGCATCGATGGCTTGCTTCGCCTCGGGCCGGACGATGTCGGCCAGGGCGATTGCGCCTTTCAGCTTGCCGTCGACGAGGACGAACACCACCGTCTTACCCTGGGCCTGCAACGGCTGGACGCGCTCATCGCCATGATCGATGTTCTGCTCGCTCAAATAGCCCGGGCTGACCACCTTGATCTCCTTGCCGTCGACCCTGCCTTCGGCGCCTTTGCCCGGGATGCTTTTGAAATTCTCCACGGGCAGCTTGTCTTCCGAAGCGGCGGCGATGGCCTTGGCGATCGGGTGTTCGGAATTCGCGTCCACGGCAGCCGCATACTTGCGCAGCGTGTCTTCATCGATGTCCTCCGCCAACACCAGCGTGTCGGTCACGCCAAAGCGGCCTTCGGTCAGTGTGCCCGTCTTGTCGAAAATGACGGCCTGCAGATTTCGCGCGCGTTCGAAAGCAATGCGATTGCGAATCAGCAGGCCGTTGCCCGCGGCCAGCGCCGTGGATACGGCCACCACCAGCGGCACGGCCAGACCGAGCGCATGCGGACAGGCGATCACCATCACGGTCACGGCGCGTTCGATGGCGAAGGCGATTTCCTGGCCCATGAACAGCAGCCAGACGAGGAAAGTGATGGCGCCGCCGCCGAGGGCAACGAGGGTCAACCACATGGCGGCGGTGTCGGCGAGCTTCTGGGTCTTCGACTTGCTTTCCTGGGCCTGTTTGACCAGGTCGATGACCTGCGACAGAAACGAGTCCTTGCCGGTGCCTTTGACCTCGATGGTGAGCGAGCCTTCGCCGTTGATCGAGCCGCCGATGACCTTGCCGCCGGCCTTCCTCGTGACCGGGGTCGATTCCCCGGTCAGCATCGCCTCGTTGACCGAGCTCTCGCCCTCGACGACGACACCGTCTGCGGGGATCTTCTCGCCCGGTTTGATCAGGACTTTGTCATCCACCGCGAGTTCGCCCAGGGGCACGTCTTTGACGCTGCCGTCGGGCATCAGCTTGTGCGCGTCGGAAGGCATCAGTGCGGCCAGCGCCTCCAGCGCCTTCGAGGCGCCCATCACCGACTTCATCTCGATCCAGTGCCCCAGCAGCATGATGTCGACCAGGGTGGCCAACTCCCAGAAGAACACCTTGCCGGTCAGTCCGAACACCACGGCGCTGCTATAGAGATAGGCGGTGCCAATGGCGACGGCGACCAGGGTCATCATGCCGGGCTGCAGTGATTTGAGTTCCTTGACCAGGCCTTTCAGGAACGGCCACCCGCCGTACCAAAAGACCGCAGAAGACAGGCCGAAAAGGACATAGGCGTCGCCGGGGAAGCGGATGATTTCGCGCAGACCGACCAGCGTTTGCAGCAGTGGCGAGAGCGCGAGTATCGGCAGGGTCAGGACCAGCGCAATCCAGAAGCGCTTGCGGTAATCCGCCGCCATGTGGGTGTGGTGATCTCCGTGGCCTTCGTGCTCCTGATGCTCGGAATGCTCAGCCTGGCCTGAGCCGGCATGCTGCAATTGCGCTTCCGCCTCCGACCAATTCTCGTCGGCACTTACTTTGGGACGGCCGTCCTCCTGTGAAAGCGCATAAGCCGTTTTCTCAACCTGGTCATGGCTCGGCTTTGGCGCCGCTTCGTCTTTGGCTGTGTGTTCGTGCTCGTTCATCGAGCGCCTCCGGCTAGTTCGAGAACGATTTATCGAGGGCCTGTGTGGTGCACCTCGTCGTTCGTTATGGTTCTGTAGGACATGGCAACGGTTCGGATTCAGCTCACCAAACTCTTTGCCCGGTTTCAGCCATGCCGTGTGGAATCTCTTTCCGTAATCCCCAGACATGCCGGGTGATATACAGCGCTACCCGAATACTCCGCTTTCGTCCAAGTCAGTCTGTACGTCAGCGCACATAAGGGACGAATACCCGTCCGGCAGTCCTGTCGTCCCACGATGGCTTCTATCGGGACGTTCGGCGGTTCCGCGCTTGTCGTGTATGCGTTGCTCCTCGAAGGCTGAAAACATGAATTGCAAGGACGGTTTTTCCAAACCCGGCCTGCCTGCAGCACTCGCAGCCGCCCTGTTGTTCGGCGCGGGAACGCCGCTCGCAAAATGGCTGCTCGATTGCGTGGTTCGCTTGCAAGGAAACCCGACCGGCGAATTGCCCTGGGCATGGGGGCATCGTGGCCGGTGCGGTCGTCCTGAGCTGGCCCGGAGAAACACGGTTTGCCGGGTGGTGGCCGACGCTGGCTATCCTTGCTGCCTGCCCTGGCGGTGGACGCGGCGCATCGACGAGTTGCAAGAAAAGCTGAACGCCCTCCCGGCGCAACGGAGCGAATGACCATCGCTCCGGAACCGCTATGGCTTGCGCGGTTCAAGGGCGATTCTGCATCAAGACGCCGGTTGCATTTAGCGCCTACGGTGTTTGAAGCCGACATCCTGGTCGACGAACATTCCGGTGCACCGCTCTCCTTGACGACCGAACCAAGGAGGAGGACGACGGCGGCACCGCCGCGATTAATCAATCTTGATCGGACTGTGCCGTTTCAGGATTTCGTTGATTCCCGACTCGCTCGCTTCCGGAACAATGACTTTGATTTGCAGCAACTTGTCGTCGCTGAACACCTTTTCGCGCGGGAGTCCGTCATTGATCAGATCGTCAACGACATTCTTAAGGGTGGTCTCGCTGTCATAGGTCGCGGTAATTGTCTTAAACATTGGATTCTCCTGATGCAATGTGGTCCATTCCAGATATCCCGACAGTTGGCTCCTTGCTTGCAAGCAACTCGCCGGGCGGCTCTTTTGACTTTACCTCTCGCTTCTTCGACATGGCCTTTCGCTTGCCGGTCACTCGTCGCGATGTTTTCGTCATGCTTGCTCACGATGAACGCATACGCCGTAACCAGCATCCAGCCGAAATGAGAATAAGCATCGACGGCGATGGTGTCTGTACGCTGCCGAACATATATTTTGCAGTAGAGACAACACGGGGGACTCCCTCGGAAATTTCGGAAAATCAACTAGATCCGGCTTTTATGTTCCGCATGGTGAAACGTACCGTCGTGGCCGGCGTCAAGCCCGACAGACAGCTAGCTCCCTCCTTTGTGGTTTTCGTTGAGAAGTGAGCTGAGGCGACTGACCTCGTCGCCGTGCATGATGATCTTCTGGCCGTCCGTGGTTTCCATCACCTTGCCCTGGTACAAGTAGCTCTGCACTGCACCCGTCGGCCCGGCTGAGACCACTGGTGAAGGCGAATGTAGGCGTTGTGCGCGGCGGCGTGAATTTCGGTGGAATTGGGCGGTTTGAAATCCGTTCCGGTGAAGTAGCCGTGAGAGCGACGATTGGCGGCTCAGTGGTGTGGTTCGAGCGATAGGTGTAGCGACGCAAAATGATGTCGGCCCAGACGCGCAATCAAGAGGGCTTTCTGACGCAAATTAGTTGAGACGGATAGCGACTCCAGACGCACATTCGGTGATTCTCAAACCACAAGCCATGCTTCAGAACACTTCCGGGACGTACTTCACGGGATGGTCGCTTTCCTGGTACTTGCCAGCGCTTTGCCGCTTGGGCAGGGTGACTTTCAGTGGCTTCGGCGCCTCGTACGGGATGCTCTTCAGGAGGTGTTTGATGATGTTCAGGCGTACCCGCTTTTTGTCGTCCGATCGCGCTGTGAACCACGGTGCCCATTCGGAATCGGTGGCCTCGAACATGGCGTCGCGGGCCCGCGAGTAATCGTACCAACGGCTGTAGGACTTGAGGTCCATCGGTGACAGCTTCCATTGCTTGCGCGGGTCGGTGATGCGCGCCTCGATGCGTCGTGTCTGCTCGTCCATGTCGACTTCGAGCCAGTACTTGAGCAGGATGATGTCGCTGCAGCTGACCATGACTTTTTCGAACATAGGCGCCAGCCTGAAGAAACAGTGCACCTGCTCGTCGCTGGCGAAGCCCATGACGCGTTCGACACCGGCGCGGTTGTACCAGCTGCGGTCAAAGATCACCACCTCGCCGGCTGCCGGAAAGTGCGGCAGGTAGCGTTGCAGGTACATCTGGCTCTTCTCGCGTTCGGTTGGCGCGGGCAGGGCGACGGTCCTGAAGACGCGTGGGCTGACGCGGCCGGTGATGGCCTTGATCGTGCCGCCCTTGCCGGCGCCATCACGGCCTTCAAAGACGATGATCACCTTGAGGCCCTTGCTGACCACCCATTCTTGCAGGTGAACGAGCTCGGCCTCGAGCTTTTCGAGCTCCTTCAGGTAGGTCTTGTTGGACATTTTTTTCGTCGGGGCCGCGGCCTCACCTAGCGCCGGGTCGCTCAGCAAGCCAGGCGTTTGCGCCAGAGCGTTCGACTTGTCCTTCTTTGCGGATTTTCCTTTTTTGCTCATGTCTTTCTCCTCTGAGTTGCAATGCTTGCTTGGACGCTCGGAGCGCATGCCTGGTGTGGACCTCACCGGGCAAGCGAGCGCTGAGTCGCCGTTGGAAAACCGTAATCTCTGGTCGGCGGCGGGGTTGCGGCAGCAGAAACTGGCGCCACTTCCCGTGTCGCCCGGTCAGCTTCTCAGCCTCGCTTATCCAGCCGCCGACCATGGCCAGGTAGAGATTGATCATCGCCGGGAATTGCACCTGCTGCGTTTGCGCATATTGCAGCTGGACGTTGAACAGGCTTCGCTCCGAATCGAGCACTTCAATGTAGCTAGTATTGCCGTTGTCGTAGCGCAGCCGGGCGGTTGCAGAGTACTGCTCCAGTGCCCGTACTTGCTGTTTCTGCGCGCGTAGTTGTGGGTAGTTGTTCGCGCGTCCGGTCCTGATTGATGAGTGCGTCATTGACCTCGCGGAAGGCTTCCCGGATGGTCCGCTGGTAGGCGTCTCTGGCAATGCACTACATTTACGAGTATCGACGATCAATACCGACGGCAACCTGTCACGGGAATGACACTTCTGTCACTTGGGGGCGCTTCAGGGGTTGTAAGCCGGACTTTACTTGCTCATCCACTTGCGTGGCAGGCGCTGTTTCAGGGAGGCGCGTTACTGCGGATTGCGTCCCTCTTGTGGTTGGCGATGCGATCCGCCGTGGCGACCTGACGCTTGATGGGCCTGAGTAGGAGCGGCCAGCCATCATTCGTCGCCGTCCAGGCCTCCATAGCACAAGCTGTCCGGGTACAGCGCCGTCAATTGCGATAGCGTTGCCTGTACCTCTTCCAGATTGGTCATCATGTGGGAAACCTGCTCATCCAGATCGCTGGCCAGCTCGAATAGAGAAGCGACCTGGCTGCGCGATCCCTCGTTGATGACGGCCATTGCCAGTTGGTGCAGCTTCAGCAGGTCGGTGCGAAGCTGCGGCGGGGTGGCGTATTCGCCATCGCTGAGATCGGCGCGCAGTTCGTCCACGGCATCGACGGCACGCAGCAGCGAATGCGTCTCGAAATTCTCCGGAGACAGTTTGTCCCACTCTTCATCGGTAATGCCGGCTACCATCGGCTGGCACCTGATCAAGCGACCGCGAGCGTCAGGTGTCCGACCGGCTCGGCGGCCGGCCGCACTTTGATCTCGATGTCGTAGCCGAGGCGGTTCAAGCAGTCCATCAGCTTGCGCTCGGACAGGTTCGTGAAGTCACCACGCATCATGCCCGACACCTTCGGTTGCGGGATGCCCATGCGTTTCGCCGCCTCTTGTTGAGTCAGCCCAAGGGCGCGCATCGCTTTCCTGATCTCGACCACCAAGCCGGTCTTGATCTTGAGTTTTTCGGCGTCTGGCAGTCCAAGGTCGGTAAAGACGTTGCCCGAGCTGCGCTGAACCTCGACGCCTTCAATGATTCGTTTTTGCATTTCGTAGCTCCTGTGCCAATGCGTCGGCCACTTTCAGCCGAGCGCGAATGATGTCCATATCTGACTTCGGTGTGGAGATCCCCCTCTTGCTCTTCTTCTGGAAGCAGTGCAGGACGAACACCGCTTCCGCGTACTTCACCGTGTAGACGGCCCGGTACGTGCCGCCGGCATCGTCCTCGACGACCTCAAGCACGCCGGCACCGCCGAAGCCCTTGAGCACCTTTGCCGCGTCATCCTGGTCACCCATCTGCGCCAACGACAGTGCGTAACCGAAGCGTCTGCGCACGTCAGGCGGCAACGCCATCAGATCCTTGTAGCTGCTCGCGATCCATTCGAGCGCTTTTTCTTCATTGGTCATGGTGGCAGTTTATACCTGTTCAGGTAAAACAAAAAACCGCGATACCAGTAGCGTTGATGTCGCAAAATAAGTGTTTCCCACCCGGACGGCAAAGCGTCGCAAACGATGGTCTCGACAGGGCGAAAGCTGCACGGGGAACCGTGTCTGATAGGTCGGATGGCCGGAAACTTTGTCTCCGGCGTTTTCCGACTACGAAATGGCGGCCGGTGACACGACTGCTCGTTCTACCCATCTACCCCATTTGTGGCGGCGATAGCCGGCTGCCTCGCAGAGCAGGATGTCCGTTGAGCACGCAGTGCGAATAAGGGTTTCGTGAAGAAGGACGACCCGCTTGCGGGTGGGCCTACTTCACATATCCTGCCCGGCGCTGCAGCGTTGTTCTACCTTTTTTTACCGTTACTGCAGCGTTGTTTTACCTTTTTTCTACCGTTGTTTTACCGTTACTGCACCGTTGTTTTCACAACACCAGCCCGGACAAACAACGGCGACAAAGCGTCGTAACCACGCTTTGTCGCCACCATGGCCCTCTTGCGGCCACCCACCCAACCCCCCGCGCGACGACGAGTTCCCGAAGAAAGCTGCCCGTTGCCGTGCCCCCTTCGCCAGGTTAAGCGCTTGAACGCGGTTTCTTAAGTGCCGCCAGCTCGCCCTGCAGCCGGGCAGCTTCCACCGCAGCGGCCTGGGCTTCAGCACGGGCCGCCGTTGTTGCTTCGCGTTCCGCCGTCTGTCGCGCATGGGCCCGCTCCAGTTCGCCCTTGAGGTCCTCGACCCGCGCGGCCAGTTCGCCGGCCTTCGCTTCGGCAGCGGCCATCCGTTCGGTCTGCGCCGCCTGCGCCGCCACCGCTTCGCGCAATGCCTGCTCCTGCGCGGCGGCATGACTCTCGGCCTGCTCGCGTTCGGCCTCCAGTCGGCCGATCGCCTGCTCCGCCTGGTCAAGCTGCGTCTGGATCGCGGCGACCTCTTCCCGCGTCGCCGCCCGCAGCGCTTCCACCTGCTGTCCGGCCTGTTCGTCGAGCAGGCCCCAGAACTCCCGGCCGAGACTCATCAGCCGGGCGACCGCGGGTTCCGGCAGTTCCACCGGCTGTCGCTGCTTCGGCGCCGCCTCCCGCCACTGGTCCAGATAGCGCTTGACCGTCGTATAGCTGCCCCCGCCGATCCCTTCCTGCACGTTCAAGATGGTCGGCGCCGTGCCCTGGTCCGTCAGGGCCTGCGCCACCTCGAAAACACGCTCTTGCGTCACCAAAGCCTTAGCCATGATCGGATGTCCTTGAAATAGCGTTCTGAAATTATCGTTATTACGATAAACATATTACGGTAATAACGATAATTTAGCAAGAAATCCGCCTCAGAAAAGCCAATGCAACGGGGCACCGAACGGCCCGTCGCCGCAAAAACGGGCAGACGCCCGATCGTGAGCCACCAGGCGGAGCGCGTGGGTAACGCACCGGGTTATGCAAGGGCTTGTCCACAGAAACCCGGGAGAGTCCAAGGGCACGCCAGAAGAAGCCCGTGAAGCGCCCCAGGAGTGTTTTAGATAGAGAGGGCTGTCCCAGCCGGAAAAAACGCGCTCACGGCCCGCTGTGGCCGATTCCCGGGGTACTCCGAGCGACGGATTGGCCCCGCAGTACCCCTTCCTCACCCCGGGCCAGTCGCCCCCGTGGCAGGAGTCGTCTCAGACAAGGAAAGAATCGCACGATAAGGATGGCCGCCACCAACACCAACGAAGGTCTGCGAGAAGCCTTGCCGAGAAGGCCGCGCGACTCTGCGCCGATGTGGTCGAGGTGCTCTCAAAAACCGTTCTCGCTTGGAGCGACGCGCAACGGCGAGTTTCGAGAGATCTGAAACCAGTCTACTGGGGACTAATAGAGTAGGATTAAATCCTATTCATGCGCTTTGGAGGTCGCTATGCGAACCACACAACAACTGAGCATCACCCTGCCTAACGACATGGCGGCCGCGGTGAAAGCCAAGGTGCAGACTGGCGAGTACGCCACCGAAAGTGAAGTCATCCGCGACGGCTTACGTGCACTCCTGGCGCGTGATCGAGCCATCGAAAGCTGGCTGCATCACCAGGTAGGCCCGGCCTACGATGCGCTTAAGGCAGAGCCTTCCCACGCGGTCACTATTGACCAGGTGCGCGCCCGCCTTGCCGCCGAACACGCCAAGGCACGATGAGCTATCGCGTTGTCTTCTCCCCCGAGGCAGAGGAACAGCTTGCGGCCTTGTACGGCTACATCGCCGCTGCGGCGTCTCCCGACATTGCCGCACGCTACACCGAGGCGATCGTGAGCTACTGCGAGAGCCTGCGTACCTTCCCTCATCGCGGCACCATGCGCGATGACGTTCGTCCCGGTTTACGCATCACCCACTACAAGGCCCAGTGGGAGCGAAGCTCCAATTTGAGGCCATAAGCATTTGCTGTTCCTTAATAGGCCGATTCTGACAAACGGCGCCCTTCCTCCTGCTCTCAAAACACTGTCGGTCCAGCCGGCACGCGGGCATTGCTTTTCCACGATCAGTGCGGCATCAGGTCCATCCGGTCGTTTGCTAGGTCGAGGTAGGACGGGTCGCCGCGGCAGACCCACCCCAGCATCTGGCCTGGCGGTTCCGGCCGCCGACGGAATTGTGCGAGCGCCTTGTCGTATTGCATGCTACTGGTGGTCGAGCGCTCGATGCGCGAGAAGTGCTCGTGCAGACCGGCCAGCACCGCCTCGCCGACGTTGGCGCGGAAGGCGGTTACCTATGGCCTCAAATTGCAGCTTCGCTTCCACTGGGCCTAGTGAGCAATTCACCTCCAGACTAAAATCAGCCTCGTGAAAGCAACTTCAGGCCATCTGGACGCAACTCGCCGTTTGGCGAGACGTGCCGGTACAACGTCTGTCGAGTAACGCCGAGTTCCCCACACAGATCACCAACCACGGTTTCCGGCTGCCCCATCGCCGCCATGGCCAATCGCAGTTTCGCGGCGGTCATCTTGAACGGCCGCCCGCCGTTCCTGCCGCGTGCGCGTGCCGAGGCAAGCCCGGCCACGGTCCGCTCGGAAATCAACTCCCGCTCGAACTCGGCCAGGGCAGCAAAAATGCCGAACACAAGCTTGCCGGCGGCGGTCGTGGTGTCGATCGCCGCGCCGTGACCGGTCAGGACCTTCAATCCCACGCCATGAGTAGTCAGGTCGTGTACGGTATTGATCAGGTGGCGCAGATCGCGACCGAGCCGATCGAGCTTCCACACGACCAGCGCATCACCTTTACGGAGCGCCTTCAGGCAAGCCGCCAACCCCGGTCGATCATCGCGTCGGCCTGAAGCCAGATCCTCATAGAAATGTGCAGGACTCACGCCGGCAACGATGAGCGCATCCCGCTGCAGATCTGTGGTTTGGGAGCCGTCCGCTTTCGATACCCGCATGTAGCCGATCAACATTGCGCCACTGTCACGTATACGTTCGATTATGTGACAGCGTGAGTGTCATTTTCAGAAGACGACTGCACCAGTTCATTGGGCTGGCCGCCGTGTGTGCAGCGGACTTCTGACCGTCAAAGGTCAGGAGTTCTATGCACGAAACGCCGCGAGGGGCTGGGATTGCTCAGAAG
>Ga0209793_1001119_pt1 | contig 19415 bp, 16 predicted proteins | sample EBPBio122009_DNA_FD_185863 | JGI IMG/M metagenome (GOLD analysis project Ga0209793, IMG submission 185863) | Wastewater treatment Type I Accumulibacter community from EBPR Bioreactor in Madison, WI, USA - Reactor 1_2/2/2009_ DNA (SPAdes) (version 2) | ecosystem: Engineered > Bioreactor > EBPR >... | reverse complement strand
CGCCGATGTTCTTGGCGATCGGGCCAGCGCCCTCCAGCCCCTCGCCTTCCTTGCGCCAGAAAATGTAGCCGAGGCCCGGCTGGCCCTCGCCCTGCGCCCAGGCGTTCATCCGGTCGCAAAAGGCGCGGCTGCCGCCGGTCCGCGCCGGAATCGCCCAGATCTGCGCCTTCGGGTCGTTGGCCAGGATGCCGGCGAACACCTTGAAACCGGAGCCGCGGAAATGTTCCGATACGTCCTGCATCTCGATCGGGTTGCGCAGGTCCGGCTTGTCCGAGCCGTAGAGCCGGATCGCCGTGTCATAGGGGATGCGGCGGAATTTTTGGGTCACCGGCTTGCCGTCGGCGAACGCTTCAAAAATGTTGCGCATCACCGGTTCCATGGTCTGGAACACGTCTTCCTGCTCGATAAAACTCATTTCGAGGTCGAGCTGGTAGAACTCGCCCGGCAGGCGGTCGGCGCGCGGGTCCTCGTCGCGAAAACACGGCGCGATCTGGAAATAGCGGTCGAAGCCGCTCATCATGATCAACTGCTTGTACTGCTGGGGCGCCTGCGGCAGCGCGTAGAACGTGCCGGGGTGGATGCGGCTCGGCACCAGGAAGTCGCGCGCGCCCTCCGGCGACGACGCGGTCAGGATCGGCGTCGAATATTCGGCGAAACCGGTCTCCGTCATCTGCCTGCGCATCTCGGCGATGATTTTCGTGCGCGCGACGATGTTCTTGTGCAGCGTGTCGCGGCGCAGGTCGAGGAAGCGGTATTTGAGGCGGATGTCCTCGGGATAGTCGGGCTCGCCGAACACCGGCAGCGGCAGTTCCTTGGCCGCCGACAGGATCTCGATTTCGCGCGCAAACACTTCGACCTCACCGGTCGGCAGGTTCTTGTTGATGGTCTCGGCGGTGCGCGCCTTGACCTCGCCGTCGACGCGGATCACCCATTCGCCGCGCACCTTCTCGGCGGTCTTGAACGCCGGCGAATCGGGATCGACGACGATCTGCGTCAGGCCGTAATGGTCGCGCAGGTCGATGAACAGCAGGCCGCCATGGTCGCGGACGCGGTTGACCCAGCCCGAAAGGCGGGTGGTGGCGCCTACATCCGACTTGCGGAGATCGGCGCAGGTGTGGCTGCGGTAACGATGCATGTCTTGAACCTGGTCCAGTCAGGGATTGAACGGGGACGTCGCGAAGCGGTCGCACCCCGGAAAAGCTGCGGGAAAAGCGCACCAACGCCCCGCTTTGTCAAGAAGAAGCGGCGTTTGTGGCCCAATGCCTTGCCAACAAGGGGCTGTCATTGATCAACTGGCGCACGACGCGCAGATTCAAAACGAAGCCCTCGCCTTGTCCTCGATCCGCCCGCTGATCCCGTTGCTTCTCGCCGCCGGCATCCTGCTCGGCGGCAACGGGCTGCAAAGCACGCTGATCGCGCTGCGCGGCGCCAGGGAAGGCTTTTCGCCCGCCCTGATCGGCTTCATGGGCACCGCCTATTTCATCGGCTTCCTGATCGGCTGCCTCACCATCACCCGGATGATGCGGGCGGTCGGTTATGTGCGCTCCTTCGCCTCGCTTGCCGCGATCGCCTCGGCCGGCACGCTGATCCTCGTCCTGTTCATCGACCCGCTGGTGTGGATTTCGGTGCGGTTTCTCGCCGGCTTCGCGTTTGCCGGCCTGTTCACGGTGATGGAAGCGTGGATCAATTCGGCCGTGACCAACCAGAACCGGGCGCGCGCGCTCGCCATCTACCGCGTCGTCGACATCGGCTCGGTCACCGGCGCCCAGTTCATCATCCCGGTGGTCGGCGTCGACGGTTTCGCCATCTTCGCCATCATGTCGATCATGCTGACGCTGTCGCTGGTGCCGGTGTCGCTGGGCGACCGCTCCAATCCAAGCGCTCCCGGAGACATCAAGCTCGACATCCGCCGCGCCTGGTCGATCTCGCCGCTGGCGGCCATCGGCTGCATCGGCGTCGGCGTCACCAATTCCGCCTTCCGCTCGCTGTCGCCGGTCTATGCCGAGCAGCTCGGCATGTCGGTCACCGACGTCGTCACCTTCATCACCTGCGGCATCATCGGCGGCGCGCTGATCCAGTATCCGCTCGGCTATCTGTCCGACCGCCGGGACCGGCGCACCGTCATCCTGGGCGCAACCGTCGCCGCCATGGTTGCGGCGCTGGCGCTGGTCTACCTCGCCGGAACCGACCCGCTGCACAATTTCGTGCTGGTCTTCATCTTCGGCTCCTGCGCCATGCCGATGTATTCGCTGTGCGCGGCGCACGCCAACGACCGCGCCGGCCCGGGCGAGTTCGTGCTGATCAACGCCGCATTGATGCTGTTCTATTCGGTCGGCGCGGTGTTCGGGCCGACGGCGGCGGCGACGCTGATGCAGGCGCGCGGTCCGGTGGCGCTGTTCGAGTTTTCGGCGGCGGTCTACCTCGTGCTGGCGCTGGTCACCGGCTGGCGCATGGTCGCGCGCTCGCCGGTGCCGGCCGAGCGGCAGGGCCGGTTCGTCGCGCTCTTGCGCACCTCGACCCTGTTCTCGAAGCTGACCCGGCGCGGCAGGAACCCGGGCAAATCGACGACCGACGCTTGACGGGTCGGGCAGCGGCTGAAAGGAGTGGTGCAACTCCGCTTTCAGAATGACGTCCATGCAGTTGATTACGAATCAGAATGACCTTGTCGACGCGATTGCGACGCTGTCACAGTCCGACTTCGTCACCGTCGACACCGAGTTCATCCGCGAAACCACCTTCTGGCCCGAACTGTGCCTGATCCAGATGGCGGCGCCGGGCGTCACCGCGCTGATCGACCCGCTGGCGCCGGACATCGACCTGCAACCCTTCTTCGACCTGATGGCCAACGAGAAGGTCCTGAAGGTCTTTCACGCCGCCCGCCAGGACATCGAAATCGTCTTCCACCGCGGCGGACTGATCCCGCACCCGGTGTTCGACACCCAGATCGCCGCCATGGTCTGCGGCTTCGGCGACAGCGTTTCCTATGACCAACTGGTGCAGCGCATCACCGGCACCCAGCTCGACAAGTCGTCGCGCTTCACCGACTGGCGGCACCGGCCGCTGTCCGACAAGCAGCTGACCTATGCGCTGGCCGACGTCACCTACCTGATCGACGTCTATCTCGACCTCAAGGCCCGGCTGGAGAAGCGCGGCCGCGCCCACTGGCTGAACGAGGAGATGGACGTCCTGACCTCGCGCGACACCTACGACATCAAGCCGGAGGATTCGTGGCGGCGGCTGAAGATGCGGGTCAAGAAGCCGATCGAACTGGCGGTGTTGCAGAAGACCGCCGCCTGGCGCGAGCGCGAGGCGCGCGAGCGCAACGTGCCGCGCAGCCGCGTCATCAAGGACGACGCGCTATATGAAATCGCCCAGCAGCAGCCGAAGGACGCCGCCGCCATGGCCAGGCTGCGCTCGATCCCGAAAGGCTGGGAGCGGTCGTCGGCCGCCGCCGGCCTGATCGCGGCGGTCAACGAGGCGCTGGCGCTGCCGAAGGAGGATCTGCCGAAGGTGACGCGGCCGCCGCAGCCCAGCGAGGGCGCCAATGCGGCCGCCGAAATTCTCAAGGTGCTGCTGCGCATCGTCGCCGAAAAGCAGGGCGTCGCGCCAAAAATCCTGGCGTCGGGCGACGACATCGACCGGATCGCCGCCGACGGCGAGAACGCCGATGTCGACGCCATGCATGGCTGGCGGCGCGACGTGTTCGGCGACAAGGCGCTGAAAATGATCAATGGCGAACTGGGCATCCGCTTCGAAAAGCGGCGGATCGCGGTGTTCGACATCGACACGGCCGGCGACGCCGCGCCGGGCTGACGCGCTACCCTGCCACCAGGCGCAGGGTTTTTCCGGTGACGCGGGCAAGCTGCGCGACGCGGCCATTGGGCCGCTCGCCGAGCAAAGCCTCCAGCTCGCGCGGCACAACCAGCGACAGCGATCCGTCCTCGTGCTTGTCCCAGCGCAGCCGCGGGATGACGCCCGGCATCGACGCCGACAGCAAATAGACCACCCGCATCATCGCGCCGATCAGCCTGGCGCGCTCGATGTAGCGCGGCGGTGCGAGCTTGATGATCTCCGGCGCCGCCGCATCGTCGATCAGTCCCTCGTGGCGGTAGAGATTGACCAGCGCGATGAACACCCGGCCGGGATGGTCGACGCCGATGAACGATGCGTTGGAGATGATGTTGAGCGACTGCACGCCGCGATATTCGGGATGGGCGCGCCAGCCGATGTCGGCCAGCAGGCAGGCGGCGCGGCGGTAGCGCGCCTCCTCCTCGGTCTCGTCGATGCCGAACGCGGCGAATGTGCGGCCGGTCCATTCCACCAGTTCGTGGGCATGGGTGACCGAGCGGGCGCGCAGGATCGCCAGTTCCTCCGACGACGAGATCAGCGGGTCGGCCTTCTGCTCCTGCGGCGACAGCAGCGAATACAGGAATCCCTCGCGCACGCCGAGCGCCGACACGATGATGCGGCCAGGCTTCATGGTGCGGATGATCTCCTGCAGCACGATCGCGCCGTAGGCGAGCAGCGAGCGGCGGCTTTTCGAGATGCGCTCGATGCCCTTCATCTTCTCGACCTCGCCGCGCGCCACCTGCTTGAGGAAGCCGTCGAGACCGTCCAGCTCCATCTCGTAATGGTGCATCACGTGCAGCGGATAGCCGCGCGCCGTCATGTGCAGGCGGGCGAGGTTTCGCCATGTGCCGCCGACGCAATAGAAGGTGCGGCCCTGCCCGCCGTCCAGCACCCTGGCGCGCGCCAGTTCCTTGCGCACGATCTTGGCGGCGGCCTGCACCGAGCCTTTGGACATGTCTTCCAGCCGCAGGCCGCCGAGCGGCAGGGTGATGCCGCCGCCGATCTCCTCGCCCCTGACGTCGATCAGTTCGAGGCTGCCGCCGCCGAGGTCGCCGGCGATGCCGTCGGCGGGATGGAAGCCGGAAATGACGCCAAGCGCCGAATAATACGCCTCCTCCTTGCCGGTCAGCACCCGGATCTCGGCGCCCAGCACCTCCTCAGCCTGGCGGATGAAGTCGGGGCCGTTCTCGGCCTCGCGCGCCGCGGCGGTGGCGATGACATAGAGCTGTTGGGCGCCGGCCTGGTCCGACAGGGCGCGGAAGCGGCGGAATTCCTCCATCGCGCGGCGCACCGCTTCGGGGTCGAGGCGGCCGGTCGAGACGATGCCGCGGCCAAGACCCGCCAGCATCTTCTCGTTGAACAGCACCGTCGGCGAACGGGCGATCCCCTCATAGACGACAAGGCGGATCGAGTTCGACCCGATGTCGACGACCGAGATCGGCCGGCGGCCCTGGAGCCGCCCCTGCGATTCGGAGATCATGCTTTGTTCGACGCTTTCGCCTTGGCCCGTTTCTTGTGCGCGATGCGTTTGGGCGCATTCGATTTCAGGGCGTCACCGCGACCGGACAGGCTGGGATTCGTCATGAAGTATTCCTGCGCATTGAAAGGTTCTTCTGCCTCGTCGCGCGTGACGCGCCGGGAAGTGCCGTCCGGCAATACTTCGAAACTCTGCTGATTGTCCATGATGTTGCCGAGCATGATCTGGCCCAGCACCTGCTCGTGCACGGTGGCGTTGACGATCGGCACCATCAGTTCGACGCGGCGGTCGAGATTGCGCGGCATCAGGTCGGCGGAGGCGATGTAGACAATCGCCTCGTCCGACGGAAGTCCGTGGCCGTTGCCGAAGCAGTAGATGCGGCTGTGCTCCAGAAAGCGCCCGACGATCGACTTGGCGCGGATATTGTCGGACAGGCCCGGCACCTGCGGCCGCAGGCAGCAGATGCCGCGCACGATCAGGTCGATCTCGACGCCGGCCTGGCTGGCGCCGTAGAGCGCGTCGATGATCTGCGGGTCGACCAGCGAGTTCATCTTGAGCCAGATCTGCGCCGGACGGCCGGCCCTGGCGTGCTCGATCTCGGCGGCGATGTGGTCGAGCATGCGCTTGCGCAGCGTGAACGGCGACACCGCGATCACCATTTTTTCCGCCGGTTCGGCGTAACCGGTGATGAAATTGAAGATCTGCGACACGTCGCGGGCGATGGCGGGATCGACGGTGAAATAGGACAGGTCGGTGTAGATGCGGGCGGTGATCGGGTGGTAATTGCCGGTCCCCAGATGCACGTAGGAGCGCAGCCGCTGGTCCTCGCGGCGCACCACCAGCGACATCTTTGCGTGCGTCTTCAGCTCGACGAAGCCGAACACCACCTGTACGCCGGCGCGTTCGAGATCGCGCGCCCAGCGGATATTGGCCTCCTCGTCGAAGCGGGCCTTCAGTTCCACCAGCGCCGTCACCGACTTGCCGGCCTCCGCCGCGTCGATCAGGGCGCGCACGATCGGGCTATCGTTTGAGGTGCGGTAGAGCGTCTGCTTGATCGCCACGACGTCCGGGTCGGCGGCGGCCTGGCGCAGGAACTGCACCACCACGTCGAAAGATTCATAGGGGTGGTGGACGATGATGTCCTTTTCGCGGATCGCCGCGAAGCAGTCGCCGCCGTGCTCGCGGATGCGCTCGGGAAAGCGCGGATTGTAGGGCTTGAACTTCAGATCCTCGCGCGGCACCGCGACGATCTCGGAAATCTGGTTGACGGCGAGCAGGCCGTCGATGATCGAGACGCGGCTGGCGGGCACGCCGAGTTCGGTGGCGACGAATTCGCGCAGTTCGGCGGGGATCTCGTCGTCGAACTCGATGCGGATCACCGACCCCCGGCGGCGGCGTTTCAGCGCCGTCTCGAAAAACCGCACCAGGTCTTCGGCCTCTTCCTCGATTTCGATGTCGGAGTCGCGGATGATGCGGAACGTGCCAGACCCCTGCACCTCGTAGCCGGGGAACAGATGGCCGATGAACATCGACACCACGTCCTCCAGCCGCGCGAAGCGCACGCAGTCGCGATGGTCCGGCAGGCGGATGAACCGGCGCAGCGCCACCGGCAGGCGCAGCAGCGCGATCATGTCTTCCTGGTCGCGGCGGTTGTGCAGTTGCAGCGCGATGGAGAAGCCGAGATTGGGAATGAACGGAAACGGATGCGCCGGGTCGATCGACAGCGGGGTGAGCACCGGATAGATCGCCTCGAGGAAATGCCCTTCCAGCCAGTCCCGCTCCTCGTCAGACAGGCTTTCGGAGCGCACCACCTCGATGCGGGCGTTTTCCAGGAGGCCAAACAGCAGCGACAGGCTGACCTGCTGGTCGGCCTGCAGGCGGCTCACCTCGACCAGCAGCTGGTCGAGCTGCTGTTCGGGCGTGCGCCCGTCGGCGCTCGGCGTGGTGATGCCGGCGCGCACCTGGCCGGCGAGGCCGGCGACGCGAACCATGAAGAACTCATCGAGATTGGCGGCCGAGATCGACAGGAAGCGCACCCGTTCGAGCAGCGGATGGTTGTCGTTTTGCGACTCCTCGAGCACCCGCCGGTTGAACTGCAGCCAGGAAAACTCGCGATTGACGTAGCGGCTCGGATCGCCATCGCCAAGCGCGGCCGCTGACGCCGCGTCCGAAGTGAAGTCCGTGCCGACCGATGTGTGCTCGTTCATTGTCCCTGCTCGAATTGGCTCGTCCGCCCGCGCCGCGCGCATAGGTCTCGGCGTGATCCTAGAGCAATTCCGGTGAATATGGCATCGCTCTGTTTGTCCGATGGCGAGACGATCCACGAGGAAGGCGGCGCCGGACGATGTGGTTCATCGGCCAGGTCCGCATGACGACGTGGGCGTCCGCCAGCGGCAAACCCTTCCCGTCGAATTGCCATTCGCAATTCGACAAACAAATATTTCCTGCCGATCAAACTTGCCCCGCTGCGCAGCAGCGGGGTTTGATCGGTGGACCGGGTCCATTTGGCCCAAATCCATCGGGCTTCGCTTGTCCGCGCCACCAGCCCGGCCTGCTCCGAAGCCCTCGACCTTGGGCCAAATGCCCTCCGGCAGAGTGATCCAATATTCGCCGGAATTGCTCTTGCCGGCTTCATTGCTTCTTGACAGGGTTTTGCGACACGATCATTGCGGCGGCTTGCAATGGTGTGCAATTTGGGCGAAACGCCGACCGACAACGATCAGGTGACCGCGATGGCTGGACATGCCGTTCCACATTTTCACAATGACGCCGGACACCGGGCGATTTCGGTCGGCGCCCACGAGTTTATGTGCGTCGGCGCCAATCCGCCCTTCGACCATCCGCATGTCTATCTCGACATGGGCGGCGATTCGGAAAAAGTGTGCCCGTATTGCTCGACGCTGTACCGCTACGACCCGAGCCTGAAGGCGACCGAGAGCGTGCCGCCCGGATGCGTCTACACGCCGCGCGCCGCCTGATCCCGATGTCCCATGGCTGACCGCGAAGAATTATCGCGTCACATTCTGGTCGCCGGCGGCGGCATCGCCGGCCTGACCACCGCGATCGCCTTTGCGGCGCGCGGATTCTCTGTCCGGCTGTTCGAACGCTCCCCCGATCCGCAGGAACATGGCGCCGGCCTGCAGATGTCGCCCAACGCCACCGGCATCCTCGACCGGCTCGGCGTGCTTGCCCGCCTCAGGGGCGCGGCGCTGCAGCCAAACGACGTGCTGCTGCGCGACGCCCGGTCGCTTGGCGAGATCGCCCGCGTGCCGCTTGGCGACGCGGCCACCCGGCGCTGGGGCGCGCCCTATCTGGCGCTGCACCGGGCCGACCTGCACGCGGCGCTGATGACGGTCGCCTCGCGTGACGACAATATCGAGATCGTCACCGGCGCGACGGTGCGCGACGCCGCCACGCATCCGCACGGCGTCACTGCGTCTGTCGACGTCGGCGGACGCGTCAGGGAAGCCGCCGGCCGGCTGCTGGCGCTGGCCGACGGAGTGTGGTCCGCCAATCGCCGGCTGGTCGGCGCGGCGTCCGACAGCGCCTTTACCGGCCGCGTCGCCTGGCGGGCGACACTGCGCTCCGGCGCCGGCGCGCTCGCCGGCCTCATCGCCCCCGACAGCGTCAACGCTTTCCTGCACCCGCGCGCCCATCTCATCGCCTACCCGATCCGCGGCGGCGCTTCGGTCAACCTCGCAGCCTTCGCGCACGGACCGGCGACCGACAGCGCCTGGGCGAAGACGGCGGACGTCGCCGCGCTCGCAAATGCCTTTTCGGGCGCTGACGACGCCCTGCTGCGGCTGCTGCGCGAAGCCGGGCCATGGACGGTCTGGCCGATCCACACCGTCGATCCGGCGTCGCCGTGGATCGATCCCGCCGGCATCGTCACGGTCGGCGACGCCGCGCATGCGATGACGCCGTTCGCCGCCCAGGGCGCGGCGCTGGCGATCGAGGACGCCTATGTGCTGGCCGAAAACGTCGCCGCGCAGCCGCACGCCGTCTCCATCGCGCTGGTGCGCTACGAGCGCGAGCGGCGTGAGCGCGTCGCTGCGGTGGCGCGGCGCGGCCAGCTGAACGAATTCGCCTGGCACGCGGGGATGCCGGTCAGCCTCGCCCGCAACCTGTTCCTGCGGCTGCGCGGGCCCGACCGCCTCGCCGCCGACATGGACTGGCTCTACGGCTGGAAGCCGCCGGCGGCGGCATAAGCGGCAGCGGTCAGCGTACCGGCGGCGCGTCGATCAGATCCGGCGGGCCATCGTGCAATTTCAGCGACCAGGACAGGGTCTGCGGCAGCGGGTTCCACAGGCCGGTCTGCAGGCCGCCTTGCCGCAGGATGGCGCTGGTCCAGGTGTTGCAGCCGCGCAGCGCGGAAAACCAGCCATTGGCTTCATAGAAACGGTCGAATTCGCCATAGCCCGCGCCCGGGATCAGTACCGGTTCGTTGTCGGAACCGGTCGCGAGACTGGCCTCGACGGCGGCAACCATCCGCTCCAGTCGCGCAGGCGCGACCTGCATCGAGACCACCGACGGATGCGACGTGTCGATTGCGCCGGCAAGCGCCACATGCAGCACCGACCGGTCGACGGTCAGCGCCTTGATCACCGGCATCGGCTTCAGATCGCCCCATGTCGGCGTTTCGAGATAGAAGGCGCGGCCACCCCAGCCGACGACGATCCACCGCAGATCGGGCGACGACAGCGGCAGTCCCGCGTTCGCCAGGAACGAGAACCGTTCGACGATGTCGGGATCGGCGGGAAACGCGATGTCGGTGTGGATCGGATTGGCCAGCATCAGCACCGGCCGCCTGGCGTTGATCGCGGCGTCGCCACTGTCCGCGATCAGCGGGCGCGGGACCAGCGTCCCGGCGACAGGGGCCAGCACGACAACCGCCAACACGGCAAGCGCCACTTTCCAGCGGCGCTTCACGCGGCCAACGCCCCCGTTTGCCGATCCTGCTCAGTGCAGAATCTGGCTGAGGAACAGTTTGGTGCGCTCGTGGCGCGGATTGTCGAAGAATTCGGCCGGCGTGTTCTGCTCGACGATCTGGCCCTGATCCATAAAAATCACCCGGTTGGCGACTTTGCGCGCAAAGCCCATTTCGTGGGTGACGCACAGCATGGTCATGCCTTCCTCGGCCAGGTTGACCATCGTCTCCAGCACTTCCGAAATCATTTCCGGGTCGAGCGCCGAAGTCGGTTCGTCGAACAGCATGATGTGCGGGTTCATGCACAGCGAGCGCGCAATCGCCACGCGCTGCTGCTGGCCGCCCGACAACTGGCCGGGATATTTGTTCGCCTGTTCGGGGATCTTGACCCGGTTCAGGAAATGCATCGCCGTTTCCTCGGCCTGCTTCTTCGGGATTTTTCGCACCCACATCGGCGCCAGCGTGCAGTTTTCCAGAATGGTCAGGTGGGGAAACAGGTTGAAATGCTGGAACACCATGCCGACCTCGCGGCGCACCTCGTCGATCTTCTTCAGATCGTTGGTGAGTTCGGTGCCCTCGACGATGATCTTGCCCTTCTGGTGTTCCTCCAGTCGGTTGATGCAGCGGATCAGCGTCGACTTGCCCGATCCCGACGGCCCGGCGATGACGATGCGCTCGCCGCGCATGACCTTGAGATTGATGTCCTTGAGGACGTGGAAATCGCCATACCATTTGTGCATGCCGATGATCTCGACGGCGACATCGGTCGCCGACACCGTCATCTTCGACCGGTCGACCGACAGGTCATCGGCCCGGGCAGCGTTTTCGGTGAGCATGGGATTCCCCCTATCGTTTGTGGCCGGTGTCGAGCCGGCGTTCCATTGAGATCGAATAGCGCGACATGCCGAAGCAGAAGAGCCAGAAGACGAAGCCTGCAAAGACGAGACCCGACATCGGCGTCTGCGGCGAGGCCCAGTTGGAGTCGGAGAAGTTCTGGCGGACGATGCCAAGCAGGTCGAACATGCCGATGATCGACACCAGCGAGGTGTCCTTGAACAGGCCGATGAAGGTGTTGACGATCGCCGGGATCACCAGCTTGAGCGCCTGCGGCAGCACGATCAGGCCCATTTTCTGCCAGTAGCCGAGACCGAGCGAATCGGCGCCCTCATACTGTCCCTTGGGCACCGCCTGCAGGCCGCCGCGGATGACTTCCGCCATATAGGCCGATGCGAAGATCGACACCGCGATCAGCGCCCGCAGGAACTTGTCGAAGGTGGTTCCCGGCGGCAGGAACAGCGGCAGCATCACCGAGGCCATGAACAGCACCGTGATCAGCGGCACGCCGCGGATGGTCTCGATGAAAATCACCGACAGCATCTTGATCACCGGCAGTTTCGAGCGCCGGCCAAGCGCCAGCACGATGCCGAAGGGCAGCGACACCGAGATGCCGACAAACGACAGCACCATCGTCACCAGCAAGCCGCCCCACACGTCGGTCGGCACGTAACGCAGTCCGAACGAACCGCCGACCAGCAGGAAATAGGCGACGATCGGGAAGACGATGAAGAACAGCAGCGCGTTCAGCCCCTTGCGCGGCACGCGCGACAGCAGGAGCGGCACGAGCAGCGCGACAAACATTGCCGCCACCAGCAACACCCGCCAGCGTTCCTCGACTGGATAGCGCCCATACATGAACTGCGAGAATTTCGCGTTGACGAAAGCCCAGCAGGCGCCCGACCAGCCGTCGGGCTGGAGCCCGCCCTGCGACACCGTCGTGCACACCGACCGGTCCGGTCCGGTCCATGCCGCCTGGATGAAGGCCCAGTTGATGAAAGGCGGCAGCAGCCAGGCGATCAGCAGCAAGCCGATCACCGTCAGGATCGAGTCGGTGGTCGACGCGAACAGGTTTTGTCTCAGCCAGTGGCCGACGCCGCGCTCGCCGGCCGGCGGCGCCGAGGCGATGATCATTTCGGAGCGGACGTAGGAGAGATCGTGCTGTTGCATCGCTTATCTCTCCACCAGCGCCATCTTGGCGTTGAACCAGTTCATGAACAGCGAGGTCAGCAGGCTCAGGCTGAGATAGACCGCCATCCAGATCACCACGATCTCGACCGCCTGGCCGGACTGGTTGAGGATTGTGCCGCCGATCGCCACCAGATCGGGGAAGCCGACCGCGATCGCCAGCGAGGAATTCTTGGTCAGGTTGAGATACTGGCTGGTCAGCGGCGGAATGGCGATGCGCAACGCCTGGGGAATGATCACCAGCCGCAGCGCCTTGCCACGGCTCAGGCCAAGCGCCGACGAGGCCTCGGACTGGCCGCGGTTGACGCCGAGAATGCCGGCGCGCACGATTTCGGCGATGAAAGAGGCGGTATAGAACGACAGCGCCATGTAAAGCGCCAGGAACTCCGGCTTCACCTGGCTGCCGCCGGTCAGGTTGAAGGTGCCGAGCACCGGATATTCGAAACTGAGCGGCATGCCGGCGACCAGATAGGCGATCAGCGGCAGGCCGATGAGCAGTCCGAGCGACGTCCACAGAACCGGAAACTGCTCGCCGGTCGCCATCTGGCGCGCCTTTGCCCGGCGGGCGACAAACCAGCTCAGCCCAATCGCCACGACAATGGCGGCGCCGATCAGCCACGCCCCCTCGCCCCAGATCGCCTTCGGCAGGAAGAAACCGCGACTGTTGAGAAAGGCGCCAAACGGCAGGTCGATGGACTCCTTTGGCTGCGGCAGCACGGCCAGCACGCCGAAATACCAGAAAAAGATGACAAGCAGCGGCGGGATGTTGCGGAACAGTTCCACGTAGCACATGCAGATTTTTGAGATCAGCCAGTTGCTCGACAGCCGCCCGACGCCGACAAGGAAACCCAGGATCGTCGCGGTGATAATGCCAAAAACCGCAACATAGAGGGTGTTCAGGAACCCGATCAGCAGCGCCCGGGCATAGGTATTGTCTTCGGTGTATTCGATCAGGCTGGTGGAGATCGGAAAGCCGGCGCGGCCGTTGAGGAATTCGAAGCCTGACGCAATGCCCGCCCGGCGCAGATTGGTGATGGTGTTGTCGACGATCCACCACACGAACAGCGCGAGCGCCACAAACACGACGGCTTGATAGATCAGGCCCCGGATTTTCGGGTCGTTCAGTGGCGACGAGCGTTGGGCCCTGCCGCCGTCAATTGCGTCCTGCGAAGCCATCGCGTCCCCCCCGAATACGGCCGTGTGGACCGGGAGAGAGGCTCTCCCGGTCCGTTTCACGCGGATGCGATGCTTAGCGGATCGGCGGTGCGTATTGCAGGCCGCCCTTGTTCCAAAGGGCGTTCAGGCCGCGGGCGATCTTGAGCGGGCTGCCCTGGCCGACATTGCGCTCGAACACTTCGCCGTAATTGCCGACATGCTTGACGATGCGCACGACCCAGTCGTTGGTGAGGCCGAGATCGGTGCCGAGCTTGGTGCCTTCCTCCATGCCGAGGATACGCTTCACCTCGGGGTTGGAGCTGTTCTTCATCTCCTCAACATTGGCCTGGGTGATGCCGAACTCCTCGGCGATGATCATCGCGTTCAGGGTCCACTTGACCACGTCGAACCACTGGTCGTCGCCCTGGCGCACGGCCGGGCCGAGCGGCTCCTTGGAGATGATTTCCTTGAGCACGACGTGATCGTCGGGCGCCGCCATCTTCAGGCGGGTCGAATACAGGCCCGACTGGTCGGTGGTGTAGACGTCGCAGCGGCCGGTGTCATAGGCCTGTTCGGTGGCTTCGAGCGCCTCGAACACGACCGGGTTGTACTGCATGTTGTTGTTGCGGAAGAAGTCCGCCAGGTTCAGCTCGGTGGTGGTGCCGGTCTGCACGCAGATCGACGCGCCCGACAGTTCCAGCGCCGACTTGACGTTCGGCAACTTCTTGGCGTTGATCATGAAGCCCTGGCCGTCATAATAGTTGACGCTGGCGAAGTTGAAGCCGAGCGACGTGTCGCGGCTGAGCGTCCAGGTGGTGTTGCGCGACAGCACGTCGATTTCGCCCGACTGCAGCGCGGTGAAACGTTCCTTGGCGTTGGTCGGCACGAACTTGATCTTGGACGGGTCGTCGAAGATCGCCGAGGCGATGGCGCGGCACATATCGACGTCAAGACCGGACCATTCGCCCTTGTCGTTGGGCGCGGCGAAACCGGCGAGGCCGGTGTTGGTGCCGCAGTTCAGCACGCCACGCGCTTTCACGTCGTCGAGCGTTCCAGCCGATGCGGCGCCGGCCGCAGCCACGAGGGCCGCGGCGCCGATCAGGCTCGAAATCAGTTTGGTCTTCATGTTCAGGAACCCCTTATTGTTCTACGTTCCGGGCGTTTATCGCCCTTTCCATTCCTCAACCGGCAAGCCACGGCGTTCTCCCAACGCCTCGAATGCAGTCGGTCCACGCGGCAGCCACCCGACTTCCCGGCATGGCGGCATCGAAGGCGATAATTCTGACGAGGTCAAGCCTTTCGGCAGTTAGTCGGTTGAAACTCCGGGAATAAATGTTGCGCCGCGAAGCAACGCCCGGTCGTCTCTCACCTGACGCGAGGGATCATTTTCCCCGGCGCAGCGCCAAATGCGAGCCTGCGTCTGGCGAGCAGGCGCGCCAGCCAGAGCGCAAACAGCGCGCCGATCAGATAGCCGATGACGATGTCGGACAGGTAGTGCCGCAACGCGACGACACGGGTCGATGCGAAGAAGACGCCGGCAGCCATGATCGGGGCCGCGGCGCGTGGAAACCACAGCGAAAGCACGGTCGCCAGCGCCCCGCAGGTGGCGGCATGGCCCGACGGGAAACTGGCGTATGGACCGGTTCCGTTGAACGGATCGAACTGGAACGCGCCGCCGAGGTCGTAGAGATGCGGTCTGGCGCGCCCGACGGCGTCCTTGAGCGAATTGACGATAATCTGCGGCAAGCCGATTGCGGCGGCGGCAAAACCGGCCTGGCCAAACAGAAGCGACAGGCGCAGACGCCGCGGCCTGTCCATCGCGCCGTAGTCGAGCGCGCCAAGCGCAAGAAACACGGCAAGCGCCGGGTAGACATACCACTTTCCAAGGCCGACATCGGTTATCGCGACCATTGCACGGGCAAACGGTCCGCGACTGGCGCGCGCCAGTTCGGCGACCTGTGTATCGACGAGCGCCGCCGCCGCGCCGAGCAGGACCGCGACCACGGCCAGCGCCGTCATCCGCCGATCCCAGGCCGGAGGGCCAAGGCCGCGGCGCCGGCGAAACCTCCGCCAAAGTCCGCCAAAGGCCGAGAAATGGCCGCCGGCCCGGTTTGAGCCGGGCTTCGCCCGCGGTCCGGGCTCTCTCGTCAAACTGTCCTGCACATCGGTTCCCCGCCACTGGCGCAATTGCGCCAGCTTGCGCCAGGCACTATGCAATGCCCGAAATCCTGGACGGAGGCAAAGCCATGGCGGACAATAGGAAAAGCGGGAAGAACACGAGACTGGCGCATGCGGGCTACAATCCGCGCGACTATCACGGCTTCGTCAACCCGCCGGTCGTGCACGCCTCCACCGTGCTGTTTCCCGACGCCGCCACCATGGCCAACAGGTCACAGAAATACACCTACGGCACCCGCGGCACGCCGACCACGGATGCACTCGCTGCGGCGATTGACGAGCTGGAAGGGTCGGCCGGCACCATCATCGTTCCCTCCGGCCTCGCCGCGGTCACCATCCCGCTGCTCGCCTTCGTCAAGTCCGGCGACCATGTGCTGATCGTCGATTCGGTCTACGCCCCGACGCGCAACTTTTCCAACACCATGCTGCGGCGGCTCGGCGTCGAGGTCGAATATTACGACCCGGCGGTCGGCGCCGGCATCGCCGCCCTGATGCGGCCCAACACCAGCGTCGTGTTCACCGAATCGCCCGGCTCCAACACATTCGAGATGCAGGACATTCCGGCGATCGCCAAGGCCGCGCATGCCGGCGGGGCGATCGTGATGATGGACAACACCTGGGCGACGCCGCTGTTCTTCAAGCCGCTCGACTTCGGCGTCGACGTGTCGATCCACGCCGCGACCAAATATCCGGCCGGCCATTCCGATGTGCTGCTGGGCACGGTGTCCGCCAATGCAGGCGCATGGCCGAGACTGCACGAGACCTTCATCACCATGGGTTGCTGTCCCGCGCCCGACGACGTCTACCAGGTGCTGCGCGGCCTGCGCACCATGGGGGTCAGGCTCGAACGGCACGAAAAAAGCGCGCTGGCGCTGGCGCAATGGCTCGAGGGCCAGCCCGGCGTCGCCCGGGTGCTGCACCCGGCCCTGCCGGGCTTTGCCGGCCACGATCTGTGGAAGCGCGATTTCGGCGGCTCCAGCGGCATTTTTTCCATCGTGCTCAAGGGCGGCGGCGCAAAACAGGCGCATGCCTTCCTCGACGCGCTCGAACTGTTCGGCCTCGGCTATTCCTGGGGCGGTTACGAAAGCCTCGCCGTGCATGTGTCGCTGGCCGACCGGACCGTGGCCAAGGGCGACTATGAGGGCCCGGTGATGCGGCTGCAGATCGGGCTGGAAGACGTCGAGGACATCCAGGCCGACATCGCCCGCGGCCTTGCGGCGGCCGCCGCCGCCTGACGGACCGGCGGCGATTGGCGGCCATCGTCAATTCAGGCCTTGCGCGCGGCGCGGCGCGAACCTATACGCCCCTTGGCCTCGGAGTGTAGCGCAGCCTGGGTAGCGCACCTGATTTGGGATCAGGGGGTCGCAGGTTCGAATCCTGCCACTCCGACCATGCTTTTCAACAGGTTAGCCCTGAAGTTTTGGAACAAAATGTGAACCGTGCGACTTTTGTGCGACCTGGCAATAGGTCGCACGGGAGAAACAGGGCCTGATGGCCGATCTCGGTTTCGCCATTGCCATCATACCATTCGACCATCAACCCCGATGCCCGCTTCGTCGCCAGCCGGCGCTTGCCGACCGCCGCGTTGCGCAGTAATGACGAAGCGGCGCGGTCGCCCGCCCGACCGCCCAAGCGAGACCGCAGCAGCGAGAACGAGCCGATGTCAGCGAAGATCTACAGCCCCGCCAAGACCGCCATGCAGTCGGGCAAGGCCAATACGGGAAGCTGGGTGCTCGAATACGACCCGACGGTTCCGCGCCGGATCGACCCGCTGATGGGCTACACGACGTCGCGCGACATGACGAGCCAGATCAGGCTGACCTTCGCGACGCTCGAGGAAGCGATCGCCTACGCCGAAAAGAACCGCATCGCGTTTCGCGTCGAGGAGCCGAAGCCGCTAAAACGCCGCCAGATTTCCTATTCGGACAATTTCCGATACGACCGCCGCATTCCCTGGACGCACTGATCCAGGTCACGGTCCCGTAGCTCAGCTGGATAGAGCACCGGCCTTCTAAGCCGATGGTCGCAGGTTCGAATCCTGCCGGGATCGCCAACAGATTCAATAACTTAGAGTTTCACCTGCCTAATTTTATGTCGCATTGTGTTGCGATGCAGTTTCCTTGATTACCAAGGGTTTCCGCGAGGCATCGGCTAATCCACGCGACATGAAACACGACAATGCGGTCACCTCGTCAGTCCAGAGCGGAAAGCCGTTCGAGCTCAGACCTCCACGACGGAAGCGCGAGACAGCGGCGGCCGTTCTGGATAGCCGCATCAGTTCGTAAGGACGGGGTACCATCCGGGCATGAAACTGGACAAATGCAACCGGCGAAACCGCCCATAGGAATTTTCCACCGTGGCACCCATGGCGCTATTTCCGGAAGTAGCTCACGTACACGTAGTCGTGGTTCCCGACCGCCACTACGTCGAAAACGTCAGGATCGGTTTGCCGGAGGAGCACTCGCACCTTATTGTTGGATCGGATGGTGAAGTAGCCAGCCCTGCTTTTGACCGGTTCGAAGTTCAGCGCTTTCGCCCGATGATCTGCAACGAAAAACTCCAGCGCCGCGATCGTGTCGGTCGCATCGGATTTGGATAGCTTCTTCAGCCCGCGCAGAAAGGCTCCTGTCGTCGTCACCTGCATTGGCATCAGGCAACCTGCTTGCGCAGGAAATCTCCCAACCGGGACGGGTCGTCAAATGACTGGCCACCGGAACCGTCCTCTTCCAGTTCCGACCGGAACGCCAACAGGGCATAGTAGAGGTCGAGAGCACCATTGTGCCGCTGGACGCGTGCGTCCTCGATCCGGTTAATCTGTTTGCGCAGAAACTTACCTGCGGGACCGGACACCTTCCTCAGCTTCCCGAAGGTTTCCTTCGCATCGTCCCTTTCGTGGAAGGGTTCGGCGTGGGCCTCAACGGTCGACGATGCCGCGGTAATCGCTTCATCCAAGAGCGGGAGCATGACTTTGCGGACGTCGTCTCGAGGGAGGCCTTCGATCTTGCGTTCGATGTCGGCGAGGCCCGTCTGAAGCCTCTCACTCATGCCCGCAAGCCACGTGCGCGTGTCCGCCTCGATCCTATCGGCAATCCAGCGCAAGTCGTTCAGATCCTCGACGGCAGCAAACGCGGCCGCCCAGTCCACAGCTGGCGGCGCAGCGAACAGGTCGTCGTAGTCCTCTTTGCGGAGCGCGAGGCCCATTGTGATTTCTCCGTTGCTTCCGAATGTAGCGCACATTGAGCTTCTATCCAACGCCTCGGGCCCGTGCTCGCTCATCAGGCGGCCATCTTCAGGTCGTCGGTGATCCGCACGCCTTCGCATTTCAGCAGGTAGTCGAATGCCCGCACGGTCAGCGCTTCGGGTAGCGCCGGGCCTTGAACTCCTGGGCGAAGGTGGCGCAGCTGTCGCTGCAGTAGATGGCATCTGAGCGCTTCTGCTCGAAGGTCATAGAGCACACGGTCCACTCAGCATACCGGACAGGCCCCCGCTCGGCAAAACAATCCGAAAAAATCTATCCCCACCCCCGCAACCTGCCGGATCATTTGCGCCGGAAAGGAGGCGCGATGAACGGCTTTCGCACATTCGGCTACGACCGTCCCGACATCATCCAGCGGGTCATCGCGCTGTTGTGGTCGTTCGCCGCCCTTGCCGAGCGCGCCGCCGGCGCGCGCACGCCGGTTCGCCTCGCCATGCTCTGGATCGTTCGCCGCGCCGAGGCGCCGGCGCGCCGCTTTACCGCCCGCGCCGCGCTCGATGCCGGCCTATATCTCGACGAGGACCTGCTTGTGCCGCTGGCCGATGGCTCGG
>Ga0209793_1001113_pt1 | contig 19461 bp, 24 predicted proteins | sample EBPBio122009_DNA_FD_185863 | JGI IMG/M metagenome (GOLD analysis project Ga0209793, IMG submission 185863) | Wastewater treatment Type I Accumulibacter community from EBPR Bioreactor in Madison, WI, USA - Reactor 1_2/2/2009_ DNA (SPAdes) (version 2) | ecosystem: Engineered > Bioreactor > EBPR >... | reverse complement strand
GGTCACGAATTCCGACTGCATGTCGATGCGCTTCTTGGCGGCGCCGAGGTCGGACGCGGCCGTGGTCATCTTGCCGATCGCATCGTCAACGCCCTTGATGTAGCCTTCGAGCGTCGCGAGGTCGTCGGTGCTGTTGGTCAGCGCCGAAATGTCCAGCGTGGCGACGGTGAACACCTGCGCGCCGGTTGCCGTCGACTGGTCCGCAGTGACCGTGCCATCAGCGACATATGCGCCGGCAGCGCCGGTTGTCGACGTGTATTTGGCATCCAGGATGCCGGTGCCGGCAGCGGCGGCATCAGTCGCCGCGTCGAACAGGACAACCGTGCTGGTGTCGACCGAGATCGTGCCCACCGACACCGAGCCGTCCGAGGCGCGGGTGAAGGAGGAGACCATCGTCTTGTCGGCATTGTAGCCGGTGGCGCTCGAGTCAACCGACAGCCAGTTTTCGCCGGAGAAGGCCGACGCATCGGCGTTTGCCGTCAACTGACCCTGCAGCTGGGTGATCTCGGCCTGGATCTTCTCGCGGTCGACGCCGGGCTCGCGGGCCGCGACCAGCTTCGACTTGATCTCGTCGACCACGTCGATGGCGGCCTTGACGCCAGTATAGGCGACATCGACCTTGGCGGCGCCCAGACCCAGCGCATCCTTGACGGTCGACAGCGCCTTGTTGTCCGACCGCATCGTCGTGGCGATCGACCAGTAGGCGGCGTTGTCGGAGGCTTCGGCGACGCGGAAGCCGGTGGCGATGCGGGACTGGGTGGTGGAGAGCGCCTTGTTGGTGGCGTTCAGGGTCTTCAGCGCCGTCATGGCCGACGCGTTTGTCATAATACTCGACATTGGGGGTGTTCCCTACACATACTCGAAAAACAGGAACATGCCGGGCTCAACCGGCGACGCGGAACGGCATCATGCCTTAGCCGGAAAACGGCTACTCACTACGTTGCATTAGCAATCTAGCTTTCGGGTGTTTGAGAATTCGCCAACAAACATGGTTAATTGAAAACTAACCTGACGGAGCCCGCAACGGCGCGCCGCGGGCGGACGATCGGACGGCATCGTCCGGGATCAGGAATGGCGCTCGTCCAGACCGCGGTCTTCAGGCAAACGATCGCACGAGGCTGCCGACCAGCAGGTTCCAGCCGTCGATCAAAACGAAAAACAGCAGCTTGAACGGCAGAGACACCACGGTTGGCGGCAGCATCATCATGCCCATTGACATGGTGATGGTGGCGACAATCAGGTCGATCACCAGAAACGGCAGCACGATCAGGAAGCCGATTTCGAAGCCGCGGCGGATCTCCGAAATCATGAAGGCCGGAACCAGGATGCGCAGGTCGACCGCCTCGCCCTCGACGACATTCTGGCCGCGCTCGCGGGCCAGGTCGGCGAACAGGTCGAAATCCTTCTCCCGGACATTGTTCAGCATGAACGAGCGAAACGGCGCCGAGATGCGATCGACGGCGACCTGTTCGGTGATCTCATTGTTCATCAATGGCCGTACGCCGTCGTTCCAGGCGCGGTCGAATGTCGGGGCCATGACATAGAAGGTCATGAACAGGGACAGGCTGATGAGGATGAAGTTGGCGGGCGTCGTCTGGAGGCCGATGCCGGAGCGCAGGATCGAGAAGGCGATGACGAAACGGGTGAAGCTGGTCACCATGATCAGGATGCCCGGCGCCAGCGACAGGATCGTCAGCAGTCCGAACAGTTGGATGATCGTGCCGGCGGTCTGGCCGTCGGCGCCGCGCGTCAGGGGGCTCAGGTCGATGGTTTGGGCAAGGGCGGTTCCGCCCAGAGCGGCAAACGCCAACGTGGCAAATATCAGGCGCTTCATTCGAACAGCAACGTCTTGATGAGGAGATGGCTGACTTTGCCGCCGGAACGGATCCGTGCCCGTTCGTCCATGTCTTCCCTGAGATGCAGGAAGCCGCTCGGGCCTTCTACCTGGTGCATTTTGACCGTGCGCAGGAATGCCAGCAAGTCCTGGCTGATGGCGTCGGCCATCGCCATGTCCGGCTCGTCTTCAAACACCGCCGACAATTCGACGCGGACCCAGGTGTCGGCCGGTGCGGCGAGATTGGTGGTGATCGGTGCAAGCTGGGCGACGCCGCGCTGCAGGTTGGCCGCAGCCAACTCATCCGGCGTGGCCGGCTCCGGCTTCTTGCCCTTGTCCCCCGGCGCGGCCGGCTGGCTTTCGGCCGCGGGTGCGGAGCCGCCGGCGAAATTGGCGGCAAACAGCCCGGCCCCGGCGGCGACGCCTGTCAGCGCCAGCAAGACGATGATCTGAACGACAAGCGAAGGCCCTTTCGGCTTCGCCTGCGGTTCGTCAACGTTCGCCTGGGGCTTTGCCATCGAAGAGCGACCTAGAACGGCAGGATCTTGTCGAGGAATTGCTGGCCGTAGGCCGGCTGCTGTACCTCGCTCAGCCGACCGCGTCCGCCATAGGAAATGCGCGCTTCGGCGATCCGCTCATACGAAATCGTGTTGGAGGCTTCGATGTCCTGCGGCCGGACGATGCCGCTGATGGTGAGGACGCGGAGCTCGGCGTTGACGCGCACCTCCTGCGTGCCGGAGATGATCAGATTGCCGTTCGGCATCACTTCGGTGACCACCGCGGCGACCGACAGGCGCAGGTTTTCCGAGCGCTCGGTCTGGCCCGAGCCGACGCTCTTGGAGGTGGCGCCGACGTCGAAGCCGGCCTTGGCGTCGCCGCCCGAGCCGTTGACGGCGTATTTGCCGCCGAGACCGAAATCGCGACCCGAGGTGCGGCTGCGTTCGGATTCGTTGCTGAACTTCGCCTTGTCGTTGATCTGGATCGTGACCGTCATGACATCGCCGACCGACAGGGCCCGCGCGTCGGTGAACAAGTGGCTCTGCCGGTCGCTCCACAGCGACGACTGGTGCAGCGATTGCGACCGCTGCTGTTGCTGCTGGGCGTAGCCGGAACTCATCACCGGGGCGGCGGGCAGGCCGCTGCCGACGCGCGACAGCGGCGGCTCCTGGTTGATCTCCCTGAGCTTCAGGGGATCGGACGCACAGCCCCCGAGGGTGAGCGAGAGAATGGCGATCGCGACGATATTCTTCATGTCGTGGGTCTCAACTCGGGTCCTTCTTGCGCGACGCGTCGGCCATGATGCCGGTCAGCTTGGCGACGGCGACGCGGTCCATTTCGCCGAAGATCAGCCCGGACTGCTTGGCGTCGAGCTTGAGCATGATCGCGGCGGCCAGTTCGGGGTCGAGTTCGGCAAGGCGTTCGGCGGCGGCGTCGGCCCGCATCCGTGCATAGATGTTGACGACCGTCTCGCTGGCCTGAGCCATGAAATCCTGGCGCAGTTTCATCCATTGTTCGTATTCGGCGCGCCTGGTGTCGAGCTGTTTCATGCGGGCGTCGATGTCGGTCTTGAGCAGCTCCAGCTCTTTGAGCTGGTTGGCGTGGCGGCGATCGCGGGCGGCGTCGGCGATATTGCCGCAAAACCGCTCGATCTCGTCAGGCTTGTAGGCGCCGGGCACGTCCTGCTGGGCGGTCGCCGACGGCGCCAGGCAAAGCAGCGCCAGCGATGCAAACGCCAGGACCGCCGGGGAGGGCGGTCGCCGAAAACGTGGGCCAGGCATGGTCATCGGACGTCTCCTACTGCACCACGAGGTCGGCCTGCAGCGCGCCGGCCGACTTGATGCCCTGGAGGATGGCGATGATGCCGTCGGGCTTGACGCCGATCCGGTTGAGGCCCTGGACCAGGGTTTCCAGGTTCGGGCCGCTGAGCGTGGTGACCTGGTCGCCGGCCTGCTCGACATTGATGGCGGTGGAATCCTCGATGGCGGTTTGGCCGCGCGAGAACGGTTCCGGCTGCACGACATTCGGCATTTCGGTCACGCGAACGGTCAAGGCGCCATGGCTGATCGCGACCTTGGCGATACGAACCTCCTGGCCGATGACGATGGTTCCGGTGCGCTCGTCGACGATGACGCGGGCGGCGGTGTCGGTTTCGATCTGGAGATTTTCGAGCTCCGCGACAAAGCGCGCGGTGGTGAATTTTTCCGGCCGCTTGATCATCACCGTGCGCGAATCCTGTTCGCTGGCGAGGCGCTTGCCGAAGCGGTCCATGGTGTACCGGTTGACCGCGTCGGTGATGCGGATCGCCGTCGAGAAGTCGGCGTTGCGCAATTGCAGTGTGACGATGTCGACATCGGAGAAACGCGCCTGCACCTCGCGCTCGACAATGGCGCCGTTGGCGATGCGTCCGCCGGTGGGGACGCCCTTGGTCACGGTTTCGGCAGCGCCCTGGGCGCTGAAGCCGGAGACGACGACCGCGCCCTGGGCGACGGCGTAGATTTCGCCGTCGGGCGCGCGCAGCGGCGTCATCACCAGCGTGCCGCCGGCCAGCGACGAAGCGTCGCCCATCGAGGAGACGGTGACGTCGATGCGGGCGCCGGACTGGACGAAGGCCGGCATGTTGGCGGTGACGATGACGGCGGCGACGTTCTTGACGCGCGACTGGCCGCCTTCGGTGGCGATGCCGAGATTCTGGAGCATGGCGCGCACCGACTGTTCGGTGAAGGGGGCGCTGCGCAGATTGTCGCCGGTGCCGGCCAGGCCGATGACAAGGCCGTAGCCGATCAGCTGGTTGTCGCGGGCCGACTGGATGGTTGCGATGTCCTTGATGCGCGAAATCGGGCCCGATGGAACCGGCAGCGCCGACGGCCCGGCCGTCTCCAGCCGGTAGGGACGCTTCTGGACAAAGACGGGCTGCGGCGGCGACGCGCGGTGCGCCTCGACGCCCTCGTAGATTTCGCCGTCCTGGACAGTGATGTCGGGCAGGTCGGCGGCGCGCAGCGGCGCGGCCGTCAGCGACAGGGCCGGGACAAGGGCGATTGCAAGGCGGCGGATCATCCGCTGACCCTGACCGTTCCGTCAGCCATGACGATGCCGGAGAAGATCTTGCCGCTGTCCGGATTGCGCAGCTTGACCATGGCGCCGAGCGCGCCCGGCTCGAGCGGCACCGCCTGGCTGGTGATGGTGAGGCCGGCATGGCTGTAGATCACGGTGACGACGGTTCCGGCCTCAACCACATAGGCGTCGCGCAGCGCTGCGACCGGGATCAGCCGGCCGGGCACCAGCGTGCGTTTGGCGACCTTGCCTTCGACCTCGGCGACGTCGCGGACAAAGGCCTGGCCGTTGACGGCGCGCCTCAGCGTCACCTGCTGGAGCGCCGCCGCGTCGACCGTTTCGCCGGGATAGACGACGCGGTTGACGACGACCGCAAGGTCGGCCGCGACGCCGGGCAGCGGCGCCAGCATGAGCGCCGTCAGGGCAAGATGCGCGGCGAGACGGCGAAGCCTGGTCATCATCTCACCTGCACGATGACGGACGCCATCTCGTCGGCCGCCTTGATGACCTTGGAGTTCATCTCGTAGGCGCGCTGGGCCTGGATCATGTCGGCGATCTCCTTGACGGGATCGACGTTTGAGTTTTCCAGATAGCCCTGCTCGATCGAGCCGAAGCCAGGATCGCCGGCGACGCCGATGACTGCGGCGCCCGACGCCTCGGTTTCGCGGAACAGATTGTCGCCCATCGGGGCGAGGCCGGCCTCGTTGGCGAAGGTCGCCAGCGTCAGCTGGCCAAGCTGCTGCAGCTGGGTCTGGCCGTCGATGCGGGCGAAGACCTGGCCGGTCTTGTTGACGATGACCTCGACCGCGTCGGTGGGAACGGTGATGCCGGGGATGACAGTGTAGCCGTCGGCGGTGACCATCTGGCCGGTGGCGTTGGTGTTGAACGCGCCGGCGCGGCTGTAAAATGTCTCGCCGTCGGCGCCCTCGATCTGGAACATTCCCGGCCCGACGATGGCGAGATCGTATCGGTTGCCGGTCGAGGTGAGCGACCCCTGGATATGGATGTTGCGCACCGCGGTCGTCTTGACGCCGAGGCCGATATGCGCGCCTTCGGGCACGATCGCCTGATTGGCGCGGTTGGGCACGCCCTGCATGCGCTCGACCTGGTAGAGCAGATCGGCGAATTCGGCGCGGGCGCGCTTGTAGCCGGTCGTGTTGATGTTGGCGATGTTGTTGGCGATCACCTCGAGATTGGTCTGCTGGGCATTCATGCCCGTGGCCGCAATTGCCAGCGCCTTCATTGCCGTGTCTCCTAGATCTGCATGCGGCTGATTTCGAGGTAGGCCGAGACGATCTTGTCGCGGATGGCGATCGACGTCTGCAGCGACTGTTCGGCGCTCATGACGGCGTCGGCGACATCGCGGGTCGACACGTCCTTGCCGCTGAGGGCTGCGATCGAAACCTGGTCGGCGTGCTGCAAGGCGTCAACCGTGCGCCCCGCCGCCGCGCCGAGCGCCTCGGCGAACGATGCGCCGAAATCGGGCGCGGCCGGCTTTGTCGCGCCGGCGAACGGCGTCTCGCCGACGCCGCCGGGCGTCACCTTTGTGAGCAGAGAAAGTCCGCCGATCATCATTGCGCCCTCATCAGGTCGATGGTCATCGAGATGAGCTCGCGGGCCTGCTTGATGACCTGAAGATTGGCCTCGTAGGAACGGTTGGCCTCGCGCATGTCGGCCATTTCGATCAGCATGTTGACGTTGGGCATTTTGACATAGCCGTTGTCGTCGGCGGCTTCGTGGCCGGGCAGATATTCGACCGGAAACTCCGAGGGGTCGGTGGAGATGGCGGTGGTGTTGACATAGGCGACGCCGCTGGCGCGATCGAGCTGGGCGGAGAAGCTGATGGTCTTCCGGGTGTAGGGGTCTTCCGCCGCGGACTTGGCGGTCGACTGGGCGTTGGCGAGGTTTTCCGACACGACGCGCAGACGCTCGGACTGGGCGCCGAGGCCGGTCGCGGCCACCTTGAGGGAGGTTGTCAATGGATCCATGCGGTTAGGCCCTAGTCGTCATCGTCATCATCCGGTGGAACGCCTTGACGATGGCGGTGTTCAGCTCCATCGACCGGCGCACTTCGCCCGACTTCATCAGTTCCTGTTCGAGGCGCACCGAATTTTCCGACGGCCGCAGCGTCGAATCGCCTTCCTGGCGCAGCCCGTAGGCGCCGCCGCCGGCGGCGATCGGAATGTGCTTGGGCGAGGTGGTCGCAAGCTGGGCGATGCGGTTGTCCAGCACCTGTTCGAACGGCGCGACATCGACGCTGCCATAGCCGGGCGTGTTGACATTGGCGATGTTCCCGGCGACCGCGGCCTGACGCGCGGCAAGCCATTTGGCCTGTTGCGCGGCAAGATCGAATAGCTGGACGGGTTGCACCATGGCGGTCGTCTGGTTCCTTGTACCGGACGACGATAGAAAGCCTGACTTGCGCGGACCTTGCGCTGAAGCTTGCAGCCGGCGGCGACTACTTCGCCAGTTCGATGACGCGGCCGGTGCTGGTGACGACGACCCAGCGGTTGTCGCGCTGTTCGATGGAGGCGACGCGCGAATTGTCGGGCAGAATCGAATTGCGCTGCACGACGAACAGGCCGCTGTCGTCCTCGAACATCGCCCGGCCATTGGCGACATGGACCAGCGAGAACGGCGGATCGACCGTCGGAAACGGTTGCTGGCGCGGCTCGGACTGTTTTTTGACCCCGGGCGCGTCCTCTTCGCTGGCGTCCGGCAGCGTGCCGGTGGTGAAGAGGTCAAGCTGCAACTGGCTCGCGACCTCATCGGTGGGCAGCGGCGCGTCGACACGGGCCGCGGGCGTGACGCCGGCGGGTGCGTCGCTGCGAGCGGGAATGTCGCCAAGCTGGACGGCGCGGACGCCGAACTGGTCCTGATTGAGAAACACGTACCAGGGGAAGAAGGCGCAGACGAGGCTGAGCGCGATGCCTGATGCGAACAGGATCTTGTCGCCCTTCGAATAGGCCTGGTTCCTTGATCGGAACAGCGGTTTCCTGGCGTGGGCGGCCGGCGTTTTCCCGGTCGCCGTGGCCGAGGCGGCCGCCTGGGCTTCCGTCACCCATTCGGCCAGTTGACTGGCCACCGACAGGTTGTTCGACGCGACGGCGGGCGGCCACGTCTTGCGCGCAGCCCCGGCAGCCGCTTGTCCGCGACGGTCAGGGTTTTGGGCCGGCATCGGGCGCTTCCTTCGATTTCAGATGTCGGGCAATGTCGCCGAAGGGATCGGGCGACCGCCCGTTCTCGGGACGCTGGACGAGCGCCTCGTAGATCAGCGGCACCTGGCGCACCGCGACATCCAGTTCAAGATCGGCGCCGGGCGCATAAGCGCCAAGCAGGCGGATGTCGCGGGTGTCCTCGTAGCGCGAGATCATCGACCGCAGGCGGTCGACGAGGTCGCGTTCCGACGGCGACCAGGCGCGCGGCGCGAGGCGAGATATCGAGGCCAACGGATCAACGGCCGGGAACCTGCCCTGTTCGGCGATGGCGCGATCAAGGACGATGTGGCCGTCGAGAATGCCGCGCACCGTGTCGGCGACCGGATCGTTGTGATCGTCGCCATCGACGAGCACCGAGATGATGGCGGTGATCGAGCCGCGGCTGTCGCCGGCGCCGGGGCCGGCGCGCTCGAGCAACTTGGGCAGTTCGGTGAACACCGACGCCGGGTAGCCGCGCGCCACAGGCGGCTCGCCGGCCGCGGTCGCGACCTCGCGCAAGGCGTGGGCGAATCGCGTCACCGAATCGACGATCAGCAGGACGCGGTGGCCCTGGTCGCGAAAATGCTCGGCGACCGTCATCGCCGTCAAAGGGGCGCGCCGGCGCATCATGGCGCTTTCATCGCTGGTCGAGACGACGGCGACGCTTTTGGCGAGATTGCCGGCGCCGAGCGTGTCCTCGATGAATTCGCGCACCTCGCGGCCGCGTTCGCCGACCAGCGCGATGACGGCGGTGTCGAAACTGTCGGCGGCGGCCAGCATGGCGAGCAGGGTGGATTTTCCAACGCCCGAGCCGGCGAAGACGCCGATGCGCTGGCCGTAGCAGATCGGAGTGAAAACATCGACGACGCGCACGCCGGTGCGGAACGCCGCGTCGACGCGCTGACGCTTCATCGCCGGCGGGCGCACGGAATGCGACGCTTGGCCGGCAAACAGGGCGGGGCCGCCGTCGATCGGCCGGCCGAGCGCGTCGATGACCCGTCCGCGCCAGCTGTCGTCGGGCGCAAGCCTGATCGCGCCGTGATTGAACACGGTCGCGCCGACGCCGAGGTCGGCGGTCGATTCGAAGGGAGAGACCAGAACCGCGTCGGAGGTGACGCGGACGATTTCACCGCTGCGCAGGCCGGCGTGGGTGCGGTGCTCGACGATGTCGCCGATGCAGGCGGCGCCGGACAGGCCGCGCACCGCATATTGCGTCGCCGATATTTCGGTGACGCGGCCGCCTGTGCGCACCAGTTCGCCCGGTCGTGAATATTGTCCGAGCAGCCGCTCCAGCGCCAGCAGCGGGTTGGCGTCGAGGCCGGCTGTGGACAGCAACTGCGCCACCCGGACTAGCCGTTGCCGCCGCCAAGCGTGCGCACCGCCTGGCCGAAGGTGGATTCGGTCTGCTTGATGGCGGCGGACGCGCCTTCAAAGGCGCGCTGAACCATGATCAAGCGCGACATTTCCAGCACCGGGTTGACGTTCGAGTCCTCGACGAAACCCTGGACAACGCCGGCCGAGGCGAGGTCGACCACCGCTTCCGCCGAACCGGTCGCGACCACCCCCGAATTGCCGTAGCGGACAAAATTCGGACCCGGATCGAATTCGAACAGGCCGAGCGCGCCGACCTGCTGGCCGTTCTGGCGGATGAAACCGTCGCCGCTGACGACGACCGGCCCGGCCGCGGCGTTGATCTGCAGTGGCGAACCGCCGGCGTCGAGCACCGGATAACCCTCGACCGACACCAGCTGGCCTTCCGGCGTCAGCGAAAAGCGGCCGTCGCGGGTCATGATCTGGCCGTCGGGCGACTGCAGGCTGAACCAGGCGTCGCCGCGGATCGCGAAGTCGAGTTCGGCGCCGGTCTGCTTGAAGCCGCCCTTGGCGGTCGACAGATAGGTGCCGCCTGTGCGCACGAACGCGGTCGAATCGCTGAGCGGCCCGGTCAGCACTTCCTCGAACTTGACCTGGGTGGCGCGGAAGCCGACCGTCGACGCGTTGGCGACATTGTCGGCAATGGTGGTCAGCCGACGTTCGAGCGCGACCTGCGCCGACAGTGCGACGTAAAGCGAATCCTGCACGGCCTTAGAGCCTCATCTTCTGCATGGTCATCATCAGGTCCATCGAAATGCCGAACTCGGCCGGCTGGGCGATCAGCAGGGCCGGGCTGGAGGCGGCGGACGACGGATTGTCGATCTCCCACAGGGCGGTGAATTTCTTCAGGAACTCGGCGGCGCCGTCGGAGGTCTTGAGTTCGTCGAAATCAAGCTTGCTTTCCAGCAGCGCCGCTTGCTTGTCGATCGCCGCGGACGAAAAGGTCGCGGGAATGGCCAGCGCGGTGAACACCACCTTGGTGAGCGCCGGGTCGGCGAGGATCTGGAATGCGTTCTTGATGGTCGGCGCCTTGCGCTCGAAATAGAGTGCTAGGCGGACGCCTTCATTGGTGGCGCCGGCGTCGCTTTCCAGCGTCTGCCGCAGATATTTGTCGATCGTGCCCTGCTGGGCGCGGGTGAAGACGGTGGCGGTTTCCTTGTAACGGGCGAAATTAAACGTTTCTGCAAATTCGCGGTAGCGGGTGTCGGTCAGCTTGTTGGCGAAGGATTCGTTGCTGTCGATGCCGCCCTCAAGCACCTTGACCATGAACGCCCTGGCGTAGCTCATGTCCTCGAGGCCGTGGGCCTTCATGGCGTAGTTGAACAGACGGCTGTCACCCACCAGGTCCTTGATCGACTTCACCTTGGTGATGTTCTCGCGATAATATTCGGTCTCGCGTTCGACCACCGGCTGTTCGGCGATGCGCTGGATCGACCGGGTCATGTCCTGGGCGATAATCTTGTAGCCGACATAGGTATTGATCACGGCGAGCTCCGGGCCATTCCCCCAGACAGGTAGCGGGAATTGCTTGCGCGAACCTTTCGCTGCTCAGGAAAATTTGCCCGAGTCAATTTCTCCTAACGCATCAAGCTTCACACAAGGCAGACAGGCTACCCATCTGGCGTCGTAATCTGTTTGGACGCGGGCATGGGTATTATCATCGGACTGGTCATGACGCTCGGCTGCGTTCTCGGCGGCTTCATGGCCATGGGCGGGCACATCGAGGTGTTGTTCCAGCCCTGGGAAGTGGTGATCATCTGCGGCGCCGCGTTCGGCACCTTCCTCGTCGCCAATCCGATCAAGACGGTGAAGGATACCGGCAAAGCGGTGCTGGAAGCCTTCAAGCAGGCGGTGCCCAAGGAAGAGCAATATCTCGAGACGCTGGGCGTACTGCATTCGCTGATGCGCGAACTGCGCACCAAATCGCGCAACGAGGTCGAGGCGCATATCGACAACCCCGAGGAATCCTCGCTTTTCCAGGCCTATCCGACGATCCTGAAGGACAAGAGCCTGATGTATTTCATCTGCGACTATTGCCGCCTGATCATCATCGGCAACGCCAAGAGCCATGAGATCGAGGCGCTGATGGACGAGGAAATCCACACCATCAAGCACGACAAGATGAAGGCCTATCAGGCGATGAGCCAGATGAGCGACGGCTTTCCGGCCATCGGGATCTGCGCCGCCGTGCTGGGCGTGGTGAAGGCGATGGGCGCGCTCGACCAGTCGCCCGAAATCCTCGGCGGCCTGATCGGCGCGGCGCTGGTCGGCACCTTCCTCGGCATCTTCATGTCCTATTGCGTGGCTACCCCGATCGCCTCGAAGATCAAGTCGGTCCGGGAAAAGAACTTGCGGCTCTACACGATCGTCAAGCAGACGCTGATCGCCTACATGAACGGCTCGCTGCCCCAGGTCGCGATCGAGTTCGGCCGCAAGACCATTTCGACCTATGACCGTCCGTCGATCGACGCGGTCGAGCAGAGCACGCTCGGCGGCGGCGAGAAGAAGGCGGCCTGACGATGAGCGCGGCGGCCCTCATGTCCAGCGATCCGTCGGCTCTCGTCGAGCGACTGGTCGGCGCGACGGCCGAGCCGGCGAAGGTGAGCGCGGCGGCGCGCAGCCTGGGCGAGCGCTCGATCGGGCCGATGGCGACGACAGTCGAGGAGTTCCTGCCGGTCGCGGCGGAAGTCGAGCTGGAAGATGTCGAGCTTGGCCGGATCGCCGATGTCTTTGCCTGCGACAGCGACGCCGAGCCGCTGACGATCGCGTCGTCGGCGCATTCGCCCGACGCGCTGATGATCTCGGTCGACGCCGCCGCGGTCTCGCTGCTCACAAGCCTGTTGTTCGGCGGTTCGCCGCTGGTCGGCGTCAGCCCGATCAACCGGCCGTTGTCGCAAGTCGAGGCCGGCATCTGTGCGCTGTTCATCCAGCGCATCGCCGAAGCCCTGAACGGGGCCGGCACCCGGGCGATGCATGTGCGCTTTCCCATCGCCCAGCCGATTTCGGGCGACGAGCGGCGCAAGCAGGCGTTTCGCGACGGACCGTCGGCGACGCTGGTCTACCGGCTGTCGACGCCAGGCGGCGAGGGCCGGGTGCGGGTGACCATGCCGCAGCGCATCGTGCTGGCGCCGCGTGGCGACGATGCGAAAGCCGGGGTCGGCAATGAATGGCAGGCGCGCTTCGGCGGCGAGGTGATGCGCTCGATGGTGACGCTCAAGGCGACGGTGCCGCTCGGCCGGATGACGCTTGGCGACATCGCCGCGCTGCAGCCCGGCCAGGTGATCGAAATGTCGGCCGAAGCGCCCGGCGAGACCCGCCTGGCGGCCAAGGACAAGACGCTGTTTGTATGCGAGTTCGGCAAGCTCGGACAAAACTACACGGTCCGGATCAAGGAGCCGTTCAACGCCGAGGCTGAACTGATGAATGGATTGCTGGCAGGTGGACGATGAGCGCGGCCGAGAAGAAAGACAAAGCAGGCATGAGTGACGACCTGGCGCAGACGCTGGCGGATTCCAACGAGGAAGACCAGCTCAACAAGGCGATCGAGGAACTGCGCGGCGTGCTGAAGGACGAAAGCAGGCCGGCCGCCGCCGCGATGGCAGGCACTACCCCGGGCGTGGCCAACAACAGCCTGATCATGAACATCCCCGTCGAAGTGCAGATCGTGCTCGGCGGCGCCGAAATGCCGGTATCCGACCTGATGGCGCTGCAAAAGGGTTCGACGGTGGCGCTGAACCGCCGCATCGGCGAGCCGGTCGATGTCGTGGTCAACGGACGCAAGATCGCGCGCGGCGAGATCACCGTGCTCGAAAACGATCCGTCGCGCTTCGGCGTCAAGCTGACCGAAATCATCACCGCCGCGAAGCTCTGACGATGCAGCCAGCCAGCGAAGCGCCGAAGCCGCCAGCGCTGACCCGGGCGCAGAAGGCGGCCGCCATTCTGGTGGCGCTGGGCAAACCCGCCGCTGGCCGGCTGCTCAAGTTCTTCAAGCAGGAAGAATTGCGATTCCTGATGGAGGGGGCGCGGGGACTGCGCGCCATCCCGCAGGTCGAACTGGAGAAGATCGTCGCCGAATTCGAGAGCGAATTCGCCGAAGGCGTTGGCCTGCTCGATTCCGCCGATACGATGGACAGCATCTTTTCCGAAACCCTGTCGGCGGAGGAGATGACTGCGATCATGGGCGGCGATGCGGCCGAACAGGCTGTCGACGACGAGGAGCCGGTCTGGCCGCTCTTGGAAAAGGTCGAAGCCGAGCGGCTGGGCGAGTTCCTGGCCGGCGAGCATCCGCAGGCCGCCGCGTTCGCACTGACCAAGGTGCCGCCATCGGTGGCGGCGCGCGTGCTGCTGACGCTGGCGAAACCGGTGCGCGGCGAGATCGTCAAACGTATGCTGGACGTCGCTGACGCCGCGCCGGCGGCCGTCCATCTGCTCGAAACGCAGCTGCGCGTGGCGCTGATCGACGACAAGTCCAGCGCGTTGTCGTCGAGCGGCCAGGCGCGCGTCGCCAGCGTGCTCAACGAACTTGACAAGTCGGATCTCGACTCGGTGATGGACGACCTAGCGGAAGCCGGCGCGACCAATATCGAGGCGATCCGGTCGCAACTGTTCGCGTTCGAGGATATCGAACTGCTCGAACATCCGCAGCGCATCGTGCTGTTCGACGGCATCCAAGCCGATATCGTCACGACGGCGCTGCGCGGCGAGGTGGCCGCGACCCTGGCCGAGGCCGTGCTGTCGGCACTCGGCGCGCGCGCGCGGCGCATGATCGAGGCGGAGCTGAAGTCCGATCCGGGCAATCTGAGCGCGTCCGAAATCGCCAAGGCGCGCCGGCAGATCGCGTCGACGGCGATCAAGCTGTCCTCCGAAGGCGCGATCAGGCTGCCGCAGCCGCAAGCCGCGGCCTGACTGACGCCGGCGCGCGGAAACTCCCATGGCTGAATCGTCGGACAAGGACAGCAAGACAGAAGAAGCCACGGAGAAGAAAATCCGTGACTCGATCGACAAGGGCCAGACGCCGTTTTCCAAAGAGACGCCGCTATTTGCGTCGTTTGTCGCGGTGCTGATCTTCGCGATGTTCTTCTCCTACGACGTGGCGATGCGGCTGGGCGGATTTCTGACGATATTTCTGGAACGGCCGGAAGAATGGGCGCTGACCAACAACGCCGACGCCGTCGTGCTCTACCGCCTGGTGTCGGTGGAAATCGGCCGGGCGCTGCTCGTGGTGCTCGCGCTGATGATGGCGTTCGGGCTGGCGGCGAGCATCATGCAGAATCCGCCGCAGTTCGTCGCGGACCGTATCGCGCCGAAACTGTCGCGGATCTCGCTGGCGCAGGGCTGGAAGCGGATGTTCGGCGCCAAGGGCATTGTCGAATTCCTGAAGTCGGTGGCGAAAGTGTCCGTGGCGACGGCTTTCGTGGTTTTCGTACTGCGCAACGCGCCGTCGCGGCTGCTGGAAGGGATGGCGACCAATCCGACCTCGTTTGCGCCGGTGCTGGTCGACATGGCGGTGGAGATGCTGATCACCATCACGCTGGTGATGGCCCTGATCGCGGTCGCCGACTTCATCTGGTCGCGCTATCACTGGCGCGCCGACCTGCGGATGACGAAACAGGAAGTGAAAGACGAATTGAAGCAGACGGACGGCGATCCGCTGGTCAAGTCGCGCATCCGCTCGCTGCAGCGCGACCGCGCCCGCAGCCGGATGATGGCTCAGGTGCCGACAGCGACGCTGGTGATCGCCAACCCGACCCATTTCGCCATCGCGTTGCGTTATGTGCGCAACAAGGACAGCGCGCCCGTGGTGGTGGCCAAGGGGCAAGACCTGCTGGCGCTCAAGATCCGCGAGATCGCGACCGAGGCGGGAGTTCCGGTGTTCGAGGACGTGGCGCTCGCCCGATCCATGTACAAACAAGTTTCGGTGGATAGTGTCATCCCACAGCAGTTCTACCAGGCTGTGGCGGAGTTGATCCGCGCCATCTATGCAAGTTCTCAACGCAAGTCGCAGCCAAGGGCAACATGATCCGACAGCCGAATACCAGCGCTCGCGAGATAGTTGTGGCCGAAGCGATTCGCGAGACTGTCAGCGAACTGCGCATGGTCGACATCGCCGACTATATCGCGTTCATCCGGATGGAACGTTTCGGCAATATCTCCGACATCGTTGATTCCGCCGCCGAACTCTATTTCATGCCTGGCACGCTGCGTCTGGGCCATGGCGGCGAGGCGCATGTCGAATGGACAGGAGAGCCGAAGATCGTGCTGGACCTGGAGCTTCGGCCGCAGGGCGCGACCGTCTATTTCGCCCTGACGCTGACGGCCCGGGTCGCCTCGGTCGAGGTCAACTATGTCAGTTTCGAAAAGCCGGACTCGGACCCGGACGTCAACACGCAGCGGCTCGAAGACGCGCTGATGACGGCGCGTATCCGCAAGTCGGCGCCGCCGGCGGTGATGCAGCCGGGGCTGTGAACGAGGTCAGTCGATCAATCCCTGCCGGATGGCCTTGGCGACCGCCTGCATGCGGTTGACCGCGTCGAGTTTGCCGGCGGCGCTGGTCAGATACTGGTTGGCGGTGTGCACGGACAGTTTGAGGATGCGGGCGATGTCCTCGCTGGTGCGGCCGGCGGCCGTCAGCTTGAGGCACTCGATCTCGCGCTTGCTGATCGCCGAGGCGCTCGACGGGCCGCCGGATTTCAGGTCCGAAACTGCGGCAAATATCCGGTAGCAGGATTTGTGCAGGACAAGGATCGCGTCCCTGTCGCCGTTGATGTCGTCGCCGGTGAACACGAACAGGCCCGAACGGCCGGACTCGGCGCTGACCGGAAACGCGATTCCGGGCGAGCCCGGAATGGCGACGGGCAGCACCGACAGGAACAGGCTGGCCGGCGCGCCGCCTGCGATTTGCGGCAGCCACAAAGCAGGCAGGGCGGATGTTGCGGCATGTCGCGCCAGGGCGTCGCCGCCCGTCTCGACGATGGTCGCCGAAACGTCCGACGTGCGGGGAAACTGGTCGTCGAAGCAATGGGCCAGGCGCGCCGAGCCGGCGCCACGGCCGGTATAGAACAAGGCGAAGGTCGACGCGCCGATCAGCGGCGCCTTGCGCCGCAGGGTGCGCACGGCGTTGGGGATCACGCCGTCGGTGGTTAGTCGCGCCAGCCGCGAGATCTCGGCCATCGGCCGGTTGACATCGGCGTCAGGCAACGCGGCGCCTGTGTCTGTTTGCGTGGACATCAGATGATCCCCGCCCGGATCGCGACCGCGATCGCCATGGCGCGATTGGCGGCGTTGAGCTTGTGGATCGAACTGACGATGTATTTGTTGACCGTGTTGGAGGAGACGCCGAGGATGAGCGCCGTTTCCTGTGTGGTCTTGCCCTCCGACACCCATAGCAGGCATTCGCGCTCGCGGTCGCTGAGCGCGCAATTGTCGGAGCAGGACAATATCTCGGCGTGGCGCGACATCAGATAGTTGCAGGCAAGGTGTGCGCGGTCGAGCAGGCTTGTATCGATCTGCCCGGGCGAGGCCGACGAAAGGACGCAGACGCCGCGGCGTGGGCCGGCCTTGAGGTTGAGCAGAAACATGTTGCAATGGCCGAATTCGATCAGCCGCGCGGCGATGCGGATGTCGACAACGCGGCTATCGCTGCCCGGCATGGCCGGCACGAACAGCCGGGGCTGTTCGCCAAGCGGCGTGGCGTAGTGGCTCTGGTGCATCAACTCGATGGTCGGGGCGCCAATCAGGTCGATGGCGTCAAAAGGCCAGTTGGACGACAGGATCTGCGGCGGCTCCTCGGCATGGCTGCGCGACAGATCGGCAAGGCAGAACTGGTCGGCGCCGATCGACATGCAGATTTCGCGCAAGGCGCGCGACAGAATTTCGCGCGTCACCGACGAGTGGATCGTGTCGAGAAAGGGCGTCGACCATTCGGCTTCGGAGCCGTGACCGAAACGGTTTGAATCACTGTCGGCAGGGCGTGTCGCGCCCCGCATTTTCGTTCTTGCCATGCCCCTGGCCACCGGCCGTTTATAGCCGCCTTCATCGGCGGCGTCAGAACTCACCGCGCCCGCCATGCACGACTCGTCCACGCGCCGGTTTGTCCGGCGCGTTGCTCACTCATATTACGCTACGCTGTTCGGCGCCGGGCGCCTGTGTCGACCAAACCAGCCGAAGCACCTGATGCGTCGCCAAAGTTTCATGGCGACCGACTCGCGTCAAGAGTCGTTCAGTCTTCTGACCAAGAAACGTCCTACGCGACGAGCTTCAGGCCGACGATGCCGGCGACGATCAGGCCGATGCAGGCAAGACGCACGACGGTGGCGGGGTCGTTGAACAGGTAGATGCCGAGGATCGCGGTGCCGACGGTGCCGATGCCGGTCCAGACCGCATAGGCGGTGCCGATCGGCAATTCCTTCAACGCGAGGCCGAGCATCCACAGGCTGACGGCCATGGCGGCGACGGTAAGGACCGTCGGCAGCGGCTTTGAGAAGCCTTCGGTATATTTCAGGCCGACGGCCCAGCCGACCTCAAACACACCGGCGATGAATAGATAGAACCAGGACATGGCAGCTCTCCTGCAAGGCGGGCCGTCCCGTCGGTTTGGCGCATGATGCGTGGGGGCCGTCCCCCAAAATACAGCCGATCTTCTAGCGCAAATCCAGCGGCGCGGGAACCGCTTTCGGGCATGGCCGCCATGCCGCAAAAGGTGGACAAGGCGAGGGGCCGCGCTTTATCTGGATCGACCGCCGACAAATCGGACCAGCGCGCATGACGCCATTCGTATTCAACACCACGCCGTCGATCGTGTTCGAACCGGGCGCGGCGCGACGGTTGGGCGAGATCGCGGGCAAGAAGCTCGGACCGAGGGTGCTGTTCGTCACCGATCCGGGCCTGCGCAAACTGGGGTTGACCGACGCGGCGATCGCCTCGCTCGAGGCAGGCGGAGCGTCGGTGGCGGTGTTCGACGAGGTGGAGGCCGACCCGTCGCGCGCGACCTTGATGAAAGCGGTGGAGCGCGGCCGGACCGCCAGCGTCACCGGGGTCGTCGGCTTCGGCGGCGGCTCATCGCTCGACGTGGCGAAGCTCACGGCGCTGCTGATCGGTTCGGGCGAGGATCTCGACGGCGCCTGGGGCGTGGCGCAGGCCAGGGGGCCGCGCCTGCCACTCGTGCTGGCGCCGACGACGTCGGGCACCGGGTCGGAGGTGACGCCGGTGTCGATCATCACCGTCGGCGAGGAGGAAAAACGCGGCGTGTCGTCGCCGGTGATCCTGCCCGACATCGCCCTGCTCGACGCCGAACTGACGCTCGGCCTGCCGCCGGCGATCACCGCGGCGACCGGCGTCGATGCGATGGTGCACGCAATCGAGGCCTATGCGTCGACAAGCGACAACAACAATCCGCTGTCGAAGATGCTGGCGAAACAGGCGCTGCGGCTGCTCGGCGCCAATATCGAGACGGCGGTGACCAACGGCGGCAATCTCGAGGCGCGGTCGGCGATGCTGCTGGGCTCGATGCTGGCGGGCCAGGCCTTCGCCAATTCGCCGGTGGCCGCCGTCCATGCACTGGCCTATCCGATCGGAGGGACGTTCCATGTGCCGCACGGCCTGTCGAACGCGCTGGTGCTGCCGCATGTGCTGCGCTTCAACGCGCCCGACGCGGCCCATGTCTACGCCGAGATCGCGGCCGATGCGTTTCCCGACCTTGCCGGCGAACAGGGCGCGCAGGGGCTGTGCGCGGCATTCATCGCGGAACTCGAGCGGCTGGCGAAACGGCTCGGCATGCAGACGCGATTGCGCGAGGTCGGCATCGGCGAGGCGGATCTGCAGAAGATGGCAGCGGACGCGATGAAGCAGCAGCGGCTGCTGATCAACAATCCGCGCCAGGTCGGCGAGGCCGACGCGCTGGCGATCTACAAGGCGGCGTGGTGAGCAGCATGGCGGCCAGCCGCGACGACTACCGGGCGTTTCGCGTGCTGACGACGCGCTGGATGGACAATGACATCTACGGCCACATGA